>Ga0335077_10000059_pt1 | contig 105756 bp, 92 predicted proteins | sample Lox_Sample_31_FD_207151 | JGI IMG/M metagenome (GOLD analysis project Ga0335077, IMG submission 207151) | Soil microbial communities from Loxahatchee National Wildlife Refuge, Florida, United States - Lox_Sample_3.1 | ecosystem: Environmental > Terrestrial > Soil > Wetlands | place: USA... | reverse complement strand
GCCAGCGTCGTTTGCGGATGTCCATGAATTCATCGATCAGGTCTGCGAGGGTGCGCTGACCGAAATTGCCGTCGCGTACGTAGTCGTCTTGCTCGTAGCCCTCGATCGGAGTCTTGTCGCCGCGAGCGATGCGCAGGGCACGATAGGCCATGATGCGCTCAGTGTCGTTCACATGACCGAGCAACTCTTTCACACTCCATTTGCCGGGCGCGTAGCGGTGGTCGGTCCTGGCGCCAGCGGACTGGAACAGGGCAATGGTTTCCGGGGCATGCTGTTCGAGCATGGCAATCACATCGTCGGAGGCAATCAGCGAGATATAGCGGTCATAATAAGGAGCGTATTCGCCGGACGCAGGCCGGCCAAGAGTGGTGGTCAGCGAAGTCATCAGATTCTCCCGGAATGGCACGAGAGTCGCAGCCCTAGTGTGCCCTTGATCCATAGTATCGCGAGTAGAAGAATTACCGGAATGCGGGGAGCCGTTACATGCTTGCGTCCGTGCATCGGACTTTGATTGCGGCAGAGCAAGCAGAGGGGGAACCACGAAAATCCCTAGAAAAACACGGATTTCCACAAGACTGCACATCACATGCGGGGTACAATCCGCTTTGGCCACTGAAATGCGGCGATGCTTCTGAAATTCCTGATCGGGAAAGGACTTAACGAACAATGTGGAAGCCCACGAATCAACCTGGAACGCCTGGCCGGCCGGCCGAGCCGGAGCGTCCTGCCACGCCAACGCCGACAGCGCCAGCGGCCAGTGAGTCTGCTGCTCCGCGTCCGGTAGCCACCACCACTTCGGATCAAGCTACGATCGGCAAGTCACTCGTCATAAAAGGCGAAGTCACAGGTTCCGAATCGCTCTACATTGACGGCCGGGTAGAGGGGTCCATCAATCTCTCCGGCAATCGCGTCACGGTCGGCCGCAATGGAGTGGTCGCCGCCAACATCAACGCACGCGAAATCGTGGTACTCGGAAAAGTGCGCGGCAACCTGACCGCCAGCGACCGGGTGGACATCCGCAGCGATGGATCGCTCACCGGCGACGTCGTGGCAGCGCGCATCTCGATTGAAGATGGCGCCTTCTTCAAGGGCGGGATCGATATCCGTAAGGCCGGATCGAAGCCGGAAGAAGTGAAGAGCGCGTCGGTATCGAGCGCTCCGGAAGCCGTCGCCGCGCGGGCGTAAGTCGGGCCGCAGGTGCTCGGTTCTGAGTTCAAGGGGCATCCCTTTTTCGGGATGCCCTTTTTGTCTGCAGGCTGCTTCAGCGGACGACACGAGCTTACCCACGCCTTCTCAAGTCTCCGGGCAATTCCGATCGAAGCAACCACAACCCCGCGGCAATTGCTCCTGCCCATGTTACCGATCCCAGAGCGAGCGCCAGCAGGTCCGCGCGGCGGCTGCCGTCGAGCGTAACCAGGCGCGTCACTTCGAAGCTGATCCCCCCGGAGAGCGCTCCGATCATTGCCGACTTGCCGAGTTCCTTCCAGTTCAAGCCGCCGAATGGGACCATCCCTCGAATGTGCAGGAGAAAGGCAATCGCGATTGCGTTGGCGGTGATGCCAATGTCAGAGGCGATCGCCAGGCCCGTCACCGACAAGGTGTGAAACAGCGCCGAATAGACCGGCAAAGAGGCAATCGTGATGAGAGAAGTCGCAATCATGGGCGTGAGCGTGTTGCCGGAGGCGTAGAAAGCGCGGGCGTAGAGAGACTGGGCTGACCACATCGCCAGAGACAGCGAAAACCAGAAAAAGTAGATGGCTGTGGCGCCCGAGTCGGTGAAGGTAAAACGCCCGCGGCGGTAGACGAGATCAATCAAGGGGAGGGCGATGGCCATCATCCAGCCCGTGAGGAGGAGAGAGGCGGCGGTGATGCGATAGACCGAGGCGTTGACGGTGGCGCCGAATTCTTCGAATTTCTTCTCACCATACAGGCGTGAGAAGAAGGGAAGACTTGCCTGGCCGGTGGCCTGTCCGAGGATGGCGATGGGCACGGCGAACAGGCGTTTGGCGTAATTCAGGCGGGCGATGTCGCCGATGCCATGCGAGGCGAAGTAGCGGAGGATCCAATCGTCGGCGGTGACCAGCGAAACGCCCAACATTAGAGGGATAGAGAGCCGCACCCACTCGCGGAATGCCGGATTCCCAATATCAAAGCTGGGGCGATAGCCGGTACCGATGCGCGCGGCGCCGATGGCGTTGACGAGGAAGGGTCCGGCAAGGCTGCCGATCAGCGCGCCATAGGCAAGTGAAGCGATACCGAGCTGACGGCCTGCGACCACGCCGCCCGCGATAATGGCGACGTTGTAGAGCAGGGGGCCAAGGGCCGGAAAGAGAAACAGCCGGTGCGAGAGCAGAACCGCTGAAATCACCCCTCCCACATAAAAGAAGATCTGGGCGGGCAACAGAATGCGGGTCAGTCGAACACATAGGTCGGCCTGCGCTGGTGTGAAGCCGTGGAACATCCAGCCTACGAACTGGGGGGTGAAGATCTCGGCGAGCAACGTGCCCGCGATGAGGACAGCGGTCATCACGGTGATGATGATCGAGAACGTCTTCTGCGCATCCTGTTCGCGCTTTTCTGCCAGAAACCGGGTGTAGATCGAGATGAAGGTGATCGAAGCGGTGCCGCCGGCGACAATGTAATTCAACCAGTCGGGGAGGGTGAAGGCGGCGACATAGGCATCGGTCTGCTGGCCGGCACCGAAGGCATAGGCGATATAGGCTTCGCGGATGTATCCGATCACGCGCGAGAGGGTGATGGTCGTCATCAGCAGCACGGTCGCGGAGAGCGCGCTGTGCTGGTGCGAAGGCCGGAAGATGCGCCACATGCACTTTGAGGTTAACGCATGGCGGCTTTCCTTCGTGGACCTTCGTGTGCGTTGTGGTTTTGCCTTTTGGTTCTAACCACCCAGGACACCAAAATCCACGAAGGGACGTTTTGACAGCTTTTTCCGGCGCCGCAGATAATTAGGATGTGACTGAATCCACCTTGACTCATCAGGATCTCCGCACGCCCGTGCTGCGCCGTTCGTTCCGTAAGCCCCATCCGGCCGCCGTACGCGGCGAAGGCGTGTACGTATGGGACGCGGACGGCAATCGCTATCTTGATTTCTCGGGATCGGCGGCGGTGAACTTCATTGGCCACGGCGTGCGCGAGATCGCCGAGGCGATGGTGGAGCAGGCGAGGCAGCTGGAGTTCGTCCATACCACCCAGTTCACGACACCGGTTGCGGAGGAATTCGCGGCAGAATTGCTCGACTTCGCCGGTGAGCACTTTCGCGGCGGAGCGGTGTACTTCACTTGCGGGGGATCGGAGTCGGTCGAGACAGCGCTGAAGCTGGCGCGCCAATATCAAGTTGAAGTTGGGCAGGCGATGCGGTGTCAGGTTTTGAGCCGGAACCAGAGCTATCACGGATCGACTCTGGGCGCGCTGTCGGTTTCGGGCAATCGCAAGCGGCGCGAGATCTATCAACCGATGGTGCGCGAGTTCGCGCACATGGGCATGCCGTATTGCTACCGGTGCGCATTCGACTGCACTGACGGATGTCGAAACTGCGGCCAGCAGTATGCCGCCGAACTGGAGCGGGCGATTGGAGAGAGCCGCGGCGAGGCGGCGGCATTTATCTTCGAGCCGATGAGCGGAGCGACGCTGGGCGCGGTTACGCCGCCTCCTGGATATTTGCAGGCCATTGCGGACATTTGCCGGCGGCAGGGCGTGCTGTTGATTGCCGACGAGGTCATGACCGGCATGGGCCGCACCGGCCGGAACTTCGCGATTGAGCACTGGCAGGTCGCGCCGGACATACTGGTCACGGCGAAAGGACTATCTTCCGGCTATGCACCGCTGGGGGCGGTGATCGCGAGCCGCAAAGTCGTCGATGCGATTGCCGAAGGCTCAGGAGCCTTTCTCCATGGCTTCACCTACAACGCGCATCCGGTTTCGGTGGCTGCGGGGCGGGCCGTGCTGCGGCGGGTGCAATCGCAAAAGTTGGTGGAGGCCGCAGATTCGGAGCGCCCGGGAACTGCCGGGGCCGCGCTTCGGTCTGCGCTCGAAGGACTGCGCGGTCTCGAGGCCGTCGGCGATGTGCGCGGCTTGGGGATGCTCTGGGGCGTGGAATTCGTTCGCGACAAGAAGTCGAAAGCGCCTTTCCCGGCAGACAAGAACTTCGCTGGACTTGTCGGACAGGCTTGCCGTCGACGCGGTTTGCTCGTGTACCCCATGCAGGGTTGCGTGGATGGCATCGCGGGCGACCACCTGCTGATTGCGCCGCCGGCAGTCGTTACCGAGGAAGAGATCGGCTGGGCGGTGGAACAACTGGGCGCAGCAATAGAAGAGTCAAGCTAGGAGCCGGTGAGTCGCTATCCGGCCGGGTGTTTCCCGGGAACGCAAGTCCAGCTATTTCTTCTGCCGCTCGCACGCAAAGCTTGCGGCGTCATTCGGATCACCGCTGCCTTTGTACTTCGCTGCCTGCGGATAGGGGCACAGAGGGCGCGTCATCTTCGCGTGCGCTCGGTCCTGGCCTTCGAACTTCGACGCGATAATTGTTGAAGGCGCCGTGCCCTTTTCCACCCATTGCTGCAACGACGCGGCCAGGCTGTGCTGCGGATCGTCGAACTTCAGATCACCGACGGCTCCGAACGAATCCGGGCCCGGCCCATCGGCGCAGTGCTGCACACCCGGCGCCATGTACAGGCGGACGAAAGTGTCGACATCTTTTTGGCCCATCTTTTTGACGACGCTCTCGTAATAGTCAATCGTGTTCAACGCCGTGATCGCCGGATCATTCCAGCCGTGATAGAGAATCAACTTTCCTCCGCGGGCTTTGAATGGTTTGAGGTAGCCATCGGTAGCGTTCAAGGCCTGGGCGGTTATCTCATTGGCTACTTTCAGATCGCCATCGACAGTGGAGGTTTTGTAGTCCCAATCGGGCTTCCCGTATACAAAGCTGGAAAAAAACCCGTTGCCGAAAAAGGCCATGAGACTCTTGGCCGGAGCGGGGCCGGTGATCCAGAGTCCCCACCCGCCGGGGCCTTCTTCGGCGCCGGGCAGATAGCCCGGGTAAACCACGTGACCTTTGGAATCAAGCGTTCCCGCGTAGAGTTTTTTTAGCGCAGCGATCTGCGCCGCCGTCAGGCATTTGTCGGAATCCTGTCCCTTGCACTGGATCGTCGCGGGATCGAAGTGACACTGGCGTGGATCGTTCAGAATCCCATCGTGCACGCCGTCCAACTCGTCGCAAGCGGCGTTCACCGCCGCCGCAATGATGGGAATCTTTGCCTGAGGGATGAAGCTGGCCGAATCCATCGTGAGGGCCTGGGTGTCATACGCTGCAGTCGCGAGCAGAGCCGTCCAGTAGTTCGCCGGAGCGCCAGCTAAGATTCCGTCATAGTCCTCGGGATAACGTTGGGCTTCCATTAAGGCTTCCCGCCCGCCGTCGGAACATCCGGCGAAGTACGAGCGCTGCGGAGGCTTGGTGTAATAAGCTGCGATGACTGCCTTGGCTACGCGCGTCATCTCATGAATGCCGCGATGACCGAAATCGATAATCTTTTCCGGATGCCCAATCGCCCAGCCCGCATCGATAGGAGATCCCGTATGGCCCGTGTCGGTCGCCGTCGCGGTGTAGCCCGCCTTCACGGACATGGCAAGTTGCATATCGTCAATCAGTCCGGCAAATCCGCCGTTGCCGATCCCCTGCAGTTTGCCATTCCATCCTGAGACGGGTAGCCAGACTTCGAGTTTGATGTTGGAATCTGAGGTCGGCCTAGCCTCGGCAACGACGCGGCAGAATGCCGGCAGGCTCTTATAGAGAGGCGAGAGATCGGTGCCGCTAAAGGGCGCAGGAGGGCCGTTGAACGTGCCCGCCGCAACCGTCTGCGCAAGAGTGATCGTGGTGTTGGGAAACTTTGCCGCAATCAGGCGTTCGCACGCGTCCTGGGCGTAGGCTGCTGCGCTGGAGAAAAGCAGCAGGAACGCGACAGCCCATCGGGAAGATCGTTCATTCATCTGTGCTCTCCTGAGTCTTCAGCTACTGTTCCGGGGGCGTTGGTGTCATTGGAATGTTACGCCAGCTACCAACTGATGTGGCAGCCCCAGCCAAGCCCGGCGCGGAATTGCTGACAATGCGGATTCGGACAAGACTCAGGCAAACATGGTCGCCATGGGCACGGGGCTGTGCTGCCGGCCGATGACGACGATGCCTGAATCGGTCACGTGCCATCCGCGGGCGCGGTCTGCCTCCAGGTCATAGCCGACGGTGGCGTCCGGCGGAATATGGACGTTCTTATCCAGGATGGCGCGCTGCAATTTGGCGTGACGTCCGATGTCGCAGTTGTCCATGATGACGCAGCCTTCCACCAGCGCGCCGGTGTGGACGCGGACGCCGCGTCCGAGGACAGATCTGCGCACGATGCCACCGGAAAGAATGCATCCGCCGGAGACGATGCTATCGATGGCCTGGCCGCGCCGGTTTTCCTCATCGAAGACGAACTTAGCGGGCGGATCAGGGTAACTGGTACTGCGCACCGGCCACTCGCGGTTGTAGAGATTGAGTTCCGGCTTGACGTGGTTCAGGTCCATGTTGGCTTCGTAATAGGCGTCGATGGTGCCGACATCGCGCCAGTAGGGAGCGGAATCGGCCTCGCCGGGGATCCGGTTGGTCTCGAAGTTGTAGGCGTAGATGGGGGCGTTGCCGGCAAGCTTGGGCAGGATGTCCTTGCCGAAATCGTGATGACTGCCGGGGTGCTTCGCGTCGGCCTCGAGCAACTCTAAAAGCGTAGGCGTGGAGAAGACGTAGTTGCCCATGGAGGCGTAGACGCGGCTGGGATCGCCGGGCATGGTCGGCGCCTTGGGGTTCTTCTCGTGAAAGGCCACGATGCGCCCCTCGGGGTTGGCCTCAATGACGCCGAATTCGGTGGCGTGCTGCCGTGGAACCGGGATGGCGGCGACGGTGACTTCCGCGCGCTTAGCCATGTGGAAATCGATCATGCTGGCGACATTCATGCGGTAAATATGGTCGCCGCCGAAGATGGCTACCAAATGTGGATCGGACTGCTCGACGAGATTAATGTTCTGAAAAATGGCGTCGGCGGTTCCCTGATACCAGGATTCGCTTTCCGAACGCATCTGAGCGGGCACGTTGGTGATGAAGTGACTCTTCAATAGTCCGCCGAATTGCCATCCCTCGCTCAGGTGCTGGAGCAGCGACTGGCTGCGAAACTGCGTGAGCACGTAGATGGAATTCACCCCGGAATTGACGAAATTGCTGAGTACGAAATCGATGATCCGGTATTTACCGCCGAAGGGGACGGCAGGCTTGGCGCGTTCCCGGGTGAGCGGAAAGAGCCGGGTTCCTTTGCCGCCGGCCAGCACGATACCCAACACCCGAAGACGCGATGTCTCCTGCATGGTGAATGTGGATTCCCGTTCGGGGAGCATGTTCTCAGGCACTCAGGCCCTCCCAGTTCTCGCGCAAGATGGTATCAAAGGTGGCGGCGGGGTTCTAAGGGCTGCGTTGGGATGGCTGAGGTTGGCAGGCCTTAGAACTCACGACACCGTCAAGGAGCGCCATCGGAAACGGACGCCGAGCGATTTTTGGGGCTGATATTCTCCGCCATCCTGCTGTTAACAATGCAGATATCGGTTGATCCGGATTTTATCGCCGGAGCATTGTGATCTCCGCTGGCTGGATCCATAGTGCGCTCAAAACGGAGGCATCATGGTTACTTCATTGGCCGACTTTGCCGAGCAGGCCAATCCCAAGACGCTGGCGGAAGTTCGTCGGGCCAATTTCCGGCAGGCGACCCGAGTGCACGGGAGCTTTCTGGCTGCCGTCGAGAAACGCGTCCTGGTCTGGATGGCCGAGCGCATGCCGGCTTGGGCGAATTCCGACCACCTGACGATTCTCGGATGCGCCGCTCAGATTGCGACCGGCGCCTGCTACGCCTTGGCCGCCCATGACCGGCGCTGGCTCCTGGCAGCGATCGCCTGCCTGGCGGTGAACTGGTTTGGCGACTCGCTCGACGGGACACTGGCACGAGTCCGGCAGAAGCAGCGTCCGCGGTACGGGTTCTATGTCGACCACATGATCGACTCGATCGGCGCCACTACCATGATGGGCGGGCTGGCGCTTTCCGGGTACATGCATCCCGTGATCGCGATCGGTTTGCTGATTGCGTTCCTGCTGCTCTCCATTCAGTCGTACTTGGCGACCTACACACTTGGGGAATTCCATCTTTCGTTCTGGCGGTTCGGACCAACGGAGCTACGAGTGCTCCTCGCGATCGGCAACCTGGCTTTGTTCCGGTGGGCGTGGGTGATTCACGGGCGCTACCGGCTGTTCGACATCGGAGGCGCGATAGGTTTGGGAGGAATGATCCTCATGCTCGTCTTCTTCAATTTGAAGAACACCATGCGGCTTTATCGCGAGGAGCGCTTGCCGTGAAGGAACTCCGCGAAGGACCAAAACAGCGCCTGATGCGTTGGCTGAAGTTCAACTTCGTCGGCGGCATCGGGATCGGAGTGCAGGTGCTAGCCTTAGCGATTTTCCGATCTCTGCTTCACCTCGACTATCTCCTTGCGACAGCGTTGGCCGTGGAGACCGCCGTCCTCCACAATTTCCTCTGGCACGAGCGCTTTACCTGGGCGGACCGGCCAGCGGGGCGCCTGATGCATTCGCTGGCCCGGCTGGCCCGATTCAACGTCAGCAATGGCGCTGTCTCCATCGCCGGGAACCTGCTGCTGATGAGGTTGCTGGTGGGTGAGCTACATCTCAACTACGTAGCCGCGAATCTAATGGCCATCGCCGTGTGCTCGCTGTTGAACTTCTTACTCAGTGACCTGTTTGTTTTCCAGCCGGCAGTCAGCCCGCCTCTTCCGCTCGAGTGATTTCACGTTGGCTGTAACCTAGAAGCCCTGTGCGTGGCGACAGTGGAGTAAGAACAACAGCAAGATTATGACTCCTTCGCGATGGCATCGAGCGCATCAATCTCTCGTTGAATTTTTCGCGCTGCCCACGCGTTCAGTTTGCCCACTCCGATGAACACCACGGCGCACCCCGCAGCGGTGAGGAGGTAGACCGCCGCGATCCGTCCCTGGTGGGCGGGGGCGTTCGGTTGCTGCATGGTCCAGAGGTAGAGTCCCAGGAGAAAAACAACCATTCCGGGAACGAACGGCAGCAGATACCAGATCCACACACTGCGGAGAAGGTCGCGCTGCCGCAGAAGTTCTTCCCGATGGAATTCGATGCACGATCGCGATGCAAACTGGGCCGGCATGATTCGAGCAGAACCCCGCGTGTGCAGGGTATAGACGACAAACAAGGTCCCCGCGATGACGAGCATGCACCCAACCCGGAGCAGCAGAAAAGGGAACAGCCAGATGTAGTACGCGAAAGCCACAACGACGACGGCTGCGGCTACGTACTCGCGCAGATTTCTCCACAAAACGCGCTTCTGGAGTTTCTGCGACTTGCGGTGAAGTTGCTCGATTGAAATTGCGGGCGGAACTGCCGGCTGGTTCTTCCAGATGCTGGTCATATCATTGCCACTTTCATTCGCCATGACTTCCTCCTTCACGAAAACGGCGCGCCAGAATGTTCTTGATGCGATGGACCTTGGTCGCCACATTGCCGGGTGAAAGGCCGGTGATCTCCGCGATCGCTGCCGCGTCTATGTCTTCGAGATAGGAGAGAATCGCTTGACGGTCGAGTGGCTTCAGTTGCTGAATCAATCGCATCAGCTTCTGAATGGCCTGTTGCTGATCCAACAGGCGCTCGCGGTCTTCCTCGGTTGCGGACGCTTCGACGGTTTCCAGACCCAGGAGGGTGCGCGAGCTTCGCCGATGGTCACGGATGACGTGAGAGGCGGCAACGTTATGTGCCACGCGATACGCCCAGGTTCGCAGCGAGCAGCGACCGTCAAATCGTGCCAGGCTCTGCCACAGGGCGAGGTGAATTTCCTGCGACAGATCCCGGCAGCGGTCGTGGTCTGCCTCATAACCTCGCACCAGTCTCTCTAGAGCCGCGCCGTAGTTGCCGGCGGCTTCCTGGTAGAGTTCGTCCTGCCGGGATGTTCGTGCCGTTGGGGATTCGGTTTCCATTGCGCTGGCCCTTACATCCAGATAGTCGACGGCCGGACAAGTTTCTTACAGTTTTGCTCTCGATGGCGAGGGGTCTGGCGTTCTGTGAGTGGAGGTCACTCTTCGATACACCCAACGGTAACGTCTTTGGGGGTTCCGCCACGAAGGAATCCACGCTATAATTTAGGTAGTAATCATGCGCTCAAATGCTTCCATTTCGAAAGTGTGCTGGATTGAGGGACGCGCCTGTCCCCGCCGCTATCTTTCCGTTTTGCCCTCGCATGTTCGCGCCAACCTCTTCGGCAGCGACTAATTCTCAACCTCCGCTCGTCGTCAGTGGTCCTCAGCTATCAGCTCATAGCCATTCGCTCTTAGCTTCCCATGCGGTAATTCCTCGAATTGCTGCACCACGGGTCCACTGAGCACCGAGAACCAAGAACTGAGAACTAGAACCGGAGGATCCCATGACCACCAAGACATTGACTGCCGGCCCCAAGATGAAGACCGCGATTCCGGGCCCCAACGCCCGGCGCATCGTCGCCGGGGATGACCAATACATTTCGCCTTCCTACACCCGATCCTATCCTCTCGTGGCCAAGCGCGGGCGCGGCGTCGTCATTGAGGATGTGGATGGCAACGAGTTCTTCGATTTCTCGGCTGGCATCGCCGTGACCTCAACCGGCCATTGCCATCCCGAAGTAGTCGCTGCGATCCAGAAACAGGCGGGCGAACTGATCCACATGTCGGGCACCGATTTTTACTACGAGAGTATGGTGACGCTGGCGGAGCGTCTCTCGAAGATCGCGCCCATGCCCGGGCCGCACCGGATTTACTACGGTAATTCGGGGACGGAGGCGGTCGAGTGCGCGTTGAAGCTGGCGCGCTATCACACGAAGCGACAACAGGTCATCGCGTTCTTCGGCGCATTCCACGGGCGCACCATGGGCGCACTGTCGCTCACGGCCTCAAAGCCCCAGCAGAAGCGCCGTTTCGCGCCACTGGTGCCGGGCGTGACGCATGTGCGCTATCCCGATGTGTACCGCGGTTGCGAAGGCGGTCCGCAGGATTCCGATAAGTTCGCGCTGGGCTGCGCTCGCTTCATCGAAGACAAGCTGTTCAAGACCACGGTGGCGCCGGAAGAAGTCGCGGCAATTTTTGTCGAGCCGATCCAGGGCGAGGGCGGCTACGTGATTGCGCCGACGATCTTTATGCAGGAACTGCGCCGCATCTGCGACAAGCACGGCATCCTGCTGGTGGTGGATGAAGTCCAGTCGGGGGTGGGGCGTACCGGAAAGTGGTGGGCGGTCGAGCACACCGGCGTGCATCCTGACATTGTTTGCAGCGCCAAAGGCATCGCTTCCGGCATGCCGCTCGGCGTTGTGATCAGCAAGGCCGATGTCATGGACTGGGTTCCCGGCTCCCATGCTTCGACTTTCGGCGGCAACCCTGTCTGCATCGCGGCTGCGCTGGCCACGCTCGACGTGATCGAGCGGGAAGGTCTGCTGCGCAACGCGAAGGAAGTCGGCGATCACATGCTGAAGCGGATGGCCGAGTGGCCGCGCAAGCACAGGATCGTCGGCGATGTTCGCGGACGCGGGTTGATGGTCGGCGTCGAGATCGTGAAGGATCAAAAGACGCGCGAGCAGGCACACGACGAACGCGATCGCATTGTGCAACTGGCATTCGAGCGCGGCATTCTCTTTCTGGGATGCGGGCCCAACACGGTGCGCATCTCGCCGCCGCTGGTCGTCACACAAGATGAAGCCGACGTAGCCATCGACGCGCTTGAAGAGTCGATCGCCATTGTCGAGAAGAACGCGTAGAGGAGGCTGGCGATGTGGGCCGGAAAAGTTGAATCGATCCACATCGCCTCCGCTGCTACAGAGCCGGTCCGGGCTCTGGATCAGGTTGTTCTGACTCCTGGCGTGGGTGTTGAAGGCGATCGCTATGCCCTCAAGCAGGGCACCTTCTATAAACCGGAGCCGGATTTCGAACTCACCCTGATCGAGGCGGAGGCGATTGAAGCGCTGCGGCGCGACTACGACGTCGAGTTGACCGCAGGAGATGCTCGCCGGAATATCGTGACGCGCGGCGTACCGCTTAATCATCTGGTGGGCAGGGAATTTGTCATTGGCGAGGTTCGTATCAAGGGCATTCGCTTGTGCGAGCCTTGCGATCACCTGCAACAAGTAACCGGCAAGCAACTCATCAAAGGCCTGCGCCATCGCGGAGGGCTGCGGGCGCAGATTCTGACCGGGGGAACGATTCGAATCGGGGATGTTGTTCGAGAATAGGGCCGATCCGCGGTCATTTTTGAAAGGCTCTGCTCGCGCGGGCGTGACTCACCCGCGACAGCGGCGATGCGCCATGGGCGACAAGACGATGCGCGAACTCGTGTACGGCAAGGGCGCCCATGTGAATCCCATCGCCTGCGTGGAAGATGTTTCCGCCGCTCTGGCGACGAGGAGAGTGGCCGGCTATCCGCATTCGATCTGGCAGATTGTCGAGCACATGAGTTACTGGATGGAATACGAAGTTCACCGCATGGCTGGGGAGCATCCGCGTTATCCCGATCATGCGATCGAGAGCTGGCCCGCTCATCCCGATCCAGCGGGCGAGGCGCAATGGCAGGCATCGCGACAGCGTTTCGCCGATTTGCTCGCGCGGCTGGCTGAGCTGGCGGAGTCGGATGCCGCAATCTTCGAGAAATCGGTTCCGCCTGACAAACCGTCTGGACCATCCTCGACGGTCGGCGGTGTCGTGAAACAGATCACTGCACATAACAGCTATCACGCCGGACAGATCGCGATGCTTCGGCGACAGTTTGACGCCTGGCCTCCACAACGAGGCGGCGATAGCTGGTAAACGCAACTTTGCTGTCCGCCGCTCATCCAATTCACAACCACTCTTGATTTGAACCTGGAAACTTCGATGCCGCGCTTCACATCTCGCACGCTGATCGCCCTCGCCGCCGCCTTGCTTCTTTGGGCGTCGGCCTTCGCAGGCATTCGCGCCGGACTGCGCGGGTATTCTCCGGCGCATCTGGCGATCCTGCGCTTTCTGGTTGCGTCCACAGTGCTCGCCATCTATGCAGGGATCGCGCATTTCCGGCGTCCGCAGACGCGAGATCTTCCCGGCCTGGTGGCTACCGGGTTCCTTGGCATCACCGTGTACAACCTTGGGCTCAACTACGGCGAAACGCGGGTGACTGCGGGCGCCGCCAGCCTGCTGATCGCCTCGGTTCCCATCTGGACAGCGCTGTTCGCCCGTTTCTGGCTGCACGAGAAGCTGACGGCGCCGGGGTGGCTTGGAGTGTTCACGAGCTTTGCCGGCGTTGCACTCATAGCCAGCGGCGAGGGCGAGGGGATTCGTCTGTCGCCGCAGGCGCTCATCATTCTTGCGGCGGCCATCACTTCGGCGGTCTACATGATCCAGCAGAAGCACTATCTGGGCCGGTACAGCCCGCTCGAGTTCACGGCGTATTCGATCTGGTTCGGGACGCTGCTGATGTTGCCATTCGGCTCCGGGTTCATACACGCGGTACGCACCGCGCCGGCGGCCGCGACGCTCTCGGTGATCTATCTCGGGATTTGCCCCGGAGCCCTGGCCTATGCCGCGTGGGCGTATGTGCTCTCGCATGGGACGGCGGGGCGCACCGCGACTCTGCTTTATGTCATCCCAGTGATGGCCATCGCGATCGCGTGGCTATGGCTGGGGGAGGTCCCACGATGGATCTCGCTTGTCGGCGGCGCCGTCGCACTGGCGGGGGTTGTGTTGGTGAATGCGAAAGGAAGAAGGAGCGCAGCGCGGGAAGTCGTACTGGCCGCGGCCGAGACGTGAGGGGAAGTCAGAAGCAAGAAGTCAGAATACAGAGTAGAACCCAATCGCGATTCCATTCCGGACTCTGACTTCTCCTTAAGCCTACCGTCCTCTCGTTTCCTGCAAACCCAGCGCCACGAGAAACAGAATTCCCATGCCGCCTGCCGACATCAGCAGTGGCATGTGCAGGCCGAATTTCTCTGCCACGGCTCCTCCGAGCGCGGGAGCGAGGGTGGCGCCGATGATCTCTCCAACCAGCGTGCAGAGTCCGATGGCGGTGGCACGGAAGTGTGGGGGAACGGTTTCCGCAGGCACGAGCACGATCGTGAGGGACGCGATCCCCTGTCCCCCATTGCATAGAAACAGAATCGCCGCCAGGAGCCAGGGCGTGCGGTAGAGAGCCGGGACCTGCAACACCAATGGCACAATCGCGGACATTGCCGCCAGGACCAGCAAGACAGGCTTGCGTCCAACGCGATCCGAGAGGGCGGGGAACAGAAAGCCGAGAAAGAAACTTCCGAGTCCCGTGGCGCTCAACAGAAAGCCGGCGGTGGTGGGAGCGTCGCGAATCACTTCGGTGATGTAGAGCGGCGCAAATACATTAAGCAGAAACAGCCAGGACATGAAGCCCGCGGCTCCCAGACAACTCAGCCACATGTTGCGGAAGCGCAGGATCGATATGTAATCAGCGAGCCTTGCCCGGCCGTGCTGAGCAACATCATTTTCGGCCTCTTCCGGTTCCTTCACGAACTTCCAGAGCAGCACGCCCATCACGATGCCGGGAACGCCGGCAACGAAAAACGCCCAGCGCCATCCAAAACGAGCGGCGACTTGCGTGGTGAGAATGGGAGCCGCGGCCAATCCCACCAGGGCCGCAGCACTCACCACGATGCCGACGTTTCTCCCACGGCGGCTTGGGGGAGATGACTCCTCGATGATCGCGGTAATTACTGCCCAGCACGGCCCCTCCGCCAGTCCCAGCAGAGCCCGCACGAGGAGAAGCTGCGGGAAACTGTGGACCATGCCGGACATCCAGGAGAACGCGGAAAATAGAAATATGGCAGGGATCAGAACAGGCCGCCGGCCGTAGCGGTCGGAGAGCGCGCCAAACAAGAAGCCGGAGATGGCCCAGGCGACCGCGACCACCGAGGCCAGGACGCCAATCTGCTGGTTGTTCAAACGGAATTCGGGCGCGAAAAACGGCGCGAGATAGAGCTGCGACATGCGGTCGAGGAAGACCGTGCCCCAGGTGCAGAAAAGAACGAGGATGAGAAAGTCTTCGTAGCGGCGCGAGCGATCGGGATGGAGAGAGTTCAGATCGGACACGTGGTCTCCCGGCGAAGAGGAGCGGCCCCAAGGCTCCCTTCCGGATGCGCCAATCTACGGGACGGGATCGGTTCCGGTCAACTGCACTGCCGGGCGGAATTGTACCGAATCACCGGTGATAGGGGTCACATCGGCGTAGCGCCGCAGTCGCTAGAGTGAGAATCGAATGAGACCAGAATGTTCTCCGGCCGCCTGACTCACACCACGCTTCGGGCACTCGACTGGCTTGCGGCGCATACTCTTCCGGTTGAAGATCCGGCGTGGCATCTCCTGGTCGGACGCCGCGGCGAAGAAGACGCGTACTTTTATCTGCGGCGCAGGGGCTACGTTTTCATCGCGCGCAACTATCGTTCTCCGCATCACCGCGGGGAACTCGATCTGATCGGATGGGACCACGACGTGCTGTGCTTCATTGAGGTCAAAACCCGAACCAGCCACGACGTGAAGCCTGCTGAAGCCGCCGTAGATCGCGAGAAACAAAGAGACTTGACGACCGTGGCCCGCGAATTCCTCCGTCGGATGCCACCTTCGTGCCAATGGCGTTTCGACGTGATCGCCGTATACTATCAGTCGAAAGTCACCCAGCCATCATTCGAGCTGTTTCAAAATGCCTTTTCCGTGTCGTACAATTCCTAATTTGCGTGACGTTCGAGCGGTGGGGGAAGCCCAGTACTGAAAGGATTTAGTAGGTGCCTGAATTAAGAAAAGACCCGATCGTGGGACGGTGGGTGATCATTTCGACGGATCGCGCCAAGCGCCCAACGGACTTTGTGCGAGAAGGGGTGAAGATCAAGGGAGGGTTCTGTCCTTTTTGCTACGGCAACGAGAGCAAGACGCCGCCGGAGATCCTGGCGTATCGCCCGAGCAACAACGGCAACAGTCCGCAAAAAGATAGTCCGGGCTGGACCATCCGCGTCGTGCCCAACAAGTTTCCTGCACTGGGCATTGAGGGCAATCTGAACAAGCAGGCCGAGGGCATGTTCGACAAGATGAATGGCATCGGCGCTCACGAAGTGATCATCGAAACGCCCGACCACAATGCCAGTCTGGCCACTCTCCCTCCGAAACGCATCGAAGACGTGCTCTGGGCGTTCCGCGATCGCATTCTCGATCTGAAGAAAGACCGGCGCTTCAAGTACATTCTGATTTTCAAGAATCATGGTGAAGCCGCCGGGGCATCGCTCGAGCATGCACATTCGCAACTGATCGCGCTGCCGATTTTGCCGATTTACGTGGTAGAGGAATTGCAGGGCGCGAAGCAGTATTACATCTATAAAGAGCGGTGCGTGTTTTGCGACATCATCCGCCAGGAAACCGACAACGGTATCCGCGTCGTGGGCGAGAATGAGGACTTTCTCACGCTCGCTCCTTACGCTCCTCGCTTTCCTTTCGAGACGTGGATTCTTCCCAAGCGGCATGAATCGGCGTTTGAGAATTCGTCGTCGCACATGTTCGAGAATCTCGCCAAAGCGCTGAAGTCATTGCTGATGAAAGCCGATCGCGTGCTCGATAATCCTCCCTACAACCTGGTCATTCATTCTTCTCCGGTGCAAGACCCCACCAACGAGCACTATCACTGGCATATCGAGTTCATGCCCAAGCTGACCAAGACGGCTGGATTCGAATGGGGAACGGGGTTCTACATCAATCCGACGCCGCCCGAGGAAGCTGCGAGGTTCTTGCGCGAAGCGAGCGTTGAGGACACGGTTCCCGCTACGGTGGGCTAGAGCATTTCGATTTTCTTGGAGAAGTTGGGCGCGGCCGACCGCGCCTTTTGTTTTTTGCGGCTGATTGACGGCATCGTCGCGCGTCACTAGCATGTGCCCCATCATGATTGCCCTCCGATCTGTGATTGCCGTGCTCTTATTTTCAGCTCCAGCATGCGCTGCGCCAGCGACAACGAACCTCATCGCAAATGTTCCCGGGCGTACCACCGTCAGCCTGAACGGCGCGTGGCACATCATCGTCGACCCTTACGAGACCGGTATAGGAGAGCGCTATTACGAAAACGCCAAGCCGAAAAACGAGACCGATCTCATCCAATATGACTTCGACCATTCCGAGACGCTCAACGTGCCCGGCGACTGGAATACGCAGAAGGAGAAGCTCTTCTTCTACGAAGGCATAGTTTGGTACGAGAGGTCATTTACGTATCACCGTCGAGAGCAAACACGTGTGTTCCTGCATTTCTCCGCCGCCAACTATTTTTCCCGGGTATACCTGGATGGTGCCAAACTCGGAGAGCACGAAGGCGGATTCACGCCGTTTGAGTTCGAGGTGACTTCGCAGGTCCGCGAAGGGGAGAACTTCGTGGTCGTCGAAGTCAGCAACGCGCGACGGCCAGACGGCGTTCCTGGGACAAGGACCGACTGGTGGAACTACGGAGGGATCACGCGTGACGTGGCGTTGGTCGAGGTGCCTGAGACATACATTCAGGATTACGCCATTCAGTTGATTCCCGCTTCACTGACCGAACTCGCGGGCTGGGTGCAACTCAGCGCAAATTCCAAGGCCACCAAGGTCACGATTGAAATCCCTGAGGCGGGCATCAAGAAGACGTTCACCACCGATTTGCACGGTCGTGCCGAATTTCGTCTGCCGGTCACGGTGACACCCTGGTCGCCCGAGAATCCAAAACTCTATGACGTGATCGTCAGCACGGCGATGGATCGCGTACGTGATGCGATTGGCTTTCGCAGCATTCAAGTGCGGGGGACGGAGATTCTGCTCAACGGGAAACCGGTGTTCCTGCGCGGGATCTCGTTGCACGAAGAAGCGCCGATTCGCGGCGGGCGGGCTTATAGCGAAGAAGACGCCCAGACTCTGTTTGGCTGGGCGAAGGAATTGGGCTGTAACTTTGTCCGGCTGGCACACTATCCGCACAACGAAAATGAAATCCGATTGGCGGACCGCGTGGGCTTGCTGGTATGGTCGGAGATTCCGGTCTATTGGGATATCGACTGGAAGAACCCGTCCACACTCGCGAGCGCGGAGGCCCAGCTTCGCGACATGATTGCGCGTGATCGGAACCGGGCCTCGATCATCTTCTGGTCGCTCTCGAATGAGACGCCGGTTGATCCTGCGCGGACGGAGTTCCTCAAGCGTCTTGCCGAAGACGCCCGCCAACTGGACTCCACGCGGCTGATCACTTCGGCGCTGAACCGCACCGAAAAGACTGGGCCAAACCGACGGTCGCTGAACGATCCGATCGGACAGTATCTCGATGTACTCGGACTCAACGAATACGTCGGCTGGTATGAGGGCCGCCCTGAGGATGCTGACACAATCGCATGGTCGACGGCTTATCCGAAGCCACTTCTGGTTACCGAATTCGGCGCCGACGCCGCGTTCGGCAAGCGCGGGGATACGGGCGAGCGATGGACTGAGGAATACCAGGCGAATCTCTACGTCCACCAGTTGAACATGGTGAAAAAGATTCCAGGGCTGGCCGGGCTGTCACCGTGGGTGCTGATGGATTTTCATTCGCCGCGCCGGCCACTTCCCGGAATTCAGGATTACTTCAATCGCAAGGGACTGGTCTCAAACCAGGGAGATCACAAGCAGGCGTTTTTCGTGTTGCAGAAGTACTATCGCGAAGTCCAGGGTTCTCTGCCGTCTCACTAGGAGCCGAAGATCCGCAGAAAGAAAAGAGGCACGGTTGTCGAAGCCGTGCCTTCCAGGAGAATGCTGTCGGGGAATTGCTGGAACGCGGTGTCGTTCCATCCCCCAGCGCATCGGCAAGTAGGATGACAGTGAAGGCAGGGGGAGTTGTCAGAGTTTCGTCAAGAGTTCGAAAGAAATAGCGTACGCAACAAAACAACCACAACAAACTCTTGGCGCAGTTCTGTGAAGGGCGGCGATCAGAGCAGCTAGCCTTGGGTTCGGTCGAGGAACTCTTCGTGCCACGCCATCTGGATCGCCTCGAGCTTGCCTTCGTTGGACTTCTTCGGATCATCAGCGAAATCCGGCAGCTCGGTCACAAACTTGTGCAGATCGGTGAAGCGCACTGCGAGTGGATCCAGATCGGGATGCGTTTCTGAGAGCAGAATGCCAATGTCTTCGGAGTTGTCCCAGGTAAGTTGCTTGGGCATGCGTGCTCCTTAGTGTCCTTCGGAAACGTAATTCCGATTCCATGCGGGGATTTCGACCACGACCTTGCCCGGCTTCTGAATGACGGCCTGACATCCGAGGCGCGAGTTCAATTGCAGGTCGGCGGCCATGTCGAGCTTGTCGGCTTCGTCGTCTTCCATCTCGGAGATCAGTTCCGCGCCTTCCTTGACCCAGACGTGGCAAGTGGTGCAGGCGCAGTTTCCGCCGCAGGCATGATCGAGGTGAACGCCGAAGTTCAGCGCGACATCGAGCAGCGATTCTTCTTTGCCGTGATCTTTGTAGGGCAGCTTGCCGTGCTCAAAGGTGACCGTCTTGCCTTCGGGCAGGAAAGTGACCTCGACTGTGTTTTCGCCTGGAGAGTCCACGGTGGCTGCTCCGGCACCCTGAGTTTTGTTCTCTGACATCAATTGCTCCTGAAATTCTAATTTGTAGCGCTGCCGGCGCTGCAAGGCTCATTCAAATTCCGCTTTGCCCACCGGATGCCCCGCCTGTGGGCCTTCGCCCAAATCGGTCTCGTCCATTGTCTTTCCTTTAAGGGCTGTGGCTACCGCGGTGTCCATCATCAACTCTGCCAGGTGCATGGTGGCCTGATTCAGCGCGTCGATCCCCTTGCGGATCGCCTGGTAATCGTCGCCGTCTTTGACTGCTGCCAGAGCGCCCTCCAGAGTTTCAATGCGACGCCGTTCGTCACTCGACAAGGCTCGCCAAGCATCATTCTTTCTTCCTTTGCCCAGGGCAGTCAGAATCGTGTCGGCCTCTCGGCGCGCTTCGATCACTTGCCGCTGCCGGAAGTCTTCCTCGGCATAATCGAAGGACTCCAACAGCATCTTCTCGACCTGCTCGTCGGTCAGACCATAGCTTGGCTGCACTTCGATCTGGGCCGCTTGTCCGCTGCGCTGCTCGCGCGCGGAGACCTGCAGGATCCCATTGGCATCGATCAGGAACTTGACCTCAATGCGCGGCATACCCGCCGGCATTGGGGGCACGCCTTTGAGGTCGAAGCGAGCCAGCGATCGACAATCACGCGCCAGCTCGCGTTCGCCCTGGAGAACATGAATCGCGACATTCGTCTGCCCATCCACCTGCGTCGTGTAGTACTGCGTCGCGGAGGCGGGGATCGTCGAGTTACGCAGGATGATCTTGTCAGTCACACCGCCGGCAACTTCAATGCCGAGCGACAGCGGCGTCACGTCGAGCAGCAGCATTTCTTTCGTGACTTCGGATCCGCCACCGAGAATATTCGCCTGTACAGCCGCGCCCAATGCAACCACTTCATCCGGATTCAGATCGGTGTGTGGCACTCGTCCAAACAAATCCTGCACCAACTGCCGGACTCGCGGGATGCGGGTCGATCCGCCGACCAGCACGACTTCGTCGATCTGCGCGGGCTTGAGGCCGGCATCTTTCAAGGCCTGCTTGCAGGGTGCGACGGTCCGGTCAATCACCGGCTTCGCCAATTGTTCAAACTGCTCGCGCGTAATCTCGCGCTGATAGCGCTTTCCGCCGGGCAGGTCGACATCCAGCGTGGTGGAGACTTCAGAAGAAAGGGCGATCTTGGCCTCAATCACCGCTTTTCGGATCCGGGCAATCGCCTCGCCGTTGCGCCGCACATCGAGCTTCAAGTCACCCTGAATGTCGTCGAGCGCGATGGCGATCAGTAGATTGTCGATGTCATCGCCGCCGAGGTGGGTGTCGCCGTTGGTGGCGATGACTTCGAAGATGCCGTCGTGCAGCTTGAGAATCGAAATGTCGAATGTGCCGCCGCCCAAGTCGTAGACCGCGACGATACCGTTTTTCTTTTTGTCGAGGCCGTAAGCGAGCGAAGCAGCCGTCGGTTCGTTGACCAGACGAAGCACATCGAGTCCGGCAATGCGTCCGGCATCTTTTGTGGCTTGGCGTTGTGCATCGTTGAAGTACGCCGGAACCGTGATGACAGCCTTGGTGACCGGCGCGCCAAAGTAGCGTTCCGCATTCCGTTTGAGCTGGCGCAGGATCAGGGCGGAGATCTCCGGGGGCGTGTAAGTGCGATCGGCGATCTTGATGCGGAGCACTTCGCCGGGCTCAAGGTCGTCGGCGAGCCGGAACGGGAAAAGTTTCAATTCCTCGGTAATGTCTTCAACGCCGCGTCCCATCAGGCGTTTGACGGAATACACTGCCCGCTCGGGCGTCTCGATCAGATACTTCCGAGCCGGATTGCCCACGACGACCTGGTTCTTCTCGTCGAGCGCGACAACGGACGGGACGAGGTTCAATCCGTCCTCGCCTGGGATCACGGCAGGGGACTCCCCGTGCATGAACGCCACCAGGGAGTTCGTGGTGCCGAGATCGATACCGACGATGGGGTCAGAAGGCATTTGGTAATTCGAAGTACGGTGCGGCGCAATTTGTGCAGATAGCCAAATTACAAAATCTCCGCTACTCCAGTGCTTCGTTCACATCCCTGACCAAGTTCCGTATGTAATTCCTGCGGTTTAGAACATCCACCATGTGATCGCGGATTGTGATTCTTTCTTCCTCGGTGCCGCTGTCGACTGCCTTATCCCACTTGTGCCAATCAGCCTGGAGTTCGCGAAAGAGCTCGTCGAACTTCTCTTCCAGAGACAACTTCGCTTTGCCGATCTCTTCCAGGAGCGCGGGATCGTCTTCGCCCAGCTTCTTCTGGGCCCGCAATTCTTCCAGGTGCATGTTCAGTTCAAAGACTTCTTCCAGCAGATCTGGCGGCACAACCTGCTGCTTCAGTTCGCCAGTCTCGCGGGCTTTCTCCGTGGCTTGCTTCGATTGCTCTTCCAGTTCCACGCCTTCCAGGCGCAACAGATATTCTGTGCGTTTGATCGGATCTTTCAGCGTGCGATAGGCGTCGTTGAGCATGGAACTCTGTTCCAGGCTCCAGGTGCGCTCCTGGTCAGCGGCTTTGGCAAACACATCGGGATGAAGCCGACGGCTCAGCGCGTAGAACTCTTTTTCGAGCACGGCGGTATCCAGATTCAGCTTGCGTGGGAAGCCGAAGAACGTGAAGTAGTCCACCGGCACCGGTGGCTGCACTTTGCCGCAGGCGCTGCAGAAATGTTGCGCCCGCATGGTGCCGCAGGACCAGCAGCTCGAGGTGGCCTCGCCGGGCATGATCAACGACGATTTGGATTCTGAACCTGGCATACACAATTCGGGCGGGCGCACGGCCCGCCCTGTGTCACTTTGCTGGGGCAACGGGCGTGGGCGCCCGTCTCTCCATTGTTTCTAGGCCGAGAACGAGCTGCCGCAGCCACACGACTTCGTTGAATTTGGATTCACGAACACGAAGCCTTGCTGCATCAGCGTTTCCTGGTAGTCGAGCGTCATGCCGTTCAAATAGATGAACGACTTCGGGTCGACAAAGACGCGCACGTCGCCATACTGGAACACCCGATCGCGTTCGCGCGGTTGCGTATCGAACCGGATGTTGTAACTCAGTCCGGAACATCCGCCGCCCTGCACGCCCAGACGCAGTCCACCCTGCTCGGGTGAAATGCCTTCCTTCACCATGGCCGAGCGGATCTTCGCGATCGCCTTCTCGGTGACTTGAATGCCCTTGGCCGGAGCCGCGGGCGGCGCGGTTTGGAGTGTGTCAGTCATAAGCCAGCTACGAGCTACGAGCTGCGGGCTTCGAGCAATCCGAACCGTGCAACTCGCAACCGCGGTTGCTCGCGGCTCGGAGCTCGTCGCGGTTTTACTGCGCTGCCTGCACTTCGGCAATCTTGGTCGCTTCCTGCTTCTTCTTCCAGTCGCCGATGGCGGCGCGGATCGCGTCTTCCGCGAGCACCGAGCAGTGAATCTTTACCGGCGGCAGCGAGAGTTCTTTCACAATCTCTGTGTTCTTGATCGCCAGAGCCTCGTCGATCGTTTTGCCTTTCACCCATTCGGTCGCGAGCGAGGACGATGCAATCGCCGATCCGCAGCCGAAGGTCTTGAACTTCGCGTCTTCAATGACGTTGGTTTCGGGATTGACCTTGATCTGCAGCTTCATGACGTCGCCGCACTCCGGCGCGCCCACCAGTCCGGTCCCCACGTCGGCACTGGACTTGTCCATCGAGCCCACGTTACGCGGGTGGTTGTAGTGATCGATTACCTTATCGCTGTATGACATCTTTCACCCCTCAGGTTTCAAAGTTTCAAGGTTCCAAGGTTTCAAGGTTTCAACGACCACCCCACAAACCGGTCGAAGTTTCAGGCTGGATCAAAGCACCTTGAACCCTTGAAACCCTGAAACTTTGAAACCTAGCTTCTAGTGCGCCTCGGCCGCCCACTTCACGCTCTTGAGATCCACGCCCTCTTTCGCCATCTCGTAGAGCGGTGACAGTTCGCGCAGCCGCTGCACCGTGTCGACCACGCGATCGGCGACGTAGTCGACCTCCGCTTCGGTATTGAAACGTCCGATGCCGAAGCGGATCGAGCTATGCGCCAGGTCGTCGCCCGTGCCCAGTGCCTTCAGTACATAAGATGGCTCCAGCGTCGCAGAGGTGCAGGCGGATCCGCTGGAAACGGCGACATCGTTGATGCCCATCAGCAGTGACTCGCCTTCGACGTACGCGAAGCTGATGTTCAAATTGCCGGGAAGACGGTGTTCTGTCGAGCCGTTAATGTACACCTCGTCGAGCCGGCCCATGATCTTGTCGCGCAGCCGGTTGCGCAGGCCGCCGATCTTCACTGACTCCTGCGGCATATCTTCCATGGCGATCGCGCAAGCCTTGCCCAGGCCGACGATGCCAGGAACGTTCAACGTGCCGGAACGCATGCCGCGCTCGTGCCCGCCACCGTCGATGATCGGTACAAGCTGCACGCGCGGATTCTTGCGCCGCACATACAGCGCGCCGACACCCTTCGGGCCGTACAGCTTGTGGGCCGTGATCGACGCGATATCGATATTCATCTTGGTCACGTCCACCGGCACCTTGCCGATGGCCTGCACCGCGTCGGTATGGAAGATGACGCCGCGCTCATGACAGAGCTTGCCGATTTCCGCCATCGGCTGGAGCACCCCGATCTCATTGTTGGCCGCCATGATCGTGACCAGGATCGTCTTGTCGTCGATGGCGCGCTTCAAGTCGTCGAGGTCGACCAGCCCATCCTTCTGGACCGGCAGATAGGTGACGCGGAAGCCGAGTTTCTCCAGGTGCTTGCAGGTGTCGAGCACCGCTTTGTGCTCGGTGACTGCGGTGATGATGTGGTTGCCCTTCTCGCGATACATTTCGGCGACGCCCTTGATCGCGAGGTTATCGCTCTCGGTCGCGCCGGAAGTGAAGATGATTTCCTTTGTGGTCGCACCAATCAGCTTGGCGATGCGCTCGCGCGATAACTCGACCGCTTCCTCCGCCGCCCATCCGAACGGGTGATTGCGGCTGGCCGCGTTGCCGAACTTCTCCATGAAGTACGGCAACATCTCTTCGAGGACACGCGGATCGAGCGGCGTGGTCGCGTGGTTGTCCATGTAGATGGGCAGCTTGATGCCGTTGGGCGTCGTGCTCTGGGTCGTTTCCTGGGGCTTTAGGGTCGCCTTCACATCCGTACTCATGATTGCTTTTCTCCTCATTACTCGCCGGCAAGACACCGGCGCTGCTAACGGAATCCTGCGCTACTAACGGAATCCTGCGCTACACAATCGTGACCAGCTCCGCCGCCTTCCTGATCTCGATCGTCTCGGGCTCTTCTTTCATCTGCGAAATTTTGATTCGCTTGAGCACCTGCTCGATGCTCTCATTCACTTTGCGCAGCGGTTCGCGAATCGTGCAGCGATCCACCTGGCCGCATTCGCCGCGCACGGTCACGCAGGAGGTGATGAACAACGGCCCATCGATCGCCTGGATCACCTCGAAAGCCGAAATCTGACCAGGGTCGCGTGCCAGCGTGTATCCGCCATTGATGCCGTGCTGCGACTTCAGCAGACCGGCCTTCGCCAGACGCTGCAGAATCTTGGCCAGGGCTTCTTGCGGAATCCCGTAGGCTTCGGCCACGTCTTTGGCGCTGCAGGCACCTTTGGGCGCATGTTCGGCCAGATGCTTCATGGCCATCAATCCGTAGTCAGCCTTCTTGGTCAGCTTCAGCATCGGCGCAAAATACGACCATTAGGGTCGGATACAATTCCGACTGATTCGGTCGCATATAGATTCTAACCGCACTCACGGCTTCCTGACAAGGCTCACCATCGAACGGCAGGATTCCCTGATCCAACGGCAACTTGTGGCATGTAAACAGCTTAGCGATTGCGGCCCAGGCATGCGAGTAGGCCAGTCGGGAGGGTACTTGACATCGCCAGCCAGCGGTCTAAAATACCGCCATTTTCCACCCACGTTGGGAGCATCGCCCTGTGAACGTTGCGAGTACCCGGAAGTTATGACGACAAGCAAGCCGCCTCAACCCCCTCAGAAGGTCCGCCCGGAGCAGTGCAAACATCCGCAAGTGCAAATCGTGTCGCGTGATGAAGACTCCGAATACGTGGAATGCAAGGAATGCGGCGAGGTCTTTGAATCCAGCGAGTTCAAGGACATGGTGATCGAAGAGACGAAGGGTCTGGAAGAAGAGGCCTGACACCCGCGGCGCGGAGTCCTTTCTCAACGAATGTCGATCACAACATTTCCCGCCTTATCCACACAAAATTTCTTTCCGGGCGGGATCGCGGTGGTTGCGCTGTACTCGGTGATCACAACTGGACCCGGCAGGGACTTCCCGACCGTGAGATCGGGACGGTCGTAGACAAGAGTCGCAACGCTTTTGCCATGGAAGAACACCTTGGCGACCTCGACTGGCGTCACCTTCCTGATCCTGAGACTGCGCTTCTCTGACGGTAGGCCATCGTCCCTGACCGAGTTCAGTCTCGCCCGCACGCGTACGGTCACGAGTTCAGTGTCGTTTCCCGGATGATGGTAGCCATACCGTCGCCGATGCTCTTGGTGAAAGCGAGCAATCACATCGCCGCGCGATGGAACATTCAATTCGTAGCCCTGGCCACGATAGCGCAAGTCCAGAGAGCGCTCGAAGCGAGCAGTCCCTTTCCAACGCTCGGCTTGGAACTCGCGTTTTGCCGCCGCTTCGAGCTTTTGAAATTCCTTCTGCAGCTCTCGCCGAGGCACACCTTTTGCGAGATTCCACAACAGAGTGCGGGAGAAGTCTTTGACCGCGTCGCTGACCAGAATACCCAGCGCGGAGAGAGCGCCCGGATGCGCGGGCAGAATCACAGTGGGAATGGCGAGAGCCTCAGCCAGTTCGCAGGCGTGCAGGCCGCCCGCACCGCCGAACGCGACCAGAGCGAACTCGCGGGGATCGTATCCTCGTTCGATCGAGACCACGCGTAGGGCACGCTCCATGTTGGCATTCACGACTTGCACGACTCCGGCAGAGAACTGTTCCAGACTCATCCGTGATCCTTGCGCTTTCAGCCATTCCGCGGTGATGCGGCGAGTTCGCGCCACGTCGAGGCTGAACTCACCGCCGAGAAAGCGATCCGCACGAAGGCGCCCCAGCAAGAGATTGGCGTCGGTGACGGTCGGCTGGGTGCCGCGGCCATAGCAGATTGGTCCGGGATCGGCGCCGGCAGATTCGGGTCCGACTCGCAAAGCGCCGCCGGCATCGAAGCGGGCCAGCGATCCGCCGCCTGCCCCGACCGTGTGGATGTCGAGCATCGGCACCGCGACGGGGAACCCGGCAACTTCGGACTGGCTGCCCGGATGGGCTTCTCCCTCAACCAACGCGACGTCGGTCGAGGTGCCGCCCATGTCGAAGGACAGAACGTGCGGGAAGCCGCTGCGCGCTGCCATTGCAGCGGCGCCGACCAGTCCACCGGCGGGCCCGGAGAGTACAGTACGCACGGGTTCTCGAGCGGCAGCCTCGAGGGCGGTGATTCCTCCGCTGGATTGCATGACGAAGATGCGCGCCGCCGTTTTTCTCGCCGACATTGGATGTGACGCAGTCAAACCTCTGGTCCGCTCTCCGATTTTCTCGAGATAGCTCTGCATCAGAGGTTGGAGATAGGCGTTGACTACCACCGTGCTGGTGCGTTCGTATTCGCGAAATTCGGGAAGGATCTTGTGTGAAATCGACAACGGCTTACCAAGTTGGCCGAGCGCCTCGGCAACCGACGATTCGTTCGCGGGATTGGCAAATGAAAAAAGCAGAGAGATTGCGATGGCCTCCGGCCGGGCGGCCTGCACCGCCTCCCGAAGTCGCCTCAGGTCCTCTGGGGAAGGAGACTGCAATACTTCGCCCTCGGCACTCACTCGCTCCATCGTTGCGAAGCGCAGATCGCGCGGCACCAGCGGAGGCACACGATCGAAGAAAAAATCGTAGAGCCGGGGCCGCGCCTGGCGGCCAATCTCGATCGCGTCTTCAAATCCAGCGGTCGTGACAAGAGCGACTCTGGCACCTTTTCTTTGCAGCAATGCGTTGGTGCCGACCGTTGTCCCATGAAGCAAAGCGAATCGGCCCGCAACCCCGATTTTTTCCAGCGCTTCCGCAATGGCACGCGATGGATCGTCAGGGGTCGAGAACACTTTCAGAGTCTTCAGCGCGCCTGCCTCGACCCAGACGCAATCGGTAAAAGTGCCGCCCGTGTCGATCGCGATCCGCAACTCGTGATGGGGTCCTCTGGCCATGAACATGGAAGACTATCACCGCCGCCTTGCGGAGAAGAATGGGACGGCCGCGCGGGCCAGGAGCTACGTTTCGGGCTCCGCGGGCAGGGACACACCCCGTGCCTGCACCGGGAAACTAACCCCGTAGCTGATCCAGACTGCCGTATGCTGAAGGAGCAGCGACTTCAACCGAGGGCCGATTGAGCGGAAGTGTCTGGAAGGTATGGCTGATCCCCGGGGGGCTACTACTGGCCCTGTCCGCAGCTCTGGTCAACAGCTCTTTGTTGAGCCGAGTGGCGCCGTCGCTCAGCTTCTATTACTTTGCGGTATTCACAGCAGGGATGGTGCTGGCATGGCGCTTCAACTCCAGCCGAGTCTTATTCTCGCTGTTGACGCTGCTGTTGGCCCATCGTGCGGTCGAATTTTTTTCGGCAGGGAACGTTCACTCTGGCCCGGGCCGTACGGCTGTCGTGCTGGTGGCATTGCTCATCCCGGTGAACTACATTGCGCTGGCGTGGATGCGCGAGCGCGGCCTGACCATCGGCGGTATCGCGCCGCGCTTTGGCATGCTCTTTCTGCAAGCGGTTGTGGTTGCCGTCTTGTGCCGTCCAGAGAACAGCGGCGCGGTAACAGCGGCCGGCAGTCCCGCTCTTCCATGGTGGAACCTGATCCTCTTTGGCGCCGGAATGGCAGTCGCTGTTTTGCAGTTCTTTCAAACGCGGAAGCCGGTGGAGACTGGCTTTTTCTGGTCTTTGATCGCGGTCCTCTTGTGGCTGAACTTCACGCCGATCGGCAAAGTTGCCGATACCTATGTCGCTACGGCGGGCCTGATTCTTGTTGCTTCTCTGATTGAGACGTCCTATGTGCTGGCCTATCACGACGAGCTCACTGGAATCCTCGGCCGCCGCGCCTTCAACGAGGCCCTGCTCTCGCTCGATCAACAGTACGCGATCGCCATTGTCGACATCGACCACTTCAAACAATTCAACGACACCTACGGGCACGATATCGGCGACCAGGTACTGCGCATGGTCGCGGGCCGCCTTGGCGGGGTGGGTGGCGGCGGGCAGGCGTTTCGCTGTGGCGGGGAGGAGTTCGCAATCATCTTCCGCGACACGTCAGCAAAAGACGCCTTCGAACGCCTCGATGCTCTCCGCAAGACGATCCAGGACTCGCGGTTTCGAGTTCGCGGCGCCGAACGACGAGGCATGGCGCGAAGCGAAGCCTCGGATCGACGGAAGCCGGGCCGAAGAAAGCTCACCCGCATGGTGGAACAGATTCCCGGCGAGCTATCTGTGACGGTGAGTGTCGGAGTCGCAGAGCCGAGCACACGTAATCGGCAGCCCGAGCAAGTCATCAACGCCGCTGACCAGGCTTTGTACCGAGCTAAGCACAATGGAAGAAACCGGGTGGAACTGGCGTCGACCACGCCGCTCAAGGTGATGCGAAGGAAACGTGCGAGCGGTGTCAGTGGTTAATGATTGCCCACGGCCCACGGCTTTACCACTCCCGCAGGTGAACGAGAAACAGAATTACGACGGAGACCAGCGGCACGGCAAGTCCGGCGCGCAAATTTCCCGTCGCTTCAGAAATCACGCCAACCAGCCAGGGGAGAGCTGCAGGCCCAAGCGCAGCGATCGCAAACATGATGGCGCCCACGCTCCGCGCCGCGACGCCAAAGTGCTGGGAGAGGCGCGCCACCGCAATCGGATAGAGTGCCGCAAAACTCAAGCCCGTGATCACCGCGCTGGCAATGACCTGCGGCGGCGCGGACGCTCGCAGCAGAACCACGATTCCCATCGCGCCCAACGCGTAGCCCACCTGCAGGACGCGTTGCTCAGAAACACGATGCAGTAGCATTCCGGCGGCGCCCCTTCCCAGGGTGAGCGCCGCCCAGAAGAAAGCCGGCATCATCGGTCCCATGGCCGCTCCGTCGGAGCCCATCCGCGACACGAACGACCCGATCCAGCCGCCGACGCAGGTCTCCGCGCCCGGATAAAGAAAGAACACCAGAGCGAATAACCAGATCACGGGCATGCCGAAAATCTTGCGCCAGGAAACGGATGCGTCGCTCTGTTGTCGTTTTTGCGGAAAGGGAAGTCCGCGCACGGCGACCGCCAGGATCACGAGAAACAACGAAAGAGAACCCAGGAATACCGGCACCATGTGATGCGCCTGTGCCCAGGCCACTAGCAGCGCGCACAAAACCGCACCCAGTCCCCAGAAGAAGTTCAGCAGGCTTACCGCCGCGGCTCTGGACCCTGTACTGACTTCCGCGATCATCAGATTGTCGGTGGGAATGATCAACCCGAGCCCTAGCCCGTAGATCCCTACCGCTGCCCGTCCCATCCAGGCCGACCCCAGGTAGAGGGTGCCGGCTCCCGCTGCCATGAAAAGGAGTCCGGAGAGAAACACGGCGCGGAATCCCAGGCGGGCGAGCATCACGCCCGAAAGCAGCACACCCGCCAGTTGCGAAAGAAACTGGACCGGGAAGAGCGATCCAGCCTGAGCATAGTTGAGTCCCCAGCGCGCGGTCAGGATGGGCAACATCGGCCCAAGCAAGGTGGTGAGGACACCCGTTGGCAGGAAGGCGATCTGCCCGGCCACAATCAGTTTGCGGCTTTGCGATTCGGTGATCTCCGATTGTGCGATCAAGGCATGACCTGAGTAAGGATCGAAGGTTATGAGACAACTTCGCCCGGTCGCTAGGCACCGGGCGAGTGAAATGTCGAGCCGCCTTACGGGATGCTAAGCAGGCTGCCTTCCACGACCTGGGTCTGCTGTTGGCCCCGGCTCGTCGCATAGGTCACCATCAGGACTTTCCGGGCTCCAGGAGCGGGGTCGCCGCCGAAGGCATCGTTGTTGGCCGTGATGGTCAAGCGGCCGTCGCGGATCAGCGAACGAAGACGATCGGTGACGTCGCGGTTGCGATTGCCAGCGCCGTAGGTTGCCCGAACAATCGTCAGTCGGCCATAGCGGTCGTCGCGATCACGGTTTCTGTCGTCCCGGTCCCCTTCTCCCCAGCCGCCATTCCACGTTTCGTGCCCCCAATCGCCTCGACCCCAGCCGCTGAACTGGGAGCCATCGACGATACTGCCTTCGCGATATTCGAACGTGCGTTGGGCGCCGCCGGGTCCGCGGGTGTAAATCCGCAGGGTCTTGACGCGGCCCGGGTCCGGGTCCACGCCGAAAGTGGAGTTCCCCATGCGGAAGGTGCGATCCTGACGAGCCAATTCCCTCAGGCGTTGTGTGACGTCCACGTTGCGATTGGCAGTTCCGTAACGGGCGCTCAAGATCTGATATTGCCCCTGATTTTCATTGTTATCGCCCCAGCCGCCATTCCAGCCACCGTTGCCCCAGTCACCGCGTCCCCAGCCTGTGAACTGAGAGCCATCGACCACGCTGCCTTCGCGGTATTCGAACGTGCGGCTTTTACCGTCTGGCCCGCGGGCATAAATCCGCAGGGTCTTGACGCGGCCCCGGTCGGGGTCGACGCCGAAGGTGGAGTTCCCCATGCGGAAAGTCTGGTCCTGGCGCGCAAGTTCCTTGAGCCGGGATGTGACGTCCACGTTGTTATACTCGGTTCCGTAGCGAGCCTGGAGGATCTGGTATTGTCCTTCATCGCCATTGTTACCGCCCCAGCCGCCATTCCAGCCCCCGTTACCCCAATTACCGCGTCCCCATCCTGTGAACAGGGAACCGTCTACGACACTGCCTTCGCGGTACTCGAACATGCGGTTCCTGCCGTCTGGCCCGCGGGCATAAATCCGCAGGGTCTTGACGCGGCCCGGATCCGGATCCGTTCCAAAAGTCGAGTTGCCCATGCGAAATGTGACGTCCCGGCTGGCCAGTTCCTTGAGCCGTTGCGTCACATCGACGTTTCTCTCCGCTGTGCCATAGCGGGCTTGAAGAATCTGATACTGCCCGGCATCACCGCTGCCGTATTGAGCCAACGCGGAGGCGGCGACCGCCAGGGCGAACGCAATCGCTGCCAAGCCTCTCCACAACTGACGTCGCGGATGCATAAGTCAGGCCTCCTCAATTGTTTCGCGATGCCTGAATTATATCGACGTCACTCCGAAAAACAATGATCAGCGAGGAACGAGGGCGGACCCGACAGCAAGGTGGACACGCCTTGTGGCGAGAAATTATTCCCAGGGATTGTTCCTGATCGAGGAGAAGGGGCGGTGTTACACTGGAACCCGGACGGAGAGATGGCCGAGAGGCTGAAGGCGGCGGTTTGCTAAACCGTTATACGGGCTAACACCTGTATCGAGGGTTCGAATCCCTCTCTCTCCGCCAGACAGTCTGCAGTGAGAGAGTCTCCTCCTTGATTCATTTCCCTACCAATGCTCATTTCCCTACGAATTAGCGGGAATGCGGCCATTCCTCGAGATCTTTGCCTAACGAATCGGAGTGCAGAGAACGGACTGCCATAGCAGCAGGTGGCATCAGTGCGCTCTTTATTATCTGGAGCGGCAATTCACAGGAACGATCGATCAACGGGCGAAGCGAGCTCCGACGATTTCGAACGAGTCAGCTTGATCGGCCGGGACGCATGGCACAACAGCGGACTTACGAAACGGGCAGTTGGGGGCTCTCAGATCGGCAGCGCTCGACAATTTCTAAACGATCGCTCGCACCGACCTTCTTCAAAACGCGGTGGATATGGTTTTTGACAGTTTGCTCAGACAAGCTTAAACGGTTTGCGATCTCCTTATTGGACAGCGCCAGGCGGATCAACCCGATCAGTTGCCATTCTCTCCGGCTCAAACCGAACTTGTTTTTTTCCGACGGATTCAACGAGAAGGCGACGTCCCGGGCTGCGCATTGAAACAAGGCGAGGGAGAACTGCGGTGGGCAGACAGCCTCTCCAGAGGCGACTGCCCGGATCACGCGAACGATCTCGGCGGCGGACGCGTTCTTGAGCACGTAGCCCAACACTCCCTCGCTGACGGCCTGCAAAAAAGTAGCCTCGTCCTCTTCCATCCCAACCATGACAGGTTTGCTGTGCTCCACGGCCCGCCGCAAGTGCGAAACCATACGCGGACCGGACAGGGCGATGCTGGTGGAATCAAATACGACTACCTCGGGATTGGCAGTGGCGATCTTTTCCAGAGCGGAACAAGAGAAGGGAATCGCACCCGTCACGACAAAATCTTCTTTTTTTCGCAGGACTCGAACCAGGGCTTCGCGCAGAAGACAATTTTCTGCCATCAGGAAAACGGTAATGCGATCGAGAGACACAACTCAACTCCTAATGGCCAGCCTCTGCTTTCGTCAGGGCCCCCTCGTTAGCCATGAGTGTAGAACAGCGTAACACACCCGGCCGATCTTCTGTTAAATGTACGACCTTTTGATAATCATGAATTCTTCACAGATCCATTTTGGAACTGATCGAAACTACCGAACTGATTTACTGAGTTCAAAGACTCTAAGATGTCGCGAGCATCCTAGTGGTTTCTTTGACAAGTTTTTTTCGATCGCTTTCCCATGCCCAATAGAACCGACCCCAGGTACTTTTGGGTACTTCCGAGGTAAGGCACCTGCGTGCGATGTAGAGAACGGAATTGAACCTTGTGCGCGAGAGGGCCGAGTTGTACAAGGACAAAACTAGGGCTACAGCCTTGAAACGCGTGCGCGTACTAGTCGCAAACCGACCTCGCTTAATGAGGGATCTTGTGCTGGCCACGATATCCGACCAGCCCGACATCGAAGTTGTGGGCGAGGTCAGCGATGAGTCGCACCTGGCGGAGATTGTGGCGGAAGTGCAGCCGGACGCCCTGATCCTCGCTCTGGACAATCCAGATCAAGACTCGGCGCTGTGTGGCTTTCTGCTGGGCCGCTTTCCGCAGATGCGGATTCTGGCGCTGGCGCCGGAACGAAACCAGGGAATTTATTACTGGGCGGTAGTCGATATTCGTTCCAAGAAGTTAGTGAGTTCGGAAGCCACTCTGTTGAACGCCCTCCGGGCACGTCCACCACTGATAGGTGATGTGGCGGTTTAGGTGTTCAGGCGAAACCGACCGGATGCGGAAATAGATAGTTGTAGTAACTGGCTGGTGGACAAGTGGTTACGTCTTTTTCGTGGTGTAACTGAGTTGGCGAAGCTGTCTCCAAATGGATTGCTCGCATGATGTTTAGTCCGAGAATAGAAACTCCGCAGACCTCGTTCGCCCCTGTAACAACTCTCAGTGTTCCCGCATTGGCTCCAGCAACCTCTGAGCCGAAGTGGCACGCGATCTGTGTGTGCCCGAGGCAGGAGAAGCGAGTGGCCCAGCTACTTGAGGCGCGCCGAATTAGTTATTTCCTTCCGCTGTACTCCAGCCTCCGACAATGGAAAGACCGGCGCAAGCGAATCGATATGGTGCTTTTTCCCGGATATGTCTTTGTCAATATCGTGTGGCAGGAACGGCTTCCCGTCCTGACGCTGGCTGCGGTGGTCCGCTTCGTCAACTTTCAGGGTCGTCCGGCGGTTGTACCGGACCATGAAATCAAGGCCATCAGCGTGGGGAGCGCATCCGGCATCGATGTTCAGCCACATCCGTACTTGCGAAAAGGACAACGGGTGCGCGTGATCGTAGGCCCGCTGACGGATGTGGAGGGCATTCTGGTTCGACGGAACGGGCGCTGCCGGTTGGTGCTATCGGTAGATTTGCTGATGCGTTCGGTCTCGCTCGAAGTAGACGAGTGCGACGTGATGCCCGTACCGAGTCCGGGTACAAGACGCTCACTCTGATCTGGTGGGCGGCGACGCTCAGTGAACAGGCTGTATCAGTCTCATTCCGCCACTGCTCGCACTGCCGGTCTGGATCCGTGCGGCTTCCTTGAGGTTGAAATCCTATGAGTACTTTCCAGCAATGCTCCGGACTGAAAAAGGGATGGTTCGTTTGGGCCACGATTCTCGCCGTGGGGTGTACCGCACCCCTCGGGCGTGGACAAAATAATCCCAGCGCTAGGAGCGAGTCGAATCGCTCCCGCGCGGTTGATCCGGAGGCGTCTCGTGCGGAGCAGCACGCCGAGGAACTGGTCGCGCTTTCGGCCGACACCATCATCGATTTGCTGCGCAAAGAGCCCGGCCTTCTGTTGCAGGCAAAACGCGCCCTGGTTCGCAGGGCCTACCAGCAGGGCCGGCTCGTCGATCCGAAGGATCTTGATGATGACTCGCTCTACCGGATGGTGCAGGAGGACCAGAGTGTCCGTGTGCTGATTACCCACGAAATCGAAAATCGCTACTATATTCGCGCTAAGCCCACGCAGGACGAACTGAAGCGTGGATTGATTGTGGCCGTCCGGCCTGCCAATGAAAAAGAAGCCACTGCCAAGACCCAGGGTGCGGAAGGTGTCAGTCAGGAAGACAACTACTGGGCGAAGCACGAAGGCGCGATGGAATACTTCCGGATTCAGGAACCCTCTCCGGTAGAAAACGAGCCAGCAGAGTCGAGGCAACCTCCTCTGCCCCCTACTCCGAGGAATTCTGTGCCGACCCAGGACACCCGGCGACAGGTTGACCGAGCGGACCTCCAGCAGTTTCCGGACGACACCAGCGAAAATCTGTACGGCACGTCTTCTCAGAGGCTAGCGCTTGACCCCGGTCAGCCGTCATCCTCACTCCAAGCGAGCATCAATGAAGCTTCGCTGACGATTCCCGGCTTGATCACGGGTAACGGAAACAGCGCCTCCCAGCGACTGGGTGAGAGGAGTCTGCTTCCACCTGTCTCGACTTTCCCGAATGATCATGCGCCGGGTGACCGGGGCTTCGATGTGCCTCGGACGCCACCGGCGGGAACAACGCAAATGCAGCGGCCGTCGTTTGGAAAGCGCGAGGCGCAAATCGATCAGCATGGTCTGCGGCACCGGCCCAATCCGTACGCGGATGTGCCTTCTCTCTACGATCTTTACTCCCAGTACTCCGGACATCCGCCGAGGGCGGAACGTTTTGGCGCCGACATTTTCCGCAACGGCACCGGGAACTTTGACGATCTGCCCATGGACATGCCCGTGGGGCCCGAATATGTAGTTGGGCCGGGCGACGGACTGAGTGTCGAGCTTTGGGGCGCCGTCTCGGAGCGGCTGCAGCGGGTGGTGGACCGCGAAGGGAGACTGGCTCTGCCGGAAGTGGGGTTTGTGGAAGTTTCCGGACGTAGCCTGGGCGAGGTGCAGCGGCTGGTCGAAAGAACGCTGCGGACGCAGTATCGCGACGTGGAAGCGGACGTATCGCTGTCGCGCCTGCGTACCGTGCGCGTCTATGTTGTCGGTGACGTGGAGCGCGCGGGCGCCTACGACGTGAGCTCGCTGTCGACGCCGCTCAACGCCGTCTACATTGCGGGCGGGCCAACCACGCGCGGCTCTCTGCGCACGCTGCGGCACTTTCGTGGAACGCAGTTGGTGCAGGAGATCGATGTGTACGACCTGCTCCTCCATGGCGTTCGCTCCGGATTGCAGGGGCTGCAGGCGGGCGACACGATTCTGGTTCCTCCGCTCGGCCCCGAGGTAACCATCGAAGGCATGGTGCGGCGGCCGGCCATTTACGAACTCCACGGCGAGAAGAATCTGGCGCAGGTGCTGGAACTGGCGGGCGGCGTATTACACTCCGGAACCCTGCGTCACGTTGACGTGGAACGCGTGCAGGCCCACCTGAGCCGTACGATGTTGCGACTCGATGTTCCGGAGGACAACAACCAGGAAGTTGTGACTAAGGCGCTGGAGGATTTTCAAATCCAGGATGGAGACCAGATCAAGATCTCTCCCATTCTGCCCTACGCCGACAAGACGGTTTATCTCGACGGCCATGTCATTCGACCGGGCAAGTTCGCCTACCGCGATGGCATGAAGGTGACCGATATCATCAAGTCTTACGCCGATCTTCTTCCAGAGCCTTACGAAAGACACGCCGAGATCATTCGCCTCAACCAGCCTGACTACACACCTTCCGTTCTCGCCTTCAATTTGCGAGATGCTCTGGCCGGCAACGAGCAGGACATCCTGCTCAAACCATTCGATACGATCCGGGTGTTCGGGCGTTATGACTTTGAAGATCCGCCGCTGGTGACCATTGACGGCGAAGTGAGAGATCCCGGAGATCATCTGACCAATGGCGTCACGTATCTGCGGGATGCTGTCTTTCTCGCCGGGGGCACGACTCCTGACGCTTATCTTGGGGATGCCCAGATTTTCCGCAAAACGCAGGATGGCAAGTTGAAGGTGCTGAGCGTCAATCTGGGAAAAGCTTTGGCGGGGGACGAGGTCAACAACGTTCTTCTCGAGCCGGCGGACCGAGTGTTCATCCACAGAAACCTGAACAAGGTGGATCCTCCGACGGTGAAAATCGAGGGCGAGGTGGCGCGCCCGGGAAAGTATCCCCTGGGCGAGGAAATGACCGCCGCCGAACTGGTTCGTGTGGCCGGAGGATTCAAGCGCGGCGCCTACACCGAAATGGCAGACTTGACGCGCTATGACGTAGAGCAGCAGACGAGGGTTACCGGGGAAAGTCTCACCGTTCCCATCGCGAGGGCGATGGCGGGCGAGGCCGACACTGACGTCCTGCTTCACGATGGTGACGTGCTCACCATTCGTCAGTTGGCTGGGTGGAATGACGTGGGCGCCACAATCCAAGTGAAGGGAGAGGTGCTGCATCCGGGAACCTACGGCATCCGGGAAGGAGAGCGGCTGAGTTCGATCCTGGAGCGAGCGGGAGGCTTCCAAAGCGATGCTTATCCCTACGGCATTATTTTCCAGCGGGCCCAGGTCAGGGCGATTGAAGAGAGCAATCGCACCATGCTCATTCGTGAGGTGCAGGACGATGGTGTGTCCCTCAAGGCGGTGCCGGACTCGAGCCCGGAAGACAAGAGCGTCAAAGAGGCGTCACTGCTGCAATGGCAGCGCGTCATGGAGAAGCTGAAGAACACCCCACCGACTGGCCGCCTGGTAATCCACATCGCAAAAGACGTGAAAAAGTGGGCGGGCTCGTCCGCGGACATCGAAGTGCGCGCCGGCGACGTCATGTATGTGCCCAAGCGCCCCAACCTCGTCATGGTCGATGGTGCGGTGTACAACCCGACCGCCGTCACCTTCAAGCCCGGCAGGGATGCAGGCTGGTACCTGCAGCAAGCGGGCGGTCCCACCAACATGGCGAACAAGAAAGCGATCTTCGTGATCCGGGCCGATGGCTCGGTCGCCGGCGGACCGGGTGGCGTGTTTACGGGCGGCGTGGGGAACACGCAGTTGCAGGCTGGGGACATGGTGGTCGTGCCGGAAAAAGCCTTTGCCGGTACCAGCAAGTGGAAGAACACGCTGCAGGTCGCGCAATTGCTGCAGGCCGTCGCCTTCTCGGTCAGTCTGGGTCGTAGCTTCTGAGAACAACGGTTTTGTCATGCGTGCCCAATGGAAGGTGGTCATCGCGGAATTGTTGCTATTGGGCGCCATCGACGGCTGGACGCAAACGAACATGGACGTGGCGAAGCAAGCAGATGATCCGCCGCCGAATTCAGGAGAGCTTCGCTTACCGGACTCGCCCGGCACCACCTCCCGTTCTCCACTCTTCACGCCAGAGTTCCTCGAACCCGGGACCGATCCGGAGAACCAACTGTTCTTGCCGTTTCTTAAACACATGGCCGAAGACCAGCGGCAATTCTGGAGCGGCGCGAGGGAACTCCGCCAGCCCGCCGCACTGAGATCTTTTTTGCCATTTGCCGGTTTCACCGGAGCCCTGATCGCGGGCGACAGCTGGATTTCGAAGCAGGTGCCAGTGAGTCAAGTGCAAAGCAGCCAGAGTGTTTCGAATTATGCCGTGTACTCGCTGATGGGCGTTGCGGCGGGTTCGTATGCCTTCGGGCAACTGACACATAACGATCACCTGCGGGAAACCGGCCTTCTCAGCGGCGAGGCGGCGCTGAACAGCACTCTGATCACGTATGCGTTCAAGGAAGCAACCGGGAGGCAGCGCCCCGACGAGGGCAGCAGCAACGGATTGTTCTTTCACGGGGGTACCTCGTTCCCCTCGGAACACGCCGCCGTTGCGTGGTCGGTGGCGAGCATCGTGGCGCATGAATATCCGGGGCCTCTGACCCAGCTGATCGCCTACGGCTTGGCGTCCACGGTGACGCTGACTCGGGTCACGGGCAAGCAGCACTTTCCCTCCGATGTGGTGGTGGGCAGCGCACTGGGCTGGTATCTAGGACGGCAGATCTACCGCGCGCGCCACGATCCCGAACTGGGTGGCGGGGCATGGGGAAGCCTGCGGGACGACGAAGAAAAAGCTCCACGCCCGCCTGACAGCATGGGATCGCCTTACGTGCCCCTTGATAGCTGGGTGTATCCGGCGATCGAGAGGCTGGCTGCACTCGGCTACGTGGAAACCGCGTTTCTGGGCCTGAAGCCATGGACTCGGATCGAGTGTGCACATCTGGTAGAGCAGGCCGGCGCAGCGGTCGAGTGGAGCGAAGGCTCGGCGCGAGATCTGGCGGACTTACAGTCGCGCCTTCAGGAAGAATTCGCCTACGAGTTTCGCCTATTGGACGGAGCGCGCAACGCGACTGCTCGCCTCGAGTCAGTCTACGTGCGAGGGGTTTCCTTGAGCGGACCGGCGTTGACTGACAGCTATCACTTTGGCCAAACCCTGTCCTACGACTTCGGACGGCCGTTTCAAAGAGGTAGCAATGCGCAGGTCGGAGGCTCTTTTCGCGCGGCTCTTGGTCCGGCCGCGATCTTTGTTCGCGCCGAGTTCCAACACGCGCCGTTCGCTCCGGCGCTTTCCGACCCGGTTCGCAACTTCATCGCCGCCGCGGACCTGGTGCCTGTTCCCGCCGCCACTCCCTTCAATCCCATCAACCGGGCGCGGCTGCTCGACGCCTATATTGCCGTGAACCTGAAAGAGGGCTGGCAGCTCTCGTTCGGCCAGCAGAGCCTGTCCTGGGGCCCCGGGCCGGGTGGATCGTTCCTGTGGAGTAACAACATTGAGCCGATCCCGATGTTGCGGCTGACACAGTCCGACATTCACCTTCCAAGTTTCTTGAGAGTGCTGGGTCCGGCACGGGTCGACAGTTTTGTTGGCAGGCTGGACGGCCACAGCTACATTCCGCACCCCTATATCTACGGAAACAAGATCAACTTCAAGCCCTTCAGGAACCTGGAACTCGGCTTTGGGCGTACGGTGACGATCGGCGGCAAAGGGGGCGATCCGCTCACCACGAAGAACTTCTTTCTCAGCTTTTTTGGGCGAGTCAGCTCCGAACTCAATTCCGTTCCCGGCGACAGCCATGCGAGCTTCGACTGGACTTTCTACGTTCCCAAGGTGCGAAACTACCTTGTCTTCTATGGCGATTTGTACGCGGACGACGACCTCATACCCTTTCTGAATCCAGCGAAGAACCCGTTCCGGCCCGGCCTTTACATCACTCGCTTTCCGCGATTGCCCAAACTCGATTTCCATGTGGAGGCCACCTCTACAGAGTCTCCTAGTTTCGCCAATCATCATGGAGACCTGAATTATTGGAATGCGAAGTATCGCGACGGCTATACGAACAACAGCAACCTGATCGGCAACACCGTCGGCCGCATGGGCCGGGCGATTCAGTTCTGGTCCACATACTGGATCTCTCCCCAGAACACTCTGCAGTTCACGTACAAACACAGTATGGTGAGCAAGGATTTCGTTCCCCAGGGCGGGGCGTGGCAGGACTACAGCTTGCAACATGAGATGATTCTGCGCTCCGGCCTCTATGTGAAAAACCGGGTGCAGTACGAACACATCTCAAGTTTTCCGCTGCTGTTCTCCGGACCACAACACAATCTCACCGCCATCGTAGAGTTGGGGTTTCTTCCCCGCAAAGGAAAATGAATCCAAGACTGAGCACCAGGCAAGGCATTGAGCCCGGCCAGATCGAATTCCCGGAAAACAGCCCGAGGACGCCAACGATTGCCGTCGCGGATGCCGGAGAACGCGCTTTAGAGAACGCGCGCGTAGTGTGGGCACACCGAGCCTGGATGCGAACCGCGCTGCTCATCGGTCTGGCCGCAGGGGTTCTCATCTCTTTGCTGATTCCTTCGCGTTACGAATCGACCGTGCAACTGATGCCGCCCGACAGCCAATCGAGCAGCGGGGTTGCGATGCTGGCGGCACTGGCGGCAAAAACCAGCGGCAGCGTCGGAACCCTGGCCAGCGATGTTCTCGGAATCAAGAGTTCGGGATCGCTTTTCATCGGCATTCTGCGCAGCCGGACGGTCGAAGACCGTCTGGTGGACCGCTTCCAGCTCAAGAAGGTCTATCGGACTAAGCTCAACGAGGATGCGCGCAAGGAGTTGGCACAAAACACGGGGGCTTCCGAGGACCGAAAGAGCGGAATTATTACGTTGACCGTTTCCGACCGTGATAGGCAGCGGGCGCGAGTCATGGCAACCGCCTATGTGGAGGAACTGAATCGCCTGGTCGCCCAGCTCTCCACTTCCTCGGCCCACCGGGAACGAGTGTTTCTGGAGGAACGGCTGGCCGCCGTCAAACAAGACCTGGATCAGGCCTCGCGCGACCTGGGCGAATTTTCCAGCAAGAACGCGACCATCGACGTCAAGGAACAGGGGCGCGCCATGGTAGAAGCGGCGGCCACTTTGCAGGGAGAGCTGATTGCTGCGGAATCGCAACGCCGGGCTCTGGAAGCGATCTATACCCCGAATAACGTCCGCGTGCGGGCCGCAGAAGCGCAGGTATCCGAATTGCGAAAGCAGTTGCAGAAGCTGGGAGGGAAGAGCGAAGAAGCCGACGGCCTAGACACTGCGAATCCGGATTCGCTGTACCCGTCGCTGCGTCAACTTCCCTTGCTGGGGATGAAGTATGCGGACCTCTACCGCCGGGCCAAGATCCAGGAAGTGGTGTTCGAGACCCTGACTCAGCAATACGAGATCGCCAAGGTTCAGGAAGCGAAGGAGACGCCCAGCGTGAAAATGCTGGACGAAGCCAACTTGCCGGAACGTCGGTCCTTTCCCCCGCGCACGTTGATCACGCTGCTGTGCGGGTTCGCGGCGCTTCTGGGAACCACGGCGTGGATCGTCGTAGGAGAGCGCTGGGGACAAATCGCCGCCACTGATCCGAAGAAGCAGTTCGCGCACGAGGTCATGCATGGCGTGCATTCGATCATGCCCTGGGCGCCTCCGAACGGATCGCGCTGGCAAGCAGCCACTCACCGGGTGTGGATTCGGTTGACCAGCCGCGATCAACGGCGTCGGGATGAGAATTCATGAGCGGCGCGGTAATTCCTGAAAACAGAACCGACGACGTCGCGATGGAACAAGGGCGGGCGCAGGTTGCGTCTTGGCCCGTCGGTTGGTCGTCCTCGCGGCTGGCGAAGCTGGGATACAGTCTGGCGGATCAAGTCCTCGCCGTCGGGGGAATGTTTATCGTGAACATTGCTTTAGCGCGGGTGCGGTCGAAAGAAGAATATGGCATGTTCGCGCTTTCCTATTCGGTATTCAGCTTCCTGTCCGGTTTGCACAATGCAGCCATTCTCGAGGCCTACACGATTTACGGATCCGGGCGCTATCATCATCGCTTCGCCGGCTACGGGAGATTGTTGTGGCGGAGCAATGCGTGGTTGCTGGCGGCGCTGAGTGCGCTTCTGCTGGTAACCTGGCAAAGTTTGCGCTGGCTGTATCCCGGGATGGGTTCGCCGGCGCTGCTGGGCATGGCGCTGACCTGCGGGGTGCTGCTGACCGCGTCGTTTGTGCGGCGCACCTTTTACATGAGGCGGCGGCCCGATCTGGCGGTGCGCTTCTCCGGAGCTTTTTTTGTGAGCTGCATGGTCCTGCTCGCGCTGACGATTCGCGCCGAGCGACTGAACGGCCTGTCGGCGTTTCTCATCGTCGCTTTGGCTTGGTGTATGGCCGGTTTGTTCATCCTCCATGAGCGTCCAGGAAAAATCGAGGCCCCGCACGGAATGGACTTCCTGCTCCACGAACCAGCCTACTGGTCCGAGCATTGGAAATATTCCCGCTGGGTATTGGTCACGGCGCTGGTCTTCCAGTTGACCACCCAGGCCTACTTCTGGATCGTGGCCGGGTTGCTCTCGGTACGAGAGGTGGCCGAACTGCGCGCCATGTACAATCTGGCCCTTCCGGTCGAGCAAATTTTTGCTGCCATTACGCTCCTCGTGCTCCCCCAGATGGCGCTTGCATTCGCTGCCCAAGAATTTGGCAAGCTTCGGCGCATGTGGCACCAGTGTTCGCTGATGTTTTTCGGCATCAGTTCCATGTTTGCGTTGTTGGTGGGGCTGGGGAGTCTGCCTCTGCTCCATCTGGTCTATGGGGGGAAGTTCGATAGCGTCGCGCCGCTGCTTCACTGGTATGTGCTGGTGCCGGTGGTGATGGGGGTGGGCAACGCGGCCAACGCGGCTCTGAAGGCGATCGAGAGGCCTCAGGCTGTCTTCTACGCCTACCTTACGAGCGGAGTGGTGACCTTTGCTCTCGGCGTTCCTCTGGTGATGCGTTTGGGATTGCGGGGTGCCATGTACGGAATGTTGCTGTCGAGCGCGAGTTATACGGTGGTACTGAGCGTCTCCTTTCTTCGTTTCAGCCAGTCCGAATGCGGCAGATGAGGCCAATTAATTTCTTGGTCAAGGGCAATCTACATTGATCAATTTCTCTGCGCTGCGACCAGAATCGTTTCCGGGACGGCTTGTGCGCTACCCATTCAAGCTGATTCCCCGCGATCTCACTCTGCCCGTCCTGCAAGGGCCCCTGCGCGGGCAGAAATGGATCGTCGGTTCGCATCTCCATGGATGCTGGCTGGGAAGTTATGAATTGGAGATGCAAATGCGCATGGTTCAGGAAGTCGACGATGGGTCGGTATTCCTGGATGTGGGAGCCAACGCTGGCTTCTATACCTTGCTCGCCGCTCTTCGTGTTGGCCCGGGCCGTGTCTACGCCGTCGAACCCTTGCCGGCGAATGTGCTTTATCTCCGAAGGCACCTGGAGATGAATCGAGTCCGAAACGTGGAAGTCCTGGAGCTGGCCCTTTCGGACCAGACAGGTGTGGCATCGTTTGTTGGCGAGGCTACCCGCGCGATGGGCAAACTGGATGACGGCGGAACCTTGACGGTGGAGACGGCGACCCTGGACAGCCTGATTGCGGATCGACGAATCACAATTCCCGACTGCATCAAGATGGACATCGAGGGCGGTGAGTACCGCGCCTTGTTGGGCGGGACGCGTTGTTTTCGTGAGCGGCGTCCCAAGCTCTTTCTCGCAACGCACGGCCAGGCCGTGCATGATGATTGCTGCCGTCTTCTCGCCTCTTGGGACTACGAATGGACCTACACGTCAGGTCCAGCGGAAGATCGAGCCGAGTTGTTCGCACGACCCCTGCAAAATTGCCGCCGGCTGAACGCAGAAAAGTGAATATGTGGCAGGACTATGAAGCAAGCTATCGCACCGCCATCCAAGACTCAAAGTTCCTGGCGTGGCGTGAATCGGGAGCGCGGAGGAAAGCGCAGAACATTGTGCAGGTGTGTCAGGGGATCGAGGCAACGTCCCTGGTTGAGATTGGCTGCGGAACAGGCGCGGTCCTGCGGGTGCTTCAGGCTATGGGATTTGCGCAAATGTACTGCTGCATCGACCTATCGTTCTCAGCGGTTGGGTTCGCGGCCAGGTCGTGCAGGGACTTTACACCTTGGGCGGTCGTGGGGCGGGCAGATGCCCTGCCATTTCCAGACGGCGAATTCAGCGTCGCCGTGCTCAGTCACGTCATCGAGCATCTGGAAGACCCGCTGTCCGCTCTGCGAGAAGCCTCGCGGGTCGCCCGCTTCGTGGTGGTCGAGGTGCCCACCGAAAAAGTGCTTCTTAATTTCCTCAAGCGCAAGATATTTTTTCGCCCGTATGCGTCCATGGCCGAGGCCGGCCACGTGCAATTCTGGAGTCCTGCTTCAATCGCCAGGTTTCTGACTCAGGAGGCCGACATGGAGATATTGAACCGCGGGGTGGACCTTCTCGACGATGACGGCGATTCCATCGGCGCGAGTGAAGGGGCTAAGTCGACAGTCAAGCGAACCCTGAGGAGCGCGTTGCCCGGTTCTCTTTATTCACGTTTGTTGACGACGCACGCCGTGTTTCTGTGTCGAAGATAAAACCCGGATTCTTGATGATGGACAAGCACGCGATTTTGCGTCACGGAATCTGAGTCATGAAGAGGCCTGCTCCAGCACTCTCTCAAGCAAGAGAAATATCCGTTCGCTGGCACCACAGACCGCTTGCAGTGCTCGGTGTGACCGTGTTTGTGGCCCTTTATCAGTGGGCTTACATTCACTTCGTAGCAGAAACCTACCACAGCTACGGTTTTGACTATCAGCCGGTATCCGATTTTTACGTAGCATTGGCATGGTTGTTCGCCATCCTCCCGAGTCTCTGGATGCCGATCAAGCTCACGCGCGCATCTCAACTGGGGTATTGGGTGTTGTATCTCACCGTCGCCATTCCTTCGATGTTCGTTCCACTCTTTACCGGACTCAACAGACCTGACGAGGTCGTGCCACTAATGGCGGTGCTCTGTGTCGGCGTCGGAATTCTAGGAATCGGGTATTTGTTTCCTCTGCACTGCGTCCGCCGCTCCACGATCTCACCCACCTTATTCTGGTCGGGATTCGCGATTCTCGGAGGAGCCTGCACAGTGATGATCGTGGTTTCCTTTTGGGGCAACATGCATCTCGTGTCGTTCGCCGACATCTATGATCTTCGTGACAACGCGCAGGACGCCGGCGGAACCGTTCTTAACTATGCGCTCATGTGGTCTTATGGTGCTGTGTACCCGTTCCTCATCGCTTGGGGACTCTACTACAGGAAAAAGTTGTTCTTTCTGCTTGGTTCTCTGGGGCAGGTGCTGGTGTATTCATGCTTCGGAACCAAAGCCTCCCTCTTGTCGATCGTCTTCATCACTGGTTTGTACTATCTTCTGCGCCTGGGCCGCGGGCCTTTTTCGCTGAAATTGGTCTGGGCAGTTGCCGGACTGTTCTTCGTCTTATGCGCGATATTCATGGTCGAAGGAGAGGAACCGGACCTGGTCACAGTATTGCTGATGTTCCTGGTGATGTTTCGATCGTTCGGACTCTCGGGCCTTCTCACCGGACAGTACTACTATTTCTTCCAGCACAATCCGCACACGTATTTCTCTCATCTGAAGGTTGTCAACTGGTTTGTGCATTACCCATATCACTATCCTCTGGGAACTGAGATTGGGTATTACTACTATGGCGCCCTAATCGATACGACTGCTCATTTCTGGGCAACGGATGGTCTGGCCACTCTCGGCCTACCGGGAATACTCCTTGCTTCGGCAGCCTGCGCTTTTCTGTTCTGGATCATCGATTCCGCCACCGCACGACATGACGCTCGTCTGGTGGGGCTTGTAACGTTCTATGCAATTTACAGTCTCGCCAACCTGTCACTTTTTACCACATTCTTGTCCGGGGGCTTGGGACTTCTGGTCCTGTTTCTTTATGTCTTGCAGCCGACGACGGAAGGTTCTATGGCAAGGGGTAGCAGAATGCAACCCGTCAGAAAGCCATCCCTGGAAATGGGCGCGCTGGGCACTTCTCCCGATACGGCTTAGGTTGATCCCATGTCGTCCCGAGGTGCTGGTGTAATGCGCATCGCTCTAATCACCGAGATCTTTGCCCCGGGCATGGGATACCTGGAAAACATGTTGCCCAAATACCTGGCCCGGCTGGGGGCAGAGGTGGACGTGGTGGCCTCCTCGTTGCTGCCCGGTCATCGTCAGAGTTCGGCACAGCAAATCTACCGCGACTTTGCGCCTAAATTGGCGCCCGGGTCGGTTGAGACTCTAGACGGATTTCGCCTGCATGTTCTGCGGCATACAACGTCGCTGGGCCATGTTCGGTTGGTCGGACTCCGGCAGAAGTTGGAGGAACTGCGCCCTCATATCGTGCAGACGATGACACCCATCGGCTGGATCGCCATCGAATCCGCATGGAACCGGCTCCGGCTCGGCTACCATCTGTTTTCCGGATGCCATTACCACGCGTCGGTCTTCCCCCTGGCGCAGCGCGACTTGACGTTCTTCCATCCCGAGCGCGTGAAGTGTTACCTGCAACGAGGACTCCACGGTCGAATGGTCAGTTGGGCAACGCTGAAGTACTACGCAATTTCTCCCGACTGTGCCGAGGTCGCGCAACGATTCTTTGGCGTCCCCAGACACAAACTGGAGCTGTGCCCCCTGGGCGTAGATACGGAAATCTTTCATCCCGTGTCTGGCGCCGAGGAAAGAGCCGAACGGGCGGCTTGGCGCGAACGTCTCGGGTTTCAAGCGGGAGACATTGTCTGTGTCTATTCGGGGCGCTTCGGCGACGACAAGAACCCGCTTCTGTTGGCGCGCGCCGTCGCGCAGTTGGTGTCTGCCGGACAGCCGTTCCGGGGTCTCTTCATTGGCAACGGCCCGCAAGCGGCAGAGATTGGCCGGTGCCCCGGATGCGTAACCCACCCCTTTGTGCCCATGCGTCAGCTCGGAGGGCTCTATCGCGCCTGCGAAATCGGTGTGTGGCCCACGCAGGAATCGATGTCTATGCTGGACGCGTTAGCGTGCGGCCTCCCGCTGATCGCAAATGACACCATGCACGCGCCCGAGCGCCTGAAGGACAGCGGAATGCAGTACCGCTTGGGCGACGTGGACAATCTGGTGCGGACGCTCCGCGTGCTCAGCGTGCCCGGGATTCGCCACAAGTTGGGCGCGGCAGGAGCCCGGCGCATGCGCGAAGGATTCAGCTGGGAAGCCATCGCCGCCCGCCGCACTACGGACTATGCGTCGGCCCTGACGGGAAAGGGTTCCCCGGAGGCCATCGAGCCCGGCGAATTGCCGTCGCGGGCAAGCTTCGGCGCAAAGCGCGCGGCTGACGTGGGCCCGAGCCGAACCTAAGAGAACGATGAGTTCGAATCAACTTACAGACTCCCTCCGGCAACTGAAAAGAAAGTGGAGAGCCGCAAGGCGCAAGGACATACTCCTTGTTCCTCAGGACAAGTGTCCAACCCTGACGCTCGGCAACCCGGGAGCGGCATGGACCTTCTGCCCGGAATGGCTCTCTCCGAATAGCGTCGTGTATTCCTTCGGCGTCGGAGAAGACATCTCGTTTGATCGCGAACTGATCAACCGGTTCGGAGTGAGGATTCACGCGTTCGATCCCACACCACGGTCGGTCGCGTGGGTCGGGGGACAGGTGTTGCCGGAGCAGTTTGTGTTTCATCCCTATGGTGTGGCGGCGCAAGACGGCCTGCGGCCGTTCACTCCGCCGAAGAACAAGCGCCATGTTTCGCACACGCTTCTGCGACGCGGCGCTCCTCGGGAAGCAATTGAAGTCCCCGTGCAACGGCTCTCGACCATCATGCGGAATCTCGGGCACACCAGAATCGCCTTGCTGAAGATGGACATCGAAGGCGCGGAATACGAAGTACTGAGCGATCTGCTCGCTTCCAACATCGTTGCCGACCAACTTCTGGTGGAGTTTCATCATCGTTGGCGCGAAGTGGGTATTGCCAAGACGAAACATGCACTTCATCAACTGAACGCTGCCGGTTACCGAATCTTCAGCGTCTCCGCGTCAGGCGAAGAATACAGCTTTCGGAATGTCTGCGATTAGTTTGCGGACGACGCGGAGGCGTTCGCCGATGGCAGTGCGCCGATCTCCCAAGAAAGGATCCACTTCTTTACTCGCGTGACCCTGCGGCCCTCAAGCTTCTGCCGGAATATGGCGTTTGCCAGCGATGCAAGACTCGCGCCAGCGTGGCTGCGGATCCTTCCGCAGGACTCCGGACTGCTCATCTTTACGTTCCACAGCCTGTTCGAGTCGGTGCAGGAAGTCGACGAAGGCCTCCTCGATCCGCAGCAGGCCATCACGGCGGCGATGTTTCGCGCTTTTGTAGCGGACTTTCAAGCGCACGGCTACCGCTTCGTTTCGCCGGACCAGATCGCAGACGGCCTGAAATCGCCCGGAAAATACGCCATGATCACGTTCGACGACGGATACGCGAACAATCTTCGTACGTGTCCCGTGCTGGAAGAATTCGGCGTGCCCGCCGTCTTCAATATCTCGGTGAACCATGTCGCGACAGGCAAGCCATTCTGGTGGGATGTCGTATACCGCGAAGCAAGCAAACGGAAATGGTCGAGCGAACAACTTAACAGGTCACGGGTTGCGCTCAAGCAAATGCGAACGCAGCAGGCGGAAGAGCAAATCGTGGCTGAATTTGGCAGGTTGTCGTTCCGGAGCGTTTCGGATCTCGACCGGCCGTTTGCTCCCAAAGAACTCGCCGACTTCGCGCGGCATCCTCTGGTCCACATTGGAAACCACACCTGGGATCATGCCATTCTCACGAACTACGCCGCCCATGAGGTGCGCGAGCAGATTCAGAAGGCACAAGAGTACCTGTGCGAGTTGACGGGACGCGTTTCACGAGCGATTGCCTATCCCAACGGCAACCTCTCGAGGCAAATTGTCGATGCGGCGCGCAGCGCCGGCCTCGGCCTCGGCCTCACCATCCGCCCGGGAAGAAACCCGCTTCCGAAGTCCCCCTCGACCGCGGTCAGATTGCAACTCCGGCGACACACACTCTGGGGAGACCTTGATATCGCCACGCAGTGCTGCGTGGCTCGATCGCCGATTTCCCTGCAATCCGCAATGATCGCGATCCGCTCGAAGGTCGCGGGGATGGCCTAGGCATCATGCCGGAACTCAACGGAAAGCTGCGCATTCTTCAGGTGCACAACCGTTATTCGCCTGGGTGGGGTGGCGAAGACACTGTAGTCCAACTCGAAGCGGAGCTGCTCCGTACCCGGGGCCATGTGGTGGAGGAGTTCAAGGCGTCCGCGGCCGATCTGAAGAATGGGCCGGTGTTCCGGCAGATGTTGGCTGTGCCGGGCTTTCTCTGGTCGCGGCCAGCCCAGAAGAATCTACGCCGGAAGATCTCGGAGTTTCAACCGGACGTCGTTCACGTGCACAACACCTTTCCCCAACTCAGTCCCAGTGTCTTTTGGGCGAGCCAGCAGGCTGGGGTGCCGGTGGTTCAGACGCTGCACAACTTCCGTCATGTGTGTGCCAACGCCCTGCTGTTACGGGACGGACGGCGATGCGAGAAATGTGTTGGGGGACCATCCTGGCCGGCACTGTGGCATCGCTGCTACGCGAATAGCTTGCCGCGAACTGCAGTCATGGCCGCCGTGAACTCGCTGCACAAGAAATTGGGCACCTACTCCCGGGCTGTCGATGCCTATATTCTGCTGAACCAATTCAATCGGGAAATCTTTCTTCGCGGACACTTCCCTGCACACAAGTTAGTCGTAAAGCCGAATTTCGTGCCGGTATCCGACCTGGGCCTTGTGCCACGAAAACAGCAGGTGGTCTTCGCCGGCGAGGTGACCCGGAACAAGGGAGTACGACTGCTGCTGGCGGCGTGGCGAATGGCGGCATTAAGCGGATTCCGCCTGTCGTTGATCGGTGACAGCCCGGAGCGCCCGGCGATGGCGGAGGAACATTCGCACTTGCCCGGTGTCACGTGGCATGGGCGGCTGACGCGAGCGGAGGTATTGGAGCACATCGCCGCCAGCCGTGTTCTCGTATTTCCGTCGCTCGCCTACGAAAACTGCCCCATGGTGGTGCTTGAGGCGCTGTCAGTCGGCACACCGGTAGTCGCAGCCAACCATCCCGGCCTGCAAACCATGATCGAGCACCAGCGCGAAGGGTTGCTGTTTCAGGCCGGAGACCCTCAAGCTCTCGCGGCGGCGCTACGGGATGCCCTTCTGGCGGATCACGGCACGTGGTCGCAATGGTCGAACCAGGCACGTCGCACTCACGCACAACGCTATAGCGAAGACGTGAGCTACGGCCAGTTGCTTTCGATCTACCGGCGCGTGATCCAGAGAAGGGCTACCTCCGCGTCCGATGCCGAGTTGGCGGTGCAGCCTTCGACATGAACCAGCAGTTCCAGAGCAGCCATTTGCAAGGCCTGGCGCCGGACAGGCTTTTCAACATCATTTCACGTAACTCCATGGAGGAGAAGTCAATGAATCAATCGATGCGCATTCTTGTAACGGGGGCAGGGGGATTCATCGGCCACCATCTCGTCAAACGGCTTCGAGCGGGTGGCCATTGGGTTCGCGGAGTGGACCTCAAACAGCCGGAATACGAAAAGACGGACGCCCACGAATTCGAACTTCTCGATCTGCGCAAGTTCGACAACTGTCTGGTCGCAACAAGAGGGGATATCGAACTTATCTATAACCTCGCCGCTGATATGGGAGGCATCGGCTTCATCACCGCTTACCATGCCGAGATTGCCCGCAACAACATCCTGATCAATGCGCACATGCTGGAGGCAGCGCGCTTGCAGGGGGTATCGAAATTCCTGTTCTCTTCGTCAGCCTGTATCTATCCGCAGTCGAAGCAGCTGGACGCGAACGTAACCCCGCTGCGTGAGGAAGATGCCTTCCCCGCCGATCCCGAACCCGGCTATGGCTGGGAAAAGCTCTACACCGAAATGCTCTGCCGTTATTTCCGGCAGGACTATGGCCTGGATACGAGGATCGTGCGTTTTCACAACGTCTACGGGCCCCTCGGTGCCTATGAGGGAGGAAGAGAAAAGGCCCCGGCAGCGGTTTGCCGGAAGGTTGCCCTGGCGGAAGACATGGGTTTGATCGAAGTCTGGGGCGATGGAGAGCAGACTCGATCGTTCATGTATGTGGACGACTGCGTGGAAGGACTGTTGCGCCTCATGGCATCCGATTTCCACGAACCACTGAACCTGGGAACAGACCGGCTGATTACCATCAACGGGCTGTTCGATCTGGTCGGCGGACTTGCCGGGAAGAGACTGACTAAACAGCACGACACCAGCAAGCCACAGGGTGTACGCGGCCGCAACAGTGACAATAGCCAGCTGCGCTGCGTCTTGGGATGGGAGCCGAGAATCTCGCTGGAAGACGGTTTGGCAGTCACTTACTCCTGGATCAAGCAGGAACTCGAAAAGGCGGGCCGCCTGCGCAAGAAAGAATTCGCCGTTGCCTGAACGTTGACAAAGCAAGGCGCAGCCCAGTGCTCATGCAGTCAGGACCATGCGATGCGAATTCTAATCTTAGGCATCAACTACTTTCCGGAGCGCACTTCGGTGTCCCCCTTCACTACTGGACTCTGTGAACATCTCGTATCCCGGGGGCATGACGTCCAGGTCGTGACCGCGTTTCCGTACTACCCGGAGTGGCGCATCTGGAAAGAGTACCGCGGCCATCTTACGCAGAATGAGGTGCGTCGCGGAGTGAAGATCCGGCGCGTGCGTCACTTCATCCCGTGGCGCGCCAGTTCCCTCATCCAACGCCTTCTTCACGATTTCTCGTTTACCGGAGCCGCTCTGGCGGCGGGGCTGGCGGTGGGCCAGTGTGATGTCATTTATTGCTCGTGTCCGCCGCCGGCGTTGGCGCTGGCGGCCTACGCTCTGAGTCGGCTCAAGAACGTTTCCTACGTGATCAAGCTCACCGACCTGGCGTCCGAGGCGGCGCTCGCGACTGGAATTCTGCGGGAAGGAGTTCTGGTGCGGTGCGCACGAGCCATGGAAACGTTCGTTTATCGCCGCGCGCAAACGGTCATTTGCCTTTGTGCGAGCTTTCGCAGAGAACTGATGCAAAACGGGATTCCCGCCGATCGGCTGCTCCTGATACCCGATTGGGGCGATACCGAGGCGATTCGCCCGGTCCGGAGCGACGGCAGTTTCCGAAAAGCGAACGGAATTGAAGGCGAAAAGTTCGTTGTTCTGCACACAGGCAACATGGGGAAGAAACAGGATCTGATGAACGTCGTCCGCGCCGCAGCGCTAAGCGCGGGCGATCCGACGCTATTGTGGGTCATCGTCGGCGAGGGCGAAGAGCGCGCGTCGCTGGAGCGCGAAATCGGGGCGCGAAGACTCAGCAATTTGCTGCTTCTGCCCCTGCAGCCAGCGGAAACGCTGCGCCAACTCTATGCCGCCGCCGACGCGCTGCTGTTGAATCAGAAAAGCGCCGTCAAAGATGCAGTCATTCCATCAAAACTGTTGACGTACATGGCGGCGGGCCAGCCGATTTTGTGCGCCGCGTGTCCGGAAAGCGTCGCCTCCCATCTGATCCGCGAAGCCAAGTGTGGAGTGATGGCAGCGCCTGAAGATCCGGACGCCCTGGTAGCAGGAGCGATCACGTTGCGGGCGGACCCGTCTCTTCGCCGCGAAATGGGAGCCAACGGACGGACATACGCCCAGAGACACTACAACAAAGCGCGCGTGTTGGATCTCTACGACCAATTCTTCGAATCCTTGATGGAGCCTCCTTCGGCGGTCGCGGTCGCAGCAGACTAGCTCTTTTCGCTGACCCCTCAGCAAAGAACGGAACCCCCGCTCCACCATCCAGCCCCATCCACAACTCGACGAAAGAAAGGGTGCGAGCCCGTGTTCTTGTCATTGCGCTTTTATCGTCTGATCCTGACGTTGCTGACCTATCTCTTGCCCTGGATCGCTTTTGAATCGGGCTACCAGCTCTGGTACTTCCTCTGGGGGTATGTGGCTCGGCCAGCCATTTATCCCCGCGCCGGACACGTCGGACTTGTTCTGTTCTGCTCTTTCGTTTGGGCGTTCATGTCGGAGCACTACCGTGTAACGAGCGTCGACGAACTGTTCCGGGAGCGCACGGGTGCAAGGGCAGCGCTCTCCGCCCTGGTGGCGACCAGCGCCGTCTTCCTGGCGATTCTGTTCTTCAGCCGTGACGACGTCTTCCCACGTGGCTTGTTCGTGTGCGGGATCCTGGCCCTGTTCACGCTGACGCTGGTGATGCGGGCCATTCTGCGAGCTGTCTTCCGAACGCGGAGGACGCGAGGGAAGCCCACGATGATCCTGATCATTGGCGCTGACAGCTGGGCGCAGCAAGCCGCAGAACATCTGCAGCGGTTTTCCTTTACCCCATGCCACATCGCCGGATACGTCCTGCTTCCAGGCCAGGATCCTGCCCCGGCGGCAACTCCACTTTATCGTTTCGACCAGATTGAAACCTTGAACGCAAACCGTGGATTTCAAGAAGCCATCATCGCCCTTCATCCCATGCAGTTCGCGCGCATCCCCTCGATTGTGGAGGCCCTGGAGAAGCTCTGCTTGCCGGCGCGAGCCATCGTCGATCTGGGGGAGGGTGTTGTGGTGCGGGAAAAACTGTTTCAGTTAGGCCGGATTCAGATGCTGGATTTGACATCGACTCCGGCTGACCTGCTGAATTACGCCGTCCTGAAACGAGGCTTCGACGTTGTTTTCTCGCTGCTGGTCCTCACGTTCCTGGCTCCATGTTTCGGTCTGATTGCATTACTCATCCGGCTCACTTCACCGGGGCCCATCTTCTTCGTGCAGGAGCGCATCGGCCTGAATGGCGAAATGTTTCGGATGTACAAATTTCGGACGATGCGAGTCTCCACCCAGGATGAGAGCGACACCATCTGGACCACCGCGAACGATCCGCGGAGGACGCGTCTGGGAACATTGCTGCGCCGTTCCAGCATCGACGAGTTGCCGCAGTTCATCAATGTCCTCAAAGGCGACATGAGCGTGGTGGGGCCCCGGCCCGAGCGGCCGTTTTTTGTCGATAAGTTCCTGGGGCAGGTGCGACGCTACAACCACCGGCACTCGCTCAAAGTTGGCATCACGGGATGGGCGCAAATCAACGGCTGGCGAGGCGACACGTCGATTGAAAAACGCGTCGAGCATGACTTGTACTACCTGCAGAACTGGTCTTTGGGATTGGACCTAAGGATTGTCGCCCGGACAGTCCTGTCTGCCCTGCTCAACCGGAACGCGTACTAGACCAGTAAGTATCCCTTCTTGCGCCGACGCTCCGTCAGGGTTTTGCTGTCTCTCATTAGTATCCGCCACGCACCCGCTATGAAACCCGTCAATTCGAGCCCACCGGCGCTGAGCGTTCTATCGATCCCGCAGCTTCGGATGAATCAAACGTCTTCATCAATGCCAGGATCGCCTGCACTACATGGTCATCGCCCACGGCGGTGTTGAGCAGGGCATGGTAGAGGGAGAGATCAGGCCACTCCACGCCAAAATACTTCTGGATGAAATCGATCCGCTCGCGGTCGACGGTATCCACTCGTTCTCGCGCTTCCTCTTCCGTCTTGCCGCGAGCCATGACGCGGCGAATTTTCTGTTCCGTTGGAGCGTAGAGAAAGATGCGTAGAGTATCAGGCCGGGCGCAAAGAAAATGCTGCGAGCCGCGGCCGACAATCACGCAGTTTCCCTCGGCCGCCGCGTGCTGGACCACCCGTCGTGTGGTCTTCATGATGGTCTCGCTGTCCACCAGGTTGAGCTTGTGCGCGTTGAGACTCCCCTCGTAACTGCCGCGCAGGAAGGACTTGAACAGACGGTAATACAGCGGATCGTTGCGCTCCTCGCGGCGTTCAACGACCGCCTTGGGGCAATTCGCCAGCCGGGCAATCTCCTCGGTGAGAGCCTGATCCCAGAGCTTCCAATGCAGGCGCTCGGCCAGGCGGTGGGCGATTTCGCCGCCACCACATCCGTATTCCCGTTCAATCGTGACGATTCTGATCATGGCAGTCGACAACCAAGGACTATTTTATTCCCTTTCACTCCATCACAACCCCGCCACTGCCCGGATGGTTCCGCTTCAAGACGAACGCCAGGAAAAACATGATGCCGGCGCCGATAGCCAGCACCTTGAAAACATCAATGTAAGCCAGGCTGGCAGCCTGCGCCTGCAGGCCACGATAGATTCGAGCGTACGCTTGCGCTCGCGCCTCGTGCGGTCCTAATCCGGAGTGCACCAGGCCTTGCGCAAGGCCGGTGACGCGGTTCTGAAGATCGGGATTCCCCGGCGTAGCATGGCCGACCAGGATCTGCTGATGAAACTGCGACCGCCGCGCGATCAGAGTCGTCACCAGGGACGTGCCTACGCTACTTCCCATGTTACGCATGAAATTGACGATGCCGGCGACAGCATTGTTCTTCTCGGGAGCAATGCCGATGTAGGCGACCAGGGTGATCGGGACAAAGAGGAACCCCAGACCAATTACCTGGGCCACGCGCAACCAAAGAGCGGTGTTGAAAGCAATCTGCAGATCGATGCGCCGAGTCGAATAGAGCATGGCGATACACAAGGCGAACCAGCCAAAAGCTATCAGATACCGAGCCTGAACCTTGCTCGTCAGCTGACCCATGATCGGCATCTCGATCAGCAAAGCGACACCTCCGGCCGAGATGGCCAGACCCGCAAGCTGGGCAGTGTAGCCGAGAAGCGTTTGCAGGAACTGCGGCATCATCACCAGGCTGCTGAACAACATGATGCCCAGGACGAACATCATCAAGTTGGCACTCGCGAAATTGAAGTTCTTAAACAAACGAACGTCAATGAGTGGCGCCTTCTGGAACCATTCCCAGATCACCAGGCTGAGGAGGCACCCGCCGGCCACGATCGCCAGGGTGGTGATGAAGTGCGACCCGAACCAGTCCTCTTCCTGGCCTTTATCGAGCAGCACCTGCAGTGCGCCCACGCCAAGGGCCAGCAGACCGATGCCGATATAGTCCAATTTGGCTCCCAGGGCCTTCAGACGGCTCAAGTACGGCGGATCTTCGACGACGCGATAGACGAGGAACAACGTCATCAGGCCGACCGGGATGTTGATGAAGAAGATCCACCGCCACGAGTAATTGAAGGTGATCCAACCGCCAAGCGTCGGACCAATCGTGGGCGCGGTCACCGCGGTGATGCCATAGAGGGCGAATGCCAGGCCGCGTTGCTCTGGAGGAAAGGTGTCGGCCAGGATCGCCTGCGCCATCGGTTGCAGTCCGCCGCCGCCGGCGCCTTGCAACACGCGACAGAAAAGCAGAAAGCCAAGACTGGGCGCGATGCCGCAGAGGAACGAGCTCACCGTGAACAGGAACAGACAAATCAGGAAGAAACGCTTCCGTCCCAGAGCAGTCGCCAGCCATCCGCCCATGGGGAGCACGATGGCATTGGAAACGAGATACGAAGTCAGCACCCAGGTGCTCTCGTCGTTGCTGGCGCCCAGGTTTCCGGCCATGTAGGGGAGGGCGACGTTGGCAATGCTGGTGTCGAGCACCTCCATGAATGCCGCCAGAGCCACGACCACGGCAATCAGCCAGGGGTTGTACCGAGGCTTCCAGGCTTCCTGGTCGAGGGTGAGGGCCGCGGCACTCATTGGACGGTGACGGTCGGCACGACGTTCATGCCCGGACGAAGCTGATGGTCATGGTTCTGGCCGGGTTCGAGAACGATCTTGACGGGAATCCTCTGCACGATCTTGACGTAGTTGCCGGTAGCGTTCTCGGGCGGGAGCAGGCTGAACACCGGACCCGTGGCGCCGGCGATGCTGTCGACGTGACCTTTGAAAGTCTGGCCACTGGCGTCGACGTCGATTTCGGCCTTCTGGCCGACACGCATGTGTTTGAGCTGGGTCTCTTTGAAATTGGCAGTGATCCAGACCTGATCCAGTGGCACGACGGTCAGCAACTGCTGGCCGGGCTGAACGTTCATTCCTACTACAACGGTCTTGTTGACTTGGCCGCTGACCGGGGCAACGATTTTGGTGTAGCTGAGGTTCAGTTCTGCTTGAGCGAGAGCGGCGCGTTTCTGTTGTACGTCGGCAATCGCCGCCTGGACACGCGCCTGCGTGGAATGCACTTGCTCCGGTCCAGTCTCTGCGTACTGATGGCTCGCCTGCGATTGCGCCAGCCGGCTATGCGCCTGCCGCACACTCTGTTCCGCCGCGGATTCATTGGCACGGGCTGCGGCCACTGCGGCCGTACTGGCCTTGGCTGTGGCCAGGGCCTGGTCATAAACCTGATTGGAGACTTCCTGCTTGTCGACGAGTACCTTGTAGCGCTGCTGGTCGTTCTGGGCGCGGACATCCGTCGCCTCCGCCTCTTCCAACTGGGCGTGCGCGGCAGTCAGTTGTTTCTCGGCGGCGATGATTCCGGCATTCGCGGCTTCGACGTCCGAGGCAGTAGACTGCAACTGGCTCGTGGTGTTGACTGACGTAATGGGAACCGTAATCTTGAGTGATTGAGCCGTCGCTTCAGCATTGGCCAGATCCGCTTGCGCCCTAGCTACCGCTAACTCGTAATCCTTGGGATCGATTTCCACAAGCACGGTCCCTTGCGGCACGTACTGGTTGTCGTCAACGTTGACTTTTAGCACGTAGCCGGAAACACGGGCGCTGACGGGATAGAGATGCACGTCGACCTGGGCGTCGTCGGTTGACTCGAAACGGGCCAAATGCCGCCACACGAGCAGAGCACCAACCAGGACCACCAAAGCGCCAACGACAATCAGGGGCCTGGTCCGCTTCGAGCGCGGAGGGCGATGCGGCGTCACGGAAAGCACGCTCTCGGATTCGCCGGCGGGGGCGGACCGCACCTCGTTTTCCTCAGGCGCCGGACGCGGGGGGCTATCATCGGCCATCGTCAGTTTCCTTTGAAATATTCTTTAACCGCGCTTTCGGCCACGCCCAGGGCGCGGGCCACCGAAATCTTCGCGTAGTTGTAGTTGTAGAGACTCGAGATGTACTGCTCGTGGGCGCCGGCCACGAGCTCCTGCGATTGCACCACCTCGACGGCATCCGCCACCCCGGCACTGAAGCGGTCGCGCGATTGCGCCAGAGTCTGCTCCGCCAGGTTGATGTTGCTGCGCGCGACCTCCACCTGGTCCGACGAAGACTGCAGATTCAGTAGCGCGGTGCGAACATCGGAATCAATCTGTCCGCGCAGGTTTTCCAGGCGTTCCCTTGCCTGCCGTGCCTTGGCATCAGCCTGCAGAATTTCGCCATGCACTTTGTTGCCTTGAAAGATAGGAATGTTCAGAGTGCCGCGAAGATCGAACACCTCGGTGGCAGTCGAGGGATGTGATCCCCCCGTGCCGTAGTCCCCGTTGAACGACAGAGAAGGAAAATAACCGGCGACGGTCGCTCTGCGCGACAGTTCGGCGGCGCGCACGGCCGCCATCGCTGCCTGATAGTCCGAGCGGGACGCATAGGCCCGGCTGAGTGCGTCTTCCACCGACATGCTTTCGAACGGCTGATAGGGAGATTTGTCGGTCAGCGTAAATTCCTGCCCGGGCGCCAGGCCGATCACGCGCGCCAGCTTCAGCTTCTGGATGGCAAAGTCATTCCTGGCCTGAATCAATTGCTGCTGTCGCGTCTGCAACTCAACGTTGGTGCGCAAAGCATCAATGGCGGGAGAAACGCCAGCTTTGACCTGATCGGAGGCCTGATCGTACAAGGCCTGCGCCGTCTTCACCTGAGCATCCGCCGTATCAATGCGAGCTTCGTCGGCGATGGCCTGCAGGTAGGTGAATCCGGCCGCCAGCACGACCAGGTCGCGCGCGTCTCGATAGGTGTATTCCGCCGACTTCACACTCTGTTTGGCCGAACGCGCCTCGTTGATCGCTTTCCAGTCAAACAGCGACTGGGAGAATGAGATACGGGCGTCAAAGTAGGAGAATGGGCCGACCGAGGTGGGAGTACTGAATCCCGGAAGCTGGAAGGACAGGCCAACTTCGTTGAGATTGGACTTTGCAACGGCAATGTAGGGAGCTGCGCTCGCGTGAGGCAGGAGGTCGCTGAGCTGCACCCAGCGTTCGCCACGCGCCGAGCCTATGTCGGCGCTGGAAAGCAACAGGCCCAGATTCTGCTTCAGGCCGCGAGCGATAGCGTCCTGCAGGGAAAGCGGTAACACTCCCGGAACCGGCTTATCCGGCACGCTGCCTTCGAACGGGCTTGGATTTTGGATCGGAGCGCTAGCCGGAGAAACAGACTGGGCAAACATCGCCGCAGCGCCACACAAGAGAATGATCGCTGATCGCAAACTGCGACATGCTCCGCAGGTCAGCAAAGCCCCTCCTTCCCAAGAATTTCCTTAGCAATGGTCTTGAGTACCCTCTACTAGACGCCGACGGCTGGAGCGACCAGGAAGCCACCTCTCCCCTGTGGTCACAGACATTGGATACTATCAACCCCGATCAGGTGCAAAATTTTCCTTTTGATGCGAATTTACCCCGCAAGGTTCCTCCGGGGAGGCCGTTCCATTGGCAGCCCGTCGGCTGTTTCGCAAGGTCTCCCAGGAGGAATTCCTGCTATGCAAGAACAGAAAGGCTTTTCGCTGATCGAACTGCTTATCGTGATTGCGATCATCCTGATCATCGCGTCGATTGCCATCCCCAGCCTGATTGCGGCGCAACGTTCCGCTCATGAGACGGCGGCGGCGAAAGCGATCGGTACGATCAACAGTGCCGAGATCGCTTACAACTCCGCCTATCCAACCGTCGGATTCGCCGGCTCGCTGGCAGCGCTGGGTGGGACCTCTTGTCATCCTCCAAGTTCGGCCAGCGCTTGCCTGATCGACAGTCAGATCGCTTCAGGGACCAAGAGCGGGTACACCTTCACCCTTGCGGGAGTGACGGGAACGCCGGCGGCAACCTATCAAGTCATAGCTTCTCCCACGGTTCCCAATGAAACCGGGGTGCGCTACTTCTGCTCGTTCAGCGACGGGGTAATCCGCGCAACCAGCACTGCGATCACGACCTGTGATGTCAACGTTCCGCCGCTGCAGTAAGAACATTCGTGTTGCGCAAGGCGGAACCCGAGGCAGGGGCGCCGGAAATGCTAAATTGGATGATTCATGTCCGCCCCAAAGTCCCTCTTTGTACGGGCTGCGAAAGCCCTGCCGGTCGAACGCACGCCAGTCTGGTTTATGCGCCAGGCTGGGCGTTACATGGCCGAGTATCGTGCCGTCCGCAAGAAATATTCCCTGATTGAGATCTGCAAGAAGCCGGAAGTTGCGGCGCAGGTCACCATCGAGGCTGCAGAAATCCTGCTGGTCGATGCGGCCATCATCTTTGCCGATCTATTACTCCCGCTCGAAGTCATGGGACTGCCGTTCCACTTTGCCGCGGGCGAAGGCCCGAAGATCGAAAGGCCGGTTCGCACCGCGCAGGATGTCACCGCTCTTCGCACCGACCGCGCCGCCGATCTCGGTTACGTGTCTGAAGCAGTCAGACTAGTCTGCAAGCACTTCGGGGACAAACTGCCGGTCATCGGCTTCTGCGGCGCGCCATTTACGCTTGCGAGCTACATGATCGAAGGCGGCGGCTCGCGCAATTACGTCTTCACCAAGAAGATGATGTATGCCGCCCCGTCTTCGTGGAACGAACTGATGGGCAAACTGGTCGCGGTGACGGCAGCGTACTCAGCCGACCAGGTCCGCGCCGGCGCCGACACGATCCAGATTTTCGACAGCTGGGTTGGATGCCTCAGCGTGGAAGACTATCGCCGCTATGTTCTGCCGCATGTCACCGATCTGGTGAAGCGTCTGCAAAAGACCGGGGTTCCCATCATCTACTTCGGTACCGACAGCGCCACTCTCCTTCCATCGATGAAGGAAACGGGAGCGGAAGTGATCGGCCTCGACTGGCGCATTCCCCTCGACGCTGGTTGGCAGAGCATCGGCTTCAAGGGCGCGGTGCAGGGAAACCTCGATCCGGTGCTGCTGTTCGCGGACTGGAAGGAACTGAAAGCCCGCGCCGAAGATATTCTGCGCCGCGCAGCCGGGCGTCCCGGCCATATCTTCAACCTCGGCCACGGCATTCTTCCCGAGACTCCGGTAAACAATGTGAAAGCGCTGTGCGATTTTATCCGTGACCACTCGGCGGAGTTCAAGAAATGAATCCGTGTCCGCTGGGTCTGGGCAGCCAATGCTATTGCGCAAACCGGGTGAACTCGTTCACGCCTGAGCGATCGAAAACCGCGGTGTTGCTGCTGGCGCATGGCACGCCTGAAGCCCCTGATCAGATCCCCGAATACCTGAGCTTTGTCACCGGCGGCCGTCCACTGCCGCCGCAGGTGATGGAGGAGATCAAGCACCGTTATTCCCTGATTGGCTTCTCGCCGCTTTCCTGCTGGACTCTGTTGCAGGCCGAACATCTGTCGCAATCGCTGCGCATGCCTGTGTTCGTCGGCATGCGCAATTGGCGACCTTTTATCGCCGATGCCGTGAAAGCCATCGCCGCACAAGGCTTCGAGCGCGTGATCGCCATCTGTCTGGCGCCGCAGAACTCGCGCACGAGTGTCGGGCTCTACCGCCGCGCGGTAGTAGGAGACGGGAACCTGCCCTTCGCCTTGGATTTCGTCGACGAATGGCACGATCAACCATTGCTCGCCAAAGCGTTCTCCGAGAACCTGCGCGGCAGCCTTGCGAGTGCCAATGTCGAATATGGGAGCAAACTGCCGGTGATCTTTACGGCGCACAGCGTTCCGGAAAGAACGATCACCGAAGGCGATCCCTACGAAGCACAATCCAAGGAGACGGCGGCGCTAGTCGCGGGAAAGGCGGGCTTGTCCGCCGACGATTGGTCGTTCGCTTTCCAGAGTCAGGGCATGTCCGGAGGAGCGTGGATTGGCCCCACCGTCGAAGAAACGATCTTAAGCCTGAAAGCAAAGGGTCATCGTGGTGTGTTCATTCATCCGATCGGGTTCCTCTGCGATCACGTCGAAGTGCTCTACGACATCGATATTTTCTTTAAAGAGTTCGCCGAGAAACAAGGCATGCGGCTATGGCGTGCCGAGTCGCTCAATGGATCGCACACTCTGACCGCAGCCCTGGCAGAAATTGTCCGTGCGCGAACCTCGGGGGAGGCAACCTGAGGGGTGACAGCCGAGAGCTGAGAGCTGGCTCATGAAACGCATCGCCATCATCGGGGGTGGTATCTCCGGCCTCTCGGCCGCATATGCGCTGGAACAGAAGCGCCGCGCCGGAGTGCCGGTCGAGTACGTTCTTTTTGAGTCGAGCCCGCGTCTCGGCGGAGTCCTGGTCACCGACCGCGTCGACGGCTGTTTGGTCGAAGCGGGACCCGATTCATTCATCACGGAGAAGCCCTGGGCGGCCGACCTTTGCCGCGAGATCGGGCTCGGGGACCAGCTCATCGGTTCGAACGATCCGCAACGCAAAACGTACATCGTAGTCAAAGGCAGGCTCATCGTCATGCCCGACGGGCTGATGTTCATGGTGCCCACGAAGATCCTGCCCACGGTCTTCTCGCCCCTTTTTTCCCTGCGCACCAAAATGCGGATGGCAGGGGAGTGGTTCCATCCGCCACATAAGGCCTCCGCGGATGAGAGCGTTGCTGAATTGGTCGGGCGCCATTACGGGGAGGACATGGTGGATCTTCTCGCCGATCCGCTGCTGTCGGGCGTGTACGGCGGCGAAGCGTCGCAGCTCAGCGTGCGCGCCGTTCTTCCACGCTTTGCCGACATGGAAGCCAAACACGGCAGCCTCGGACGGGCGATGCTCTCCGCACGGAAGAAAATGGCAGCGGCGAAAAAGGGTCCAGCTCCTCCACTCTTCACGTCGCTCAAAGAAGGTATGCAGCAGATGGTCGATGCTTTGGTCGTTCGCGTTGACCCGAATGCAATCCGATCCTCTACTGAAGTTGAGTCCGTGCTCTCGCAAGAAGGAGGCTGGACAGTTTCTGCCGGATACCAGAGCGACCACTTTGACGGACTGATCATGGCAACACCGGCCGCTGCCGCGTCCGCGCTGCTCGAGATGGCTGACGACGAACTCTCGCGCGAGCTGGGCGAGATCTGCTACAGCTCCTCCATTACGGTTACGCTTGGCTATGACGAGACCGTACGACGCTCGCTGCCGCCAGGGTTCGGTTTTCTGGTGCCGCGCAGCGAAGGACGGCGGATGCTCGCGGCCACCTTCGTCCACAACAAGTTCCCGCATCGCGCACCGGAAAACCGCGCGATCGTGCGCTGCTTTCTCGGCGGCGCGCGCGACGAACAGATTCTTCAGAGCAGCAACGACGAGATCCTGGCCATCGTGCGCGACGAACTCAGGCAAATCATCAAACTGACGGCGGAGCCTCTGTTCGTCCGCGTCTACAAATGGAAGGGCGCGATGGCGCAGTATGGCGTTGGCCATCTGGAGCGTCTGCAGCGCATCGAGGCATTGCGACACAAACTTCCCGGGCTCGGCCTTGCCGGCAATGCCTTTACGGGGATTGGCGTGCCGGACTGTGTGCGGTCTGGCAAGGAAGCGGCGCTCAAGGTGCTCGCCGCCATTGGCCTGGAGGAAGAGGCTGCCTAGCGTTGTCCCGCGCCGTGTCGGCCATTACGTCTGTAACCTCCCTCTCGGCTCGCCTTCAGGCGAAACTGTATGCCAACGACCGGGTTCGTATGTTTGAGGATTGTGGGGTACGCATGAAAAAGCTTGCTTGTCTTCTGGCGGGTCTCGCCTTGACCGTCGCTGTTGCTGCCGCGCAACAGAACAACTCCGATCACGACATGGGCAACATGCAGATGCCGGGGCACAACGTGTCGAAGATGGACCACGACATGTCGAACATGGCTTCCGACAGCGACGCTGGCGCGCACGCAATGCATTCCATGGAAGGCCGGCACATGGACATGGGTCCGCACATGAAGATGACCGCGCTGCGCCAGGGCAAGCCCGGCGACGAGGAGAGGGCCGATAAAGTTGTCGAAGCCGCGCGCAAGGTCGCCGAAAAATACAAGGACTACCACACCGCGCTGGCCGACGGCTTCAAGATCTTTCTGCCCAACCTGCCGCAGAAGCAGTACCACTTCACCAACTACCAGTACGGATTTGAGGCTGCATTCAGCTTCAATCCCGAGCATCCGACGTCGCTGCTCTACGAGAAACAAGGCGACGACTACAAGTTGATCGGCGTGATGTATACGGCCCCCAAGCGCTTCACCGAAGACGACCTCAACCAGCGCATTCCGCTCAGCATCGCGCAGTGGCACGAGCACGTGAATTTCTGCAAGGCCCCCGACGATCGCAAAAAGGAGTACTTCGGCCCCAACGCGAAGTTCGGTCTGCTCGGATCGATCACCACCCAGGAAGAATGCGATGCCAACGGCGGCACGTTCCATCCCATCATCTTCAACTGGATGGTGCACGTCTATCCGCTGGAGAAAGAGACGGCCAAGATCTGGTCGGTCGAGCACCAGGCACACGGGCACGGCGCGGACTAATGCGGACAATTTGCTCACTCCCCCACCAGCCGCTATCATCCCTGAGTCATGCAACTCGTCAAACTGCTGGTCGTTCTGTCGCTGGCCGCCTCAGCAAGTGCTTTCGCCCAGACCACCCCGAGTTCTAAAGAAATTGACGCGGTTTATTCGCAGGCCCACGACCTCTACCTTGACCTGCACCAGAATCCGGAACTCTCAGGGCACGAAACGCAGACCGCTTCGAAGCTGGCCGCACGCCTCCGGGGCCTGGGCTACGATGTCACCGAGCATGTGGGCGGAACCGGGGTCGTGGCAATTCTGAAGAATGGCCCCGGGCCGACAGTAATGCTGCGCACCGAGCTGGACGCACTTCCCGTGGAGGAAAAAACCGGCCTTCCTTACGCGAGCAAGGTCCATGCCAAGGATGACGCGGGCATCGACGTTCCGGTCATGCATGCCTGCGGACACGATCTCCATATGGCCTCGCTGGCTGGGACCGCAGCCGTCATGGCGCAGAGCAAGAACACCTGGCACGGCACACTGATGCTGATCGGGCAACCCGCGGAGGAAACCATCGGCGGCGCCAGCGGCATGGTCAAAGACGGCCTGTTCACGCGCTTTCCGAAGCCGAATTACGGCATCGCATTGCACGTGGGCAATAACCTTCCTGCCGGGCAAGTCGGAATCACGCCCGGCGTTTACAACACGACGGCCGATTCCATCCACATCACCATCTACGGCAAGGGTGGGCACGGAGCGCAGCCGCACTCGACGATCGATCCCATCGTCATCGCTGCGCGGACGATTCTTGCGCTGCAGACGATTGTCTCCCGCGAGGTGAAGCCGGGTGAAGTCGCAGTGATCACTGTCGGCTACATTCGCGCCGGCACGAAAAACAACATCATTCCCGACCAAGCCGAGATGGGGCTTACGGTTCGCACTCGCAGCCCTGAAGTGCGCAAACAGGTGCTGGCCGCGATCAATCGCATCACCAAGGCAGAAGCACTGGCGGGCGGAGCGACGAAGGAGCCACAGATCGAACAGTTCGAGGGAGCCGATGCGGTCTACAACGATCCCGCGCTCGCCGAGCGGCTGCGGGTGCCGCTCGAGGCCGCTCTTGGCAAGGAGAACGTGATTACGACCGAGCCGATTATGCCCTCGGAAGACTATTCGGTGTTCGTCGAGCAGGGAGTGCCGTCGCTGTATTTCAGCCTGGGCGGCGCCGATCCGCAGAAGTTGGCGGAGGCGCAAGCAGCCGGAACAATGCTGCCGTCGAATCACTCGCCGTTTTTCACGCCGGATGTCGATCCAGCGCTGCGGGCCGGGATCAAGGCCGAGGTGGCGGTGCTACGGAATTTGTTGAACGGAGTGAAGTAGATTCCGGTCTCGGCAAGTGGGGCATCGTGCCATAATTGACTGGTCCATCGACGGAGGATTAGTGTTGCGATTCCTCCTGATAGTCGCCCTCTGCGGGATGTCGCTGTTCTTGGCGCTCGCGCAGGACGTTCCCACTCATCCTCCATATCCAACAAGAATCCGAAATGTGGTGTACCGAACGCGGGCGCCGATCCCAGTTGTTGACAAAAACGAAGCTGCGCGCCGGCTTCGCCATGTAGCAAACACGTCACACCCGTCGCTTGGTTTGGAGGAAACGCGAGGAATGGCACAGGAATATGCTCGCGCTCTCCTGGAGGACCACGGCTACTGGAAGGCCTCTATTGAAACCAGGTTATTGCCGCTTCCCCAAAGGGCTGGGTGGGTGGATGTCGTCTTTCAGATTGATGAAGGTGCCCAATACTACCTATCGAGGATTAGTTGGACAAGCGTCAAGGAATTCACGGATTCGGACCTTCACGATGCGATGGCCATTCGGTCCGGCGAAGTCGCAAGTCGAGGAAGGATCAGCCAAGGCTTGCAGGAGGTCAATAAATTGTATGCGAGCAGAGGGTACATAAATTGTGTTCTCATACCCGACACCAAGTTGGACGATGCCAGTCACGCGATGGCTCTGAACATCTTGGTTGATGAAGGGGCTCAGTTTCACTTTGGTGAACTCGACTTGCCGGGGCTCGACGCGGAACATCGGGAAATGCTGCTGCAGCGTTGGCAGGCAATCAAGGGCACGACCTACTCCTTCAAAAAAGAGGAAGGGTTCTTTCGTAGCGTCCTGTGGCCCGCCGATCCAAAACAGCGTGGATACAACTATTGGTTTTATCGCGAATTCATAGATACCCGGCTCGATGAACGTGAGCATGCGATGAACTTTTCTATCCGCTTCGCCCCGCCGCCTCCAGTCTGGAAGATCCAGTAGCTCACAGTCCTGCGCGCTTCGAACGGATGAGCGCCACAGCGTCCCTCTGCTATCCTGATTCTTCCCCGCCATGACCAGCAGTCGATCCCCAATGCGATGGAAGGTCATTGTTGCCTTTGCACTGGTCTATGTCTTCTGGGGATCGACGTATCTTGGCATCGGCATCGCGGTCGAGCACATTCCGCCCGCCCTGATGTGCGCCACGCGCTTCACCATCGCGGGCGTCGCCATGCTCGCCTACTGTGCGTTGACCGGTCGCCGCATCCGCTACTCGCCCCGCGACCTCTTTCACATGGCAGTGGTCGGCATTTTGCTGTTGGTGGGTGGCAACCTCACGCTTTCCTATGCAGAAACCATTGTTCCAACCGGACTCGCAGCGCTGCTGATTGCGGTCACACCGCTGTGGTTCCTCGTGCTCGACACCTGGCTGCTTGGCGACCATCACATTTCCTCGCGCGGCAAGGCAGGTCTCCTCCTCGGCATCGCTGGAGTGGTGGTGCTGATCTGGCCCAAGCTGATTGCGCCCGGAACGATTGGGCGCCGCGAACTGTGGTGGTCGATCGCACTGCTGGGCGGTTCGTTCACCTGGGCGCTCGGCTCGGTGCTTTCAAAGAAGTGGAAGACGGCTGGCGACCCCTTCAGCGCGACGGCCTGGCAGGTAACGTTCGCAGGGCTGGGGAACCTGATCTTTGCCGCGCTCTTCGAGAAGCTCTCGGATGTAACCTGGACCGCCCGCGGCATCGGCGCGATTCTCTACCTCGTGGTCTGCGGCTCCTGGATCGGCTACACCGCCTACATCTGGCTGCTCCAGCATGTACCGACGTCGAAGGTGTCGACGTACGCTTACGTGAATCCTGTGGTGGCGGTCTTCCTCGGTTGGCTTGTCCTCCACGAGCGTGTGGATCGCTTTATCGCGCTGGGCAGCGCCGTTGTCGTAGCTTCAGTCGTTCTGGTTACCAGCGCGAAAGTCCGGGCCCGCAGCGTCGCAGAAGAACTGCCGGCGGTCGAGGCTGCCGGCGATTGAGTCCGCTGCTATCGTCGGCCGGGTCGGTCCGGCGAGCGACTATTGCTCCGCATCTTCCTCCGGTTCGTTGAGGATGTCCACCACGCGACCGCGAATCGAAAAGACCACCTTTTGGGTATCGTCAGGCTGAAACGTGACTTGCATCGGCGCCCGTTGCCACGTTGGCGTCGGGCATTCTGAATCGGGCTCGTCGTCGCCGGCGGGCTCGCCTACCGGCTTTTTCAGAATCGGCTTCCTTCGCCCGACTTGCATGACGATCGCATACAATTTCTTGCCGTCTTCGGACACGCCGCAGTAGGCCGCGTAGTCGCGGTACCAGCTCGTGGTTGAATAGAAGGGATCAAACTCCGGGAAGGTCAGCTGGGAGAGGCGACCCGTCAGGCGGTCGACCAACAACCAGCCTCCGCGCTGCCACTGCCACCGTATTGCGCTTTCATCCGGCAGTGAGTCGTTGACGCGAAACACGCGGCGCACCACGAACAGACGGTCGGTTAGATCGTGCGGCGTGCCGGTCGTGTACTCCTTGAGGCGAGTATCGACGAACAAAGCGCGAACCTTCAGGTCGTAGAACTTCTGTCCGGTAGCGTCGGGCCACTTCACGGATTGCCACTTTCCGAATGCAATGACATGCGGCTTAGCCGTTGCCCCGGCGCCGGCGGCGAAAAAGACTACGACCACGGTCAAAGCGATTTTCTTGAACATTGGGAAAGCCTGCCATGGGTGGGGACATGTTTCTATGACTTGTGAACATCAAAAATGTTCGGTTTCTGTGCATTCTGGCGCCTATACATCCGTCGTGTACGCAATGCCCGTCGATTCGCTACAATCAGCTGCGAAGGGTTGGCATCATGGACTTCCCGATCAAACCGCGCCGGACAACTTTTCCTTTCGCCGTAGGCTCTTATCAAGATATGGAGAACTTGCTTGGGGGCCGCCGTCCGCCCACCATCCTGGTGGTGGACGACTATCCTCAGAGTGCGGAGTTGCTGCGGGAGTTGCTGCAGAGCCGCGGCTACCGCATCGTAACTGTTCCCCATGCAGCGGACGCGGAAGCGGAAATCCGTCGTGATCCTCCCGACCTGATCCTCCTCGATGTCATCATGCCGGGAAAGTCCGGCTACCAGCTCTGCCGGGAACTCAAGGAAGATCCTGCCACTCGCCTGATTCCCATCGTGATGATCACGGGTCTTAGCGATCGGCAAGATCGGCTGCGGGGGATCCAGTCGGGCGCAGATGACTTCCTCAGTAAACCGATTTCGCCGGAAGAGCTTTTCGCCCGCGTGAGCTCCCTTCTCAAGCTGAAGGAATTTACCGACGAGTTGGAGACAGCGGAGTCTGTGATCTGTACGCTTGGCCTGAGCGTCGAGTCGCGCGATCCGTATACCGAAGGCCACTGCGAGCGTTTGGCGCGGGATGCCTCCGACATGGGCCGGCATCTGGGCCTCGACGACGAGAGTATTGTGGCGCTGCGCCGTGGAGGTTACCTGCACGACTTGGGCAAGATTGCCGTACCCGACGAGATCCTCAAAAAGGGAAGCAATCTGACGGCCGACGAATGGCAGATCATGAAGAAACACCCCGTGACTGGAGAAACGATCTGTCGTCCCCTGAAGTCGCTGCGTCTGGTGCTCCCCATCATTCGTCATCACCATGAGCATTCCGACGGCAGCGGCTATCCCGATGGTCTGCGGCAAGGGCAAATCCCCCTGCTCCCGAGGATCCTGCAGGTGGTCGATGTTTACGATGCGCTCCGCACAGCGCGCCCCTACAAACCGGCCCTGAGCCATGACCAGGCGGCTGTCACCATGCGCGAAGAATCTCGCTCCGGATTATGGGACGCAGAACTCGTCGCTGAGTTTTTCCGCATGATCGAAATACGCCGCCAAGTGGCATAATTCAGTTCCCGGTTCTCAGTTTTCAGTAAACCGCATAACCTTGAGAACTGAGAACCGAGAACTGCTCTTGAGATACAGCCTCGTCATTCCCGCCTACAACGAAAGCAGTCGTATTCGGCCCACGTTGGATGAAATCCTCCGCCACGTGGCGGAACAAAAGTGGGACGCAGAAATTCTCGTCGTCGATGATGGCTCGCGTGACGACACTGCCGCGATTGCTCGCGAATATGCCCGGAACCATCCGCAGGTCAAGTTGGTGCAGAATCCCGGCAACCGGGGCAAGGGTTTTAGTGTTCGCAACGGCATGATGCATGCGACGGGCGACATCTGTCTGTTTACCGATGCTGACCTCTCTTCGCCCATCAAAGAGGCCCAGAAACTGTTCGACCCGATCGCGCGTGGCGCCGATATCGCCATCGGGTCCCGCTGGCTGCGAGCCGAATTACAAACCGAGCGTCAGCCGCTCTACCGCCAGGCCTTTGGCCGCATCTTCAATCTCTTATTGCGGGTCGTGCTGGGGCTGCGCTTCAAGGATACTCAGTGTGGCTTCAAAGCTTTTCGCCGTGAAGCGGCACAACGCATCTTTCCGCTGCAGAGGATCGAACGCTGGGGCTTCGATCCCGAAATTCTCTACCTGGGTCGGCGAATGGGCTTGCAGGCAGTTGAGATTCCGGTAACCTGGGCGCACAGCGAAGGCACACGTCTTCATCCCTTTCGCGATGGCCTGCGCATGTTCGGAGATGTCATACACATCCGTTGGAACGCCTTGACCGGCGTTTACGCAACCGCGGCGGCTCCATCGCCCCCCAATCTATAGGGAAGCAGCGGCGCCGATGGCGCGGCGGGGCAGGGAAATCACGTGCACTCCGTGTGCCGCATCCGCCTCGAGCGTGAACTGGCCGGCGCAATCGTCACATAGCCAGAAGAACTCGACTCCTCGCGGCGCTTTCGCGTGCGGATCATGCCCTGGCACAGCATCATTGCGCTTGGCAAAACGAAAAAGCTTGCCGGTGTGAAGGTAGAGAAAGGGTACGGAGCAACGTGGGTTGGAACATTTTGAGAGCATGCCTCGACCTGCGGTTCTGAACTGATCTTAAGTCGAAATGCTCTCCGCCGGGCGTGTGCAAAAGCGCACGGATGGCCATGCCCAAAATCTAGACTGGTCCAATTGCGCCCCCGTCCACTTGGCAGCGTGCTCCTTGGGGACGACTAATCGCTGGCGATTAGGAAGGTTACGCGGGCACACCCCGCTGGCTCGCTGCCGCTGCCAGTCGTACGAATTCCGAGGCTTGCCTTCCCATCTCTTCTGTGCTGACGGTCCGTTCCTCCCCCCGGGCGAGATCCGGCGTCCGATAGCCACCGTTCAGGGTCGAGATTACCGAGGCCTCCACGCATTCTGCCTCGCGGAGCAGTCCAAAGGTATGCCTCAGCATGAGCGCTACCGACAGGATCGCACCCAGCGGATTCGCGATACCTTTCCCGGCGATATCCGGGGCGGACCCATGCACTGGCTCGTACAGTCCCACCGGCCCGCCCAAGCTCGCCGACGCCAGCATGCCCAACGATCCAACCACTCCTCCCGCCTGGTCCGACAAAATGTCACCGAACATGTTTTCGGTAAGGATCACGTCAAACTCCGCCGGCTTCAGAACCAGCGTCATGGCCGCCGAATCCACGTACATGTGTGAGAGGTGCACGTCCGGGAATTCCTGTGCTACGCGCGTCACCACTTCGCGCCATAGCCGTGAACATTCCAGCACATTGGACTTGTCGACCGACAGCACCCGCTTGCGGCGTTGCCGCGCCAGGTCGAACGCCATGCGCGCGATGCGCTCGATCTCCAACTCGCCATACCGCATGGTGTTGACCGCATGACGGCTGCCCGGCTCGCCCTCGATCAACCGCGGCTGACCGAAATACAGCCCACCCAATAACTCGCGGACAATCAAAATGTCGGTGCCCTTGACTACCTCCTCACGCAAAGGGGAGCAGGCCCGCAATGCGGGATAAAACACCGCCGGCCGCAGATTGGCGTAGGCTCCCAGCACCTGTCGCAGACGAAGCAGGCCGGCCTCCGGGCGCAACTCGCGCGGATAATGGTCAAATGCGGGTCCACCCACCGCCCCGAGCAATACCGCCTGCGACTGCAGGCATGCCTTGATCGAAGACTCCGGCAGAGGATTGCCAAACCTCGTGAGTGCCGCGCCGCCGATCTCTTTTTCGTCGATCTCCAGGGTGTGGCCGAAGCCGCTGGCGACATCCTGCAGAACACGAATGGCTTGTTGAGTGACCTCAGGCCCGATGCCATCTCCGGGCAGGGAGGTAAGGCGCAGTTTCATGATTTCCTCGTTTCAGATACCCAAGGATATTCGAACGGAACTTGAATGAGAGATCAAAAAGGATGGAGCTCGCGCGATCATCCGATCCGGCAGTAGCCGATGTAACGAGTCCGGGCCTACACTCCCCAGAGGTAGTCTTCCTGCTCGCCGTGATGATCGGCGAATGAGACTGGCAGAGTTCCGGTGCCGCCTGCTCCCGTCACCGCTGCTGGAAACGGTGCCGGCGGAACATTGTTGTGCCCGGCCACCGCGGATGCTGCCCGCGTGAACGGAATGCTCTCCGAAGCCGGCGGGATCCGCTTCCCCCGCACCTCCTGGATCAGTTCCAGCAGGTGGCTGTCCTGCACCTTCTTGATACGGTCGGCCAATACGACGAATTTACGGTACACATCGTCCAGTTCGCGGCGATCGAACTGATGGCCCAGTTGTTCGCAGCGCAGCGCCAGCGCGTGCCGCCCGGAATGCTTACCCAGCACCAGCTTCGAATCCGGTACGCCCACCGACTGCGGCGTCATGATCTCGTAGGTCAGCGGGTTCTTCAGCACGCCATCCTGATGAATGCCCGCTTCGTGTGCGAAGGCATTGCGTCCGGTGATGGCCTTGTTCGGCTGCACCGGAACACGGGTGATATCTGCGAGCATCTGGCTGGAAGCGAAGATCTGTTCGCTCGCAACACCGGTTTCGTACGGATATCGATCAGGCCGCACCCGCATCGCCATCACGATTTCTTCCAGCGCTGCGTTGCCCGCGCGTTCCCCGATGCCGTTGATCGTGCACTCGACCTGACGCGCTCCAGCCTGTACCCCGGCCAGGGAATTTGCGACCGCGAGACCTAGATCGTTGTGACAGTGCGTCGAGATCGTGACCTTCTCAATCCCTGGAACCGTCTCGCGCAGAACCCTCAAAATACGCGCATATTCCTCGGGCATCGTGTAGCCGACCGTGTCCGGAATGTTGACCGTCGTAGCGCCCGCTGCAACCACCGCTTCCACCACCTTGCAAAGGAAATCGCGGTCGGTGCGCGTGGCGTCCTCCGGCGAGAACTCTACGTCCGAGCACAATGCTTTCGCCCGACGTACTGATTCGCGCGCCTGTTCGAGGCACTGCTCGCGCGAGATGCGTAGCTTGTATTTGAGGTGAATATCCGAGGTAGCCAGGAACACGTGAATCCGGGGCCGCGCCGCTCCCTGGAGCGCCTGCCACGCCCGGTCAATGTCTCCCGGACAAGCGCGCGCCAAGCCGGCAATAATCGGTCGCCGTACAGAAGCGGAGATTGCCTGCACCGCCTCGAAGTCGCCATCGGACGCGATCGGGAAGCCGCCTTCGATCACGTCCACGCCAAGACGGTCAAGCTGCTGGGCCAGGCGCAACTTCTCCTGCACGTTCATACTGCAGCCCGGCGATTGCTCTCCGTCTCGAAGCGTCGTGTCGAAAATGGTGACTCGCGGCCGATCCATGGTCCGGTCCCTCCGAAGGAATGAACTTCTACTGTAAGAATCGGCAACTGAAAAGAAAAGTTTATTATGTTTACAACAACATTAGATAATCTGATACTATTAGCATTGCTTATACAAAGCTCGCATTAGCAAAGAAGCGCCGAAAAGCCATCAACTCACGCCATGGACCTCTCCCAACTGGAAGTCTTCCTCACCGTCGCTCGTGAGCGCAGGTTCTCCCGCGCCGCAGAGAAGCTCTACCGCACGCAGTCGGCGGTGAGCCAGACCATCCGGAAACTCGAGCAGGAGATCGGTGAGCCCCTCTTCGACCGCTCATCGCGCGAAGGCGTGCTGACCGACGCCGGGCAAGTTCTCGAAGAGTATGCCGAGAAGCTGCTGAATCTCCGACAGGACGCTCAGGGAGCTCTGGTAGAACTACGCGAACTGCAGAAAGGGAAACTGGCCATCGCGGCCAACGAATTCACCGCACTCTATCTGCTCCCTGTATTGACAGAATTCCGCCGGCGCCATCCGATGATCCGGATCATCGTGCAGCGCGCCTTGGGCAGTCACATTCCCGACGACATTCTCAAGCACACGGTGGAGTTCGGAGTGCTGTCTTACGATCCGCAGGAACCGCAGATCCAGTCGACGGTTGTCTATCTGGATGAGTTGGTTCTCGTGGTTCCACCCGACCATCCCCTGGCGTCAGCCAGCGAAATCAGCATCAGCCAACTCGGCACGGAGTCTTTCGTCGCGCACATTGTCGCGTCACCCTACCGCGACAAAGTGATCCAGGCCTTCCGCCATCACAAGACTCCGCTGCACATGGACGTTGAGCTGCCCACGTTGCAAGCGATCAAGCGGTTCGTAGCAATGGGAAACGGGGTGGCGCTGGTACCTGAGATCAGTGTGGAAAACGAGATTGCGCGCAGAGAACTTGTTCGCGTCCGGGTCCGCGAGCTGCATTTCGAACGCCAGCTAAGGCTGGTCTATCGGCAGGAGTCGGCGCCCTCTCATGCGGGCCGCGCTTTCTTGAACGTCGCTGAACAGTTCGCGAAAGACCGAGGCGGCCGCTACCTGTTCCAGAGAGAGCGATAAGAAACTAGTCCCGGCGACTCGCCGGCGGTCGCGGGGGCGGCCCGCCCACGTGTCATGCAGAACAGACTTCCTCGTTCCACATCGCAGCCGCTGCTTCAGCGACGCTGCCGTAAGTATCGAAGACCGAGGCCAGATTGGTAAGCTCCAGCAAGTTGCGAACCCGCGGACGCGGTCCGGCGAACTTCAAGGCGTGTCCGGCGGCTACCGCCCACATGTGCAAAAGCACCAACTCGCCCAGCCCAGCACTATCCACTGATTCCACTCCCGCCAGATCGACCACCATACGCCCCGCGGTGGGCAACACGTCGGCGACGAGCGTGGTCAACGCCCGCGCCTCTGGCCCGAAGATGATGCGCCCCTGGCAGTGCACTACGACTGCGCCGCCACGGTGGACTTGCAGGTCAAGCTTGAGACCTTTCTCGCGTTTCGCAGCCACACCGGTGTCGTGCGAACCCCGAACGCCATCTGGATTTTCCGGTTTCATGGCACTAAGTTAATGGTGCAGGTCGTTCGAAGTGGTTGCGGGAAAATGAAAATCTCGTTAATTCGGTTGCGGTTTTCGGCACGGGCAATTCGCGCGGGTGGAAATCAGGTACGAAGATCGAAGATCCTATTTTTCTTCATCCTCGCCGGGCTGGTTGCGATTTTCGGGTGCAACCGTGGCCCGAGAGAAGACCCGAGCGATACAGATTCCACTCTCGATCACGTTTCGCAGGCGCCTCACCTGCCGCCGCAGCGCATCACCCATGGCATGTCGAAGGTGCAGAAATATGTCAAGTTCCAGTTCGACGTGCCCGCGCATGTCATCTCGCCCAGGCTCCAGGGACAATTCTCATCGTTCATTCAGGGTGCCGGTGGCGCGCGCATCAGCGACGAGTCCGCTGACGTCGAACTGATGGTGATGAGCGAGGATCAGTACAACGCGTTCGAGCACAAGACGAGCGCCGAATCGGTCTACGCGATCGAACCGTCTCACGACCACGAGGTGAGCATCACGCTGCCCACGACCCAGGATTCCCCCGTCCGCTACTACGCTGTCTTTCGCCGGACGAACGACGGCAAGAGTCCAGTCTGGGTCAACGCCGACCTCACGGCGGAGTTTGGCTCTCCCTAGGAGGACGGGCCTGCACGCTACTTCCGACGGGAAGTTTCACCGGGCGCAGCGATCGGTCTGCGCAGTGGCACGATTGCGCCTTTTGCAGGATCGGCGGCGGCCGTCGCCCGGGTCAGCACTTCGCGCTGGATATACTGCACAAACTCCTGGATCTGGTGCTGCATTTCTTCCATCCGCTCGCGCATTTGCAGGATGATCGCGATTCCGGAGATGTTAACGCTCAGATCCCGAGCCAGGGTGAGGATGAACTCCAGCCGTTGCAAATCCTCATCCGTGTAAAGCCGCGTGTTCCCCTCAGTCCGGCTGGGCTTGAGAAGGCCTTCCCGCTCGTACAGGCGCAGCGTCTGGGGATGAATGTCGTACATCTCCGCGACGGCCGAGATCATGTACGCGCCCTTGGATTTACGCTTCGTCATGTTGGCAATACTGTACAACGTGGGAGGCAAGAAGCCCACGGCGGACGGCCCACAGCCCAACGGCCCACGCATCAGCAGCAATCAGCTAGTAGCTAGAAGCTAGAACCCTCTTTACACTCTCCGCTCGTTCACCGGCCCTTCCTGCCGTCCGACCTTATACGCTTCCCGGACAAATCGCGCCAGCTCGCGGTCAATCTCGTCCAGCCGCCCCAGGCGGATGCGGTGTACGTAGTCGCTGGGCGGATAGAACTCGATCCGGTACAGCCGCGGATGTTCCCGCCGCCGTTTCAGCCACAGGCCGATCTCAAGCCGGTTCTTCCGGACCAGAACACCCGCAAACCGCGCTCGGGTCTGAAACACAATGCGCGTCTTCTGCGCGTAGACCGTCGACGGCCCGAACGTTCGCACCAGGGTCTTGAATGCCCGAAACAGTTTGCGGGTGACGGGATCCTTTCCCTGGAAGTGATCGGAGATGCGGTAGCGTCCGCAGGAGTGCCACATGTTGCGCGTGACAAACTTGTGCCGGCACTTCGGACACGTCCACAGCGGTCTTTTCTTCTTTGCAGGCACAGTCCCGCCGCCCCCTTGTCAAATGGTACATCTGGGCCCGGTCCGGAAAGAACGTCATCTCGACCATGAGTAGGCTGCCTGACCATCTCCCACTGTCCAAATTCCTGGACGGCAGGCACTTCTGGGCGTACAGCAGATTGCATACGTCCGCTATCTTTGAAAAAATACTCCGGGGTCCCTCCCATGTCTCAGATCGGAAGCTTTGCGCTGCTGCTGGCGCTGGGTCTCAGTGCGTATTCTTTCCTCGCTGGCCTGCTGGCGCTGCTAGGACGCGATGCCGGTTCGCTGCGTCTGGGTGAAACCGCCCGCCGCGCGGGAATCGCTACATTTGCCGCAGTGCTGCTCGCCTCAGTTGTACTGGTCACGGCCGCCTTCAAAGACGATTTCTCCATTGCCTACATTCTCCATCACAGCAACCGTGATCTCCCCGTTGCCTATAAGTTCGCAGTGCTATGGTCCGGACAGGAAGGCTCCCTGCTGTTCTGGTCGCTCCTGCTGGCCGCCTACGGATTTGTTCTGCGGCTTCGCTACAAGATCGATCAGCGCCTCTTTGCCCATGCATCGGTGATTATCGCCGCCGTGCAGGTCTTCTTCCTCCTGATCTTGAACTTCGCCGCCCACCCCTTCGGCATGGTGGCGGGAACCATTCCGGAGGACGGCAACGGCCTCAACCCCTTGCTGCAGTATCCAGAAATGGTGATTCATCCGCCGATGCTGTATCTCGGCTATGTCGGCTTCACCATCCCGTTTGCCTTCGCCCTGGGCGCGCTGATCATGCGCTACCCCGGCGAAAAGTGGATTCACATTACTCGCCGCTGGACGATGGTGACGTGGGGATTCCTGACCATCGGAATCTTTCTCGGGATGCACTGGGCCTACTACGTGCTCGGATGGGGCGGCTACTGGGGATGGGATCCGGTCGAAAATGCCTCGTGGATGCCGTGGCTGGCTGGCACCGCCTTTCTGCACTCGGTCATGATGCAGGAAAAGCGCGGCATGCTCAAAGTCTGGAACATGTGGCTGATCTTTATCACGTTCATGCTTTCGATTCTGGGCACGTTCCTGACGCGCAGCGGAGTAATCAGTTCCGTCCATGCGTTTGCACAATCCGGAATCGGCGCCTGGTTTATGGGCGATTTTGGACGCTTGTCGGGCTTTCCATTGTTTTACTGGTATCCGGGATTCCTGGAAATCGTGCTGGTCGTCTGCGCATGCTTCTACTGGGCGAACCGCGACCATTTGCAGAGTGAGCACAAGCTGGAATCTCTCGTTTCGCGGGAGTCGAGTTTTCTCTTCAACAATCTGTTGCTGATGGTCGCCTGTTTCACCGTGCTGTGGGGAACGCTGTTCCCGATTCTCTCGGAGTGGGTGCAGGGGCACAAAGTCACCGTCGGCCCGCCCTTCTTCAATCGCGTGATCGTGCCCATCGGCCTGTTGCTGATGTTGCTCACCGCTGTAGGGCCGCTCTTGGCATGGCGCAAGACCTCGCTGGAGAGCCTGAAGCGTAACTTCCTCCTCCCGCTTTTTGGCTCGCTGGCAATCGGATTTCTGATGATCGCCTTCGGCGTTCGTCCCTGGGAGGATCCGTCCTTCTTCTACGCCGTCATGGCTGCGATTCTTTCCATGATGGTGATCTTCACGGTCATCTCAGAGTTCGTCCGCGGCGGGCGGGTGATCGCCGGTAAGAGCGAGATGGGCCTGCTCGCCGCGATGGTTCACCTCTGGCATCGCAATACGCGGCGCTACGGCGGCTATATCGTGCATTTCGGCGTGGCGCTGGTGGTCATCGGATTCCTCGGAACTCCCTTTAACAAAGAAGTTGAGAAAGAAATGGGTTTCGGCGACAAAGTCCAGATCGGCCCTTATACCCTGGTCTGCCAGTCCTACACCCAGGATGACAATCCGAACTACGCGAACGAGTGGGCGATCATCAACGTGTTCCGTGGCGGCAAGCAGATTACGACCATGTATCCCGAACGCCGCTTCTACAAGTCCACCGGTCAGCCGCAAACTATCCCACGCATCTATCCCAGCTACAAGGAAGATCTCCTGCTGGTGCACGACCTCTACCTCGTGTATGAAGGCCGCAATGAAGACACCGGAAAGCCGATCATCAAGGCCCACGTGAATCCGCTGGTGCCCTGGATATGGTCGGGGTTCCTGCTCATGGTGTTCGGTACGATCACGTGCCTGGTGCCGAACGCAGAAGCGCGCCGCGCCGTGCCCGCCACGGCCCCGGTGCGGGAACCGGCGCACGTCGGAGCAGGAGACTGACATGAGTTACAGCGTTCCCTTCTCGCGATGGGCGCAAGCCGTCGTTCTCGTGTTAGCGGTCTTCCTCTTCCTCGGGGCAGGCGACACCGACGCCCGTTTCAAGGACCTTGGTCATCGCATGATGTGCACCTGCGGCTGCGGACAGGTCCTGCTGGAGTGCAATCACGTCGGCTGCCAGTCGTCGGACAAGATGCGCAACCAACTGCTGGCGGCGCTCGATCGCGGCGATAACGACGATCTGATCCTGCAGGGATTCGTTCAGGAATACGGCCCGACGGTGGTGGCTGCTCCGACCACGACCGGCTTCAACCGAGTTGCCTGGGTCATGCCCGGGTTAGCGCTGATCTCCGGTATGGCGTTCGTGGTGCTCGTGGTGCGCGCGTGGAAAAACAAGCCGGCACCGGCAGTCGCCGATGGGGTTCCACTTCCGCGCCGCGGTGAACTCGACGATTTCAAGCGCAAGGCCCGCGAGGAGACTGACCTATGACACTGTTCTTCATGGCCGTGTTTACTCTCGCCACTCTGTACTACGTGTTCTTCTTTCCGGGAGAAGTCTTCGCCGGACCGGAGAAGACGCGGCTGCTTTATCTGCGCGAGCGCAAGGAAGCCGTCTACGAGAACTTGCGCGACCTGAACTTCGAATACAAAGCGGGCAAAGTCCCGGACGCGGACTATCAATCCATGCATACGGCGCTGGAAGAAGAAGCAGCCGCGATTCTGGCGGAGATTGCGCGACTGGAACAGGCGCCAGGGTAAAGTCGCCGTCACGTCATCGGCGGTGGGTCCATTGTCACAAGGAGCAAATTTGAACAACTCTACCAATCCGACCAGGTTGGCTTCAGGATGTGCCCGCTTCCTCGGGACGCTCTTGATCCTGTCCTCCCTGGTCTCCGCCCAGACCCTCACCGGCACCGTCACCAACGGGACCAGCAACAAGCCTGCCTCCGGCGATGAGGTGATCCTCATCAATCTCTCCAATGGCATGGAGGAAGCCGCCAAGACGAAGGCCGACAGCAGCGGCAAGTTCAGTTTCAATCTCACCGACGCGGGCGGGCCGCACCTGATCCGTGCTATCCACCAGGGCGTGACCTACCATCAGATGGCGCCTCCGGGCACGAATTCGGTCGAAGTGAAGGTATATGACGTCGTCGGCAAACTCGCCGATCTCGACATGACGGCCGACGTGCTGCGCGTCCAGTCCGACAGCGGCACCCTCCAGGGCACACGCCTGTTTGCCGTCAACAACGCCTCAGCCCCAGCCAGAACGCAGATGAACGACCACAACTTCGAGTTCTACCTGCCCGATGGCGCCAAGATCGATTCGGTGCAAGCGAAAGCTCCGAACGGACAGCCGATCGCCGCCGAGGCCACCCCCCAGGCGGAGAAGAACCGCTACGCCATCGCCTTCCCGCTGCGTCCCGGCGAAACGCAATTCCAGGTGCAGTTCACGATGCCGTACTCCGGTACGCTGAAGCTCGACCCGAAACCGCTGTACCCGGCGCAACACGTCGTCGTAGTTCTGCCCAAGTCGATGCAATTCACCGCCGCCAATCCGTCGCAATTCCAGCCGATGCAAGACCCGAATTCCAGCGACACGACCGTACAGGTAGCGCAACAAACGCAGGCCGGACAATCCCTGGCTTTCACCATCAGCGGCACCGGCACGATCTCCGATTCGCCCCAGCAGGTGGCCTCCGGTTCTACCCAGACGCAGGGACGCGATACTCGCCCAGGCGGCGGCCTCGGCGCCCCCATCGACGCTCCCGATCCCTTGCAATCGTTTCGCCTCCCGATCCTCTGCGGGCTTGCCCTCATCCTCGCGATCGGCGCCTGGGTCGTGATGAAGCGCAAGCCGGTGATCTCGGTCGCAACAGCCGGGACCGCCGCTCCCGCGACTCAGGAGCCCCACCCTGCGCCGCGCACGACCGCCGTGGCGGTCGCCTCAACGCCGGGGCCGAGTGCCCCAATGCCCAGGGCCGCGATGCTTCTTGAGGCTTTGAAAGAAGAAATGTTCCAGCTGGAGGTCGAGCGCAGGCAGGGCAAGATCACTTCGGCCGAGTACGATCAAGCCAAAGCGGCACTGGATCAGACGCTGGATCGGGCGTTGAAGAGACAGGGATGACGAATCGATCCGCAGCAGAGCGTCAGAACTGTTAACCCCTGTAAAAGCTCCCAGAAGCCGAGAGCTTGATCGTCGCATCTAATCACTTTGGGGAATTGTATGGGTAATACCTTCAAGACTGCATTTCTGCTGACGGCCATGACGCTGTTGCTTCTGATCGTGGGCCGGGCACTCGGTGGCCGCAACGGCATGACGATGGCGCTCATCTTTGCCGCCGTCATGAATTTCATCTCGTACTTCTTCTCCGACAAGATTGCCCTGGCAATGTACCGCGCGCAGCCCATCACGCGCGAACAGCTGCCGCGCGTCTACGACATCGTGGAGCGGCTGTCGCAAAAAGTCGGCCTGCCGATGCCCAAGGTGTATCTGATCCCGACCGATTCACCCAACGCATTCGCCACCGGGCGCAATCCCAACCACGCTTCTGTGGCTGTAACCCAAGGCATTCTTGGACTGCTTAACGACGAAGAACTCGAGGGCGTGCTCGCCCACGAACTCGGACACGTGCGCAACCGCGACATTCTGATCAGTTCCGTGGTTGCCACCCTGGCCGGCGCCATCACCTGGGTGGCTTCGATGGCGCGCTGGGGAATGATTTTCGGCGGCTTTGGAGGCGATCGCGACGACCGTCGCGGAGGCGGTATTGCGGCGCTGATCATGATGATCGTCGCTCCGTTTGCCGCAATGTTGATCCAGTTGGCCGTTTCCCGCTCGCGCGAGTACGGAGCCGACGACACCGGCGCCCATTGGACCGGGAATCCCTATGCGCTGGCGAGTGCGCTGGCCAAGATCGACGCCTATTCGCGCCGGATGCCGCTGGTGGCCAGTCCGTCGACCGCTCATCTGTTCATCATTCAGCCGTTCCTGGGTGGAATGAGTTTCGGCAACTTGTTTTCGACCCATCCCCCGACAGCGAAGCGAATCGAGCGATTAACGGGACGGCCGGCGGAGTTCACGCAGTAGCTCGAAGCCCTCAGCTCTCAGCCGCGCAACTTTGTTGTCGCCTGGAGTTTTGCTGCGAGCCGACAGCCGACAGCTGATGAGAGATGACAGTTGGCTCTGTGACGTAGGTAACCGCGTCGCCCAAGACCCACATAGTAAAATCCCTTTGGATGTCCTCCCAGATCGGTACCGCCGTCGCCAGCCGTGCCGCGCAGTTGGAACTCGGCCTCCGTAAGGTGATTCGGGGCAAAGACGACGTTCTGCGTCTCGCGTTAGTTTCTGTCTTCGCCAAGGGACATCTTTTGATTGAGGGCGCACCAGGCGTCGGCAAGACCACGCTCGGCCAGGCCCTGGCTCGCGCCATCGACTGCACTTTCCAGCGCGTGCAGTTCACCAGCGACATGTTGCCGTCCGACGTGCTGGGCATTTCGATCTATTCGGCGATCGAGCAGAAGTTTGAGTTCAAGCGCGGGCCAGTCTTTGCCAACGTCCTGCTGGCCGACGAAATCAACCGCACCACACCGAAAACGCAATCCGCTCTGCTCGAAGCGATGAACGAAGGCCAGGTCACGGTCGACGCTCGTTCGTATCCATTGCCGCAGCCGTTTCTGGTCATCGCCACACAGAATCCGATCGAGCACCACGGCACCTATCCGCTGCCGGAATCGCAACTCGACCGCTTCCTGATGCGGGTCAGCATGGGATATCCCGACGGCGATGCCGAGCGCGAAATCCTGCGCTCGGAAGCCGGCACCGCGCAACTGGAAAATCTCCGGCCCGTGCTCAATGCCGCCGACGTGCTCGACATCCAGCAGGCGGTCACACAGGTCCACGTCGACGACGCGCTCATCACGTATGCTTTGAACATCGTCCGCAAGACCCGCGAGTCGGAGCACCTGACTCTCGGCGTCTCTCCGCGCGGTTCGCAGATGTTCTACCGCGCCGCCCAGGCGATGGCGTTTCTCGAAGGCCGCGATTACTGCACGCCCGAAGACTTCAAACCGCTGGCTGTGCCGGTGTTCGCGCATCGCGTCGTCGTCAGTTCGCTCTATGCCTCGACGCTGAAGAAATCCGAACAAGCCGAGCAACTGGTGCGCGAGATCGTCGAGAGCGTACCCGTGCCCGTGTAGCGCCGGCGCGTGGCCGGCGTATCCAACTCAAAGCTCCAGTTTCGCTTTCCTTGTTTCCTATCGCTCGTCTAGAATTCAGCCAGCTTGGGGGTGACCTGTGGCAGCCATCAATGAAATTGCGCCTGACGTGTAGGAGTTCCCCGTGAATACTGCGCAGGACCTGTCCAAGAGTGGGGCTTGAGAAGTGGAAGAATTTTCTGCTGGAATTGGGGAACACGGTTCTCAAACGTGGAGAGTTGTTCGCATAGCATAAGGTCGTGCGAATGCGTACGTTCCTACTGAGAGCTGCGAGCCGAGAGCTGTGAACTGATTTTAGAAATTCGCGAGATCGCTGCCACCATCATGCCGGAAAGAAACTGCATGACCGCGACATCGTCGTGGTCAAAGGCATTCGGGGCTGAGGACAGGACTTCAAACACGCCCAGCGTTCGCTGAAGGTGGCGCAAGGGCGACACCAGGATCGAGCGCACTCCCAGATGCCTGCACGCGGCCAGATCCACGCGCGGATTGGATTCGGTGTCGGGGCAGATCATCGCTTCGCCGGTGCGACAGCACTCCGCCGAAAGGCCGCTGTCGGTCTGCAGCCGGCAGCCGATATCCGGAGCGGTGCGGCCGGTCCGCGCGCGGCATACGATGTCGTTCCCCCGGCGCAGCGCAATCGCCGCTCCCGACGCGCCGGTCAGAGCCTGCGCCTTTTCCGCGATGATGCTGATGCCGGGCTCGAGGTCGAGATCCCCGGGATGAATCTCCTGATGCCGCGACGTTCCCACTCCACCATGGACCAGCACGGAACCGGGCTGGCGGAGACGCAGATGATGGCGACTCGAATGTGACGCGCTTGCGGATTCAATCTGAAATTCTTGTGCGATTTTGCTTTGCGGCACCGTGTTAAGGAGCGAGCGCACCAGCCGATCAAGTTCAGCGTCGGCAATCAGGTGCGCGGTTTGCTGGCCGCGCAGCGACCCACCCAGCACGCGCGACAGGTTGAGCACCGCCTTGCTGCCGCATGCAAGACAGCGTGGAGTGTTGTTCTCGCTGAGCATTTCACACTCTACGCAGAACACGGCCAACTGCAGGCGCACAAAGCCAACGTCAGCGGCGGCAAGCGAACCCATCATGTGGCAGATGTCCTCCGGCCAGGTGTGGGGGAAGGTAGAAGGTAAATTCGCCGCTGCACGGATGAAAGTGACAGCGCTGGTTCCCGCTGTGGATAAGTGTTTTGACGTTTGATTCCGGAAGAGATCTTTTCTGGAATCGCAACCTTTGTAGTTTCTGAGGGAAGAGCCGTCCCCTCAGAGGTTCGCCACGTGATGCGCCCCGCCCATCTATAATTCCGCCCTATGTCATTCCTTCGTTTTCTCATGTTGCTGGCGCTCGTCGTCTGGCTGGGCGGATTGATCTTCCTCGCCTTCGTCGCGGCGCCCACCGCGTTCACCCCAGGCTTGCTTCCCAGTCGTCATCTGGCGGGCTCGATCGTCGGCCGCTCACTCGACCTGCTGCACTGGATGGGAATCGTTTCAGGAGCTGTCTTCTTGATCTCGTCCCTGATCTACAACCGGATGACTCAGGGCAACGCGCGCCCCGTAGCCGGCCGGCACGTCCTGATCGCTCTGATGCTGCTGCTAACCGTCATCTCGCAGTTTGCCATCTCGCCGCGAATGCACGCCATCCGCAACCAAGTCGGCGTCATCGACAACGTCCCCATCGACAGCCCGCTGCGCATGGAGTTCAACCGCCTGCACGTCTGGTCCGAAAAGTTCGAGCAGGGAGTTCTGCTACTGGGCCTGTTCGCGCTCTATCTGACCGCGAGAGCGCTCCACTGAGCCGTGGTTTACTCTTGTAAGGACGTTGTGATTCGACTTTGAACTCCGTCGTAGGTGACCTGTCACCTGTGACCTGACAGCTGAGACCTGACTTCATGAAATCCGGCATCATCGGCCTGCCGCAGGTAGGCAAATCATCGCTGTTTCGCATTCTCACCAAGGCCCACTTGTCCGAGGCGGCCTTCTCCAATCCTCGCGAAGCTCATGTCGGCGTCGCCAAAGTTCCCGACGAACGCCTCGACAAACTTGCCGCGCTCTACAACCCCAAGAAGCTCACCCACGCTTCGGTCGAGTACGTGGACGTCGGCGCCATCGGCCAGGAAGCTCTGAAAGAAACGGCCTACATCGGCCACCTGCGCCAAGTAGATGCTCTGATCCACGTGCTGCGGGCATTTGAAGACGATGCCATTCCTCACGTCGGAGCGATCGATCCCCTGCGAGACATCAAGAACGTGGAGTTCGACCTGATGGTCAGCGATCTCGGTCAGATCGAAAAGCGCCTCGAGCGCCTGGAAAAAGACTTGAAGAAGATGCGCTCGCCCGACCTGGAAAAAGAAGATGAGTTGCTGAAGAAAGCGAAGGCCCACCTCGAGACCGAGAAGCCCCTGCGCGAAATGGAAATGACTTCCGAAGATAAGAAGCGCATCCGCGGCTTCATGTTCCTCAGCGAGAAGCCGATGCTTTATGTGCTCAACATCGGCGAGAGCACCGAACTGGGCAAGGATCTCGAAACTGCGGTTACCAAGTACAAGCTGAGTGAAGTAGCCGCGCGTCCCAATGCCGGAGCCAGTGCCATCTGCGGCAAGGTCGAAGCCGAACTTTCAGAGATGAGCGACGAAGACGCCGCCGAATTCCTTTCCAGCTACGGCTTGCAAGACAGCGGCCTCGCGCGGTTGATTCGCAGGAGTTACCACCTGCTGGGCCTGATCTCGTTCTTCACCGCCGGCGAGGACGAATGCCGCGCCTGGACCATCCCGGTCAATACCCGCGCTGTCAACGCGGCCGGAGCCATCCATTCTGATCTGGAAAAGCACTTCATCCGTGCCGAAACCATTCGCTGGGATCAGCTACTCGAAGCAGGTTCGGAAGCCAACGCCCGCGCCAAGGGCACGCTGCGTCTCGAAGGGAAGGACTACATCGTGCAGGACGGCGACGTAATGCATATCCGACACAGCGGATAAACACCGGGGTGCTGGTTCGTACGGGGGAAGACTGCCTACAGCGCCAGCACCCCGGGGTCCGTGGACAACCTCAATGTTCGTAGCGACCCTGATTCGCCCAGAGGCGAACCTTCTCTTCAACCGAGAAAGACTCGGACGAGTGCGACGCGAACTTCAACTCCAGAGTGAAGGCGTGCGCTTCCAGGGGCACAGTGACGTAGGACCGCGTTCTCAGGAAGGATCGGACAAACAGCTCTGAATAGCGCTGCAATCCCAGCACGTCGAATTGCACCGCATGCACCAGAGCATGAAATAACGGCCGGGAACTGATGTCCTCGTGAAAAACCAACACGTCTTCGAAGGCCAGGGAAGGCATGTGGCTAAAATCGGGCAGGTTTGTGAAACCCTTCGCGCGCGCCTCGGCGAAGAATGACGGATTGGAGACTCGCTGCCCCTGCAGGGTCACGGTGCGCACGTTGTCGAGCAATTCCGCAGAAAAGTACGGCAACATGAGCTGGCGATGTTCTGCACGAAGCGGCTGCGCCAGGGAGGCGAACTGTTCGCGCTGTTCGTGCAGAAACTGCGAAAGGCGCGCAATTGCATCCACGATCCGTTCCTCGTTCAGAGCAGAATCGCCATGGAGGAGCGACTCGGGCTGGGAAATCTGCTGCGCAATGTATTGATAGTAGTCGTGCAGTGCGGTGGCCGAGGATACGGCCTTTCGTAAAATGTCCCGCTGTGCGTGACGGGCAATATCGTCTGCCGAAAAGCGAAGGCGCAGCCGGTCCGTCGCGCATTGGGCACTCAGTAATTCCAATTGTGCGTGTCGCAGTTCCGCGTTCATTTGGACAATGGCGACGCGGTCGCCAGTCTTATCCCACGAAAACATCTGCTGAACTCCTCATGCTGAATTCCACAGGAAGGGGCCCATCAAACAAATTCATGATACTTTAACAACGTAAATGCAATGTGTCAACAAATTTTCTTGGCGATCTCGCTGGAATCTCTTAGTTAAATCGTATTAATTGTAGCAAGCGCCGATGCGCCGCGCCACAACGATCAGTCTGATTTCCGCCTGTTTGGCTCTTCACTAATTGCTTATACAATGTTAAACTTACGGTGCCAGTAGTGAGGGTTAGCGCATGCCTCCAATTGCTGATCGAAAGCTGGAAGAGCGCATTCTGAAGGCGGCACAGAAGTTGTGGCGAACGCACGGCGACCGGGGGCTGACCTTACGCGCTGTGGCACGCGCTGCCGGCACCACTACCCCCACACTGTACAAACGATTCCGCGATAAGAATGCGTTGCGGCTGGCTTTGTCTCTTCGCGTCCGCGACGAGATCAACGCAGAACTGTTTTCCTCTCCCAGCCTCGAAGAGGTTTACCGACGCTACCTGCGCTATGCGGAACAGCATCCTCACGAGTATGAGCTGCTGGAGATGGCCTGGGGGCCCTACGTCCTGATGTCAGGCCATCCACGCCCCGGGCGAACCTGGGTGCTCAGCCAGTTTGCTGCCCGATTTGGAGGCAAGCCGGAAGAATATGCGGAGCTGTTTGCCGTGGTGTTTCTTATGTGCCACGGCGCTGCTACCTTGCTCGTCGCTACGGACGACCAACACGTGCGCAAGTCGATCCGCGACACCTGTATCCAAATCTGCGACAAGCTCATGGAGAACGTGCGGATCTTTCATCCCGGCCGGGTTGCGAACCGTTCCAGCTCTTGATAGGGTGGCAACCTCCCGCCGCACCTGTTAGTCTTGCCCCTCTGCATGCACCCGATCACGATCAGTTTGTTGCTCGGCTTGACGGCCGCTCTCGCCAACATGTTCGGCGGTACCATCATCGTGCAGCGCCACTGGGAGCGGCGCTACCTGAAATATTTCATCGCGCTCGGCGCCGGGTTCATGTTGGCTACCGCCCTGGTCGAAGTCGTTCCCGCCAGCCTGGAGTTGCGGGGCAGGGATGCTGCTTTCCTCGTGCTGGCTGGCTATCTCATCATCCATTTCTTCGAGCACACTCTGTCGCCTCACTTCCATTTTGGTGAAGAGGTGCACAGCGACGAATTTGTGCACGCCCACAAGGGCTATTCCGTTCTTCTCGGCCTGATCATCCACACGTTTTTTGACGGCATCGCCATCGCATCCGGCTTCCTCGTCTCGAACTGGCTCGGCTGGATCATCTTTCTCGCCGTCTTCCTGCACAAGATTCCGGAGGGATTCACCGTCGCCTCCGTGATGCTCGCCAGCGGACGCAGCCGCGCCACGGCATGGTGGGCCTCGGCGTTGTTGGGAGCAGCCACCATGGCGGGCGTGTTCGTCATGGCGCTGTTTCGCCATCAAGTCAGTTCTGGCTTGCCTCTCGCTGCAGGCGTGACCATCTACGTAGCCGCGTCCGATCTCATGCCCGAGGTCAACAAGGAACCTGGGGTGAAGATGGCGCTGGTGGTTTTCTTGGGCGTGGGATTGATGTTTCTGTTAGATCATTTTTTCCACGTACACTGAAAAGCTTGAAGCTCTCACGAATCCAATTCGGTTTCGTGTCTGAGAGACCCTCATAAGAGCTGAGAGCCGACAACTGAGAACTGCTATTCCACCTGATGCTTCGCCGTGTATCCCTCGCGGGCGTAGATGACCGCCTTGACATCCTTGCCCTTCTGATCGTGGATTTTGAGAGGGCCTCCGTCGGGCGCCTGCAACTCGACTTTGATTTTGCGGTAGGTCCCGTCGAGCTTGGCATTGGTGGGATGGTAGGCAAGGGTGTACTGATTGCGGATATCGGCCGCGATGGCGTTGAAGATCTCTGGCAACTCACCTTCAAAGCGCGGGAAATAAGCCCGCCCGCCGGTCAGGCGAGCGAAAGTATTCATCTGATTGTCAGCCTGCAGCCAGTCTGTCGTGACCGGACCGGATGCGCCATGGGCTTCGTACCACTCCCGCAACGCGCGGCCGATACTCACGGCATAGATGGTCGTGTCTTTGGTCGACTTGACCTTCTTCAGGATCTGGTCGAGATTCAGCCTGCTGAAGGTGTCGCGGCCAGACGACAACAAAATGACATATTTCTTGCCTTCAATCCGGTCCACGCGATCTAGAGTGTCGAAGAGGGCATCGAACAGGTTGCGCTCTGAAAATCCAGGGATACGCAATTGGTTCAGCGCTCCCATGAGGGAGCGCTTGTCCTGTGTGAAGTCCACCAGGATGTGCGGCCTCATGTCGTAAAACTCCACCGCAATCCAGTCGTCCTTCTTCAGCCCGCTGGCAAACGTATAAGCGGAATTGAGAGCATCGTAGTTATAGGTGCCGGTCCAGTCGTTCGCCGCAAATTCGATCAGCAGCACAGCCGTAATGGGAGCTTCCGACTGGTTGAAGTTCGCAACCTTCTGTTCCACGCCGTCTTCGAGAATCTTGAAATTCTCCTTGTGCAGCCCGGGGATAAACTGGCCGTCCTTGGTGGTGACCAGCACGTCCAGGTTGACCAGCGGCACATCCACGTGAAGGGAGTAATCGGGCATGCCCTCAATCTTCTTCGGCTTCTCCGGAGGCGGCGGAGGCGGTTCTTCCTTCTTCTTCGGGATGGCATATGGCCCGGTGTCGGATTGAGGACCGCCTGCTTCCGGCGGAGCCTCCTGCTTGTTGGGATTGGCGGGCGGTTGATTGGCTGGAGGCTGTTGGGAGGTGTCCTGGGCGCCCAGGGGGATTGCCAAACTGCAAATCAGGCAAAGGGAAAGGGACAGCAGAATCAGTCTTTTGCGAAAGGCAGGAGGGCCGCTCTCCGGCCCTCTAAAAAGCCCTGAAAACATTGGGAAACCTCGAAAAATTCCTGTGCTAGTATAGATGCATACGCGCCGCGTTTGGGATATTTTGCGGGTCTGAAAAACCTCCTCTGCTGGCAAAAAATCGACGAACGAAACGCGAGTCAGGAAAGATAAGCAGTTGATTTTGCACCTCCGGGGCCATTCATGAGGAAAGTTGTCGTTTCACTCGCCGCCCTTGTGTGTCTCACGTCCTCTACCTGGGCCACAGCAGAAAAACCAACATCACCAGCCATTATCCCGCTCAGCCAGATTCATGAAGGCATGCGCGGCACCGCCTACACCGTGTTTCAGGGCACCAAGCCCGAACCAATGGACGTGGAAGTTCTTGGCGTTTTGCACAACGTCAACGGCCCTAAGGGCGACATCATTTTGGTGCGTTTGCACGGAACCAAGCCCGAGTACACCGGAGTGGTCGCGGGAATGAGCGGCAGCCCCGTGTATTTCGACGGCAAGCTCGCCGGAGCCCTGGCCTTCCGCATCGGAGAGTTCTCCAAGGAACCGATTGCCGGCGTGACCCCCATCGAGAAGATGTTGGAGATTGATCCTTCGGATCAAAGGCCGGCCGCGGGTCCAGCGCCCGCCGCTGCCACGGAGCCAACCGGCGCGACGCGGACTTCGAGTCCGGGAGAAGATCCGTCCCTGCCGCTGCAGAGCTACAGCAACTATCTCAAGCCGATTGAAACGCCGCTGGTCTTCAACGGTTTCTCCGAAGACACCCTGCGCCGTTATTCCTCACAATTTGCTTCCGCGGGAATTGTCCCCGTGATGGGCATCGGTTCCTCGAGTGACCGTAAGCAGCCGGAACCGATCGAGCCCGGCTCGGCCGTCAGCGCCGTGTTGGTGCGGGGCGACATGGATATCGCTGCGACCTGCACCGTCACCTATGTGGATCCTCAACGCCTGCTGGCCTGCGGGCATCCCCTGATGCAGTTTGGCAGCGTGGATCTCCCCATGACCAAGGCGAACGTTCTGGCGACGCTGCCGTCTCCGCTCAACGCCTTCAAGATCGTCAACACCACGGAGTCGATTGGCTCGTTCGTGCAGGACCGCCACAACGGAATCCTCGGCGTCATGGGGAAAGAGCCGCAGATGATCCCGGTCACGGTGACCGTTCGCGCTGGGCGTGATGCCCGCGATAACCGGGAGTTTCACTACGAAATCCTGAACAATGCCCGGCTCAGCCCCGTTGCGATGATGGCGACCGTATTCAACGCGCTGCACGGGACCAACGAATATGGCGACGACATCACTTACCGGATGAGTGGCGCGCTCAGCGTCAAGGGATATCCGGATGTCACGCTGAAAAACATGTTTGCGCCCATGGACAACGGCCAGCCCGCCGCTGCTCTGGCCGCCGCTACCATCGGCGACCGCTTTGGACGCATCTACGATAATCCCTACGACGCCCCCGACATTCAGGGCGTGAAGCTGGATTTCGATCTCGTCCGCGAGCGGCGCTCGGCTCGTCTGGAAGCCTCGCGTACCGACGCTACCGAAGCCCGGCCCGGCGACCAGATCATGGTCGAAACCGTGCTGCGGCCCTATCGCGGAGAGCGCCTGGTTCGCCAGATCCCCATCCGTATTCCGACCTCCGCGTCGAAGGGTATGCTGCGCATCCTGGTCAGCGATGGCGACACGCTCGATCGCATGCGTCACGGCATGCCGCTCGCCAATCGCAAACTGGGTCTGGCTTCGACCATCGCGTTGCTGAACAAAGAGCATGCCAACAATCGCGTGTACGTTTCGTTGTTTGAGTCCGATCCCGAAGCCATGGTCGCCGACAAAGTAATGCCGACCCTGCCGCTCTCCGTCATGAACGTCATGGACAACATGCGCGGCACGCAGGAGATGGTCGTACTCAACGAATCGTCGGTGAATGAAGCTGCGACCGAACCGCTGGATTACGTAGTGGCGGGAGCGCAGATGCTGACCATCAATGTGAAATAGAAAGTGTGGGGCGGACACTTTTGTCCGCCTCGCCGCGGAGTTCGTCGCGCCGGCGACCCGCCCTCGGGGCACCGGTAAGCTCCTGATTTGGATTGAAATCGAGGGACGCCCGCGACCGCACTGCAAGGGCGCTACAATCAACAAGACCGCATGATACGCTGCAAATCTCCTTACATCCGGACCCAATCGAGGTATCCACTTGGCTCGTAAGACATCCCTGTTGCTCGTTGCCCTCATTTTGACCGTTTCGTTCTCCAACGTCGCCCTCGCCGAGGGCACCCGCACCTGGGAACAATCCAAGTTTGACGATCTGGTGAAGGGCACTCCCAAGGGCGTCGCTCTGCGTGGAGATGGAGGCATGGAACTCGCGCCCGCCTTCAAAACTCTGGCCACACTCCCTTCCACCTACGTGTGGGCCATTGCGTCCGACCGGGCTGGCAATGTGTACGCGGCAACAGGTTCGCCCGCTCGCGTGTACCGCATCACGCCCGACGGACAGAGCGCTACCATCTTTGAGCCGCAGGAACTGCAGGTGCAATCGTTGGTCGTCGACAAGAATGGCGCATTGTTCGCCGCTACCGCTCCCGACGGCAAGGTCTACCGCATCGAGCCTCCAAAAGCCGCTTCCAGCGCCGCGAAGACGGACGCAGCGAAGTCGTGGAGCGCCACGCCATACTTTGAACCCGGCACCAAGTACATTTGGGACCTGGTGCTCGATTCCACGGGAAACCTCTACGTCGCAACCGGCGACCACGGTGAGATCTACAGAGTCACGGCCAACGGCCAGCATTCTCTGTTTTTCAAAAGTGATGAAGTCCACATCCGCGTCCTGGCGCTCGACCCGAAGGGGAATCTGATTGCCGGTTCCGACGGCAGCGGCCTGATCTATCGCATCGCCCCGAACGGCGAAGCCTTCGTTCTCTACAGCGCGCCGAAAAAGGAGATCACAGCCTTGGCCGTAGATGGCTCGGGCAACATCTATGCCGCCGGAGCCGGAGAGAAACGGCCGGGGATGATGACACCTGGCATCATGATCCAGCCCGTCATACCGCCTACACCTACGCAGCCCGGAGCACCCGGCGCGGCGATAACTTCCGGCACAACCCCCACCGGCCCGATGCTGTCGCCGTTTCCGGCGCCTGGACTGGGTGCTACCGGCGGATCGGAGGTCTACCGCATTGCACCCGACGGAGCTCCGATGCGCCTGTGGAGTTCGCGTGAAGACCTGGTGTATGCGCTCGCTTTCGACCAACGCGGACACCTGCTGGCAGGCACTGGAAATCGCGGCCACATTTTCGCCATCAATGGAGTGGATGACTTCGCCGATCTCGTAAAGGCCAGCGGAAGCCAGATCACCGCGTTTGCGCCCGCGCCCGGTGGCGGGCTTTACACTTCCAGCAGCAACCTGGGCAAGGTATTCCTGCTGGGTCCGGAGGTTGAACCCGAGGGCACCTACGAGAGCGACGTCTTCGATGCCCACATCTTCTCCCGTTGGGGACGGGCCCGCGTGCGCTCCAGCGGCAGCGCCGAATTACTCGCGCGCAGCGGGAATGTCGATAATCCCGACCGCAACTGGAGTCCCTGGACCAAAGTCGATCCGGCAACGGGATGGGAACTCAAGGTCCCTCCGGCTCGCTTCGCACAGTGGAAAGCTGTGCTGCGCGCCGGCAATCCGGAGCCGCGTGTGGACAGTGTTCTGCTCAGCTACCTGCCCAAGAATGTCGCCCCGCAAGTCGATGACATCACCGTCCAGCCGGGATACCGCTACCAGCCCATTCCGCATGTCACCGGAACCGAGCCGCCGCAGCCTGGACAGCCGCGTTTCGATCCGCCTCCGCCCAGCATCCGGGATCACGACTCCATCGGCATCCGCTGGTCGGCGCATGATGACAATGACGACCAACTTGAATACGCGCTCTATTATCGCGGCGACGGCGAATCGCGCTGGCTGCTGTTGAAGAACAATCTCAGCGACCACTACTACTCTTTCGACGCCAGCCTTCTGCCCGATGGCGGCTATACCGCGCTCGTCGAAGCTTCGGACGCACCGTCGCACTCGCCAGGTGAAGCCCTAACCGCCCAGAGTGAGAGCTCCCGATTCGAAGTCGATACCACTCCTCCGGCGATTCTCAACCTCGCCGCGACCGTCGAAGGGAGCCAGGCCCATGTGCATTTCCGCGCCAGCGACTCGTTTTCCACGATCAAGCGCGCGGAATATTCCCTCGATGCCGGCGACTGGCAGTTCGTCGAACCGGTAGGGCAGCTGTCAGACTCGAAGACCGAAGACTATGACTTCCGCGCTCCGTTGCCGGCCTTGACCCCTGCCCCGGCGGGTGCGACACAGCCCTCCGCGGACCATGTCGTCGTGGTCAGAGCCTATGACCGTTTCGACAACCTGACGACGGCCAAGGTCGTAGTCCGAGGAAAGTAGCGGCGACATCGAACCCGCAGCAATTGTGCTTCGGGTTCGCCTCGGAAAATATATCGTGTTACGATATAAATAGAGATGGCCAACAGAGCACGCCCCGTCAAGGCCCTGCCCCCGTCAGATTATCGGGCGCTCGCGGAGTTCCGTTATCAGATTCGCAAATTTCTCCATTTCAGCGAGCAGGCCGCCCGCCTGGCCCAATTAGAGCCCCGGCAGCACCAGCTGTTGCTGGCCCTGAAGGGATTGCCGCAGGGCGCACGGCCCTGCATCGGCGAGCTTGCCCAGCGCCTCCAGCTTCAACATCACAGCACGGTGGAACTCGCCAATCGGCTGTCGGTACGCGGCTACGTGCGTCGCCATCGCGACACTGAGGACCGCCGCGAGGTTCTACTGAGCCTCACCGCCAGAGGTGAGGAGACCCTGCGCAAACTGTCACTGCATCACAAAGCGGAACTGCAGACTGCCGGGCCCGCCCTGATGGCGGCTCTCGCCCGGGTGCTTGGCGGCTCCTCGAATCACAGGGGTCTCCGCTATACGCAAACCGCGAACCGCCCGACAGCGGCTGCAAGGAGGACATCGCAGCGAACATGACAGACCCGTCGAACCGCGAAAATGGAGCCGATCTCGAGGTGCCGCCTGGCGCTCCCAACCCTTTCGTTCCTGCACAATTCCGCATGGGCCTCATCTCCGTCCTCGCCGCCGGGATCGGACTGCTCGGCGGAGTAGTCGCCTTTGCCCTGTATCGCCTGATCGGTCTATTCACCAACATCTTCTACTTCCACCGCTTCTCGTCCGATCTTGCCAGTGTCCGCCTCAACCAGCTGGGAGCATGGGTTATCGTGATTCCCGTGCTGGGAGGAATCGTCGTTGGATTCATGTCCAAGTTCGGCAGCTCCAAGATCAAAGGACACGGAATCCCGGAAGCGATGGAAGCGGTGCTCGTCAACCGTAGCCGTATCGAGCCGCGAGTCGCCATCCTGAAGCCTCTTTCCGCTGCCCTGGCGATTGGAACCGGCGGCCCCTTTGGCGCCGAGGGTCCCATCATTCAGACGGGCGGCGCCTTGGGTTCGCTGGTTGGACAGCTCGTGCACACGACCGCGGCCGAACGCAAAGTCCTGCTCGCCTGCGGCGCCGCTGCCGGAATGTCGGCCACCTTCAATACTCCGATTGCCGGAGTCATTCTGGCGATTGAGCTTCTGTTGTTTGAATTCAAGTCGCGGTCGTTCATCCCGCTCGTCATCGCCAGCACTCTCGCCACCGCTGTTCATCTGCAGGTTCTAGGCAGCGGACCGATGTTCGAGGTTGCCCCGCTGGATTTCGCCATCCCGCGCGCCCTCCCCTGGTACCTGTTATTGGGAATCCTTTGCGGGCTGGCTGCGGTTGTCTTCAGCAAAGCGCTCTATTGGACGGAAGACCAGTTCGAGAAGCTGCCGGTGGACGAACTCTGGTGGCCGGCCATCGGCGCGCTGGGCCTGGGTGTCATCGGCTACTTTGTACCGCGCGTGCTCGGTGTCGGATACGACACCATCGGCGACATCCTCAATGCCCGGCTTGCGCTCGACCTGCTGCTCGTCGTCATGCTGGCCAAGGCTGCGGCGCTGGTGATTTCACTGGGATCGGGCACTTCGGGAGGGTTGCTCGCGCCGATGTTCATGTCCAGCGCGGCCATGGGCGGTGCTTTCGCCGTGCTCCTGAACCAGGCTTTTCCCGGCCTTCATTTATCCCCGGGCGCGTTTGCGCTGGTCGCCATGGGAGCCGTTTTCGGCGCGGCTTCTCGCGCGACGTTCACTTTCATCATCTTCGCTTTCGAAATCACCCGCGATTACAACTCCGTGCTGCCGCTCATGCTGGTCAGCGTGCTCGCGGACGGCATCGCCATGGTCCTGATGCCGCGCGCCTCCATCATGACAGAGAAACTGGCCCGCCGGGGCCTTCACATCCACCAGGACTATGAGGCTGACATTCTCCGCCAGGTGAAGGTCAAGGAAATGATGGATACCGCCGCGCCGACGATTCCCGCTCGCATGACCGTCGGGGAATTGGCCGAATGCATCGCGCGTCACGAACCGGAGGTCAGCCGTCACCAGGCGCTGCTTGTCGTCGACGACGACAAGAGGCTACAGGCTGTGATTACCCGAGGCGATATTTTGCGCGCACTCGATCGCGATCCCAGCGGAACGGAGACCGTACTCGACGCTGGTTCGTCGAAGGTGATCGTGGCTTATGTCGATGAAACGCTCTCCGAAGCCGTGCATAAGTTGCTCCGCCACAATATCGGCAGGTTGCCGGTGGTGGAACGCCACGCCCCGAAGCGGATTGTCGGGTACCTGGGGCGCCCGAACATTATGTCGGCGTATCTCCGCCGGCTTGAAGAGGAGCATGTTCGCGAACCAGGTTGGCTCGCCGCCCGGGAGAAACAAGCCGCCCCCAGTTCGATCCCGAACTAGTCTGGTGGTGACGATAATCGACCCGCTTTTGTCATCTTTCACCAAAAATTACTGACGGATTGGTATCGGCTGAATCCGTGCGGATCATGACGAAATGCTGGATTGTGCTGCTTGCTTTGTTCGCCTTATCAAGCAGTGGGTTGTCGAGAACATAGATCACATAGTTCGTGTTGGGCGGCTGGGTGAGATTGAGCGGTCCGCTTCCGTTCAGCGACACGCTGTAGGTGCCAGCCAACGACTCCCCTGCAGCTTGGGTAGTGTCGTTCTGCTCCTGTTGGCCCACAAGTGTGAAGTCCGGGGCTGCCGAAGTCATCAGGAGATTCATCAGGACTTGATCGGCGGACGGACTTCCCGAAAATCCCGATGACGCCTGCATCGAACCCGCAAGTTCTGCAGGCGCGAGATCGCCTCCCTGCACGTCCATCGTGCCCGTATAGACCGCAGTCGCGGGCTTGTCGTCGATAGACAGAAGGAAACCGCGATTGGCTGCGCTGGAGTACAGAACGAAGTGAATCGGCGGCACCACCGGATTCGCCTTCGGGTCGCCGAGCAAATCGATGGTGTAGCGCCCACCGCCCGTGGATGCATATGCGTAGTTCGTAACGTCCTTCGCGGATACGATGGTCCCCGCATTGTTGGCGTCGTAGAAACCGGACCATTGTCCGGCGCCATTGCCTGCCCCATTGGTTAGCGAGACCAGTCTCTGCCCCGAGTTCGTGATTCCAGTCAGGTTTGCCACCCAAAAACTCGTGAAGTCCGAGTTCACATAGCTCGGAGTCGGATCCTGGAATACGATTGTGCCGGAGACTGCGGGATTCGATAAGGGATTGTCCGTCGAAATCATGAATAGGGTCAGCGGATTGGTGGCCTTTGTCGTGAGGCCGCCAATGACGTAGATGGCGTAGTTATACGTCTTCCCCAGCGAATTCGAAGTCAGAGTCAACGTGCCACGTCCCGGATGCGGATCGCTGGTGTCGTCGATGCTGTAAGTCCCGACCAGGTCTGCAGCTGTAGGAGTAACCGTACCATTTTCGTTCTTGTCGAGCATTCCCGAACTGATATGCCCTACGCCGTCAGGTTGAAAGACTCCGGCAAAACCGGCACGTTGGGTCCCGGTCGTAGTCACGCCTGTCAACCCGAACGCGAACGATGAGCCGCTTGCCAGCGCGCCATCCTTGAATTTCGAGGAAGTGGTCTGGTTGAGTTGGCCGGACGCGTGGCGGCCAGTTGAGTCGAATTCAATCATCCGCGCGTCGCCGTCTGCATCAAAGGCGACCTTATATCTGCGCGATCCAGCAGAAGTGTTAATCGTCAGCGTGCCGTGACTGTTGCCGAAATTGTTGCTGTCCAGCGCCAGGCTTATGCCGGTGATCGTCGGGCTTGAGTATTGGCTGATCGTCAGATCGTCTTCGATCCCGTCTTGGGCTGGGCTTATTGCCGTGCCGTCGGAGTTTGTCGTGAAGTTGCCGGCAACTGCGATCGATCCATTGGTGTCGTAGCCGGTGAGGTAGAACGCATATGTAGTGTTACCCGCGAGGCGCGAGGCCACGATGTTCAGATCCACTGTGGCAGACGCGTTGGAATCCACGGTCGAAGTAGCTGTGACATGACCTAGGGGATTGCCCGGAATCGAGTTCGGCGCGCTAAAGAGACCCGTGTTCGCGTCGACCGTGCCGCACGCGTTGCCACCCGCTCCACACAAAAGGGACCAAGTTACCGTTTGCGGTTCAGCATCCGGGGATACGGTTGCAGTGAACTGCTGCTTCGTCCCTTTCACGACGCTCAGAGGATCGCCCGTCAGCAGTTTCGGTGTCACCAGAACCGTCAGTGGTAAGACGGTGATGGAATAGGTGCCCGTCTTCGTCGGGTTCGAGGTCAATGTTGCCGTGACCGTCAGATCTAGCCCCTCCGCGGGCACCGTGCTGGGCGCTGTGTACAGGCCATTTGAACTGATCGTTCCGCAGGCGGTTCCAGTGCAATTTGTTCCGCTGACGTTCCACGTCACCGCCGTATCCGTCGTGCCGGTAACCGTTGCTGTGAATTGAACCGTCAGGTTTACACCCACGAATCCTTGGCCCGAGGGGTTGGTATTGACGGTCACGTGAATCTGAGATCCCGTGTGCCCGCTTCCTCCCGTTGCACATCCGCTCCAAAGTGCCACACTGAGTAGGGACACGACAGCCAGTACCTTTTTTTTCGTCATGAAGATTCGCAGGGGCTTAAGGACCATATTCCGATAACTCGCGGATGCCGCGCATGCCAGTACACAACTCCACGCCGTTTTTAGTGCAGCCGTTAGACCATTGGGCTAATTGAATCAGCGAGATACAAATCGTGTTGAATCCACAGCACTTGCCGCGAACCGGCAGCTGCAGAGGTGCCGGGCAGTATAACGCCCCGCGCAACAATTTGCATCTTGGGAGGGTAGTGCGGGACCCCGCCGGCAGTCATACCGCGACTCGTGCCCGGATTGTCGAGATCGTTATTTCAGGCCCGCGCGGGTCTGGACGGTACTCCGCTTGGCGCTATCCACCAGCGGCACCAGGCTCCCCGCAGAGATTCCCAGCGTGCCGCCGGAGAATCCATCAATGTAAGCGGCGTTCACGCCTACGACTTCTCCGTGGGTATTGAGTACGGGGCCGCCGCTGCCGCCACGCGCCGTGGGCGCGTCATAAATGAGCTTGTCAGCCGAGACATCGCCGATGTGCCCGAACGTCGCCGAGGGCCGGATGAGCGCCAAGGCCGCAAGTTCGCTGGCCGTTCCCGGATCGTCCTGGTGCGACGACAGCCGTTCGTACACCGCGGCCGGCGACTTCGCGACCATGCCAGTGACTCCCATGGGATAAGCCAGCACGGTAATCGGATCGCCCACATGCGGTGGCGCCGGGGCCAGGGCCAGAGGTTTCAAATTCTGCGTGAACGCTGTGTCTTCGACCTTCAGCACCGCCAGGTCTCCATGCCTGGCGACAACAACCGGCTGCAGCACAACCGGCAGTGGCGACCCTGGGAAATACGCTTCCAGCTTCTCCAGTACCGCAGTTCCGCCGCGTCGTAAAGCAACCGCAGCTTCGCGATCCCCATACCAGGGCTCGGCAACGTGGCGATTGGTGGCGAGCAGGCCCGGTGCCACCATGAACCCCGTGCCCGCCACGCGGGCATGAATCGGGGCAGTCCGATCTGAGCCTGAAACTCGATAGACGCCAAAGATGTATGCGACGGAACCACGCGCGTCGTCGACCGCCGCCGTAGAGAAGGCGCCCTGCCGCTCCAGATCGTCCACTTGCTGCGTGAGTTGATGAACCCGCTGCTCGAGGTTGGCCGTCTCCGGCGGGGCGTAGTAATGGGCCATGACCAGCGCTCCAACCAGCGCCATCACGCCCAGCAGTCCCTGCACAAAGCGCTGCCAGCTTTCAACGACCTGCGAATCCTTGGACTCGGAATCGAACATGGACGAAGTACGGCATCCGCCCGGCGGCAAAGGAGGGAGGATTCCGGGCAGGACTCTATGCTGCCGGATTCGCAGCTTTCATAACAGGGTACCGAAGTGCTTCGTTCATGCGTGACCATCGTGTTCACACCTCAGAAAAACGATTTTTCGTCCCTGCCGGAGGATTACAATGGCGGCCATATGCGCCCTTCTCTAGTCGCTTATCTGTGCTCGTGTCTGCTCGGATTGGCCGCCTGCGGCGGTGGCGGTAGCTCCACTCCCCCGCCCAGTTTGTCCGTGTCTGTTTCTCCGGCTTCAGCCCTCATCTTCCCCGGACAATCCGGTGCCACCGTGAATATCGCAGTCATCCGTGAAGGATCGACCGGCAATGTCACCCTCACCGTGTCAGGAGTGCCCGCGGGAGTTTCCGCCACCGTGCACTCGCCCGGCGCCACAAACAGTGGCAGCATCGATTTCTCCGCTGCGGCTGCGGCCGCCGCATCTTATCCAGTCACCATCACCGCCAGCGACGGCACCCTCAGCGATTCAACCTCACTCTCGCTGGCGGTTGGCGCCGTTGCCCAGATCGGTGCGACGACCAACGGTCGCTTCCAAGTCACCATGTCCACCTCGTTTCAGCCCGCCGAGTGGGACTATCAGTTCTTCACCGCGAATCCATTGGCCACGGTCACGCTGGACAACTTGCAGCCCCAGCACATTCGCCTGCAGGCCATCTCACAGGGGATCCCGCAGAAGACCGCCAACTCGTGGGACTTCCTCATGGTCGACGCCATCACTCAGCCCGTGCTCGGGGTCGCCGATCATTCGCCCGAATTTCAGATCGCCAAAGGTCCGCCGTTCATGTACGTCGGCAACAACGACGGCAACAGTTTTCAGGACCTGACCTTCGCCCAGTTCGCCGGCTACACGCAGAATCTTGTCCGTTACTACAACACTGGAGGATTCAACGCGCCCGACGGCTTCCACGTTTCGCCCAGCCCCTATCCGATTACCTGGTGGGGCATCTACAACGAGCCCAACATCAACAACAACCTGACGCCGCAGCAGTACGTGACCATGTACAACGCGGCGGTGCCCGCGATGCAGGCCATCGATCCCTCGCTCAAGTTCGCTGCCCTGGAACTCGCAGACTTCTACCAGCAGCCCCAGAACTGGGTTCCCGTGTTCGTGAACGGAGTCACCGCCCATGTGGACGTGATGGCGACCCACTTCTACTCGACCTGCAACCAGAAAGACTCTGACGCACAGATCTTCAGTACCATTCCCGGCTTTATCAGCGACGTACAGTTCTTCCAGACGCAAATGGCGAACAATCCTGCTCTGGCTAACGTGCCGGTGTGGGTGACCGAAAACAACGTGAATGCTGACTACGACAAGGGCGGAGGCATCAGCGCCTGCAATGGAACACCATTCGTCACTGACCTCCGCGGCTCGAGCGCTTTCTTCGCCGCGTGGCGTCCCTATGTGTTTTCGCAATTCGGCAAGAACGGCGTGCAACTTCTGCACCACTGGGATTTCGACGCTGACAAACAGTTTGGTGAGGTCGACTATTCCACGGGAGCTGTGCAACTCAGCTACTGGGTGGACTACTGGCTCGCCCGCATATTTCCCAATCCGCCCGGCGCCGACCTGCTGGACTACACCGCAACTGACATGACCGACATCGAAGTATTACCGGTGCTGAACGCCGATGGCAGCGTGACCGTCATGGTATCGAACTTTGCAGTCCAGTCCGCCGGAGACAACAATGGGACCGGCGCGCCCCGCACTGTGCAAGTCGATACCTCCGCGCTCGGGAACTTCGGGACAGCGAGCCTGTTGACCATCGATGCAAGCACCAGCGTCTCCAACGGCCCTACGGCCGAGTCAGTAACGCCCGCGCCTCAGATCACGATCCCACTGAATGGCTACGGAGTGGCGTTCCTGACGCTGAAGTGAGTGCATCCGTCCAACGAACTGGCGAAGACCATGGTACCCTCTCCCCGCTAGCGACCCGTCGTGCAGCGCCGACATACAAAGGCCCCAGGGTGATGCGGCCTACACCCGCTCCAGTTCGTGATGCGTCCGCTCGTTGTCCACGTTGCCCGTATTCAAAGTGCTAGCCGGCTCAAACAGCAGAATCCAGCATTCTTCCTCCGCCACTGGCTTGTGCTCGACTCCGCGCGGCACCACGATGAACTCGCCTTCCTCAATCCACTCATGCCGGTCGCGAAACTCCATGCGGAACCGTCCCTTCACCACAAGAAACATTTCGTCTTCGTGTTCGTGATGGTGGAAGACGAACTCGCCCTTTAGCTTGTCGAACTTGACGTATTGGCCATTGAGTTCGGCTCCGATGTAGGGCTTCCAGTACTCGGTGATTTTGGAGAATTTCGCGGCGATGTTGACTTTGCTCATATCCCCCCTTACAGCTGGCGAGTTTCTGATTCTTAACCCGCAAGGCAAGTCGCAAAAAAACTCTGCAGAGACTGGGGATCTTGATAGTGACAATCGCTAAGGAGAGGGCCATTCGCGACACAAGAAAAAGCCGCCAACTTTCGCCGGCGGCTGAGGATTTTGCAAGCGCGCTCTTCAGCCTAAAAGCCTGAAGCGCCCTGCGCGACATGTCCGCTGCGCAAAGTGACCCGTACGCCGCGTTCAGAGTTGACGTGAAAGGTCGTGTTCCAGTCGACCTCATCGGTGCTGATAACGCCGGTGCCTCCACTCGCCAGGGAATACGAAATCCGCCCATCCTGATAGGTGTAGTTGCCCACCTCCAGGGCCCTCCCGGACTTCAGAATGAACACCGGCGTTCCCGGAGAAGTGGCATAGGTCCGAACCGCGCGAGGCGTATCGGACCTCACGACCGTAGGCCCGGAAGCCGGCATTTCCTTCGTCACGAAACTCGCGTACGTTGTTTCGGGGACAGGTTGATCGGCATCCTTGTAAATTGGATCCGCTGCGGATGCCGTGTCGTCCTGTATCGGAGTGATTTCGCGAACGGGAAGCGGGGCCGTCCTCTCACCGAACTTGGGCGCGCTCGATTCGCTGCTAGGTTCACCGAAATAGTGCCAGCCCGGCCCCAAGGGTGCACGAGCCTGCGCGACCTGCGGAACTTGCACGTCATCCATGAGCCGCAAGGTCAGGACAGACTCGCCCTTCAACGCCGGCCGAGGCCCACGGGCAGGCAGCATCAACACCTTCCAGGGCCACAGCGGCGGCAGCATCCATTCGACAACGTCGCGTTTAGGATGGCCTTTTCCGCGGATATCGCCCTCGCGGTCCACTTTGTAGCCGCGGGTTGCGATCACTTTGGTCTCCAGCGGCACATCGCCGCTCGGCAATCCAATGCGATCAAACTGCAGCTTCAGATTCCCCTTGCCCCAGAAGTGGCCAGGATCATGCGCGCCCTCGAGGTGTCCAACGAGATATGCTCCGCGCGGAAAAGCCTGCTGTCCGAATTCCGTCACACTGCGCAAGTGACAGAGTAAGGGGTCGCCAATAGCAACCGTAGACGAAGAAAAATTCGGTTCATTGAGGGTGCATTGCAGAAGCGTTCCTGCGGGCAGGACGAGATCCCGTGCGCTGGCGCTTAGGGTCAGACCTAGCACGAGGGCTGCTAGGGTAGCGAGAAAAACGCTGGACTTCATTACCACACCTCAATCCCACGCCCCAGTTCTGCGGAGTTAACCACAAATGTGGCCGGCGGTCAACGGGGGCCCACGAAGTCGGATTGGCAGTTGGTCTCGCAAGGGGGCTGGGGAGGTTCCGTCCCGCCCTAAAGCAAAAGCCGCCAGCTCACGCTGACGGCTCGATTAACTTCTTGTAAAGACGCGGCTTGCCTCGTCTTCTGTACGGAGACGCGGCAAGCCGCATCTCTACTCAGCTCTCGTACAACAGCACCCCTTCCGCTTTCTCCGCATCCACGGGCCGGTAGTAGAGCTTGTTGTCCTCGAGGAAGACCTCGATGAACGCTGGCCGCGTGGTGATCGTGCCCTGGATCAGCGCTTCCGAGAGCGGGTCTTCAATGTATTTCTGCAACGCGCGCCGCAGCGGACGCGCTCCGTAACTGCGGTCGGTCAGCGTCTGGTTCAGGATCCACTTCTTGGCCTCGTCGGCCACCGTGACCGTGATCGAGCGCTGCGCCAGGTTCTGGTTCAGCTGCGTGACCATCAGTTCGAGAATCTGGATCAGATCCTGCTCGCCGAGCGCATTGAACAGGATGACTTCATCCAACCGGTTCAGGAACTCGGGGTTGAAAGTCCGTTTGACCTCGTTCTTCACCAGGTCTTCGACCTTCTCTGAGACCATGTCTTCCTTCGTCGACTGGAAGCCCAAACCTTCGCGCTTCATCAGGTGCCGTGCGCCGATGTTCGACGTCATGATCAGGATGACGTTCTTGAAGTCGACCGTGTTGCCCAAGCCGTCGGTCAACTGGCCGTCTTCAAACACCTGCAGCAGGATGTTAAACACATCCGGGTGCGCTTTCTCGATTTCGTCGAGCAGCACGACCGAATAAGGCGCGCGCTTCACCCGTTCGGTGAGCTGGCCGCCCTCTTCGTAGCCAACATATCCGGGAGGTGACCCGATCAGCTTCGAGACCGAATGCTTCTCCATGAACTCCGACATATCGAAGCGCACCAGAGCCTTTTCGCTGCCGAACATGAACTGCGCCAGCGTGCGCGCGACTTCGGTCTTGCCGACGCCCGTCGGCCCCAGGAACAGGAACGATCCGATCGGACGGTTCGGGCTCTTCAAGCCTGCGCGGCTGCGGCGAATCGCGCGGGCCAAGGCGCTGATCGCCTTGTCCTGCGAGATGATCCGCCGGTGCAGCTCTTCTTCAATGCGTAGCAGCTTCTGCGTTTCTTCCTCTTTAATCGAGGTAATCGGAACGCCAGTCCAGCGCGATACCACGTCCTCGATGTCCTCCCGACCGACGACGCCGGTGGAGGATTCATCGAGGTGGTATTTTTCGCGAAGAGCACGCAGGTTCTCGCGCTCTTTGCGTTCTTCGTCCGAGTAGAAGCGCGCCTTCTCGAACTCGTGGTTCGCGAT
>Ga0335077_10000058_pt1 | contig 106092 bp, 89 predicted proteins | sample Lox_Sample_31_FD_207151 | JGI IMG/M metagenome (GOLD analysis project Ga0335077, IMG submission 207151) | Soil microbial communities from Loxahatchee National Wildlife Refuge, Florida, United States - Lox_Sample_3.1 | ecosystem: Environmental > Terrestrial > Soil > Wetlands | place: USA... | reverse complement strand
ATGCCGCAATTGTGCACGAAGACGCCGGCTTCTAGGGCGAAGTTGCCGGCCTCCGGCACGGTGAGGCAATACACGTCGTGATCGCCGGGGAGCCCGCGAACCGCGCTGACTTTGTGATTGCGTTGCGCGCGGCGCCAGGCGAACGCTCTGATCACCTCCGGAAAGCGCCGGAACACCGAGCGATCGCACCCAAGCAGGCCCGCTGCTCCTCGAATAGATCCCGTCTGATCCAGTGCCTGACGGGCCCGCTCCGCGTCGATCTCGCCACGGATCCGGATCTTCCGCGCTATCTCGGCTTGCATGCGGCGGCGCGAGCCGTCGTGCGCCCACGTTGGGCGATCGTTGCGGCGATCGAAATCGATATGGTGTCGGTGGGTATTGTGAAGGTCAGTGTAGATCGCGTGGCGCAGGTTCCACTCGTCCGCGAGGCGATGCGTAGCGTACAGATGCCCATCGATCGGCTGATAGACGACCTCGTAGCCGCGCGCCGTATCCCGATACAGCGGCATGAGTGAGTCTCCCGGCCGCAGCTCATGCGCCGCGGTCATCCGGCCGTCGCGCCGCATGAAAAGGTGATCGGGGGTGCAGCGAATATCCTCGCCATTGTCCAACTCCACCTCCATGAGTGCATCGCGGCCGATCAGCCGCGGGGCATCCAGAAGCGTCACGAAGAGCTGACCATGCGGTCCGATGCTGTAGCCCCAAAAAAGCTCGCCCGACTCATGGCGGCGCGCCATCTCTTCGAGTGTCGGCGCCGAGTTGTCCACCAGGGCGACACGCGTATCGCCGCTGAAGCAGCGCGCGTAGGTCGACTTTCCCACTGTCGCGACCAGCACGTTGCGCGGGATGCGGAAGTACTCGATGGTGCGCGCCAGCGCGAAGGAGTTCGGCGGAATGATGCAGACCTCACTTCGTAAGTCGACGAAGCTCTTCTCGTCGAATTGCTTGGGATCGACGATGGTGGAGTTGATATTGGTGAAGATCTTGAACTCGCCGGCGCAGCGCACGTCGTAGCCGTAGCTCGAGGTGCCGTACGAGACGATCTTCTTGCCGTCCACCGTCCGTACCTGTTCCGCCGCGAAGGGCTCGATCATCCCGTGATCGCGCGCCATGCGACGGATCCAGTTGTCGGATTTGATGCTCATGCGATCCCCCTGCAGACGCGCGCGTGCGACGCTGCAATTTTACAGTGCGTTAGGAGCGCCCGCTGCCTGCGGACGAGTCAGGTCTCTTCCACCACGATCTGCGGAAACAGACTGCTGCGATCCCTGGCGCGCCGTGCGAGCGCCGCCGCAGTGCGCCGCGCCATGTCGAAGTATGCCTTGGCACGCGGCGTATCGGGCGCTGCAACCACGGTGGGACGTCCGCCATCGGCCTCCTCGCGGATGTGCGCATCGAGCGGCAGCTCGCCAAGCAGGCGCACCTCGTACTGCGCTGCCATGCGCGCACCGCCTCCCGCGCCGAAGATGTGCTCGACGTGTCCGCAGCTGGAGCACACGTGCAGGCTCATGTTCTCCACGATCCCGAGCACCGGAACGGAGACCTTCTCGAACATCTTGAGACCCTTGCGCGCATCTGCGAGCGAGATGTCCTGCGGCGTGGTCACGATGACGGCGCCGGCGACCGGTACGCGCTGCGCGAGCGTGAGCTGGATATCACCCGTCCCGGGCGGCATGTCGACGACGAGATAGTCGAGATCGCCCCAGCGGGTGTCGGCGAGCAGCTGCGTGAGCGCCTGCGTGACCATCGGCCCGCGCCATACCATGGGTTGCTCTGCATCGACCAGAAATCCGATCGACATGGCGACGATGCCATGGCTGGTCAGAGGCTCGATGTGCTTGCCATCGGGTGCGGTGGGACGCTGTCCGGCGAGTCCCAGCATGAGCGGCTGGCTGGGACCGTAGATATCGGCATCGAGCACGCCGACCCGGGCCCCCTGGGCGGCCCACGCGAGCGCCAGATTCGCCGCGACGGTCGACTTGCCGACGCCTCCCTTGCCAGATGCGACGGCCACGACATTCTTGACACCCGGCAGCGGCTTGAGCGGTCGCTGCACTGCGTGCGCGTGAATTTGCCCCTCGAGCCGCACCTCGAGCGCGACGCTCAGGCCCGCCACGCGCACGTGCTCGCGTAAGGCGGCGGCAAGCTCACCCTCGTAGCCACCGACAGGGAATCCGAAGCGCAATCGGACGACGAAGCGCGCGTTCTCCTCGCTCACGCCGAGCACGGCTTGCGCCTCGCCGAGCGTCTCGGCCAGATACGGGTCGGTGTAGCTTGCGATGGCGGCCTGGACGGCGGCCGCTGACGGCTGGGTCATCCAGAAATTGTAGTGCTTCGGGAAAGCCTCCGCACACGCATTGCCCCGCGGAACAGTGGCTGGCCCACGTATGGCATAATTCGTGCCTGGCCCGTCCGATCTTGAGGGAGCCGGGCCGTGAGAACTCTTTGATCTATTTCTTCGGGCAAAGCACGGAGTTCTGCCTTCCGAGGGCACAGCAACGGATGCTCGCGCACGAATTGCCGACGGCAAGGCTGAATGAGCTTTTTTACTAACCTGCGCGCCGAACGGCTGATCACCGAGATCAGGTCGAGTTCCGGTTCGGCCGACGGTACAGCACAGAAGTCCGCTGCAAAGCTGAAGGAACTCGGCGCCGGCGCGATCGAGCCGGTGTTCGCGGCGCTGCCCGAGGCGGACAAGAACGCCACGGCGATGCTCGTCGACGTGCTCACCTCGCTCGTCAACCTCAAGACGCTGCCGCAATTCATGCAGGGACTGATCGAGGGCAGCCCGCGCGTGATCGCCGGCATCGTCTGGGCGTTGACCAACAGCCGCGGCTTTCCGCCGCATATGCTGCTCGAGGCCCTCGCCATCCCGGGCATCTCCAAGTCCGCGATTCTCGAGGTCATTGCGGCGCATAAGCAGCGCTTCGGCGTGCGCGAGCTGCTGCAGGCCGCGTACGCCCAGGAGCCGAACGAGAAGGCGGCGCTCTTTCGGGTCATCGGCGAGATCGCCGATGCGCAGGCAACGCCGGAGCTCCTGGGGCGGCTGCAGGGCAAGGATCCGATCGCCCGGGTCCATATCATCAACATCCTGGGGCGATTCAACACGCCCGAGGTGCAGACCGCTCTGCAGGCGCAGCTCAAGGATCCCAACAAGCTGATCCGGGGCGCCGCGCTCGGAGCGCTGCAGCGCATGGACGGTCCCATCGACGTCGAGCGGGTCTGCGCGCTGCTGCGCGATCCGGAGCTCGACGTGCAGAACAAGGCGGTCGATGTCGTCATCAAGGCGAACCACCCGGACACCGTGCGGTATCTGATCGACGTGCTCAAGGACGAGAATGAGTACGCACGGCGCGCGGCCGTCGAAGTGCTGAACGAGGTGGGCGACGCCAAGTCCGTCAAGTATCTGCTCGAGGCCCTCAAGGACAGCGACTGGTGGGTGCGCAGTCGCGCCGCGGACGCGCTCGGCAAGATCGGCGGCCCCAAGGTGATCGACGCGGTGCTCGCACTGGTGCGCGACCAGGACGAGGATATTCGCCGCGCGGCGATCGAGATCCTGAACCAGACGAAGGACGAGCGCGCCGTCGATCATCTCATCCAGGCGACTCGCGATGCCGACTGGTGGGTGAGCGAGCGCGCGATCGATGCCCTCGCGGAGATCGGCAGCAAGCGGGCACTGCCGCGGCTCACGGAAATGCTGCGCGCCGGCCAGACGCAGTCGCTGCCGATCGTGCTACGCGCGCTCGGCAAGGTGGGCGATGCGAAGCTCGTGGACTCGATGCTGCCGCTCCTCACCCGCCCCGAGCGCGAAATTCGCATCGAGGCGATTCAGGCGCTGGCGAAGCTCACGGACGATAGGCACGCCGAGCGCGTACGCACCGAGTTGCAGTCGCAGATCAGCTCGCCGGACCAGACGGTGGCACGGCTTGCCGCCTCCGCCCTTTCCGAGCTCGACAACCGCACCGTCGGCGGCCTCACACCGACACCCATGCCGATGCCCACCGCCGGATCGGCGCTGCGCCCGCCATCCAGTGCGCCGTCCACCCACACCCGCACGCTATTGGTATCCGATGCCGCTCTGACACAGGCCACACGCGCATCGAACGGCGCCACCAAGCTCGACATCTCCACGCTCAAGGCGGGCGACATCATCGAGGGGCGCTACAAGTTCATCGACAAGATCGGACGCGGCGCCTTCGGCACGGTGCTCCTCATGGAGGACACGGTCGTCGACGAGCGCCTGATTCTCAAGTTCCTCAATCCGAATGTCGCGCAGGACGAAGAGGTGATGAAGCGCTTCGTGCACGAGCTGCGCTACTCGCGCAAGATCACGCACAAGAATGTCATCCGCATCTACGACTTCCTCTTCATCCAGGGCAATTACGCGATCTCCATGGAGTATTTCCCCTCGCACACCCTCGCCGGCGAGATCGTGAACGAGAAGCCCATGGATCTGAAGCGCGCCATGCGCTTCGGCTGTGACATCGCCACCGGCATGGCGGTGGCTCACCAGGTGGGCATCGTGCATCGCGATCTCAAGCCAGCCAACGTGCTCATCAATCAGGAGGGGCTGCTGAAGATCGTGGATTTCGGCGTCGCGGCGGCACAGCGTGAGGGCGACACCCAGCTCACCAAGACCGGCTACGTCATCGGCTCGCCGAAGTACATGGCTCCCGAGCAGATCCTTGGCAAGAAAGTCGACGAGCGGGCCGATATCTACGCCGTCGGCGTTATGCTCTACGAGATGGTCACCGGCGTACCCCCCTACTCGCGCGGCGATCACATGTCGGTGATGTATCAGCATGTGCAGGGCAAGGCGCGCCCGCCGCAACAGATCAACGCCAACTTGCCTCCGGTGCTGAGCGAGCTCGTCGTGAAAGCCATGGCCGTGGACAAGGCCAAGCGCTTCCAGACGATGGACGAGCTGCGCGCGGCGCTCGAGGCGTTCCTGTAGTCAGGCAGCCCCGGCCGGTGGCGTAGCCGCCCCGCGACGGGTGCGATCTCTTTCGTGCGTTACGTCAAATTTCTGCACACAAGCCATTGATTCGCCAGCCCGGACCGGGCAAAACGGGCCTGGATTCCAGGCTCGCTCGATAAGGCGGGGGTCGCAACTTGGCGCGCATCGACGCGTTCCTCAAGCTCGGCACGCAGCAGGGGTGCTCCGACGTGCATCTCGCGGTCGGCGTGCCGCCCATGTTGCGCATGCACGGGGACCTCTTGCCGATCAAGTTCCGCGACCTGCGCGCCGCGGAGCTCGAGGGTTACATCGGCGAGATTCTGACACGCAACCAGGCAGAGCACTTCAACAGCGGCCAGGACCTGGACTTCTCGTACGTATCGGCGGAGGGCGGGCGCTTTCGCGTGAACGTCTACCGCAAGGACACCGGCGTGGGGGCAACCTTCCGCTCGATTCCCTCGGATGTCCCCAACCTCGAGAAGCTCGCGTTGCCGCCGATCGTCACCAAGCTGTGCGACTTTCACCAGGGAATGATTCTCGTGACCGGATCGACCGGGACGGGCAAGTCAACGACGCTCGCGGCGATGATCGATCATCTCAATCACACGCGTAAGCTCAACATCGTCAGCCTCGAGGATCCGATCGAGTTCGTCCACCGCAGCAAGAACAGCCAGGTCATCCAGCGCGAGCTGCACACGCACATCCCGAGCTTCGCCGAAGGGGTGCGCGCCGCGATGCGCGAGGACCCGGATGTGATTCTGGTCGGCGAGCTGCGTGATGCCGAGACCATCTCGATGGCCATGACGGCCGCGGAGACTGGCCATCTGGTGCTCGGCACGCTGCACACGACCGGCGCCGTCAAGACCATCGATCGCATCATCGATGCGCTGCCGGTCGAGGAACGCGAGCAGACCAAGAGCTTCCTCGCGCAGAGCCTGCTCGCCGTCGTCACGCAGGTGCTGGTGAAGAATGCCGATGCGCACGGACGCAAAGCGATCTGCGAGATCATGGTCATGACCAAGGCGATCGCCAAGCTCATCCAGAGCGATCAGACCCATCAGATTCCCAATCAGCTGCAAACCGGCCGCGACGTGGGCATGCAGATTCTCGATCAGGCACTGCTCGCGGCGATCAATGCGCGTGAGATCGATCCGGACGACGCGTATGCATATGCCACCGACAAGCGGCTGTTCCAGAAATTCGTGACCGATACGAGCGTACTGCCGAAGATGGAGCCGGTGGCGCCCGCGCCGGCGGCCTCCGCCTGACGAGCCTGTCAGATGGCCGCCATCGACGCATTCCTAACAGACATTCTCGAGCGCCGCGGATCGGACCTGCACTTCATCGCAGGCGAGCCGCCACGCATCCGTCAGTACGGCGATCTGATGCCGCTGCGCCCGGAGCGACTCGATCCGAACATGGTCCGCGACGCGCTCTACGAGATCATGCCGAAGGTCGCCTCGGATCGTTTCGAGTCCAAGGACGGCGCCGACTTCGCCTACTCGCTCGCCGACCGCGGCCGCTTCCGCGTGAACGTGATGCGGCATCTGTCGGGCATGGGGGCCGTGTTCCGCGCCATTCCCTCGAAGGCCATGACCCTCGACGAGCTGAAGCTGCCCGAAGCCGTACGGCAGATGTCGCGCGCCAGCAATGGGCTGATCCTGGTCACCGGCAAGACAGGCTCGGGCAAGTCGACCACGCTTGCGGCGATGGTCGATGACATCAACTCGCGCGTGCAGGGGCACATCCTCACCGTCGAGGATCCGATCGAGTTCGTGCATCAGCGCAAGAGCTGTCTCATCAGTCAGCGCGAGATCGGCGTGCACTCGCAGAGCTTTGCCGCCGCACTGGTCTCGGCCTTGCGCGAGGATCCCGATGTCATCCTGGTCGGTGAGTTGCGCGACCTCGAGACCATGAGCATCGCGGTCACCGCCGCCGAGATGGGCATTCTGGTGATGGGCACGCTGCATACGAATGGCGCGGCGCAGACTGTCGATCGCATGGTGAACGTGTTCCCCGCCGACAAGCAGCCGCACGTGCGCACGATGCTGTCGACCTCGCTGCGCGGCGTCGTGTCGCAGCAGCTGCTGCAGAGAGCCGACAAGCAGGGCCGGGTGGCTGCGCTCGAGATCCTGGTGAACACATCTGCGGCCTCCAATCTGATCCGTCAGGGCAAGCTCGATCAGCTCGAGAACACCATGCAGTCGGGTGCGCAATTCGGCATGCGCACGATGGATACGGCGATCCAGCAGCTCCTCGATCAGAGGATCATCACCGGCAAAGAGGCCTACAAGAAGGCCATCAACAAGGCGCGCTTCGAGTCGGTGAAGGATCAGGGCTGAGCAAAGCACGCCAGGTCGCGGCACGCGCCGCGAGGGCTGTCTCGCGCGGCAGCCTCACGGTAGACTCTTGCGATGCCGCGCACCCTGTTCATCACCACGGCGCTGCCCTACGCGAACGGGCCGTTCCACATCGGCCACGTCATGGAGTACATCCAGGCCGACATCTGGGTGCGCTTCCAGCGCATGCTGGGTAATCGCGTCCACTTCGTGGGCGCCGATGACGCGCACGGCGCGCCGATCATGCTCAAGGCGCAGGCCGAGGGAATCACCCCGCAGCAGCTGGTTGCGCGTGTCACCTCCGATCGCACGAGATACCTCGATGGCTTTCATCTGAGCTTCGATCATTGGTATACGACCGACTCTCCGGAGAACGTCGCGCTCTCACAGGATGTGTATCGGCGTCTCAAGGGCGCGGGACTCATCTACTCGAAGCCTGTCGAGCAGTTCTTCGATCCGGTGAAGGGCATGTTCCTCGCGGACCGCTACGTCAAGGGCGAATGCCCGAACTGCCGCGCGAAGGATCAGTACGCCGACGCATGCGAAGTGTGCAGCATCGTGAATCCGCCCACGGCGCTCATCAATCCCTATTCGACGCTCACCGGAGCGGTGCCCGTCCTCAGGACCTCCGATCACCTGTTCTTCCGGCTCTCAGATCCTCGTTGCGTGGCGTTCCTCGAGCAATGGATCGGAGCGCCGGGGCGGCTGCAGCCGCAGGTCAGAAACAAGGCCCGCGAATGGCTCGAGGGGCGTGGCGGCGAGCAGCTCGACGACTGGGACATCTCGCGCGATGCGCCCTACTTCGGCATTCCGATCCCCGACCTGCCCGGCAAGTACTTCTACGTGTGGCTGGATGCGCCGCTCGGCTACCTGGCCGCCTTGCAGCACTATTTCGCCACCGGCGCCGCTCGAGCGAATGGCGAGCCGCGCAGCTACCAGGAATTCATCACCGCGCCCGATACCGAGCAGATTCATTTCATCGGCAAGGACATCATCTATTTCCATACGCTCTTCTGGCCGTCGATGCTGAAGTTCGCGGGCGCTCCCTACAAGGTGCCCGACTACGTGTACGTTCACGGCTTCATCACCGTCGCCGGCGAGAAGATGTCGAAGTCGCGCGGCACGGGCCTGAGCCCGCTGCGCTATCTCGAGATCGGCATGAATCCGGAGTGGCTGCGCTATTACATCGCCGCCAAGCTCAATGCGAACGTCGAGGACCTGGACTTCAACTCCGACGACTTCGTCGCGCGCATCAACAGCGATCTCGTGGGCAAGTACGTGAACATCGCAAGTCGCGCTGCCAACTTCATCACGCGGCATTTCGGCGGCGAGCTGCGTTGCGCGGACAGCGCCCCGTTGGTGCGCGAAGCGCAGGCACTGGCAGCGCTCGTGCGCGAGAGCTATGAGTCGCGCGAGTTCGGCAGGGCCATGCGCGAGATCATGGCCGCCGCGGATCGCATCAATCAGAACTACGATGCGCGCCAGCCGTGGCTGCTCGCCAAGGACGCCGCGCGGCGTCCCGAGCTACAGGACGTGTGCTCGCAGGCACTCTACGGATTCAAATTGCTGAGCGTGCTGCTCGCGCCCGTGCTGCCGCAGCTGGCCGAGCGAGTTGCCCGGGAGCTGTTCGGCCTCGCGCGATCGTTTGACTGGAGCGATGCGCTGACTCTGCCGGAGCGCATCAATCCTTACAGCCACCTGATGACGCGCGCCGAGCCGAGGCAGCTCGATGCGCTCTTCGATATCGATGCCGCCGCCCCGGCTGGCCCGGCGCTGGCGTCGGCGACCGCGCCGGCCAAGTCGTCGCCCGCCGGGCCCGGCAAAGTCGTGGTTGCTGCGCCAGACAAGGCAACGCCCGCCGCGCCCGCTGCCAGCGCGGATACCCCGCCACCGACGGTGTCGATCGATGAATTCAAGAGAATCGAGTTGCGCGTGGCACGCATCGCCAACGCCGAGCGCGTCGATGGGGCAGACAAGCTCTTGAGACTCACTCTCGACCTGGGAGGCGAGACACGCACGGTATTCGCGGGTATCAAGTCCGCATACGACCCCGAGCAACTCAAGGGACGGCTCACGGTGATGGTGGCCAATCTCGCGCCGCGCAAGATGAAGTTCGGTATCTCGCAGGGCATGGTGCTCGCGGCAAGCGGCGCCGGTCCCGGGATCTATCTGCTGTCACCGGATTCCGGTGCCGAGCCGGGCATGAGAGTGAGCTGAGCCCGAAGCGCCATGCTCCTCGCCGACGCAATCGACGCACTGCTGCCACAGACTCAGTGCACGCGCTGTGGCTATCCGGGCTGCAAGCCCTACGCGCAAGCGATCGCACACGGTGGCGCGCAAATCAATCAGTGCCCGCCGGGCGGTGCTGCGACCATCGGCGCGCTCGCCCGGCTGCTCGGGCGCGAGCCGCTGCCGCTGAATCCCGCCAACGGCGTGGAGAGCGAGCACGCCGTGGCGCAGATCGACGAGAGCCGCTGCATCGGCTGCGCCAAGTGCCTGCCCCCGTGCCCCGTCGATGCCATCCTCGGCGCCCCGCGTCACATGCACACGGTGCTGGCCGAGGTCTGCACCGGCTGTGAGCTGTGCATCGCGCCCTGTCCCGTGGACTGCATCCGCATGGTGCCGGCGAGTACCCTCACCGGGACGCCGCCCGTCGCCCCTGCAGCGCAGCTCAACCGCGAGCGCTTTCGTGCGCATGAGGAGCGCATCGCGCGCCGCGAGCGCGAGCGGGCCTGCCTGCTCGAAGAGCGCAAGCAACGCGCGCGCCCGAGCAGTGAGACCGTTGCATGAGTCCAGCACGCCGCAGAGCGATCTTCCGGCGCCTGCAGGCCGCAAATCCGCAGCCCACCACGGAGCTCGAGCACAGCTCCCCGTTTGAACTGCTGGTCGCGGTCGTGCTCTCGGCTCATACGACCGATCGCAGCGTGAATGCGGCCACGCGCAAGCTGTTTCCCGTGGCGAACACACCGCAGGCGATCCACGAGCTCGGCGTGGCGGGCGTCAAGCCCTACTTGAAGAGCGTCGGTCTCTACAACACGAAGGCCAAGAACCTCATCGGGCTCTGTCAGGCGCTCATCGAGCACCACGGTGGCGCCGTGCCCTCCGATCGCGCATCCCTCGAGTCCCTTCCGGGCGTGGGGCGCAAGACGGCGAGCATCATCCTCAACATGGTATTCGGGCAGGACGAGATCGCCGTGGACACGCACATCTTCCGCGTGGCCAATCGCACCGGTCTTGCGCCGGGCAAGACGCCGTGGGAGGTGGAGCAGGAGCTGGTAAGAACCACGCCCGTCGCCTATCGCCACAACGCGCACCACTGGCTGCTGCTGCACGGGCGTTACGTGTGCATGGCGCGCACTCCCGCCTGCCCCAAGTGCATCATCAGGGATCTGTGCGAGTATCCACACAAGACGCCGCCGCGCGAGCGTGTGGCACGCGCCGCAACGCCCGCGGCACGGCGCCGGCGTCCGCTGTCGCTCACGTAGGCACATGCCGCTCTTCGCAGGCCAGGGCCGCATCGAGCTGCGTCGCATGTATCTCGAGGCCTGGCGCAAGTTCACGGCACGGCAACCGCTCGAACCCCTCGAGGCGCAGCTCGCCGCGGTCATCGCCGAGCACCCCGAGTACGTGCCATGGCTCGAGTCGGGCGACGCCGCGATCACCGCGGAGTTTCCGCCCGAGGGCGGTCGCCAGAATCCGTTTCTGCACATGGGATTGCACCTCGCCATCCGCGAGCAGGTGGCCACCGATCGCCCGCACGGCATTGCGCGCGTGCACCGCGAGCTCACGGCGCGTCTCGGTGACGTGCATGCGGCAGAGCACGCGATGCTCGAGCGGCTCGCGGCAACGCTGTGGGAAGCGCAGCGCAGCGATGCCGCACCCGATGAGCAGCTCTATCTGCAGCGGCTGCAAGAGCTCGCCGGCGGTGCCGTGCGTCCCGACTGAGAGCGCGCGCGCTGCGCGAGGCTCAGCGCTTGGGAATGTAGAGATCCGTCAGCGTGCCCTCGAAGGCATCCGCGGCGAAAGCGACGGTCTCGGAAAGCGTCGGATGCGGATGCACCGTGAGGCCAATGTCCGCGGCATCGGAGCCCATCTCGATGGCGAGCGCCGCCTCGCTGATCAGATCTCCGGCATTGGTTCCGACGATGCCCGCGCCGAGCAGGCGATGCGTCTTGGGATCGAACAACAGCTTGGTGAAACCATCGTCGCGACCGAGTGAGAGCGAGCGACCGCTCGCCGCCCAGGGGAACATGCCCTTCTTGTACTCGATTCCCTTGGCGCGCGCCTCGAGCTCGGTGAGCCCGGCCCACGCGACCTCCGGGTCCGTGTAGGCAACCGAAGGTATGGCACGCGCATCGAAGGCGCTCTTGTGTCCGGCGGCGACTTCGGCTGCGACCTTCGCCTCGTGGGAAGCCTTGTGCGCCAGCAACGGCGGCCCCGCGATGTCGCCGATCGCGAAAATATGCGGCACGTTGGTGTGCTGCTGCTTGTCCACGGGGATGAAGCCGCGGTCGGTGACACTGACACCGGCCGCTTCGGCATCGATGAGCTTGCCGTTGGGTACGCGGCCGACGGCCACCAGAATGCGCGCGAAGGTTTGCGGCTGCGGTGCCTTGTCGCCGCTGAAGGTCACGCGCAGACCTTCGGTGGTGGCTTCGACGCCGCTCACCTTGGTCGCAAGCAGGATCTGCTCGTAGCGCGGGCGAATCCGCCGCTCGAGCGGCCTGACGAGATCGGGATCGCAGCCCGGCATGAGTTGCGGGGTGAGCTCGACGACGCTCACCCGCGTGCCGAGCGCGTCGTATACGCACGCCATCTCGAGGCCGATGATGCCGCCGCCGATCACGAGCAGCCGGCCGTCGATGCCGGGCAGCTCGAGCGCCCCCGTCGAGTCGATGATCCGTGGATCATCGGGCAGACCGGGCAAGCGCACAGCCTCAGAGCCCGCGGCGATGATGCATTGCTCGAAGCGGATGCGCTGCGTTCCCGACTCGCCGCTCACCTCGAGCACGTGCGGGCTCGCGAAGCGTCCGCTGCCGCGCACCACGTCCACCTTGCGCTGCTTCGCAAGCAGCGAGAGGCCGCCGGTGAGCTTTCTAACCACGGCCCATTTCCAGGCCCGCAGCTTGGGCAGATCGATCGTCGGCTTGCCGAAGACGAGACCGTTGGCGCCCATGGCCTCGGCATCCTCGATCACCTTGGCGGCATGCAGCAGTGACTTCGAGGGAATGCAGCCGACATTCAGGCAGACACCACCAAGCTCAGCCCAGCGCTCTACGAGCGTGACCTTCAGACCGAGATCGGCGGCGCGAAAGGCCGCGGTGTAGCCGCCCGGCCCGGAGCCGAGGACGAGCAGTTGCGTGGTGCGATCGAACTGAGCCTCGATGCGCATGCGAGCCGACACGTCCGGCATGCGCATGCGGACCGTGTCGCCCTCGGTCTCTGCAGGTGCCCCCGTTGCGGGTGAGGATGTCGCGGACGCCGCCGGCGCGGGGGTGGGTGCCGGGCTCGCAACCGCGGTGGAAGCGCCGGGCCCCGCGCTCTCTGTGGCGCCGGCGGCGCTCGCCTCGACACGCGCGATGACGGAGCCCTTCGAGACCTTGTCGCCCTTCTTGACCAGCACCTCGATCACGGTGCCGGCGGCGGTGGCGGGCACATCCATGGAGGCCTTGTCGGTCTCGAGCGTGATGAGCGGCGTGTCGGTCTCTATCGATTCTCCCGCTCGCACCAGCACGTCGACGACGGGAACGTCGGCGAAGTTGCCGAGATCCGGAACGACGAGATCGATCGAGCTCATCGCGGCTCACCCGCAGACGCAGCGTGGGCAATCAAGGCACCGCTTCCACGAGCGCGTGCGCATCGGCGAGCACCTGCACCAGGTAGGTGGTGAAGCGCACGGCGAGCGCACCGTCGATCACTCGGTGGTCATAAGAGAGCGACAGCGGCAGGAGCAGGCGCGGCACGAATGCGCCCTCGAGAAACACCGGCTTCGTCGATGCGCGCGACACGCCCAGGATCGCGACTTCCGGTGCGTTGATGATGGGCGTGAAGGCCGTCCCGCCGATGCTTCCGAGGCTGGAGATGGTGAAGCAGCCCCCCTGCATCTGTGCGAGGCTCAAACCGCCACCGCGCGCCTTCTCCGACAGCTCGCCGATCGAGCGCGCGAGCTCGTAGACGTCCTTGCGATCGGCGTCGCGCACCACCGGAACCAAGAGTCCGTTCGGCGTGTCGACCGCGAAACCCACGTTCAGATACTTCTTCAGCACCAAGTTCTCACCGCCGGCATCCAGCGAGGCGTTGAACTGCGGGAACTGCTGCAATGCCCTGACGCAGGCGCGCATGATGAACGCGAGCGGCGTGAGGCGAATGCCGCGCTCGGATGCCTGCTGCTTGTGGCCCGCACGCACGTTCTCGAGCTCGGTGATGTCGGCCTCGTCGAACTGGGTGACGTGCGGGATGTTGATCCAGCTCGCATGCAGGCGCGTGCCCGAGATGCGCTGGATGCGCGAGAGCGGCTTGACCTCCGTGGGCCCGAACTGTGAGAAGTCGACGGCCGGCACCTGCGGCAGCGCGGGTGCGCGCGCGGCCGGTGCACCGGCGCCGCGGGCGCCCTCAGCCAACGTTCTCTTGACGAAGGCCTTGACGTCATCCTGTGTGATGCGGCCCTTGAAGCCTGTGCCTTCCACGGCCCCGAGATCGACGCCAAGCTCACGCGCGAACTTACGCACTGCGGGACTCGCGTGCGCGTGTGCGAAGCCCCGTTCATCGATCGCATCGAGGCCTGCCGGCATGGATGGAGCCGCGACCTTCGCGGACGCCGCAGACGTTCCACGCGACCACATCGCCGCGGGCGATGGCGCGTCGCCTCGCGGACGTTCCGCGGTCGCAGCGCGCGGGGCGCCGCCCGTTGGTGGCGCCGCGGTCGTTGCAGCCGGCGGAGCGCCCGATGTCGGCGGCGCAGCCGCTGCGGCTTTCTCCGTGGCAGCCGCACCCGTTTGAGGCGCCGGCGCGCTGGATCCCGGTTGCTCGGCGGCCTCCTCCGCGCGCACCGCCACCACGACGTCTCCTGCATTGACACGGCCACCTTTGGAAACGACGACGCGCTCGACGATGCCGGACGCCGTCGAAGGCACATCCATGGTCGCCTTCTCGGTCTCGAGCGTGACGAGCGGTGTCTCCAGCTCGATGGCATCACCGGGTTTGACGAGCACGTCGATGACGGACACGTCCTTGAAGCTGCCCATGTCGGGCACTCGCACGTCGATTAGGCGAGTCACGGCGGGTCTCGGATGCTCAGCTGACGCGCTGCCAGGGTCAGGACATGCGCGGATTGGGTTTGTCCGGGTCGATGCCGAGCGCGACGATCGCCTTCGCAAGGATGGCACGATCGATCTGGCCCTCCTCGGCAAGACCTTTGAGCACGGCAAGCGCGATGTAGCCGCGGTCGACCTCGAAGTGCTTGCGCAGCGCGGCGCGCCCGTCCGAGCGGCCGTAGCCGTCAGTGCCGAGCGTGATATAGCGCGCGCCGACCCATTCGCGGATCTGATCCGGCACGTCGCGCACGTAATCGGTGGCGGCGATGACCGGACCGCGTGGATCCTGCAGGCATTGCTGCACGTACGGCACGCGCGCGGCGGACTGCGGGTGCAGCATGTTCCAGCGCTCGCATTCGACCGCCTCGCGGCGCAGCTGACTGAAGCTCGTCACGGAAAAGATGTCGGTGGCCACGCCGTAGTCCTTCTGCAGCAGCTGCGCCGCGGCGATGCACTCGCGCAGGATCGTTCCCGAGCCGAGTAGCGTCGCGCGCTTGCCGCCCGCGTCGGTCGCCTGCAGCAGATACATCCCTTTGAGAATTCCCTCCTGCACGTCCTTGGGAATGGCCGGTTGCGGGTAGTTCTCGTTCATGCAGGTGATGTAGTAGAAGACCTTCTCCTGCTCGACGTACATGCGCCGCAGGCCATCGTGGATGATGACGGCGAGCTCGTAGGCGAAGGCCGGATCGTATGCGATGCAGTTCGGCACGGTGGTGGCGACCAGTTGACTGTGGCCATCCTGATGCTGCAGACCCTCGCCCGCGAGCGTGGTGCGTCCGGCCGTGGCGCCGATGAGAAAGCCGCGCGCTTGGATGTCTCCGGCCGCCCAGATGAAATCCCCGACGCGCTGAAAGCCGAACATGGAATAGAAGACGTAGAACGGCACCATGTTAATGCCGTGGTTCGAGTAGGCGGTTCCCGCGGCGATCCACGAGCACAGCGAGCCGGCCTCGTTGATGCCCTCCTCGAGCATCTGCCCCTTCTTGTCCTCGCGGTAGGACATGAGCGTCTCAGCGTCCTGCGGCGTGTAGAGCTGGCCGACGGAGGAATAGATGCCGATCTGCCGAAACAGCCCCTCCATGCCGAAGGTACGCGCCTCGTCGGGAACGATCGGCACCACGTACTTGCCGATGCTCTTGTCCTTGAGAAGGATCGTGAGAATGCGCACGAAGGCCATGGTCGTGGAGATCTCGCGCTCGGCCGTGCCCTCGAGCACCGGCTCGAAGGCGGAGAGCGGCGGGATCGTGAGCGGCGGCGCGCTCGTCACGCGCACCGGTAGATAGCCACCGAGCGCGGCGCGGCGCTCGTGCAGATAGCGGATCTCCTCGGAGCCCTCGGCGGGCTTGCGAAACGGCAGGCTCGTGATCTCGTCATCCGAGACGGGAATGTGGAAGCGATCGCGAAACGCGCGCAGCGCATCGACGTCGAGCTTCTTCTGCTGATGCGCGACCATCTGGCCCTCGCCGCCCTTGCCGAGCCCGAAGCCCTTGACGGTTTTCGCGAGAATGACGGTGGGCTGTCCCTTGTGATTGGCCGCCGCCCAGTAGGCTGCATACACCTTGCGTGCATCGTGTCCGCCGCGATTGAGACTCCAGATCTCCTCGTCGGACATGTTGGCGACCATCGCCTTGAGCTCGGCGTACTTGCCGAAGAAGTGCTCGCGCGTATACGCGCCGCCCTTCGCCTTGAAGTTCTGATATTCGCCGTCGACGCACTCTTCCATCACCTTGCGCAGCAGGCCGCTCTGGTCGCGGGCGAGCAGCGGATCCCAGCGCGAGCCCCACAGCACCTTGAGGACGTTCCAGCCGGCGCCGAGAAAAGCGGCCTCGAGCTCCTGGATGATCTTGCCGTTACCGCGCACCGGTCCATCGAGGCGCTGCAGATTGCAGTTGATCACGAAGATCAGATTGTCGAGTTTCTCGCGCACCGGCATGGTGAGCGCGCCCATCGACTCGGGCTCGTCCATCTCGCCGTCGCCGAGAATGCACCACACCTTGCGGTCCGAGGGCTTGGTGAGCCCACGGTGCTCCAGATAGCGGATGAAGCGCGCCTGGAAGATCGCCATCATCGCGCCGAGTCCCATGGAGACCGTGGGGAACTGCCAGAACTGCGGCATGAGCCAGGGATGCGGATAGGAGGACAGACCGAGTCCCTTGCCGCTGACTTCCTGACGGAAGAAATGCAGCTGCTCGGCCGAGAGCCGATCTTCCAGGTACGCACGCGCGTAGATGCCTGGCGAGGAGTGGCCCTGAATGAAGACGAGATCGCCCGGGTGACTCTCAGAGGGCGCGCGCCACAGATGATTGAATCCCACCTCGTACAGGGTCGCGGAGGAGGCGTAGCTCGACAGATGCCCGCCGTACTCCGATGAGATGCGATTGGCCTGCACGACCATGGCGAGCGCATTCCAGCGGATGTATGCCTCGATGCGGCGCTCGAGCGCGCGGTTGCCCGGGTACTCGCGCTCCTGCGACGTCGGAATGGTGTTGACGTAGGCGGTGTTCGGCTTGAAAGGCAAGTAGGCGCCCGAGCGGCGCGTGTAATCGATGAGCCGCTCGAGCAGAAAGTGAGCGCGCTCCGGCCCATGCATTTTGAGCACGGAGTCGATGGACTCGAGCCACTCCTGCGTCTCAACCGGATCGAGATCTTGCAGCTTCGGAAGTTCGGTCATTGGAGAGCCATCACATGCGGCGCGACCGCTCATAGAGCACGGCGGACACCTGCGGCCGCTGTGCTACGATGCGAACGCCCAATGCGCGTGAATTCGCATCGGAACAAGCCCACCAATGATCCGGTTTTCACTGGCGACGGTCAAGCAAGCGTGCGGGCATAAATGTCCTCACGGCACGTGCACCGCGCAACGACGTTGATGCCGCCGCAAGTGCCGCTGCCACCGCTGTCGCAGGCTCCGCGCCTCACGCGCCGCGGACGCTGGAGCGAGCGCGCCGCCGCGCGCCTCGATGCGCTGCTCGCGATCGTGCCGCAGGACGCAGCGGCCGCGCTCTTCGCGCAATTGCCCGAGCCCGAGCGTTGGCGCGGACTGCACGCGCGCGATAAACCGAGCGCCGGGACCGTGCGCAGCACGACGCTCGGCAATGCCCGCCAGACACGCGCGGTGCTCGGCTATCTGCCTCCGCGCGCCAGCGCTTTCGAGACGCTCGCGCTCGCGGGCCGCATGTTCAAAGAGCTCCCCTCCTCGCAGATCGAGAGCGTGGGTCTTACAGCACCGGCTGCCGGCAACGCGCACACCGACGCCCTCGAGGCGCTGCTGTACGCCGCGCTCGCGGAAGCCTGCGCGCTGCCCACGTGGCGCAAGGTCGCGGCGCGCGCGCGGCGCCTACGCCTCATCGAGCTCGCCGCTGACGCATCGCTCGATCTCGAGTACGTACGCACGGCGGCGCGCGGCAACAATCTCGCCCGCTATCTCACCGCTTTGCCACCGAACGTACTCGATGCGCGCGCCTATCGCCGCTTCATCGTCGCGCTCGCGCGCGAGCACGGTCTCGGCGTGCGCTGGCTCGATGAGACCGCGCTGCGCCGCCTCGGCGCCGGTGCCTTTCTGGCAGTCGCCGCGGGCAATCCCGAGCGCTCGGCCGGCATTGCACACCTCACGTATCGTCCGGCGCGGCGTCGCGGGCGCGCGCCGGATGTGGCGCTCGTCGGCAAGGGCATCTTGTTCGATACCGGCGGCACGAATCTCAAGCCGCACCGGGCCATGCTGGACATGCACATCGACATGTCGGGCAGCGCCGTTGCGCTCGCAACCCTCGCAGCACTCGCGAGCCTGCGGGCGCCGATCGCTGCGGACGCCTGGCTCGCGATCACTCAGAATCGCATTGGCGCGAGCTCCTACGTGCCGCAGGACATCGTGCGGGCCGCGAACGGCGTCACCATTCAGGTGATCCACACCGACGCCGAGGGCCGCATGGTGCTCGCCGACACGCTCGCGCTCGCGGCGCGGCGCGCGCCGCGCCTCATCATGGACTTCGCGACCCTCACCGGCACCTGCGTACACGCGCTCACCGAGCGCATGAGCGGCGTCTTCACCAACCGCCCGCGCCTCGCGGAGCAGCTGCTCGCCGCCGGGCGTAACAGCGGCGAGCGCGTGTGGAGCTTTCCCCTGGATGCCGATTACGACACGGACATCGCGAGCAAAGTCGCGGATGTCATGCAGTGCGCGGTCGAGGGCAAGGGCGATCACATTCTCGCCGCACGCTTTCTCGGTCGCTTCGTGCCCGAGACGACCCCGTGGGTGCATGTCGATCTGTCCTCCGCCCTACGCTCGGGCGGGCTGGCGCAGATCAACACCGACATCACGGGCTTCGGCGTGCGCTTCGCGCTCGAGCTGCTCGTCAAGGGCCGCGTGCTCGAAACCCTTGCGGAGCGCGCATGAGCGCGATGCTGCGACTGCGGCAACCTGATGACTGGCATCTGCACCTGCGCGACGGTGAGCAGCTGCGCGCCGTGCTGGCGTTCAGTGCGGCGCAGTTCGCACGCGCCGTCGTGATGCCCAATCTCAACCCACCCGTGACGACGACCGAGCGCGCACTCGCCTACCGGGAGCGCATTCGCGCGCTCTTGCCGCAGGGCGCGAGCTTCCAGCCGCTGATGACGCTCTACCTCACCGACACGACCTCGCCGCAGGAGATCGAAACAGCGCGGGCGAGCGGGCTCGTCGTGGGCTGCAAGCTCTATCCGGCCGGCGCCACCACTCATGCAGAAGCCGGCGTCACGGACGTGCGGCACATCGATGCGGTGCTCGCGCGCATGAGTGAGACCGGCATGGTGCTACAGGTCCACGGCGAGGTGACCGACCCTGCAATCGACGTCTTCGATCGTGAGGCGCGTTTCATCGATCGGGTGCTCGCGCCGATCGTGCAGCGGCACGGCAAGCTGCGCATTGTGTTCGAGCACATCACCACGCGGCAGGCGGTCGAGTTCGTGCGCAGCTGCCGCACGGGAGTCGCGGCGACGATCACCGCGCATCACCTGCTGCTCAATCGCAACGCGCTGTTCGCCGGCGGCTTGAGGCCGCATCACTACTGCCTGCCGGTCTTGAAGAGCGAGGCGGATCGCGAGGCGCTCGTAGCGGCGGCGACGAGCCACGATGCGCGCTTCTTTCTCGGCACCGACAGCGCCCCGCATGCACGCCACGCCAAGGAGGCCGCGGCGGGCTGCGCCGGCATCTTCTCCGCGCATGCTGCGCTCGAGCTCTATGCCGAGAGCTTCGAGGCCGCGGGCAAGCTGCACGAGCTCGAGAGCTTCGCGGCGGAATTCGGCGCAGATTTCTACGGCCTCGAGCGCAACAGCGCGCAGGTCACGCTCGTTAAGCAGCCGTGGACGGTGCCCGAGAGCTATTCCTTCGCCGGCGAGGAGCTGGTCCCGCTGCGCGCCGGCGAGTCACTCGCCTGGCGATTGCTCACATGAGCGCTGAAGCCCACAACGACCCCCCCGTGTCACTGGCGCCCGGCGCCGCCCTCATGGCGCGCCGCTTCCGCGGCTTTCTGCCGGTGGTCGTTGACATCGAGGCGGGCGGCTTCAATGCGGCAACCGACGCGTTGCTCGAGATCGCGGCCGTGTTCATCGACATGGATGCGGGCGGCACGCTGCACCGGGGGCCGACCCATGGCTATCACGTACAGCCCTTTGCAGGCGCGCGGCTCGATCCGGCCGCGCTCAGCCTGACCGGCATCGATCCGCATCATCCGTTGCGGCCGGCGCTGCCCGAGCGCGATGCCTTGCAGCGCCTGTTCCGTCAGGTGCGCCACGCGGTGCGGGCCTACAGTTGCCGGCGCGCGGTACTCGTCGGTCACAACTCGGCGTTCGATCTGACGTTTCTCAATGCGGCCGTCGTGCGTGCGGATGTGAAGCGCAATCCCTTCCATCCTTTCTCCACCTTCGACACGGTGGCGCTGGCCGGCGCCGCCCTGGGCCAGACGGTGCTCGCCAAGGCGGTGACCGTCGCCGGCATGGACTGGGATGCGGGTTCCGCGCACTCGGCGGTGTACGATGCCGAGCGCACCGCCGAGCTCTTCTGTCACGTGTGCAACGGACTGCGCGGCAGCTATCTGCGCGCCCACGACCGTGCACGTGAGCTCGGCTGGCTCGATGCGGCGCCGAGCGAGCCGCTCGACGAGCGGCCGCAACCGAAATCCTGAGGGATTGCGCTAGGCGGTGACTGCGCCGGCTTCTGCGAGCAGCCTCTTGAGCTCGCCGCTGCGGTACATTTGCAGCGCGATGTCACAGCCGCCGATGAGCTCGCCGTTCACGTAGAGCTGCGGATAGGTGGGCCAGTTCGAATGATGCTTGAGCGCCTCGCGCAGCTCAGGATCATCGAAGATGTTCACGGTTCTGAACTGTGCGCCGCAGGCGCGCAACGCGGCGACGGCCTGTGCCGAAAACCCGCACTGCGGAAAGTCCGGCGTACCCTTCATGAACAGCACCACCGGTCCCGATGACAACTCCGACTTGATTCTTTCCGCCACGTCCATCTTCCGCTCCTTCCAGCGCTCTTCCAGTCTTGCGATCAGCGCCCACTGCTCGGCGCCGCTCATGGAGCCCCAGCGTGCGATCTCCTCACCCGTGCGCAGGCAGCCTTGGCAGAAGCCGTCGGCACCGAGCACGCAGACATTCACGCATGGGGACTCTGGAGCGTCGGGCCTTCGCAAGGGCTGTCCTGGGCAGGCTCCCGGCTCCGTCCGTCATCCGACGCCAGCGCGGCACTGCCGTTGAATTATGGGGGGTCCTCGCCTATTCTTCAAACCTCGGCTGGGCTGCCTTCCCAGCGTGCCAGAACAAGAACCTGGGCCTATATAACCGGCCGTTCAAAGAGAGGGCTAGGAATCATGAACCCGCTCAATTCCGTCTCCGGCGCGATCATCACGGGCTTCATCCTTGCGGTGATCGTAATTCTCATCGCTATTGGCGTGCATGCCAACAGCGGCGCGTTCAACGTCCTGACGCTGGCGCGCTGGCTGCACATCGTCGCCGGCATCACCTGGATCGGTCTGCTCTATTACTTCAATCTCGTGCAAACACCGGGGCTGGCGGTCGCCGCGGCGGATAAGGGCGGACCCGGCGGCGCCGGCGTCACGAAGTACATCGCGCCACGCGCCTTGTGGTGGTTCCGCTGGAGCGCGCTCGCGACGTGGGTGATGGGCGCATGGTATCTCGGCAGCTATCACAGCTTCTGGAACGCGGTGACTCTCGGCCACGGCGCTCAGGATCGCTACGGCTTCCTGATCGGCCTCGGCGCTTGGCTCGGCACGATCATGCTCTTCAACGTGTGGGTGCTCATCTGGCCGAATCAGAAGAAGATTCTCGGCATCGTATCCGCCACTGACGAGGAGAAGGCGAAGGCGCGCAAGACCGCGGGGCTCGCCTCGCGCGTCAACTTCGTGCTCTCGATCCCGATGCTCCTGTGCATGGCGTCCGCCACGCACGGCATGATCTTCTAGCGCGACGGCGCCGCGCGCTCGCCGGGTCGCGGGGCCGCCGGTCCTCGGGCACCCATGGAAGGAAGCACCGCAAGAAGCGCCGCCGTCAGCGTACCCGCGGACCTCGCGGCGCAAGTCTCCGCGGCGCTGCGCGAGGACGTCGGCAGCGGTGATGTGACGGCCGCGCTCGTGCCCGCGGCGCAGAGCGTGCGCGGCGAGATCGTCTCGCGCGAGGAGGCCGTGATCTGTGGTGCGCCGTGGGTCGCGGAAACCTTTCGGCAGCTCGATCCGACGATCACGCTCGAGTGGTTGGTGAGCGAGGGCGCCACGGTGCGGCCCGGACAATGTGTCGTGCGGGTGCGCGGCACGGCGCGACCGGTGCTGACGGGGGAGCGCACGGCACTCAACTTTCTGCAGCTCCTCTCGGCAACCGCGACGATCACGCGGCGTTTCGTCACCGCGATCGCCGGCACCGGCTGCACCATACTCGATACGCGCAAGACACTGCCGGGACTGCGCACCGCGCAGAAGTACGCCGTGCGCTGCGGCGGCGGCCAGAATCATCGCACCGGGCTCTACGACATGGTGCTCATCAAAGAGAACCACATCGCAGCGGCCGGCTCACTCGCTGCGGCCATAGCCGCCGCGAGGCGCGGCGCCGCGCAGCTCACCGTCGAGACCGAGGTGGAGAATCTGCGGGAGCTCGAGGAAGCGCTCGCGGCCCGTGCGGACATCATCCTGCTCGATGACTTCTCGCTCGATGACATGCGCACCGCGGTGGCGCGTAACCGCGCGGGCGGCTCCCCGGTAAAGCTCGAGGCCTCCGGCAGCGTGAGCCTCGAGAGCGTGCGTGCCATCGCCGCAACCGGCGTCGACTACGTGTCCGTCGGCGCGCTCACCAAGCACGTGCGCGCCGTGGACTTGTCGATGCGGCTCGAGTTCTCTACAAACCCGACGTGAGCCCGCGCACCTGCGCGCCGAGGGTATGCAGCGATCCCGGAATCTGTTGCAGGAACTGCTGCAGCTCCGGCCAGTGCCGGAACGCAAGCCAGCTGAGCACGACGACGCAAGCCAGCCAGAACACCGCGCTCCACATCGCCAGCCACACGGTGCCCGGGTAGCCGTGGTAGTGGCCGAAATGATCCACAAAGCGCAGCGGCCCCGTCACGACGTGGTAGAGCACGAAGAGAATCACGATCGCAACCCAGAGCGGAATACCCGCGGGCGGCATCCAGCCGAGAATCGCATGCTTCGTGAGCAGCGAGCCAATCGCGAGCAGCAGTGCGACGAACAAGAGCGCCCTGATGACCCCAGCGATGGGAATGAGAACGCCCCCGAGGACATGCGCCGCGTAGCTCACGTCCTCCGCGCGCCCGCCCCAGTGCGGGGGCTCGTGCAAACAGTGCCTGGCCCCCCAGCGCTGCGCGCGCCACTGGCGACGCTGCGAGCGAAAGGCGCGGCGCTGCTCGCGCCGCTGGTGGCGCCAGAACTGGCCGTCCTTGAACTGCGCGTAGTGCTGCTTGGCGCGATCGATGAGCTCCTGCGCATTGAACGCCCAGCCGTGCGCGGCCGCGTGCTGCTCCGATGTCTGCGCGTAGGGAATCACGAACATCATCACGATGTAGGCGAGGATCCACCCGCCCCAGGTGAGGATCGCCAGCGCGACGAAGATCACGCGCACGAGCGTCACGTCGATGCCGAGATAGGCGGCGATGCCGTTGCAGACGCCGCTGATCATCGCCCCTTCGCGAATTTGATAGAGCCGCTTCGGAGCCGCAGCCGAAGCCTTGTCCGCGCTCGCACCCGCATGCGTACTGCTGTCGGAGGTGCCGCCGGCAGCGCTTGCCCCGGCCTGGGGCGCCTCGGCGTCGACGCTGCCGTCGACCGGACCCATCTCGCGTAAGACCTGCTCGATCTCGCTCGCGCCCACGACGTTCTTGTGCGGCGTCAGAAAGCGGTTGCATTTGTCGGCGATCGCCTGCTCGAGATCCGCGAGGATCTCGGCCTTGTCGGGGTTGTCCGCAAGGCGCTGCGCCGCGCCCTCGAGATAGGCGCGCAGCGCCTCGTAACCCTGCTCCTCGAGCTGATAGGAGTTGCCGTTGAGACTGATGGTGGTAACGCGATTCATAGATCTCTCCAACTACATCTGCACGCCCAGGCTTGCTATCGTCCTGTTGATGCTGTGCCAGTAATCGGTGAGCTCGGCGAGCTGCAGGCGCCCCTTGCCCGTGAGCTGGTAGTACTTGCGCGGCGGCCCGGCCTCGGATTCCTTCCACTCGTAGTCGACCAGGCCCTCGCGCCGCATGCGGCTCAGGAGCGGATACAACGTGCCCTCCTGGGTCGCGAATTCCGTCCCCGCGAGCCTCTTGAGCATGTCGGCCACGTACACCTTGTCGGCAGCGATGATGCGCAGAATGAGGAACTCGAGCAGTCCCTTGCGGATCGGGCCGAACTTCTCATTCGCACTCATGGTCGCTGCAAACTGCTGGTCGCTCCTACCAACCCATCACCTTTGTACTGACTGCTACCTTTTTATCACAAGGTAGCTTCACATGCCAGGGGTTTCTGGATTTGCGGATGCGCAGGTGGGGCTAGGCGACGGCGGACTTGAGAACGCGCTGGGGCTGCGCGATACCGTAGCCCTGCGCGTAATCGATACCCAGGCTCGTGAGCATCTGGATGATCTCGGCGTTCTCGGCAAACTCGGCGATGGTCTGCTTGCCGGTGAGATGCCCGATCTCGTTGATGGAGCGCACCATCTCGCGATCGATCGGGTCGCGCAGGATCTCGCGCACGAAGCTGCCGTCGATCTTGAGGAAATCCACCGGGAAGTGCTTGAGGTAGCCGAACGAGGACAGCCCGGTGCCGAAGTCATCGAGCGCGAACTTGCAGCCGAGCTCCTTCAGCGCCTGGATGAAGCGGTTGGCCTGCGAGAAGCTCGCGACGGCCGCGGTCTCCGTGATCTCGAAGCAGATCTTCCCCGCATCGAGCCCGCTGCGATGGAACTGATCGATGACGAACGGCAGGAACTTGTCATCGCCGAGGCTCTGGCCCGACAGATTGATCGAGCACAGCATCAGCTTCTCACGCTCGTCGGCCTCCGAGACCAGCCAGCGGAATGCGTTCTCGATCACCCAGCGATCGATCGCCGGCGTGATGCCGTAGCGCTCGGCCGCCGCGATGAAGTTGTCCGGCGAGACGATGCGGCCGTTCTCGTCGCGCAGGCGCAGCAGCAGCTCGTAGTGTGCGCCGGGCTCGATGCGCTGCAGCGGCTGGATCTGCATGCGGAACAGCTCGAAGCGACCTTCCTCGAGCGCCGCGTTGATGCGTGCCGCCCACTGCATCTCGCGCCGCCGGCGCATGAGCTCGATGTCGTTCTCCGCGAAGCTATGCACACGGTTGCGACCGCCCTCCTTCGCCGCGGCGCACGCGCTGTCCGCCGCCGACAGGATGGAGGCGACGTCCTCGTTGTCGGCCGAGATGGGTACAACGCCGATGCTCGCGCCCAGGCGAAACACGCGATCCTCCCACGTGAAGCGGAAATTGCGCACCGCCTCGCGCAGCGCCTCGGCCGTGCGCATCGCCTCGTCGAGCGAGCAGCTCTCGAGGAGAATGCCGAACTCATCGCCACCGAGCCGCGACAGGGTGTCGCGCCAGCGCACCTTGCTCTTCAGGAGCGCGCCGACCTGACCGAGCAGCGCATCTCCGGCGCTGTGGCCGCAGGTGTCGTTGATGATCTTGAACTGATCGATGTCGAGATAGCAGAGAGCGTAGGAAGCCTCGCGTGCCTTGGCGCTCTTCAGCGCGCGCTCCAGGCGGCTCTCGAACTCGCGCCGGTTGACGAGCCCGGTGAGCAGGTCATGACTCGCGTGATACGAGAGCCGGCGGTTGAGCTCGCGCGACTCGCTCACGTCGTGGAACACGAGCACGCCGCCTGCGACGTGGCCCTGCCCGTCGCGAATGGGCGCCGCGGTGCTCTCGACGTAGAGCTCGTTGCCATCGCGCCGGATGAGTAGCATGGGGCGCACGGACTTGATGGGGCGCACCCGCCGGATGGACACGGTGAGCGGATTCTCGAGCGGCTCGCAGGTCTCCTCGTGGAAGGCGCGGAAGATCTCCTCGACCGGCCGCCCCATCGCGTCCTCGAGCCGCCAGCCGGTGAGCTCCTCCGCGACCGGATTGATGTAGTCGATGACCGAACCGGCGTTGGTCGTGATGACCCCGTCGCCGATCGATTGCAGCGTGATCTGCGCGCTTTCCTTCTCGCGGAACAGCGCCTCCTCGTAGATCTTGCGCTCGGTGATATCGAGCTCGACGCCGACCAGGCGCAGCAGCCTGCCGTGGGGGTCCACGCGCGCCTGCGCGCGACTCATCACCCAGCGCCACTCGCCGTTGCGGTGACGCATGCGGTGCACGCTCTCGAAGATCGGCGTCTTGCCCGCGACGTGGTCGCGAATGGCGGCCTGCACGCGCGACATGTCATCGGGGTGCACGAGATTGCGCCAGTCGGGGGAGTCGCGGATCTCCTCGTTCGCATAGCCGAGCATCGCTTTCCAGCGCGGCGAGAAGTACACCTCGTTGCTCTCGACATCGAAGTCCCAGAGGCCGTCGTTGGCTGCCGCTTGGGAAAGATTCACGCGCTCCTCGAGCTTCGTCAGGCGGTGCTCGGTGCGCAGCCGGTCGAGGCTCGTCGCGAGGCTCGAGCCGAGTAGCTTCAGTAGCAGCTGCAGGTTCACGTCCCAAGCGCCCCGCGGCAGCGAGCGCACGAGTGCGAGTATGCCGCCGGGCTCGTTGTGGATGCGGAACGCGACCAGCAAGATGGAACCGATCGAGAGCTCGGCGAGCCGCCGCGCTTCGGCCAACTGATCCTTGCGCGGTGCAGCGGTATCGCGCAGCTCGGACAGTCGCAGATGCTCGAGGCGCGACTCGAGCCACGCATAATTTGCGACGGGCTCGCCCTTCAGGCTCTCCGGGCGGCAGGGCGCGAAGCCGCGGCGCGCAGCCTGCACGTCGCCGAAGTGTCCGTCGGCGCCGATCAGGGCCACGAATGCGCAGTCACTGCCGGTCAGCTCAGCGAGCGTCTCGAGTCCCGAGCGGATGCACTGATCGGCCGTGTCACGGCGCAGATGCTGAAAATCGACCGCGATTTTCGTGCACGCCACATCGATGCCCAGCATGGGCTGGGCCGCGCGACTGGTCCACACGTCGCTCGGTAGTACGTCAGACGCCGAAGGATCGGCAGTCTTTTCCGGCGGCAGGCTCGACATCGAGGCCTGTCCCTCCTCCAGTGCTCATGACCCCCAAAGAAGCTTGGCAGAGCCGGGTCGCGCCTGCGGCGACTTACGTCATGAGCCGCAACAAGAACTTCCGGATCGTGCCCTGCATCCATGCAGACCTCGCTACGTAATGCGCAGCGCACGCACAAGCTTGTCTCAAGATTCTCGCACACCAGTTAAGGAAAACAAGGTAAGGCCCTGTACAGCTTCGCGTTTGCCGTTTTACAGTATCTGAGGCGAGCTTGGCTTTGGCGACGTAAGCTTGACTTCAGCGACGCTCGAGCGACGACTTGGCCACGGCGTAGAGGCGCTTGAGCTCACTGCCTAGCTCCTGCCGCAGCCCGTCGATGGCTGCGGGAGCAGTGTTGCGTGCGACATAGCGAGGTGGTCCGACCGCTATCGCGATGCGGGCGAAAGGCGCCGGGACCACGAACTTGTCCCATTTGATGAGCCACGCATGCGAGGCGGCATAGGCCATTGGCAGGATCGGGCGTCCCGAGAGCTGTGCGAGCAGGATGGCGCCTGGCTTGAACTCGAAGCGCGGGCCCCGGGGACCGTCAGGAGTGATGATCGGCGAGACGTCCTCGTGCACGAGCGCCTGATAGTAGTCGCGCAGCGCGCGCGCGCCGGTGTGAGTCGATGAGCCCCGAATCACGCGTCCACCGAGCCTGCGCACGATCATCGCTCCGAGCTCCCCGTCCACGGAGGGGCTGATGAGCCAGCCGACCGTGAGTCCGCGTGCCCGCTGATCGAGCAGGAATTTCCCGCAGAAAAGCTGATGCTGATGCCAGTAGCAGGGCACGAGCGACGGCGCCTTGGCGAGCGCCGTGCCCACGTGCTCGGCGCCCTCGACGCGCACTATGCGGCAGAGCCGCCACCAGAGCCTGACGATCAGAATTGCGAGCGGCACGGCCACGCGATAGAGCGCGCGGCGCGCGCTCGTCATGCGCCGCCCGGAGCGCGTGGTAGTGCGATAGAGCGTGTTGCGCAGCGCGCCGTCGTCGTCAGCGGAGTCGCTCATGCGCTGCGTGCCAGATCGCTCATGCTCATGCACGGCATCGCGCGAGCGCGCCCCGCGTCACGAGCGCGGGTCGCTTCCGGTAACATGGGCCCATTCCCGCCATTATCCATTGCTTGCATGACCGCGACCGACCCGGCAGTGCGCCAGCCGCCCGAGGCTGAGATCCAGTTCGACATCGGCTCCACAGACGACAGCCTCGAGCGCATGATCGAGCTCGCAGCGCAGCTCGGCGACATCTACCGGGTCTACGCCCCCGGGCGCAAGTCATACACGTACGTCATCAACCACCCGGATGACGTGAAGCGGGTGCTCGTCACCAACCATCGCAACTACACCAAGGGCGTGGGACTCGATCGGGTCAAGATCCTGCTCGGCAACGGCATCATGACCAGCGAGGGTGAGCTCTGGAGGCGCCAGCGCTACATGATGCAGCCGATGTTTCACCGCCGCATCATCACCCAGTTCGCCGCGCTCATCGCCGCAGCGAACGAGCGCTTCCTTGAGCGCTGGGACGAGCTGCACCGCCGCGGCGAGCCCGTCAACATCACGGACGAGATGAGCGAGCTCACGCTCGACATCGTGCTGCGCTCGATCTTCGGCCGCGATCTGGAGCGCCTCACGCAGCAGCTCGGCGGCAACCCTTTCGAGGTCGTCACCCGGGAGCAGGCGCGCAACCTGCAGTTCGCCTACAAGTTCCGCTCGCTCACGAAGCTGGTCGCCGAACTCGTGCGCCGCCGCCGCAGCGAGCCCGAGGAGCACTTCGATTACGTCGCGATGCTGATGAGTGCGCGGGACAAGGAGACCGACGAGCCGATGAGTGAGCGGCAGCTCATCGATGAGGTGCTGACCCTCGTCGTGGCGGGTCATGAGACGACCGCGAGCGGCCTCAACTGGACCTGGTATCTGCTCTCACAGCATCCCGAGGCGGACGCACGGCTGTACGCCGAGGTGAGCGCGGCGGAGCCGCTCGAGGCACCGAGCCTTGCGCAGGTGGAGCAGCTCGCCTACACGCAACAGGTGGTCAACGAGGCCTTACGGCTCTACCCTCCCGGATGGCTGCTGTCGCGGCGCACGATCGGCCCGGACACACTGTCCGGCTACGCGCTTCCCGCCGGCACCGACGTGCTCCTGAGCCCCTACCTGCTGCACCGCCACCCGCGCTACTGGCACGAACCCGATGCCTTTCGACCCGAACGCTTCGCGGGGGAGCACGAGGCCGAGCGGCCCCGCTTCGCCTATATGCCGTTCGCGGCCGGGCCGCGCCATTGCATCGGGGAAACCTTCGCTCTTTACGAAATGCTCGTGCACCTGTACAAGGTCGCCCGCCGCTACAGGCTTGCGCGCGCCTCGGATGAGCCGATCGCGCTCGAGGCGCAGATCAACCTGCGCACCCGCAGACCGCTCTACATGAGGCTGGAACGCCGCCACTGATGTTCACCGCCACGACCCTGACCGAGCTCATCGAAGGCAATCGCAAGTTCCCGCGCAGCATCACCTATCTGGGTGCGGAGCCGGGCGGACGCAGCGTGAGCTTCGGCGAGCTGTACGAGCGCGCGCTCGGCATCCTGCATCACCTGCAGCGTCTGGGCGCGCAGCGCGGCGACAAGCTGATTCTGTTCCTGAACGACAACGAGCAATTCATCGATGCCTTCTGGGCCGCCGTGCTGGGCGGCATCGTGCCCGTGCCGGTCGCGCTGGGGATCAGCGATGAGCACCGTCACAAGCTGCTGCGCATTGCCCGCAAGCTCGGCACGCCCTTCCTGTATACCGAACGGCGTGTGCTCGAGCGCATCGGCGCATTCGCGGCGCAGGCCGGAGAGCAGCAGACTTTCGAGAATCTGCGCACGCGCGTGTTCCTGGTCGATCAGCTCGATGACATCTCGCGCGCCGGGAAAGTCCACCGCGCGCAGCCGCAGGACGTGGCGTTCATCCAGTTCTCCTCGGGCTCGACGAGCGAGCCCAAGGGTGTCGTGCTCACGCATCGGAACATCATCGCGAACGGGCGCGGCTCGAATGAGCTCGCGCGCTTCAGCGAGGACGATGTCAGCCTATCGTGGATGCCGCTCACGCACGATATGGGTCTCATCGGCTTTCACATCTACATGTTCGCCAACCGCGTGCACGTACACCTGATGCCGACGGAGCTCTTCGTGCGCCGGCCGCTGCTCTGGCTCACGCACGCGACGCGCATCCGCGCGACGATCCTGTGCTCGCCGAATTTCGGCTATCGCCACTACCTCAAGGTCCTCGGCGAACGCAGCATCGAGGACCTCGATCTCTCGCCGGTGCGTCTGCTGTTCAACGGTGCCGAGCCGATCTCGGTCAGCCTATGCGAGGAGTTCCTGCAGCGCCTGTCGCCGGCAGGACTCGCGCGCACGGCCATGTTCCCGGTCTACGGTCTCGCCGAGGCCTCGCTCGCCGCGACCTTCCCTCCGATCGGTGAGCCCGCGCGCACGGTCAGCTTCGATCGTCATCACCTGAGCGTTGGCGAACAGGCGCAAGCGGTGAGCGCGAACACTCGCGATGCACTGCAGCTCGTCTCGGTCGGACGAGCGATTCCCAACGTGCGCCTGCGCGTCACGGGCGATGACGATCGGGAGCTGCCCGAGCGTATCGTGGGAAACATCCAGATCAGCGGGGACAGCGTCACACAGGGCTACTACGAGGACCGGGAGGCGAATGCGGCAAGCTTCAGCGCCGACGGCTGGCTGCGCACCGGCGATCTCGGGGTCATCGAGCAGGGTGAGCTCTTCATCACGGGTCGCGCGAAAGAGATCCTGTTCGTGAACGGGCAGAACTACTATCCGCACGATCTCGAGAGCATCGCCCAGCGTGCCTCCGGGCTCGAGCTCGGCAAGGTCGTGGTCGCCGGGGTGCGCCCGCCCGGCGCACAGGCCGACCAGCTGATCGTCTTTGTCCTGCATCGCGGGGAGCTCCAGGACTTCGTGCCGCTCGCAGCGGAGGTGACGCGCCTCGTCAACGAGCACACCGGTCTCGAGGTGACCGAGGTGGTACCGGTAAGACGTATTCCGAAGACCACCAGCGGCAAGATCCAGCGTCATCTGCTCGAGAGCGCCTACGAGGACGGCGAGTTCGCTGCCGATAGCGCCGAGCTCGCCGCGTTGCGCGCGGCGCAGCGCGGACCTCTCACGGCCTCGCGCACGCAGATCGAGGAGAAGCTGCGGGGCATCTGTGATGCCGCGCTCGAGGGCAAGAAGATCGATCTGCAGGACAATCTGTTCGAGATCGGCGCAAGCTCGCTCAAGCTGATCGAGATCCACGAGCAGATCGATCGCGAGTATCCCGGGGCGATCGATCTCACCGAGCTGTTCGAGTTTCCGACGATCGCCGAGCTCGCAAGTCATCTCGAGGGCAAGTTGGGCTCCGCCGCCCCCGCGTGAGCGGCGGGTTGCAGCGCTCGCACCTCACGCCCGCCCGTAGAGCGATTTCTTCAGCTTCCAGCGCTTGTGCGACCAGGGCCAGTCGGCCGGTGCCGCTCGAATCTGCGCTTCCACCCGCTGCGCATAGCGCTCGGTGAGCTCCCCGGGCGGCAGGCTCTCCCCGCGGCCGCCGAGAGCTTGCAGCTCGATCTCATAGTGGCCGCGTGCCGTGCGGCGCATCGCCACGAAGAACACCGGAAAGCGCGTGACGCGCGCGATCTCCTCGGCTCCGACGTAGAAGGCCGTGTCGCGATTGAGGAAGCGCGTCCAGTGCTTGTGCTCGCTCGTGCGCGGCTCCTGGTCGGCGACCATTGCGATGGCGCGCGGTGTGCGCCCACGCTTGATGATGTCGCCGAGCAGCTCCTGAGCCGGCACCAGGCGGCTGCCGAAGCGCGTGCGCAGCTTCAGCATTTCACGCTCCGCCCAGGCATCCACCAGGGGCTTGTAGGCCGCATCCACGGGGAAGCCGAGCTCGAGTGACAGCGCGAGCAGCATCCACTCCCAGTTGCACTGGTGCGCGGCGACGAGAAGCACGGGCGTACCGCCTGCCATGAGCTCACGCGCGCTCTCCAGACCCGACAGCCGCACACGTGCGCGCAGCTCCGCGGGCTTGAGGCTCGAGGCCTTGAGCACCTCCACCAGCACCTCCGAGAAGCCGCGGTAATAGCGGCCCATGAGGGAGTCGAGCTCGGCCTCGTTGAGCTCCGGAAAGGCGATCGCGAGGTTCTCGTGCACGACGTGCCGTTGATAGGGAATCACGCGCCAGGCCAGCCACGCGAGAGCGTGGCCCAAGGGGTAGAGCAGTGCCCACGGCACGCGCGAGACGAGCCGCACCCACCAGGCCGGTCGTTCGCCTGCAGTCTGGCTCGCTGGGACTCCCGTGACCAAGGCGCCGTCGCGCCCTCAGCTCACTGGATGCGCTTTGGGCTTGGGACGCGGCATTGGCTCGGCAGGCCCGGGCATTACCAGGCGCGCTACGCGCGGCCCCAGCCAGCGCTCCACGTCATCCACCAGCGTGAAGACCGCGGGCACGACGACGAGAGTGAGCGCGGTCGATGTGAGCAGCCCTCCCGTCACCGCGATGGCCATCGACGCGCGAAACTGATTGCCGCTGTAGAGCTGCACGGCGACCGGCGCCATGCCTGCGACCATGGCGACCGTGGTCATGACGATCGGACGCGCGCGCTTATGGCCGGCTTCCATGAGCGCGGTGACGCGATCCTTGCCCGCGCGCATCTCCTCGATGGCGAAGTCGACGAGCAGAATCGAGTTCTTGGCGACGATGCCCATGAGCATGAGGAAGCCGATGACGACCGAGAGCGACAGGGGCAGTCTGAACAGCAGCAGCAGGACCGCCGCGCCACCGATCGACAGCGGCAGCGCCGAGAGTATCGTGAGCGGCTGAAAAACGCGCGCAAATAGCAGCACCAGCACGGCGAACACCATGAGAATGCCGGTGGCCATGGCGATACCGAAGCTCGTGTAGAGCTCGTTCAGCAATCGCGCATCGCCGGTCTCCACGAGCCTCACCCCCGGCGGCAGGTTCTTCACCGAGGGCAGCGCGTAGATCTTCTTCATCGCCGGCCCGAGCGCGACTCCGTTCAGATCCGACTCGAGCGCGATGCGGCGACTCTGGTTGTAGCGGCGGATGCGATTGGGACCCTGCCCGAAGCTTATGTCGGCGACAGACTTGAGCGGCACGACACGGCCCCCGGCCGCCGGCACCGGCAGGTTCTCCAGGGTTCCCAGATCGCGCCGCGAGCGCTCGAGCAGGCTCACGCGGATCGGAATTTGCCGGTCGGTCAGCGAGAACTTCGCGCCGTTCTGCGGCAGGTCGCCGATGGTGGCGATGCGGATCGTCTGGCTGATGCTCTGCACCGTGACGCCCAGGGTGGCGGCGAGATCCAGACGCGGTCGGATGATGATCTCGGGGCGCTGCAGATCGCCGTTGATGCGCGGGTCACGCAGCTCGGGCAGGGTGCGCATCTCTGTGAGCACCTGCTGCGCCGAGCTCTCGACCAGCGCCGGATCATCGCCGGTCAGGAATACGGTGAGGTCGCGGGCACTCCCGGAGCCGCCATTCTTCTGGAAGGACATGATCGCATCGGGGATCTTGTGCAGGGACTTGATCACGTCGCGCTCGAACTGCGGCGCGAGCAGCTTGCGCTGGCCGTGTGGCACGAGCTGAATGTACAGCTCGGCGAGACGCGGCTCGCCGTTGGTGCCGATGTCCTCCACCACGCTCTGCACTTCCGGCCGCTTGCGCAGCACCTGATAGGCCGTGGCGGACACGGCCGCCGTGTCCTCCAGGCGCACGCCCGGGGGCATCTCGATATTGAGCTGCGAGCTGCCGTAGTCATCCTCGGTGCTGAACGACGAGGGAACGAAAGCGAGCGCAACCAGTGACAAGGCGAAGAAGGCCGTGCCCGCCGCGAGCGTGCGCCAGCGATGCGTCACGCACCAGCGCAGCAGCTGCAGGTACCTGGTCATGAGCGGACCGTCGTGATGCGTCGGCACACTTTCGCCCTTGAGGGTGTAGGCCGCCACCACCGGCGTGACCAGACGCGCCACGAGCAGTGAGAAGAAGACGGCCGCGGCGACGGTGAGGCCGAACTGCTTGAAGAACTGCCCGATGACTCCGCCCATGAAGCTCACCGGCAGAAACACGGCGATGATGGCCGCCGAGGTGGCCACCACGGCGAGCCCGATCTGGTCGGCCGCATCGAGTGCCGCCTGGTAGCCGCCCTTGCCCATGCGCATGTGCCGCACGATGTTCTCGATCTCGACGATGGCGTCGTCGACGAGCACGCCCGCCACCAGCGACAGCGCCAGCATGCTGATCTGGTTGAGCGTGAACCCCATCCACTGCATGAATGCGAAGGTGGGTATCGCCGCGAGCGGGATGGCGAGCGCGGAGATCGCGGTGGCGCGCATATCGCGCAGGAACAGCCACACCACCGCAACGGCGAGCAGCGCGCCCTCGACCAGCGACTCGAGTGCCGAGACGTACATATCCTTCGTGATGTCCACCGTCGTGAACACCTGCACGATCGATACTTGCGGGTAGTCCTTGGAGACCTTGCGCAGCTCCTCCTCGACGAGCTTCAGTACGGTGACATCGGAGGAGCCGGTGCTCTTGAACACCGCGAACGTGGTCGAGGGCCGGCCGTTCAGGCGCGAGATGTTGCGGATCTCTGCAAAGCCGTCGTGTACGTCCGCGATGTCGCGCAACCGCGCCGTGCCGCCCGAGGGCAGCGCGATCTGCGTATCGCCGAGCTCGGCCGCGCTCGCGGCGCCGCCGAGCACGCGGATCGATTGCTCGCCGCCGCCCACCTGCACGCGCCCGCCGGGTGCATCGATGTTGAGCTGACGCAGCTGCGTGTTCACTTCGACCGCGGTGATCCCGAGTGCCTGCATGCGCGACGGATCGAGCTCGACGCGGATCTCGCGATCGACGCCTCCCTCGCGCATCACCTGCGCGACGCCGGGGACGGTGAGCAGCCGCTTGGTGAGCGCGTTGTCGATGAACCAGGACAGCTCCTGCTCGCTCATGCGCGTGGTACTGACCGCGTACCAGACGATCGCACCGCCGACGACATCCACACGCCGCACGAGGGGCTCGTCGATGCCCTCGGGCAGATTGCTGCGGATCTTCGCCACCGCATCGCGCACGTCCGTGACCGCGCGATCGATCGGCGTGCCGATCTGAAACTCGATATTGGTGGTCGCCTGACCCTCCTCGGCGATCGAGGAGATGGTGTGCACGTTGCCGATGCTCGCAACCGAGCCTTCGACCTTCTGGATGATCTGCGTCTCGATCTCGCTCGGTGCGGCTCCGGGCTGCGAGATCGTGACGGTCACCAGCGGATAATCGATATCCGGGTCGAGATTGATCGGCAAGCGAATGAAGGCGACGATGCCGACGAAGAACAGCACGCAGAACAGCACCACCGGTGTCACCGGGTGGCGGATCGCCCAGGCGGAGATGTTCCTCACGGTGAAGAGATGGGCGCTGCGACGTTGACGCGCTCGCCCTCGCGCAGGAATGCGGCGGCAGTGGTGACCACGCGCTCCTTGCCGGTGAGTCCCGAGCCAATCACGATGCCATCGGCCGTGGTGTCGCTCACGCGCACGCGCCGCCGCTCGACCTGGCTCGAGTCGTTGACGACATAGACGTAGGTGCCGTGCTCGTCGGAGAGCACCGCGGTCTGCGGCAGCACCGGACGCGCACCCCGTCCGACGATGACCTCACCCCGCGCGAACGCGCCCGGACGCAGATCGGGATCCGGATTTAACGCGACGCGAATCTCCCCGAGGCGCGTCTGGGTATCGATCACGGCGCCGAGCAGCCGCACCTTGCCGGAGAACGGCCGCTCGATGCCCGTCAGGTGAACGAGCGCGGGCTGTCCGACTTTGACGGCCGGCAGATCCTGCTCGGCGACCTGGCCGCGCATTTCCATCTCACCGCCGCGTGCGAGGCGGAACAGCGCGGTGCCGCCCGGGGTTGCGATCTGTCCCACCTCCGCCGAGCGCGTCAGGACGGTGCCGTCCTCGGGCGCGCGAATATCGGTGTGATCCAATCGCGCCTGGTACTCGGCGAGTTGCGCAGCAGCCACTTTCACTTGCGCGTTGGCCGTCGCCGCGGCAGCGCGCCGCTTCTCGATCTCCTCCGCCGAGAGCGCACCGGCCGACTCGACCGCGTGCGCGCGCGTGTACTCCGCATCGGCGAGCGCCGCATTGGCGCGCGCCTCCTCCAAAGTCGCCGCGAGGCGATCTACCTGTGGCCTCAGCACCGAGCCGTCCAGCCGCGCGAGCAGCTGGCCCTTGCGCACGTGATCGCCCGCCTCGACATATACCGCCGCGATGCGTCCGGTCTCGCCCTCCGTGCCGATGGCCATGTCGTAGCGCGCGTAGATCGCACCGGAGAACTCCACACTGGAGGTCACGGCCGTGAGACCAGGCGCCCTGGCACTCACCAGCGCGATGGAGCCGACTGCCGCGGTGGGGACAGCGGGGCGATTGCCGTAATACACGGCCGCGAGGATGGCGAGCACCGCCAGAAGGCCGCCCGCCGCGACCGCGATCAGGCGCGGATGCGAGGTCCAGGCGCGCTGGGCCGCAGTCCAGGGCCCAGGGGTGTCGGAAGCCCCAGGACTCACCGGCAAAGTGACTGGCTCTGCAGTCTCGGGCGGTTCGAACGCCTCCGTTGTCGGCGTGATCGGCGCACGTTCGCGGACGATCCAGCTCACTTGGTCGTCTCGCGGTACTTGCTCGGTCTTCTGTTCTGCTTGGGCACCCACGATTGCCTTTCCGTACGGGGCTGTGGCACCCCTGTTGCTGGCGGGTTCGATCGGGCTTGATTTCGCGAAGTGGCTGGGCTCGCTCAGCCAAGGGTCACATGGTGTTATATATAACTAGATCAGTGTTCCACGTCAAGTCCCTAGCGGCTGCCGTCCAGGCGCACCGCAGCCTCCGCTTCCGGAGCACTGATCCTAAGATGCCTGCCGCCTCGCGAAGGTTGCAAGCTCAGCGGATGAAAAGAACTCGTCGAGCTCGGCGAGCTCCGTAGCGATCGCCTCGACCCACCCGACGAGCTCGTGAGGCGCCGCCTCGTGAGCCTTCGATTCCACTCGCTGCGCCAGCTCGCGCAGGCGCTGCGCGCCCACATTGTCGCTGGCGCCTTTGAGCTTGTGGGCCGCACTTTGCAAGCGCTCGGCCGCGCCGTTCGTGGGTGCCGCGAGCTCTGCGCGCATCGCGGCGAGCACGCTGGCCGCGCTGGCGCGAAAGGCCGCGACGAGCTCACGCATGAAGGCGGTGTCTTCGCCTGCGATGCTCGCGAGCCGCGCCAGATCCAGCGGACCCGAGGCGAGGTTCGGTCCACGAGCGAGGGCAGGCGCGCCCGCCGCGCTCGGGGCCTTCACGAGTCGCTCGAGCACTTCCTGCAACCGCGCCGCCTCGAGCGGCTTGGGCAGGACGTCATCCATGCCGGCATCGAGGCAGCTCTGAAACTGCACGGCGAGCACGTTGGCGGTCAGGGCCACGATCGGCGTGCGGCTGGCGCCGCTCGCGCTCTCGCGTGCGCGTATCGCGCGCGTCGCGGTGGTGCCGTCCATTACCGGCATCTGCATGTCCATCAGAATGAGCCCGAAGTGCTCGGCTGCACTCAGCTGCACGGCTTCCGCGCCGTCAGCCGCAAGCACCACGCTGCAGCCGAGCCGCTCCAGGAACTTCTGCGCCACTTTCTGATTGACGGCATTGTCCTCGACGACCAGCACGCGCACGCCATAAGCGCTCAGCGCGGCGCCCGGATCGATCCCGATGCCCGCGATGGGTGGCAGGGTTCCGGTACTCCACTCGCTCGCCTCGTGCGCGAGGACGTGCCGCAGGCACTCTCGCAGCTCGCGCTCGCGCACGGGCTTCGCGAGGAATCCCGCAAAGCCGGCCGCGACGAGCTGCACTCCATCGAGCCGGCGATTCGGCGTACCGAGCAACACGCGTCGTGTGTGCACCAGTTGCGCGTCCGCACCGATCTGCTCAGCGAGGCGCGCGCCGTCCACGTGCGGCATCTGGGCATCGATCAATGCGATCTCGAACGGCCGGCGCTCGCGCGCCGCCTGGCGCAGGCTCTCGAGGGCTGTCGCGCCGCTCGCGACGGCCTCGACTTCGAGCTGGTGCCCCACGAGCCGGGCCCGCAGCACGCGCCGGCTCGTGTCATTGTCATCCACGAGCAGCACTCGACGGCCGCGCTCGCTGCCCGCAGGCTCGCTGCGCGGCGCGCCTGCGCAACGTGCAAGAGGCAACGTGAACCAGAAGTTCGATCCCTTAGCCGGCTCGCTCACCACACCGAGCTGCCCGTGCATGAGCTCGACCAGGCGCTTCACGATCGATAGCCCGAGTCCCGTGCCACCGAACTTGCGCGTCGTCGAAGAGTCCGCCTGGGTGAAAGGCTGGAACAGGTCGGGAAGCGCTGCGGGCGCGATGCCGATGCCGGTGTCGCGCACCTCGAAGCGCACCTGCGCATCGCGCTCGGTCTGCTCGCTCGCGCTCACCTCGAGCAGCACCTCTCCGGTGCTCGTGAACTTGATGGCGTTGCTCAGGAGATTGACCAGGCATTGACGAATACGCTGCGGATCGCCGAGCACCAGCTGCGGTACGTCGGGCATCACATCGACAATCGGCTCCAGATCCTTCAGCCCGGCCTGCAGACCGAGAAGCGCGCCCACCTCCTCGATGCACTCGTGCAGATTCATCTCCACCGATTCGATCTCGAGCTTGCCCGCCTCGATCTTGGAGAAGTCCAGGATGTCGTTGATGATCGCGAGCAGTGAGTTGGCGCTGCTGCGGATCGCCTCGACGTACTCGCGCTGCACCCGGGCAAGCACCGTATCGATCAGCAGCGCAGACATGCCGATGATCCCGTTCATCGGCGTGCGGATCTCGTGGCTCATGGTGGCGAGGAAAGCGCTCTTGGCGCGGCTCGCAGCCTGAGCGGCTTCCTTCGCGCTGACCAATGCCTCCTGCGCTGCCCGCGCCTCGGTCACGTCCTGCATCGAGCCCGAGGTGCGTATGACGCGTCCGGTCGCATCGCGCCCCGCGCTGCCGCGCAGCCGATACCAGCGGTAGCTCTCGGCGCGCGTGCGCATGCGCACTTCCACATCGATGGGCAGGCCTTGCTGCACCTGGGTGCGCAAGGCTGCATCGAAGGCGCTCAGGTCCTCCGCGTGGATCCGCTCGCGTAGCGCCTGCAGATGATCGGGCAGTTCCCCGACCGCGAAGCCCAGCAGCTCCGATACGCGCGGCGACAGCCACAAGCGTTCCTCGGCACCCGCCCAATCGAGCTCCCACAGACCATCCTGCGTGCCGTGGACGGCGCGCTCGAAGCGCGCCTGTGCCTCGCGCAGTGCATCCTCGGCGAGCTTCTGCTGGTGCACGTCCTGGGCGGAGCCCGCGACGCGCAGCGGCCGCCCGTGCTCGTCGCGGCTCGCGCCGCCGCGCATGCGATACCAGCGGTAGACGCCTTGCGCCGTCTGCAGACGCACGACGACGTCGTAGGGTGCGCCGTTTTCGAGATGCCGCTGGTATGCAGCCGTCGCAAGCGCTACGTCATCCGGGTGAGTATGCGCGCGCGCATCTTGCAGCGCTCCGTGCAGCGGCTGGGCCTCATGCCCGAGCAGCGCCTGAAAGCTCGCTGAGTGCCAGCGGCTCTGGCGCACATAGTCGAGCTCCCAGTGGCCCTCGAGACTCGAGCGCGAGGCGCGCTCGAGACGGCTTTCCGCCTCGCGCAGCTGGGCTGCGTGGCGCTCGAGCTCCAACGCCGCCTCGACCTCCTCGGTCACGTCGCGGTCCGCCCCGAGCGCGCGGATCACCCGGCCGGTCGCATCTCGAACGGCACGCGCGTAGAGCTCGATGTGGCGCACGCCACCGTCCTGCAGCACCCAGCGATAGCGCAGCACGACCCGATCATCGCTGCCCGGCGCCTGCTTGAATGCCGCATCGAAGGCCGCCTGCACGCGTGCCCGATCGTCCGCGTGCACACTGTTATGGAAGAACGTAAGTCCATTGATGCAATCACGGCCGAGACGCCTGCGCATCGGGCTGCCCTGCGCGGCAGAGAGCATGTCGGTGCCGAAGTCCCACTCCCAGATCGACACCCCGGCCATCTGTGTCGCGATGGCGAGCTGATCGAGTCCCTGACGGCGGCGATTCTCCGCCTCGGCGGCGTGGGCCAGCGCGGCGCGCAGCTCATCGAGCGCGGATGCCGTCCGCGCCTCGCCCGCGTGGCTCTCCGCCCGCAGTTGCTGCGCGACCGAGCGCCCGATGGCCCATACCCCGATCACGAGCGGGATCAGCAGCGCATGGTCGGTGAATTCCGCCTCCGCATGGCCGGCGAGCCGCATGGCGAGCGGCACGGCGAGCAGAGAGAGCACGCTGAAGGCGGCAAGCGCCAGTGCATGCCAGGCGCGTGGCGAGGCGAGCGCAAGGCCCAGGGCGAGCAGATAGCCGGCGCCGGTCAGCGTGCGCGTGCCGAAGCATGTATCGAGCGCAAGTGTCACGAACGCGATGCTCACCGCGTATGGCCATGGATTGCGCCGAAAGCTCATTTTCTGCCTGCCTCGCCCGCGCGGCCGGGCCGGCTCCCCTGGAGGGATTATCGTTGCGGCTCGACGCCGCAACTTTGTCGCCCACTGCAGGCCTGCCCGCCGTGACCAAGATCACGGCTGTGGGAACTGCCGCCCTCCGATCGGCCGCAACCGCGACGCAGCGATCGTGCATGGCAGCGCCGGCAGCACGTGCTCCTGCAGGAGTGCCGCCGTCTGCTGATGCATGCCGCGGGTGTTATAGGCCGTGCGCGTCACGACCACGGCGGTGCGCAGGGCGCGCAGGAGCAGGATCGCGTTGCCGCCGTTCCCCGCCATGTACCACGCGGTGAGCGCGCCACAGTCGCTCGGATAGCTGCGCTCCCAAAAGAAATAGCCATAGCCCTGATCGGCGTAGGCCTTGCGGCGGATGGTGAGCGCGGCGTCGATCCAAGCCGGAGGGACGATCGTGCGGCCGTGCCAGCGGCCCTCATCGACCAGCATCCAGGCGATCTTCGCCAGATCGCGCGAGCGCAGGCGCAAACCCCCACCCGTCATCGTCTCGTGGATGGGCGAATAGGGCCACTCCCAGCGTGAGATGCCGAGGGGGGTGAGCAATGTCCGCTCGATGTAGCGGTCGACCGGGGTCCGCGTGGCCCGCTGGAGAATCTGTCCGAGCAGAAAGGCGTTCGCTGTGCAGTAGCGCCAGGGCCCGAGCCCGGATGCATCGCGTGCGTATCCCGGCAGGGTCGGCAAGTCGACTGCCCAGCGCGTCCAGTTCTGCTGCTCGTGCATCCGGTCCTCATTGCCCGGGCTGTCGTCCACATCGTCGTTGCAGTCAAGGGCGGAGGACATCGTCAGCAGGTCCTCGATGGCGATCGCCTCCTTGTCCGGCGTGTCGTTGCGGAATGGGCGGAGAGCGCCGAGATAGGCGAACGCGTGCGCGTGCGGTGAGCTGATCGATCCTGCGTGGATGGCCACACCGGCCGCGAGTGAGGTGATGGCTTTCGTCGCCGAGCGCGTGTCGTTCAGGACATCGCGCCCCCCTGCGCCAAAATAGCCCTCATAGACCAGCTTGCCATCGTGGACGACGAGCACGCTCGTCGTGTGTGGATACGCGGCGCCGGCCAGCGCCGCGGGGAGACCTGCCAATGCTGCGGCCTCGAGGCCCGCTGCGGCGGGCGAGCCCACAGCAAGTCCATCGTGCAGATCCGCGGGTGCCGCGAGGTCGGCGGCGCGCGCAGCAAGAGCGGGTGCGCCGGTGGGCAACACAGCCAGGAGGAGCGCGCAGATTGAAGAGCGTGCGTGGTGCATGGTGTCTCCCATCGGCCGTGTCAGCATACGGTCATGCACGCAACGTTTTGCCGCACAATGCGGGCTCGTTTGCGGCTTGCCCGCAAAAAGCGGGCGAAAACGGCGTGCACATCATGGATCGCACCGATCGCAGGATCCTCGGGCTCTATCAGAGTGACACACGGCGGGTGGCCGCATCGATGGCGGCAGAAGTCGGGCTCTCGGCGGCGGCCGTTCAGCGCCGCATCAAACGGCTACGCGCAAGCGGTGTCATCCGTGCGGAGATTGCGCTGCTCGATCCGCAAGCCCTGGGCGTTTTCATGACCTGCATCGTGCTTTTGACCCTGGCCTCGAGGCCCGGCCCGGTCACCCATCTGGCGCGCTTCAAGCGCGACATGCTGCGGCTGCCGGAGGTGCAGCAGTGTTATCAGGTCACCGGCACGAGCGACATCGTCCTCATCGTCACGGCGGCGAGCATGGAAGCCTACGCTGCATTCTCGCGGCGCTGGTTCGAGAGCAATCAGCACGTGACGCGCTACGAGACGCTCGTCGTCCTCGATCGGGTGAAGGTCGGGGTATCGCTGCCGATCGCCACTGACAGCCCGCGCAAGCGCGAAGGCGGGCGCTGAGGCATGGCGCGCTCACTTGACCCGGGGTTTGAGAACCGGGGACACTGCGTGAAGTCACGGGAGAACGGCATGAGAACACCAACGACGATCTCTTGGGCCCTCACCGCAATCACTCTGACGCTGCTCGCAACTGCCCAGGCGCTTGCGCAGACGGCGCCTGCTCCGGCGCCCACCCCGCCCGCGCGTCCGGCGCCTATTCCACGGCCGACCTTGGCGCAGAGCCTCAAGGCACTCGAGGCCGCGGTCGCGAATGCGAGCAGCAACAAGGTCGCGCTCGGTTGCGCGGTGGTCGACGTGCGCGGGGATCTGGTCGCGCTCACGCGCATGGACGATGCGGGCTTTCTCACCGCCTCCATCGCGCAGGGCAAGGCACTCGCCTCCGCACTCTTCGGCCGGCCGAGCGGTGAGTTCGGCGCCATGGCTTCCTCGCCCTTCTTCGCGAGCCTCAACGCATCGATGCAGAATCGATTGATTCCAGCACAAGGGGCGGTTCCCATCCTCCACGAGGGACGTGTGATCGGCGCGGTCGGCTGCAGCGGCGGCGCGCCGGCACAGGATGAGATGGCGGCGAAGGCCGCCGCGGCAACCTTCTGAGGGGCCCGGCTCACCTCGATTTCAGACCGAGCTCCTTCGCGCGCACCGCGCAGTCGTACTTGCGCTCGTAGAACAGGCTGAGCTCGTGGCAGCGCGCGATGCAGGTCTGCTTGATCACATTCCACGCGTAGTCGAGACCGTTCACATAGCAGATCTCATCGCCGTAGAAGGTGGGAATCGGCACCTCCTTGATGCGCTTCTCCGCGATCAGCAGCTGAATGATGATCTCGGTGTCGAAGTGAAAGCCCGGCGAGTTCAGGTGAAAGGGAATCGCTCGCAGCGCCGCGGTCGAGTACACACGATAGCCTGAGTGGAATTCGCTCAGCCGCGAACCCAACAGCCAATTCTGTGCAGCGGTCAGGATGCGGTTGCCAACGAATTTATAAAACGGCATCCCGCCCTGCAGCGCGCCTCCCTTGTCCATCATGCGCGAGCCGAAGACCGCATCGGCCTGATCGGCGATCAAGGGCGCAAGCAGCACCGGCAGATACTCGGGAGCGTATTGCCCGTCGCCGTGCAGCAGCGCGACGTAATCGAAGCCCGCGCGGATCGCGTGCTCATAGCCGATCTTCTGCGTTCCGCCGTAACCCTGATTGCGCTCGTTGGAGATCACATCGAGATGGCAGAAGGGCACCTTCGAGCCGCGCAGTGCGCGGCAGCGCTCGAGCGTGCGGTCCGCGGAGCAATCATCGATCAGCAGGATCTCGACCTGCTCCAGCTGGCCGGCCAAGCGGCGCGGAATGCGTGCTACGACGCTCTCGATGGTGCGCTCGGCGTTGTAGGCCGCGATCAAGATGAGCAGGCGTCCGCTTTGACTCATGCGATCGACACTCCTCAGTAGGCGCGCGCGAGCCGCCTCATGGGCCGCGTGAGTCACGCTGCTGCACGCCCGCGCGCTGCCAGAATACCGTGCAGTCGAGCGTCGGAAACGCCTGTTGCCGGGCATAAAGCTGCGCGAGCCCGAGCCTTGCCACGCTGTCGGCATCACACATCACGACGGTGTCGTAATAGCCCGCGCGGATGCGCCGCTCGACTTGCCCCTGGGGCACCACATGCAGCAGCGCCGCGAGCGCGGGAGATACCTCGATCTTGTGGGAATCCTGCATCGTCTGGCCTTCGGGCGGCGGCCGATGCGTGAGGAAATAGACATGCTCATCGGCGAACAGGCGCGCATCTCTCGGGGTCACCGCGTCGACCTTGCGCGCCAGCTCCTCATAGTCGCGCCATTGAAGATCGTCCGCATCAGAATGCAAGGAGCGCGTGAGCCCGACAGCGATGAGTAGCATGAGCGCGAGCGCCGAGCGCAGCGGATGCGAAGCGTAGCCGAGCTTCACACTCAGGCCGTAGAGACCGACGGGCGTGAGCAGTGCGAGGAACGGCACCAGCAGCAGGTAATACCAGGTGAAGGTCGGGTGCGCCGTAGAGATCAGCACGCCGAGCGCGAGCGCGAGCCAACCGCACAGCATGAATGGGGCGCGTTGCGATTCCATCCAGTCCGTCTGCGTCGTAACGAGCACGAGAGCACCGAGGGTCAGCAGGCCCATGAGCAGCGCCTGACCGGAATCGATCCACGAGAGCAGCACCCCGAAATCGTGGTCGAAGGCATGCGTCGCCCAGTCGACGTTTCGGTAGTGCACATGAAAGCCGACCGTTCCGAAGAGCACTTGCCGCGGTCCCTGCACAAGCAATATCAGTACCGGCAGGAAGGCCAGCACCAGGCCCGCGACGAAGCCCAGGGCCCGTTGCACGCGAGCCTGAGGTGGTCCCTGGATGATGATCCACGCGAGAAGCACCAGCGGGACCGGGGCGGTGAGCAGCGAGGACGCGGCGGTGCCTCCGGCACAGAGCCCTGCCAGGAAGATCGTCACCGGTGCGTCGCGCTCGAGCGCAGGCACCGCCAAGCGAAATGCGGCAATGCTGAGAAAGAGACACAGTCCGTAGGCCTGCCCGACGGTACCGAACTCGAACACCGCGGCGTTGAGGCCGAAGGCGAGCGCCACGATGAGGGCCGCGGCGAGCCTCCAGCTAGGGACGGGAAATCGCACCAGAGCGAAATCCGCGGCCAGCAGCACGGCACCTGCCGTGAGCAGGGCGGCAACGGCATGCACCGGATGCCAGCTCTGCCCGAGAAGCGCCATCCAGCCCGCATTCCAGTAGGCATTTAAGGGGGTCTGAACAAAGAGAAAGTCCAGATAGGGGCGCTTGCCCGCCAGGATCAGCTGGGCCGCGAGCAGGTGGTAGCCCTCATCCCACGCGAACGCCTGCGTTTGTGAATAGACGAGCAGGCCGATCGCGATGAGAGCGACCACTGTGACGAGGACGGCGAGTTGGCGAGGCTCGCGTGGAGCGGCGACGCCCGGGGGCACCTCAGACATCCGGCCCGCATTATTGCAAATGTGTTCGCCAGCATGTTGCGCGCGGCGCATTCGCGCTACATTGCTCGCTTGGAGGATCCTCCCATGCTCACCTCCGGCTCTATTCGGCTGCGGCGTGTATCGATTCTGCTCGCGGCATCGACCCTCTCATTCACCGGTGTGTCGCTCGCAGCCGGGCCCGGTGGCGGGGGCGGAGCTCATGGCGGCGGCGGACACTCCGGAGCGCAGGGCGGGGCCGTTCACGGCTTCGCCGCCCATGGCTTCTATGGGCACGGCTACTACGGGCACGGCTATTACGGCCATGGCTACTATCCCGGCTACCCCGGGCACCCGTGGTACCCCTATCACTACTGCTGCGCGTACGGTGGCTGGTGGGGTCCGTGGTGGTGGGGACCTGGCTGGTGGGGCCTCGGCGTCTACGTGCCGGTGCTCCCGTATTACTACTCGTCCTTCTGGTACAACGGCTATCCCTACTACTACGCCGACAATTCGTATTACGTCTGGAACGGCGATGCCGGCCAGTACGAGCAGGTAAATCCGCCCAACGGCGCGCAACCGGGTGCCGCCGGTGCCCCCGTCGAGGCGTCCCTGGGCAGCGATCTGTTTGCCTATCCGAAGGCCGGGCAGTCGGAGGAGCAGCAGACCCGTGACCGCGACGAGTGCCGTCGCTGGGCTCAGCAAGTCCTGACGCAAGCGGGACCCGGCGCCGCAGCCGCGGCCCCACCGCCGGGCGCGGCGCCTGGTCAGCCGGGCGCGCAAGTTGCGCCTGAGGGCACGCCGCCGAGCGCCGCACCGCCGAGCACCGCATTGCCGCCGCCGCCACCGCCGACGACGCCAGCGCCCGGCGCGAGCGGTCCACCCGCCGGTAATGCAGCGCCCAGTGAGCCGCTCGTGCAGCACGAGTCCTATCTGCGCGCCGAGGCGGCCTGCTTGGAAGCGCGCAACTACGCCGTGCGCTAGGTATCCGCGCGCGCTTGCCGCCCGATCTGAATTCTAGCGTGCCATCAAAATGAGCCCGGGCGCTCGCCTCTCACAACACGGGCGCCTGTGGCGCTCCGCGGCGATGCTGCTGGCAGTCGCTGCATTCTGGGTCGGCCTGTTCCTGGCCGTTCGCCAGTTCCCGGCGGACTACGACTGGCGCTACATGACCGTCTCGAGCCTCCTCGACTCAGGGCGTGATCCGGCCGGCTATTTCTTTGCGCGTGGCGGTATCGCGTTGTGCGGCCTCTGCGGCCTCGTATCGACCTGGCTGATTGCGCAACGCCGCTCTCTCGGTGCGGGGCGTCGCCCGCGTGGCGCGTGGATACTCGCGCTGGGATTCATTTGCATGGCCTGCTGTGCAGCGTTCCCGCAGCGCCTGCTACACGTGCCCAAGGGCCACGAGATGCTCGCACTCGCCGCGTTCTTCGCGCTGTGCATCGGCATGGTGCGGCTTGCCTTTGATGCCGCCGAACGCAGCCTCAGGGAGCGAAACGTGATGAGCCGTCGGCGCCTCTACGCGGCACTCGTGGCTGGCCTTCCGGTGGCGCCCATTCTCCTGACGGGGCTCAGCCAGGCATACGTGGGACATGCCTTCCCACACCTGTCCTGGACGGCGTGGCGCGAGCGTGGCGTGCCGATCTATCTGTGTTTTCCCTTCTGGCAATGGCTCACGTGCATCGTGTTCACCGCGGTCCTCGCGAGCCTCGGCACGGCCGAATGGGACACATCACCGGGGGTACGACGCAGCGCGACTCTAGTGAGCGCGCGCGGCGCCGCGGCCGATGAACTCGCTTGAGGAGCCGGCGATGTCGATGCTGGCAAAGTATTCTCAGCTGCTCGTGCGTGGGCGCGTGTATCTGCTGCCGGTCCGCGGTCCCGAGCGGCCGCCGGCTCCGGAGCCGCGCCGTGCCGCGCTCATCGGGCTGATCGTTACTTTGTTGCTCGTGATCGGCGGGCTGCTTCTGGTGCGCGTGCTGGACCGAGCGTCGAAGCTGCAGGACTGCGTGATGTCCGGACGCACGGACTGCGCGCCGATCAGTGCGACGAGCTCGGATCGATGAGCGATGCGCGCGGTGCCTGCGGGCCTTCAGGCGCTCACGCAGGAGAAAGTGAGCGTCGTCAACTCGCCGCCGACCGCGCTGACGCCGGTGCTCTTCGGCTCCATCTTCAGACCCTTGGCGGCGCAGAACTCGAGGGCCTCTTTGAGAGCCTTGTTGGTGTTTTGCGCGGGATCGGACCCGCTCTTCCCATGACCCATCACGGCATAAGTGCCGTCTGCCGTCGGCACCACCTGCGCCGTGATGCAGCCGCTCAGGGCACACATCAAGGCGAGAACACTGCCGCGCAGGCCACTGCGGTGCATGGACTTAATCCCCCGTCCGTCCCTCGATGACCACAGTAGCGGCTCTGTGTCGGAACGAACGCGACCCTCGTCACGCGGCAGCCAATTGCTGCAACGGCGTTAGGCCCCGGACGATGCATCGGCCCTTATTTTGGTAAATCGCTCACCGGACGGAGCTGAGCCGCATGCCTCTACACATCGGTATCGTCGCCTGCTCCGCGGAGGGCGCCGCACTCTGCTACCGTACGATCTGCATCGAGGGTGCCCAAGCACTGGGAACGCACGCCCATCCCGAGGTCTCGATGCATACACCTTCATTCGCCACCTATGTGACGCACCTGGAGCGCGGCGACTGGGCGCAAGTGGCGCAACTGATGATCGCTTCGGCGGAAAAGCTCGCCCGCATAGGTGCCGATTTTCTCATCTGTCCTGACAACACGCTCCATCAGGCGCTCGAGCTCGTCGCACCGCAGTCGCCCTTGCCGTGGCTGCACATCGCGGAAGTCGTGGCGGCCGAGGCCGTGCAGCGCGGCTTCAGGAGGCTCGGACTCCTCGGCACACGCTGGCTGGTCGAGAGCGATGTGTACCCGAGCAAGCTCGCGGCGCTGGGCCTGGGCTGCGTGCGCCCGAGCCAGCCGGAGCGCGAGGAGATCAATCGCATTATCTTCGCCGAGCTGGTGTGCGGAGTGTTCCTGCCGGAGTCAGTCGCCTATCACCAGCGCGTGATCAGGCACCTGCAGCAGGAAGGTTGTGATGCGGTGGTACTCGGCTGCACGGAGATCCCGCTCATCATGAGCGATGCGAATTCCGCGCTGCCGACGCTCGACTCCACGCGTCTCCTCGCGCGCGCTGCGTTGCAACGCGCACTGCGATAGTCGGATCTTTCAGCTGTCTTTCCGATATGTTAAAAGAGCCAAAATGCCCCGTTCCCAGTACTAAGGGCATCCTCCGAACCCACCCCATCGCGGAGAACAATCATGGCCATTAATGAGCAGCGCTTGAATGCATTTCTCGGCAAGGCTGTTGGCGATCTCGGTGCAGCGATGAGCGCTGTACTCGTGTCTCTCGGCGACGAGCTCGGACTGTATCGCGAGCTCGCCAAGGGACCGCTCACGTCCGCAGAGCTCGCGAGCCGCACCGCGACCAACGAGCGCTACATCCGCGAGTGGCTCGCCAATCAGGCCGCGGGTGGCTACGTCGACTACGACGGCGCAAGCGGCAAGTATCTGCTGAATGAAGAGCAGGCACTGTGCATGGCAAACCCCAACGGGCCCGTCGACCTGCCCGGCGCATACGCTCTCGTGGAGGACATGTTTCACGTCAAGGAGCGCGCACGCGATAACTTCCGCAGCGGCAAGGGCATGGAGTGGGGCGAGCACCATCCGTGTCTCTTTCATGGCTGCGAGCGTTTCTTCCGCGCCGGCTACAACGCCAACCTGCTCTCCTCGTGGCTGCCCGCGCTCGATGGCGTCATGCAGAAGCTCGAGCGCGGCGCGCGCGCCGCGGATGTCGGCTGCGGGCACGGAGCGAGCACGATCCTCATGGCGAAAGCATTCCCGAACTCGCAATTCGTGGGCGTTGATTATCACGATGCGTCGATTCAAACAGCGCGCGGGCGCGCGGCCGAGGCGGGCGTGCGTAACGTGCGCTTCGAGACCGGAGATGCGACCTCATACGCGGAGAAGGATCTGGATTTCATCGCCTTCTTCGACTGCCTGCACGACATGGCCGACCCGGTCGGCGCCGCACGTCATGCGCGCCAGGCGCTCAAGGCGGATGGCACCTGCATGATCGTCGAGCCCTTCGCAGGCGACCGCGTCGAGGACAATCTCAATCCCGTCGGGCGTGTCTACTACGGAGCCTCGGCGCTGGTCTGCGTTCCGGTTTCGCTCGCGCGGCGCGGCCCTGCGCTCGGGGCACAGGCAGGTGAGCGACGCTTGCGCAAAGTCGTCGTCGAGGATGGCGGATTCTCACGCTTGCGGCGCGCAACCGAGACGCCGTTCAACATCATCCTCGAGGCGCGCCCCTGACCGACCTGGATAGTTCTCGAGGCGCTAGCTGCTGGACGCTTCGTTGACTTAGCAACAAGCTTGTGAACTTGGCGAGCCGGACTGCTCAGTGCGTCTGCTTGTGGCGCGCCGGGCGAGCCAGCGCGTCCTGCCGTTGCGACCATCGTGATCAGCCACGTGACAACACCAGCAACACGGTCGCTATCCTTTTTACCTGAGGAATACACTACAGGTTGTTGATACCATTGAATTTTAGTATCGAGATGTTGTAGAGTGTCCGACATATGTAAGACACCGGGGGAGGGATCCTATTGCTCAACATCGTCCGCTCCATGCATCAGTTTCTTGGGGGATTGCAGAAAATCGAGCGGGAGATCATCGAGCGCACGCGCGCTGCTGGCATCTACCTGCGACCACAGAACCTGCAGTGGCAGCGCGGTCAGGGGCTGATGCCGCCGCCGGCGGCCATCGCGGTTCAAATCAGGGTACAGGGCAAGACCGCGAACACCACTTTCAGCCGTGACCAGGTGGAGAACTCCTGGGAAAGAGTCGCTCGCCCTGATGTCTGCGCGCGGGTGCAGGAAATCATCGAGCGCCTCACGTCCTGACACCTCGCTCGCGGTGCGCCGCAGACCGCTTCAGTCATAACCGCTTCGTTTCGGCTTGATCAGCGGCGCTTGTTGCGGTCGGGGTGCGCTTCAACGATCATTTTGCGGGTCGACGAGCGCATCCGTGCCCGACGGTGCGTTGTGAGGGTTGCATGAACAAGCAGTTGTTCGTCTGCTCGGTCCTGGCGTGCGGCGGGGGAATGGTCACGAGCGGGTCGCTCGCGCAATCGTCGAATGCCGCGCTCATCGCGCACGCGGCGCAAATCCGCGCTGCGCCTCCGCCGGAATCACCTATCACGCTCTCCGATGCGCAGTTCTGCGCCGAGCTGGACCGGACCGCAAAGTCGGCCCATCTCGACGTGGGACCCTTGAATCCTCCGGACTGCCTGGCGCCCGGGGGCTCTCCGGAGCAGCGTCTCAACCGAGTCTCCATCGTGCACGTCATCATGGAGTGCAGCGCGCATATCTCGGCCAAGATCGCCGACCCGATGGGCGAGCTTCACGCCTGCGAGGATGGCGCAGTCGCAGAGCCGACTTCTTGAGACGAAGCGGCGCCTATTGCGCCGCGCGCAAGCTGTGCAGCAGAGTCAGCAACTCGTCCAGGCGCATGGGCTTGCTCGCGATGCGCAGATCGGGATCCGGCGCCAAAGACTTGAGATCGGGGGACGTGTCGCCGGTCAGCAAGATGGCCTTCAGCCGCACTCCCAGCAGCGCACGCACAGATTCCACCACTTGCAGGCCCGTCTCACGGTTGCGGAGATGAAAATCGGTCACGAGCACATCGAGTCGCTTGAGCTCATGCGCCCTCTCCAGAGCTTCGGCGCCCGAAGCGACCGCAGTGACCGTAATGCCCGCCCTCTGCAGGACCAGCGACATGGCACTGCGGACACTCGGGTCATCCTCGACCAGCATGATGTGCAGATCAATCGCGTGTCGACCCTCACGCGTTAATTGCTGGCCCTCGGCGACGAGCGGTGTCTCTGCGCAGCGCAGAGTCAAGGCAAAGACGCTCCCCTTGTGGAGCTCGGAATGCACATCGAGCTTCACATCGAGGACTTGCACCAGCCTCTGAACGATGCTCAGGCCGAGCCCGTAGCCATCACGTGAGCCGCTGGATGAGACTCCGACCTGATAGAACTCGTCCCAGATGTAGGCAAGCTGATCAGGCGAGATGCCAATCCCGGAATCACTCACCTCGATTCGCACACAGGACCCTATGCGCAGGCAGCGCAAGTGCACGAACCCGCTCGCCGTGTATTTGATGGCGTTAGAGACCAGATTACTCAGGATCTGTTGGACCAGCGCCGGGTCGCTGTGAGCGCTCTCGCTGCAGCGATCGACGCGCAGCTCCAGACCCTTGCTCACGGCGACAGTGCGGAACTCTCTAAAGAGCGCATCCAGGACCGGCCACACCGCAAAGTCGACTTCTCGCGGCTTGAGCACTCCCGATTCGGCCTTGCTGATATCAAGCAGTGTATCGAGCAGGCGCGACATCGAGCCGATCGCCCGTTCCTGCTGTCCGAGCGCTTCCACCACTTCGGAGCTGCGCGCCTGTCGGCGGAGCGACCAGTTAAGCAGCACCAAGGTCTGCAGCGGATGGCGCAGATCATGGCTCGCCATGGCGAGAAAGCGCCCCTTGGCCAGACTTGCGCGCTTCGCAACCTGCGAGGCCTGGGCCGCCGTCTCGTTCGCGCGCATCAATTCGGCGTTCCGCTCCCGCAATTGCTGATTGGCGGCGCCGGCCTCCCGCGCACGCTCATTCACTTGCAGCTGCAGTTCGCGCTCCTTGCGGAAGGTCCGCATCGCAAGCGCGACACCCACGATCATCATCATGAAAGCGAGCACCGCGCCCGCCATTCCTTCCCGATCGGCCGCCTGCTCCTCATCGGCCTCCCGCGCCAGGCGCCTTGTCAGCAGTCCGTTCTCGGCCGCAACGATCGAATCGATGGTGCCACGGACGCGCTCCATGGCATCAATGCCGGCGTTGTCTTGTACGATTTGCTGCGCCGCCCTAATGCCGTCCCGTCGGTAGGCTTCGACTTCGCTCTCCATCAATCCAAGCAACAGTCCGATCTGCTGCTCCAGATCGAGGATGCGGCCCTGCTGTTCCGGATTGTCCGCCGTGAGCCGTTGCAGCTCGACCACGAGTGCCAGGGCCTTCTGCGACTGCGCGCGATAAGGCTCGAGGTAAGTCGATACTCCGAGCAACAGATAGCCACGCTGTTGCCGCTGTGCCTCTTGAAGCACCGAGCTCGCGGTCTGGGCAGTCGCGATGACGTTGTACGTGTGCGACACGATCTGCCGGCTGCGCAGCAGCGCTGGGTTGAGCACGTCGTACGCCTGCAATGCGATCAGCACGGCGAACGGGAGCACGACGCAGAGCAACGCACGCCACAGGCTCGTCGACAGATTCTTCACGAAGCCCAATCGCATGCGGAGTCCGCTCACTGACGCTGGCGCAGCCAAACAGAGTACACGCTTCGCAGGGTGTTTGCGCTTCTGCTGGCCCGTCTTTCACCCGCCGCAGACGGCGGTTCAAACCGTCGTCGCCGTCGCCGTCGCCGTCGCCTCGTCCTAGCTATGCGCCAAAGCGCGCGCTTATGGAATGAGAAAGGGGGAAATTCTTATACTCAGACAAACGGGCCTTCTTTCTATCTCACGCAAAGCGACGGTTGGCCCAGACCGCGACGACGCGCATCTTTGGGAGGCAGGCATGTCTGGTTACCAGCTCGCACAGCTCAATATCGGCATCATCAAGGGTCCGATGGACTCGCCCATCATGGCGGAGTTCGCGGCCAACCTCGACCGGATCAACGCGCTCGCCGAGAGCTCACCTGGTTTCGTTTGGCGGCTACAGACCCCTGAGGGCAATGCCACGGCGATCCGGCCCTTCGAGAACGAGAGCGCGCTCATTAACATGTCGGTGTGGCAGGACGCGGACTCGCTGCGGAAGTTTGTGTACCGCAGCGCCCATGCCGACATCCTGCGCCGCCGGCGCGAGTGGTTCGAAAAGATCGGCGAAGCGATCCTGGTGCTGTGGTGGGTCCCGCGCGGCCATCGCCCGAGCGTCGAGGAGGCGATCGCGCGGCTCGAGCTGCTCCGCCGCAACGGGCCGCATCCAGAGGCATTTACCTTCCGCGAAACGTATCTGCCTCCAGATGCGCCGACAACTGAGCAACCCGGTAGATTCAACGACGAGTGTCCGGCGACCTGAGCGCACCGCCAATCCGGCGTTGCGCACTGCCCGTGATGTGGTGAGACTATCCGTGACCGATCATCACCTGTCGCAGGGAGGGTCTTGCCATGACGAGCACAGCATCACCCCGCACATTCACCGATCTCGAGGGCCACGTCATACCCGGAATGCCGACGCCTGAGCCGTGCCCCTTCTGTGGCAACGTAGGCCTCAGCGTTACACGTGCGGGTAACCCGGATGCGACATACCACGTAGCATGCTGGGGCTGCGGTTGCGACGGACCTACGGATGTGACAGTGCTCGCGGCCGCCGTAGCCTGGAATCGGCGCATAGCACAGTAGTGCCTCGTTTTTGAAGCATGTACCCGTTGCTGGCCATCACGATACGGGTGTACTCGCGTCGCAGCTCGGCGCCCTTCGGGTCAGCTTCGCTGTCCAAAATCGTTCCGTACATTTTGTCGAACTCCGACCCCCCTGCTTCGTAGGGTACCAGCCGCAATCGTCAGGTCGGTTGCCACCGGCCTATCAAGGCGCGACCGGCGCCGCTGTCGTACAGGCTCAGGAAGTTCGTGCGGCAATCGGCCGATGATCGGCGTGAGTGCGCCGGCGGGACTACTTCTTCGAGCCGAGCCAGCAGTACTTCTCCGATGGAATATCGGAGGACCTGATCAACGCGCTCTCGCAATTTTCGGGACTCAAAGTTATCGCGCGCAGCTCGTCTTTCAAATTCCGCGACTCGAAGGGGAATAGCCGGGCCGTCAAGCTGGTCAATGCGCACACTCCATTCGCGAAGACGAGGTCGGACTTGCGGTCATGGGGATAACAAGCGTCGGCTTTCTTCTCGCGTCCACGACCGGCTCGCTGCAGCGCAATCTTTCGTGCTACCGTTGTCCGCGGCTTGAGCGGGGCAGATCCATGTTTGTACGCAATCAATGGTGTGTCGCGAGCTGGAACCACGAGACCGATAGGCAACCCCTGAAGCTGCGCGCCTTCAGCATCGACTCTGGAGGGGTGCCTGCGCGCCGCGTGCTCGAGCGCATGATCCGCGCGCAGGACGAGCCCGATCACCCGCCGCAGGTACTGTAAGCGCCGCAGCCCCCGAAACATGAGCGCTGACCCGTTGCGTACGCCATACCCGCAGCAGTTGCTGCAAGCCGGGCGCCTCGATGAGGCGCTCGCCTTCGCGCAGCGCGCGGTCAGAGGCGCGCGGGTCTGCCTGCCGGCGCACGGGTTTCTCGCCGCCGTACTGCTGAGACTACATCGCTCTGTCGAAGCCGAGGAGGTGATCGGTCACGCGCTGGAGCTCGCAGGTGGGGAGGCCGATGCGTACGACGGGCTCGCATACGTCTCGATGGCGCTCGGACAGCACGCGCGCGCGAACGCACTGTACCGGCGCGCGAGCGAGCTGGCCCCCGGGGAGCCGCGCTTCTGGTACAACTTGGCGTGTAGCGAGCGCAGTCTCGGCAGACTCATCGAGGCCGAGGCGGCCTGTGATCGGGCCATTGCCATGGATGCAACGCAGTACCCTACGTACCTGCTTCGCTCGGAGCTTCGCGTGCAAGCACCTGATGCGAACCATGTCGCGGAGCTCGAAGCGCGCCTCGAACGAGCAGACACCGACTATCGCGCCAAGGTGTTCCTGGGCTATGCCCTCGCCAAAGAGCTGGATGATCTCGGACGCTTTGATGAGGCCTTTCGCTGGTTCGCGAACGCTGCGCGAACGCGTCGCGCGCGTCTGGTCTACGATGTTGCGACGGACGAGCGTAAGCTCGCGCGCATCGCTGCGGTGTACACGAGCGAGGCGTGCCGGCCGTCAACGCCCGAGCAGGGAGCGGAACGTCGCGTCGACTCCGCGCGGCATATCTTCATCGTCGGTCTGCCGCGTTCGGGAACCACACTGGTGGAGCGCATTCTGATGGGCTTGTCCGGCGTCCGCTCGAACGGCGAGACCGATAATTTCTCCCGGGCGCTGCTTGCCGCGGCTCGCGGTAGCGGCGATGTCTTTGCGCAAGCGGCCGCCGCCGATGCGGTCCGTGTCGCGGCCGGCTATACGGAGCTTGCCGACTCAGGCGTCCCCGCCGCGCGCATCATCGAGAAGCTGCCACTCAATTACCTCTACGTGGGCGCCATCCATCACGCGTTGCCGCAGGCGCAGATCCTGCTCGTGCGCCGATCACCGCTCGACAGTTGCTTCGCGATGTACCGCACGCTCTTCGCCGGGGGCTATCCTTTCAGCTACGACCTAGAGGAGCTCGGGCGCTACTATGCCGCATATGAGCAGCTGCTGGATCACTGGCGCACAATCCTCGGCAGCCGCCTGCACGAGATCGTGTACGAGGACCTGGTCCGCGAGCCGCAGCGCATTGGCGCCGCGGTTGCCCGCTCTTGTCGACTTACGTGGAATGATGCCGCAATCGACATCCAGCAGAATCGCGCCGCGTCGCTGACCGCGAGCGCTGCGCAGATCCGCCGGCCGATCTACGGCAGTTCTTCGGGACGTTGGCGCCACTACCGTGCGCACCTCGAGGTGTTGATCGCCACGCTGCGCGCGCGCGGCGTGCCGCTTCCGGCATGAGACCCGCGTCACCTAGCGCGGCGCGCGCCTCAGTCAGAACGTATAGCCGACGCGGATTCCCATCTCCCGTGGCGGATTGACCAGGAAGTCGTTGGTGAGATTGTTGAGCTGGTTTGGCTGCGAGGGTGGGGCCAGGATCTCCTGCTTGTCGAATACGTTCGTCACGTAGAGCGTCGCGCGCCAGGGCTTGTGGCTCAGGCTGATATTGAGATTCATCACGGCATAGCTCGACGAGTGCTGGATGGTGGTCGTGCCGACGCTCGGCGCGACCTGCAGTGCGACGGCATCGCGGTACACGCCGTTCGCCTGCAGCGTGAGCAGGTAGCTCGGCGTCAAATTGATGTCGTAGATGAGGGCGCCGCTCACGCTGTTCTTGGGACTTCCGGGCATCTGCTCACCCGACTTGCCGGACAGTAGGCCCGGCACTATGTTCCCGAGCCCATCGTTCGCAGGCAGCGAAAAATCGCTGGTCAGCTTCGCATCGGCAAACGCATAGCCGAACGAGTAGGTCAGGTTCGGCACGAAGAGCGGACCGCTCGATTCGAGTTCGAAGCCCTTCGACTCGGCGGTGTTGGCATTGTAGACCGCCAGGTTGCCGGAGGGCAGGCTCGAGGAGATCTGCGGCTTGTCCCAGTGAATGTCGAAGAGCGCGAAGGTATAGGAGAGGCCGTTCGCAAAGCGTCCCTTGATTCCCGCCTCGTAATTGTTCGTGCTGTCCGGCTGGTAAGTGTGAAGCAGCGGACTTTCCTGGAAGATGCCGCTTTCGGGCACCGAGTTCGCCCCGCCGCGCCGAAAGCCCTGCGACCACAACGCATACACGAAATGGTGATTGGCGTACTCATAGGAGACATCGACTTTGCCCACAGTCTTGGACGCCGGTGCCTCGCGCGGGGTGGGTGGAATCAAGGTGTTGAACGTGAAGTCCTGATATAGCTGCTCATCGGTGAAGCTCTGATTGAAATGGCGCACACCGAAGGTGACCTGAGCGTGCGCTAGGAAATGCCAAGTGAGCTCGCCGAACACGGACTTGTCTTCGAACTTCTGCGTGTCGAGCTGCTGGAAGGTGAGATCGTTCGGACCGGTCACGACCAGACAGTTCGGAAAGGTCGATCCCGCGTAAACCGGCGCGGTACAGCCTTGCGCCACCGAGCGCTCCGGCGAACCCGGCGTAGTCACGTACCAATCGCCGTGGCGCGTCTGGTTCATGTAGAAGAGTCCCACCACATAGTCGATCTTGTGTGCGGGATCGGACTTGGACACCAGCCGCAGCTCCTCGGTGAAGGTATGCGCGGAATCCGTGAACAGGAACGGGTAGATCCAGCGTGGATTCGTGGGCACTCCGGCGTAGTAAGGCACGAAATAGCCGCCGGCAAATCCGCCGTAGTCGAACGTCGAATCCTGAATCAGGGAGCCATGAGTCGTGTAATACGAGGTCGTGGACGAGACGGTCGCGAAGCCTGCGTCCCAGCTCAGATCGAGGCTCGTCAAATTCGTCGTGCGGTCGAAAGGCTCATCGACGAGCGCCAGTTCCTTGTAGTTACCACCTGCTGGGTAGACCGTCGCGGGATCGAAGGGTGATACCCCGCCCGCATACGTGGGATTGACCTGCGGGCCGCCATCACCGGTGACCTGAGCGTGCAGGAATGCGAGCTCCGCGGTGAACGAGTCGGTCGGCTGCCACAGCAGGCTCCCACGCCCGGTAAACGTGCGCTGCCAATTCCAGTCGCTGCGGCTGGTGTAGATCGGGGAGCTGTTGACGATATCGTTCGGGTTCGCGAGCAATGGTGTGCCGTACACGGTATTGTTGGTGCGCTCGAGCGGCCCCCACACGTCGATCCAGCCCGGCTCGTAGGCATACTTGGCCGACGCGCGAAACGCGAATGCATCGCCCAACGGGATGTTGAACACGCCGTTCACGGAATAGCCGGTGCCGTCCGAGTGAGCAAGCTTCGAGCCGCTCGCCTCGATGAGCCCGGTGAACTTGTCCAACTGGGGCGAGTTGGGAATGAAACGCAGCGCACCGCCGAGTGCGCCGGCGCCGTAGAGCGTGCCCTGCGGCCCGCGCAAGATCTCGATGCGGTTCAGGTCATCGAGCTGAAAATACCCCTGAATCGGTGAGTTGCCGATGTATGTGCCGACTGGATCCTGCTCGAATGTGCGAAAGCCCCTCGCCGGACTGCCAGTGGCATTAATGCCGCGGATGATGGGTGCGACGGCACCGGCAAATCGAGCGCCGTAGTCGTACATGGCCAACCCCGGCACCTGGGTTGCGAGCGACATGATGTCCGTCGCGCCACTTGCAGTGATTTGCTCCGGAGTGACGACGGAGATGCTGTAGGGCACGGCCTCGAGCGCCTGCTGGCGCCGCGAAGCGGTCACGGTGACCTCCTGCAGTTGTGTTCCGGAGCTCAGGTCGCCTTGGTCAGCAAGGCCGGGACGCGGTGCGCCGTAGAGCGCAACGACCACGGCGGCTGCGACGCTCGTCGTGGCTGGCAACGCGAGCCCCGCTTTCTGAATGCTCAAGCGCTTCAAACGCACGGTCGACATGAGCTCCCCTAGATTCTGTTTTTGCAACGCCGCTCGTCAGCGCGTCCAACGATAGACCGCCCCCGGAAACGGCGCCTTCCATTGTTCGAAGGCACCCGTTATGAACACTGTGTCCGCGCTCGCACCGAACGCCATGTTGGTCACGAACGGTGTCGGTACGTCGATGCTCCGCACGAGCTTCTTTTGCTCATCTACCACCAGTACGCGACCGGAACCGTTTTGCGCGATGTAATAGTTGCCGTCCGGGCCGAGCTTGACTCCGTCGGGGCCGTTGTAGGCATCCTCGTGCGGGGTCGGAGGGGCAAGGTCCTGGAGCCGTGCCCACACGGTGCGCGCTCCCAGCGCGCCATCCGCTCCGATCGGAAACGAAAGAATGCGGTCTGCGAGCATTTCAGCGACCAGCAGGTGCTGCCCATCCTTTGCAAGCGTCAGCCCGTTCGAGTAGTGGATCGTGTTGGCCACTTCGGTGATGGTCTTGCCGTCGGCCGTCATGTGCAGCACGGCGCCGCTGATCGGTGCCTTTATGTCGTAGACGCCGGATGCGGAGAAATACACCCCGCCGTGGCCGTCCGCAGCGAAATCATTGGGACCGACGAAAGATCTCCCGCTGCTGTCCGAACGGATCGCACGAGTCTCCTTGCCGCTTGCATCGAGCTCTACGAGCGAGTTGGAGTCGTAACAGGCCACGAGCAGATGGCCTTTGAAGGGCATGAGGCTGTTCGCTCCACAGCCGTCCTTGTGCCAATAGACGGCGGTGTGTTTCCCGTCCCACGTCTTGATGTTGCTCGCAGAGTACTCGACGTAAAAAAGCTTGGCAGCGCGCCAAAGCGGGCCCTCTGGATAGTGCGCTTGAGAATCAATGAGGCCTATCTGTCCGGCAACAACGGGCAGTGCGGCCGTGCACGCAAGCAACCAGAGCGTCCCGCGCCAAACCCCCAATGCCGCCGCGAGCACTGCAGGTCCTCGCTTCGAACTGAAGTCCACCTTCCCCCCGTGCGGCGCTACCGTGGCTGGTCGGACCGCTCTTTGCAACAATCGAAGTGCGAGTCGAACGGGAAGAATTCTACACGGTTCGCGCCGCCGAGCTCATCGCGCATGCCTGTCGCGAGGGGAACTGCAATCCCAAGGGCCTGGTGCTGCACTCCGACAACAGCAAACCTATACGCGCCAGTACTTTCGTTGCCACACTGCAATGGCTTGGGGTCATACCGTCCTTCAGTCGAACCCATGTCTCGGACGACAATCCGTACTCCGAGACGCTGTTCCGCACTCTCAAGCACTCTCCGGCCTATCCGCGGTTGCATTTGAGAGTCTTGCGTGCGTCCGACGTTGGATGACGGCCTTCGCCGCTTGGTACAACGCGGAGCATCGTCACAGCGCGATCCGGTATGTGACTGGATAAGCGTCACTTCGGTCGAGAGAAGGAGATCTTGGCTCGAGCCACCGCGTGTATGAACCGGCCCGACAGAGCAATCCTGAGCGATGGACCGGCGCCACTCGAAATTGGTCGCCGGTGCGCGACGTGACGCTCAATCCGACCGCAGTATCCGAAGTCGCAAATACCTGACTGGGCGACAACCATGTTGACACCTACCGATCGGTATAGTTCGTTACCGATGTGGTCGGTACGGACCATGTCTTGAGCGTGCCGGCTGAGGGGATCGAACCCCCGACCCCATCATTACGAATGATGTGCTCTACCAGCTGAGCTAAGCCGGCACAAAAAGCGAGGGTGCGGATTCTAGCGCAAAAGGCAGCAGGCTTAAGCCTGCTGCTTCTTGCGCAGGCGAATCACGACATCGATGCCCGCCAGCTCGGTACCCGCGGGCGGCGCTGGCAGGCGCCGGAACTCGACCTCGGGCACGGGCACGTCGATCAGTGCGCCGCTGTCGAGATCGTGGAAATGGTAGTGCGGGGCCACGTTCGAATCGAACCAGGCACGCGCTCCGTCCACGGACAGCTGTCGGATGAGCCCCCGCTCGGCGAACAGGTTGAGCGTGTTGTACACCGTCGCCTTGGATACGCGGGCGCCGGCACTGCGCAGATTTGCCAGAATCTGCTCGGCCGACAGGTGCTGCGGGGCGGCGAGCAGCAGCGCAGCAATCTGCAGGCGCTGCGCTGTCGGTCGGATGCCGAATTCGCTCAGGCGCCGTGCACACTCAGCCGGGACATCGGGGACGCTGGGGCGGCTTTCCATATCAAACGATTATAACCAAGCCCCCGTCAGCGCCAAACAAATGCTGAAAAGGCGCCGAGCAGAGCCGCCTACCCTATAGTCCCCGCATGCACCAGCAAAGCCCGCCCGCCGAGGCGTCGACCGGACCCTTTGCAGCGCCCAGGAAGCGCGGCCCGACTCTGCTCGAGCTGGCAGTGGGGCTCGTGGTGCTCGCCGTGGCGGTGGCGATCGCCGTACCCCTCGAGCGCATGCATGCGCTGCGTTCCGGACGCCGCGAAGCCACTGCCGCCTTACAGCACATCCAGGCCGCCGAAGAGAGCTTCTTCCTGCAGCACAATCGCTATACGAGCGCTCTGACGGCTCCCGTGCCGGATGGTCTGGGGCTATCGGTGCGCTCAGCGAGCGGGCGCTACGCCTTGACCGTCGAGCTTCACGATCGGGGTACGCTTACCGGTTTTGCGGCGCGCGCTCAGCGGCTCGGAGCTGGGGCGGACCCTCTCTGCCGCAGCTTCTCGCTGGATCAGAACGGCTTGCGTAACGCACAGGACGACCACGGACATGACCGCACCAGCCAATGCTGGCGCTGAGGCGGCACGGACTCATCCAGGCACGCCGCAAAGGGGCTGAGCGGGCGGTCAGGCCTGCGACCGCAGGCCCCTGGGCAATGCGAAGAGCACTCGCTCCTCGCGACCCACCACTTCCTCGGGCTCGTCCGCACCCCACGAACGCAAGCGCTCGATCACCTGCTGTACGAGCAGCTCCGGCGCAGAGGCACCGGCGGTGAGCCCGACGACGCGCTTGTTCTCAAACCACTCACGGTGCAACTCCTCAGGACCATCGACGAGGTAGCCGGGCACGCCGGTGCGATCGGCAAGCTCGCGCAGCCGATTGGAGTTGGAGCTCGAGCGAGAGCCCACGACGATGAGTACATCACAGCGCTGCAATAGCTTCTTGACCGCATCCTGGCGGTTCTGCGTGGCGTAGCAGATGTCTTCCTTGCGCGGCGTGGCAAGTCCCGGAAAGCGCTTGAGCAGCACGCCGACCATCTCCGCAGTGTCATCCATCGAGAGCGTCGTCTGGGTAACGAACGCGAGACGCGCGGGGTCGCGCACTTCGAGTTGCTCGACCTCCTGCACGCTTTGCACCAGGCTGATGCGGCCGCCGAACGAGGTGTCGAACCGACCGAGCGTACCTTCTACCTCCGGATGGCCGGCGTGTCCGATGAGGATCACGTCCCGACCCTCACGCGCATAGCGCTGCACTTCCATGTGCACCTTCGTCACGAGCGGACAGGTGGCGTCGAAGACGTTCAGCTTGCGCTCGCGCGCTTTGCGCTCCACGGCGCTTGGCACGCCGTGGGCCGAGAAGATGACGGTCGCGCCGTCCGGCACCTCCGACAGCTCCTCCACGAAGATAGCGCCCAGCCCACGCAGGCGGTCCACGACGTAGCGGTTGTGCACCACTTCGTGGCGCACGTAGATCGGAGCCCCGAACAGCTCCACGGCGCGCTCCACGATCTCAATGGCACGGTCGACACCGGCACAGAAGCCGCGCGGATTGGCGAGCAAAACCTGCATCAACTACTCCTCCGCCGGCCTTCCATCCATGCATCGATCAACATGAGCACGGCCCCGACGGTGATGGCGGAATCGGCGACATTGAACGCCGGAAAGTAGGCATCCTTCCAGTGTACGTCGATGAAATCAATGACGTGGCCCAGGCGCAGGCGATCGATCAGATTGCCGAGTGCGCCGGCCAGGATCAGGGACAAGCTCAGTGCCAGCAGCCACTGAGCGCGTGCATCCAAACGGTGCATCCAGAACACGATGCCGCAGCCGACGGCGAGCGCCAGGGCCTCGAACAGCCAGCGCTGCCAGCCGGAGGCGTCCGCCAACATGCTGAAGGCGGCCCCGGTGTTGTAACGCAGGGTGATGTTGAGCACCGGCAGCAGCGGCAGATTCTCCGCATAGACGAAATGCCGCACGATCCAGGTCTTGGTGAGCTGATCGAGCAGGATGACGAGTACGGTGATTGGTAACCATCGCCAGCCCCGGCTCACGCAAATCTCCTTCGCTCACCGGCGCCCGTGATATTCGTCACGCAGCGGCCGCACACCTCGGGATAATCTGGATGCGCCCCCACATCAGGAACGTGGTGCCAGCAGCGCAGGCACTTGGCAGCGCCGCTTGGCCGGACTGCAATCCAGATGCCTTCGCGGGCCGCCTCCGTCGCGGCGATCGCCCCGGGGGGTGGCTCGGAGACGCGATGCAGCCGCGCCGCCGAGGTGATGAACAGGAAGCGCAGCTCGTCCCCGAGGACGTTACGGCGCGCGAATTCCGCCGGCACACAGTAGACATCGACCTCGGCATCGAGAGGCGCGCCGATGGCGCCCGACTCGCGCAGCTTCTCCAGCTCGCGCATGACGTCGCGGCGTAGTGCGAAGAGCGCGTCCCAGTCGATATCACCCGCCGCCGCTTCCGGTGGCTCGTGCCAGCTCGCGAGAAACACGGACTCCGCGCGCTCACCCGGCAGGTAGCGCCAGATCTCCTCGGCGGTGAAGGAGAGTATGGGCGCAAGCCAGCGCACCATGCTCTCGGCGACGTGATAGAGCGCGGTCTGTGCCGAGCGGCGCGCGAGGCTCGCGCTGTGCGTCGTGTAGAGCCGATCGCGCACGACGTCCAAATAAAAGGCGCTCAAATCCACGATGCAGAAGTTGTGCACCTTGTGATAGATGATGTGGAAGGCGTACTCGCGATAAGCCTCGATGATCTGCAATTGCAGCTCGCGTGTGCGTGCGAGCACCCAGCGGTCGAGCGCCAGCATCTCGGCCGGATGCACCGCGTCACGCTGCGGATCGAAGCCATGCAGATTACCCAGCAGGAAGCGCACCGTGTTGCGCAGCTTCCGGTATGCCTCCGCGATGCGTCTCATGAGCTGGTCCGAGGCGCTCATCTCGTTCGCATAGTCGGTGGCGGCGACCCACAGCCGCAGCACATCCGCACCGAGCGTGTCGGCCACCTTCTGCGGCAGCACAACGTTGCCAATCGATTTCGACATCTTGCGGCCGCTGTCATCCACGATGAAGCCGTGGGTGAGAACACCGCGGTACGGGGCCCGCCCGTAGAGGGCTTCGGACATGAGCAGCGAGCTATGAAACCAGCCCCGGTGCTGATCCGAGCCCTCGAGGTAAAGATCCGCCGGACCCGTGAGCTCCGGGCGCAAGGTGGCGACGCACTCGAAGGACAGACCGGAGTCTGCCCACACATCCATCACGTCGGTGAGCTTGTGATAATGCGCGGCGTCGGGGCCGAGCAGCTCGGCAGCATCGAGCCCGAACCAGGCCTCGATGCCCTCGCGCTCGACGCGATCCGCGACCGCGCCCATGAGCTCCGATGAGCGCGGATGACGCTCGCCCGTTTGATTGTTCAGGAAGAGCGCGATCGGCACGCCCCAGGTGCGCTGCCGCGAGATGCACCAGTCGGGACGGTTCTCGATCATGCCGGTGATGCGCTGCTCGCCCCAGGCCGGTGTCCACTGCACCGTCTTGATGTCGCGCAGCGCATGCGCGCGCAGGCTCTCGCGATCCATGCTGATAAACCACTGCGGCGTGGCGCGAAAGATCACGGGAGTCTTGTGTCGCCAGCAATGCGGATAGCTGTGGCGGAATGACTCGTGATGCAGCAGCCGGCCGCGCTCTTGCAGCGCACGCACGATGACCGGATTGGCATCGTCCACTTTGAGCCCGGCGACGAGCGGTGTGTCGGGCAAGAAGCGGCCATCGTTGCCGACCGGGTTGGTGACCGGCAGTCGATACAGTTGTCCGACGCTGAAATCCTCGAGGCCATGACCGGGGGCGGTATGCACGGCACCGGTGCCGGCATCGAGCGTCACATGCTCCGCAAGCACGATGGGAACGGTTCGATCCTGGAAGGGATGTTGCAGCGTGAGTCCCTCGAGCGCCTTGCCGGAGAATTCCGCGATCACACGCGGCGAGCTCAACTCAAAACGCTGCAGGCAGCTCTCCAGGAGGTCAGCCGCCAGGATCAGACGGTGCGCCGCGTCCCTTCCGTGCGCCTCGACCAGCACGTAACGGTAGGAGTCGCGGAGCGCGACCGCCTGGTTGGCGGGCAGCGTCCAGGGGGTGGTGGTCCAGATCACGACATCGATGGGCGCCGCTCCGAGCGTGCCAGCCGGCACGCCGATGCGTCGCTCGAGATCGCCATGATCGACCACGCGGAAGGCCACATCCACCGCCGGCGAGGTGCGCTCTGCGTAGTCCACCTCGGCCTCCGCGAGCGCCGAGCGACACTCCGTGCACCAGTGCACAGGCTTGACGCCCTGATATACGTGGCCCGCGTCAATGACCCGGCCGAGTGCACGAATCTGCTGCGCCTCGTAGCGCGGATCCATGGTCAGGTATGGGTGATCCCAGTCACCGAGCACGCCGAGCCGTTTGAAAGCCGCGCGCTGGATGTCGATCTGCTCGGAGGCGAAGGCGCGGCAGGCGGCGCGGAAGGCTTCCGCGCTGAGCTTCTGGCCGGGGCGGCCGTGCTTCTTCTCGACTTGCTGCTCGATCGGCAGGCCGTGGCAATCCCACCCGGGCACGTACGGCGCATCGAAGCCATCGAGCGCGCGCGCCTTGACGATGATGTCCTTGAGTATCTTGTTGGTCGCCGTGCCGAGGTGGATATCGCCGTTCGCATACGGAGGGCCGTCGTGCAGCAGAAAGCGTGGGCGGCCGCGGGCGGCCACGCGCATCTTCTCGTACAGCCGACCGCTCTCCCACTGTTCGAGGATGGCGGGCTCGCGCTTGGCAAGATCCGCCTTCATCGGGAACTGCGTCTCGGGAAGATTGATGGTCTGTTTGATCGTCTGCTTGTAGTCAGCCACTCGAATACCATTCATGGGCCGCGCCCAACCGGATGCCCGCCACGGCGGTCACGCGCTCAAGATCTGCCGCGCCGCGGCTGCGTCGCGGTGCATCTGCTCGATGAGCGCATCGAGCGAGTCGAAGCGCTCCTCGGCGCGCAGCTTCGCCACGAACTCCACCTCGATCTCACGACCATACAGGTCGCCGTCGAAATCGAACACGTGCGCCTCGAGCAGCAGCATGCTGCCACCTACCGTCGGGCGGCTACCGAGGCTCGCCACCCCCGGCCGCGCACCATCACACGCACCGTGCACGCGCACGGCAAATATTCCCTCGAGCGCTGGGCGGCGGCGCTCGAGCGGCAAATTCGCGGTCGCGAACCCCAACTTGCGCCCCAGATGCAGGCCCGGCACCACTCGGCCGCGCATGCTGTAGGGTCGCCCGAGCCAGCGCTCGGCCTGGCGCAGGTCCCCGCGTGCGAGCGCCTCGCGGATGCGACTGCTGCTCACGCGCACGCCATCGACCATGACGGGCGGCACGACCTCGACCCCGAAGCCGAGACGGGCGCCCGCCTCCTGCAGCATGGGTGCCGTCGCCTCGCCGTTGCGGCCGAAGCGAAAATCGTGACCTACGACGACCAGTGCCGCGCACAGGTCCTGCGAGAGCAGCTCAACGAAGCGCTCCGGCGGCAGATTGCGCACGCTGTCCCCGAAGCGCAGCAGCCACATGTAATCGAGGCGCGTCGTCGCATTCAGGATCCGCCAGCGCTCCCGCCACGAGGTCAGCCGCGGCGGCGGATCGCCGGGTTTCAGATGCTCGCGCGGCATCGGCTCGAAGGTCACGATCATCGAGGGCCGCGTGAGCCGCGCACCACGCTCCTCGAGCCGCTCGAGCAGCGCCCGATGCCCGAGATGAATGCCGTCGTAAGTACCGATCGTGACGACACAGCCCCGCTGCCCCGCGCGCAAATTGGCAAATCCACGAATGAGCCTCATGAGCGCTAAGCCACGGACGCCGATGACATTAAATTATAGGGAAGTCTGGGCAACCCCGTTACTGCATGCGTTGACATCCCGGGTGCTCATCCGCAAACTACCGCGCCCTTGCAGCGCCAGGACGCTCGCGGAGACTTTGCGTGGCCAATACAAAATCGGCGGAAAAAGCGGCTCGACAGGCGGAGAAGCATCGCGCGCGTAACGTCGCGCTGCGCACTCGCCTGCGCACCGCAGTGCGCAAGGTGACCACCGCGATCGCCCAGGGTAACAAAGAGGCGGCTCAGACCAGCTACCGCGAAGCGGTGCCGGTCATCGACAGCCTGGTGAGCAAAGAGATCATTCATCGCAATAAGGCGGCAAGGCACAAGAGCCGCCTGGCGGCGCGCATCCGCGCCCTGTAGTAGCCGCACAGCTCAGGCGGCGGGCGGCTGCACGCGCCCCGGCTGTGCCTCGCGCTCTGCGCGCTCCCGCTCCTCGAGAAAGCGCATCACCGCTTCGGTCAGCGCGCGCGTGCCCTCGCCCGTCGCGGCCGAGATCAGAAATCGCGGTCCACGCCAGCGTAGCCGGCGCGCGATCGCACCAAAGAGCTGCTCCGCTTCCTCGCCGGGCAGCAGATCGCGCTTGTTCCCCACGAGCCAACGCGGCCTCGCGGCCAGCTCCGGGCTGAACTTCTTCAGCTCGGCGACGATCGCGCGCGCATCCTTTGCAGGATCGGCATTGGGGTCCATAGGCGCGATATCGAGTACATGCAGCAGCAGGCGCGTGCGCTGCAGATGTCGCAGGAAGCGGATGCCGAGACCTGCCCCGCCGGCGGCTCCTTCGATGAGTCCTGGAATGTCCGCCATGACGAAGCTGCGGTGCAGGCCCACCTGCACCACGCCCAGATGGGGGTGCAGGGTCGTGAAGGGATAATCGGCGACCTTGGGTCGCGCCGCCGAGACGGCGCGAATCAGGGTCGACTTGCCGGCATTGGGCAGGCCTAGCAGCCCCACGTCGGCGATCACTTTGAGCTCGAGCTCGAGCGCGCGCTTCTCCCCGGGAAGCCCCGGTCCGAACTGCCGCGGTGCGCGGTTTGTGCTCGACTTGAAGCGCAGATTGCCCCAGCCGCCCTTGCCGCCGCGTGCCACGAGCAGCGCATCGCCCACGCGCGCCAGATCGCCAAGTTGCTCGCCGGTGTCGGTGTCGCGAACGATCGTGCCCGCGGGGACCGGAATATGAAGGTCGTCACCAGCCGCACCCGTGCAACCCTTGCCCGAGCCAGCCTGGCCGGACTCCGCCCGGTAGGTTCGCTCCACACGAAAGTCAGCGAGTGTGTTGATACCGGGAGCGGCCCGCAGGTAGACGCTGCCGCCGTGGCCCCCATCTCCCCCATCGGGGCCACCATAAGGGACGAATTTCTCCCGTCGGAAGCTGGCGCTGCCGCGCCCGCCATGGCCGGCCTGGACTTTGATGCGGGCTTCGTCGACGAACTTCATGGGCGCGCCCGCGCGCCCGGCGCGGCTACGCCCCTTCCGGGGCTTCCGCGACGGCTCCGGCATCCGCTGCGCGCATGGCCGCCGCTGCGGCGCCGTCCGCTGCCTGCGCATCCGGCAGAACGCTCACGAAGAGGCGCTGCTCCGGCCCCTTGCGTCTGAACTGAACGCGGCCGGTCACTCTTGCGTAAAGTGTATGATCAGTGCCGACACCCACATTCTCGCCGGCTCGCATGGGCGTACCCCGCTGGCGAACCAAAATGTTGCCGGCGAGTACGTACTCCCCGCCGAAGCGTTTTACGCCAAGGCGCTTGGAGTGCGAATCTCGGCCATTCTTGGTGCTGCCGCCTGCCTTCTTGTGTGCCATGTCGAGAAAACCTCTGTCAACCGGCGCTGATGTCGGTCACCTTCAGCTCGGTGTACATCTGCCGGTGACCCTTCTGGCGCAGATAGTGCTTGCGGCGCCTGAACTTCACGATCGAGACCTTCGCACCCTTCAGGTGCCGCAGGACGGTGGCGACCACCTTGCCACCCTTCAGGTGCGGGTTTCCGAGCTTGACGCTGGCGCCCTCGCCCACCAGGAGCACCTCGCCGAGCTCGACGGTGGAGCCGGGCTCGGCATCGAGCCGCTCAACGCGCAGCACCGCATCTTTCGTGACCCGATACTGCTTGCCGCCTGTGGCGATGACCGCATACATGCTGGGATTCCTTGCGGGGGAGTCGCGCCGAGCAACGCGCGAAAGGCGGCGCATTCTACTGACCGGCACCACAGCGGTCAAACCCATGATTCCTCATGGACTTACGGGCGCAGAGGCCGGCCGCTGCGCATTCTCGGCGGCCTCCAGGTCGGCTAGGATGACCGCTCGGCCAGGCACCCCCAGCCCATGACACTACATGAGATCCGCACACTCGTCCGACATGATCTCGCATCGGTGGATGAGGTCATTCGCTCGCGGCTGAAGAGCTCGGTCGGGCTCATCGATAGGGTCGCCGAATACATCATCTCAGGGGGTGGCAAGCGTTTGCGCCCGCTGCTCGTCGTGCTCGTCGGCCGAGCCTGCGGCAACGCGGGCCATGCGCACGTCGAGGCGGCGGCCTTTATCGAGTTCATTCATACGGCCACGCTGCTGCACGATGATGTGGTGGACGGCTCATCGATGCGGCGCGGCCGCGACACCGCCAACGAGGTCTACGGCAATCCGGCGAGCGTGCTGGTCGGGGATTTCCTGTATTCGCGTGCCTTCCAGATGATGGCCTCGCTCGATTGCCAGCGGGTGATGGAGATCATGGCGGACGCAACCAACGTCATCGCCGAGGGCGAAGTGCTGCAGCTCATGAACGCCCACGATCCCGAGACGACTGAGCAGCGCTACCTCGATGTCATCTATCGCAAGACGGCGCGCTTGTTCGAAGCCGGTGCGGAAGTCGCAGCCGTACTCTCCGACGGGCCGCCCGAGATGCAACGCCGGCTGGCGCTCTACGGCCGCCATCTCGGCACCGCATACCAATTGGTGGATGACGTGCTCGACTTCCGCTCGAATCCGGCCGAACGGGGCAAAAATCTCGGCGATGACCTCGCCGAGGGCAAGCCCACGCTGCCCCTGATTCATGCGCTGCGCCGTGCCGGCGAGCGCGAGCGGGTATTGATGCGCGAGGCGATCGAAAGCGGCGGCCTCGCCCAGCTCGAGCCGATCATCAGCGCGATCGAGTCCGGCGGCGGCCTCGAGTACGCCGCGGAGCTTGCGCGCCACGAGTCCGAGGCTGCGCTCGCTGCGCTGGAGATACTGCCGGAGAGTCCGTACAAGCGCGGGCTGCAGGCGCTCGCGCGCTTTGCCGTGGATCACACCGTCTGAAACGCATCCAGTGCAAGTGGCATCCCCGATCGATCTTTCGTATAAATGCGGCGAAATGCCGTTGCGGGTCGCACCACGCCCGGCGGCAGGAGTGACGCCATGCCTCGCCTGATGATCGCGCTCGCATCGCTACTCATGACCGTCGCAGGTTGCGTCAATGCACCGGAGGGAGACAGCAGCAGTGGCGGCTCCTCCGGCGGTAGCAACTCGAGCAGCAGTGCTCTGACTGCCAACTCGTCCGGCACTCACACCGTGAACGGCTCGATCAGCGTACCTGCGGGCCAGCAGGCCGGAGAAGTCACGACGGTCAATGGCTCGATCCGGATCGCCGGCGGTGCCACGCTCACCGAAGCCCATACGGTGAATGGCAGCATCGGCGTCGGAGCCCACGCATCGGCCGTTACCCTGCAGACGGTGAATGGCGGTATCAGCCTCGATGAGGGCGCGCACATCTCGCGCGATGTCGCGAGCGTCAATGGGGACCTCACGCTGCACGGCGGTTCCGAGGTGACCGGATCCATTGCGAACGTGAATGGCAAGATCGAGCTCAACGGAGCTCACGTGGGTGGGGGCATTCGCACGGTCGACGGCGACATCGACGTGATGGGCGGGTCTCACGTGGAGGGCGGCATCCTGGTGGAGCGGCCCTCGATGAGCTGGTTTCAATGGTCCAACAGCAAACCACGCATCGTGATCGGCCCCGGCTCGGTGGTGCAGGGCAATCTGCGCTTCGAGCGTGAAGTGAAGCTGTACGTGAGCGACAAGGCGACGATCGGGCCGGTGACCGGAGCTACGCCGATCCGCTATTCGGGCGACAGCCCGCCTGCATGAGCCCTCACGAATTATTCGGGCGAGGCAGCAGTCCGCTCGATTGAAACGGCCGCTGCCCATCAAGTAGACTGCGCGGCCCGCAAAGATGCCGGCCGCACTTCGATCCGGGGTGTAGCTCAGCCTGGTAGAGCACTACGTTCGGGACGTAGGAGTCGCAGGTTCAAATCCTGTCACCCCGACCAAGAAAAACAACGACTTAGTGGCAGTCCGGCACGCCTAGGCGGCGCGCGACCGCAGAGGAGGCTAGGCGATCCTCTTGCGGTCGCTCGATCGTAACGACCGCCCGCGCTAGACTTTGCCACGCAAAGCGCGGGGGGACACACGCCATGCTTGACGTACGTGATGCGCTCTTGGAAGTTGCGTCCATTCGCGATCAGATCGCACGCTGCGTCGAATTTCGCGGATACGGCCCGACCACACTCGCGGTCACAGGAATCCTTGCGTTTGTCGTGGCGTCCGCACAAAGCGCGTTCCCAACGGAACGAGCGCACGCGATCCCCGTATATATTGGTCTTTGGACAGGCACCGCCGCTGTCGCCCTGACACTGATCATCATCGAGACAATCGTTCGATCGCGGCGGATTCATTCGGGCCTCGCCGTACCGATGCTTCATTCGGCGCTCGAGCAGTTCTTGCCATCGCTCGTCGCCGGTGCATTGCTGACGCTCGTACTCGTGACCTGCGCTCCGCTCACCCTATGGATGCTGCCGGGTTTGTGGCAGCTGCTGTTTAGTCAGGGAGTGTTTGCATCGCGCCGGTTCCTGCCCCGTCCTATCTTCTGGGTGGGGGTGTGGTATCTGGCAACAGGCCTTGCCTGTCTGGTTCTCGGTCAGGGCGATCGGGCACTTTCACCCTGGGAGATGGGTATTCCGTTCGGCCTCGGCCAGTTGCTCGTGGCGGCGGTGCTGCGCTTCGGTTATCGAGATGCGGATGCTTGGGCCTAAATCCAAGCGCGCGGGCGCACGCACAAAGCGATTCGCGTATGAGGGCCTCGATCGGGCGATTCACGAGCGAGCGCGGCTGGGCGTTCTCACTTGCCTCCTAGCCCACCCGGACGGACTTTCCTTTCCGGCGATCAAGGCGCTTTGCGGCTTGACTGACGGAAACCTGAGTCGACATCTCGAGGTCCTCGAATCAGCCAAGCTGGTCCACATTACCAAGGCCGTCGAAGGTAACCGCCTCCAGACCTCGTGCTGCATTACCCCGGCTGGGCGCAAACGCTTCCTGGCCTATCTTGCTGTTCTCGAGCAGGTACTGCTCGATGCGAATCACCGCGGGGAGACCGAGCCAGGATCTCGCGGGCTCACCAAGCTGCAAGAAACGTGACCCGCTGAACTCGGCCACCCTTCAGAGCAGCGCAAGTCAGAAACCTTTCGAGGACGTGGAGCGGCGCCGGCGGACTCTCCCATGTTCACTTTGCATTGCAAAGTCAAACTTTGCATCGTAAAGTGCACGGGCATCCGGCGGACGCGCGGATGCCACCATGCGGTTGTCTCATCCCCGATCGTTGCGCCGTGACCAAACCGGTCGGGTCCGCGGCATTAGCGTCTGTCGCCGATGTGAGATGTCAGCGATCTGAAAGGCGTAATCGAAATAATGCTAGCCCGAAATCGCGGCCAGTTCGGCGGCGGCAGAAGGTAAGCAACGTGAGACGGCGCATGAGCAGCGACCAACGCAGACAGATCATCAGCGAGCGGTTCGCCTCCGGTGAGCTACCGACCTATGTGCAGGCTAGAATTTTCAGTGGACGCGGCACGGGGCACACCTGTGACTGCTGCGGCGGTGTGATCGACGCGCGAGAGATCGAATACGAAATTGAACTGCCTGATGGGCGCACCGTGGCGAGCCACATTGCCTGCTGGCTGGAGTGGGCTGCCCTGTCGCAATCTTCGGCTGACGATCCAAGCGCGGCGGAATGGCTTCACCGAGGACAGAAACGTCCCTGAACGGGGTATCGACTCTCTGGCGGCGCAAGCTCGATAGGGAGCCGAGCAGCCGGCGCACAAAATCAATAAGTTAGTCTGACGCGATAGCTATCGCGTCAATGAGCTCAGCGATGAGGAAGTCGCCGCAGGACGCCCAGGGCAAGGTGCCCGGCAAGCCATAGGAGGGTCGCCATCCCCACTCCGAGCGCGGCGACTGTGAAGGCGATCGCGAGGCGATCAGTAACGGTGCCCATAGACTGTGCGATAAGTATCTGCCCAACTCGCACGCTGCGGCTGTGCACCAAGTAGCAATTTGTGGACAAGTCCATCCGCCCGTCGATGTACGGGATCAGGCTCGCGGGAGAGCCGCGCTACGCCGAGAGGCGTGGCTATGGAGTCCGAGTTCGAGAAGACGCTACGCACCCGGAGCTAACAATTCGACGCCTGGACGGTCGCCATGATGGTGATATCCAAGATCGAATTGGAATGCAGCCAGAACCAAGCATTGTTGGGCGAGATGCGCCGCGAGCGATAGATTGCCAATCGGGCGCCGCGCGGCTGAACGATTCCGACCGATTGAATGACCCCCCTCGTTCGATTTTGGCGTGTGTTCAGCTTCGCGGCAGCCCACCACTCGCGCGCCGCGCGTAGCCGGTCACACCAATAACGCAGTCCGCGTGAAAACGGTCATTGCTGTCACGCTCGGCAGTGGCGTTTCATATGCACAGACAAGACTACGCAGGGCCCACCAGTGCACAAGAGCGGACGCATTACAGTCGAGCGAGCGGGTACGCGTTATCACGGAGAGTGGCTGGTCGAAAAAGGAACGCTGCGAGTCTCGTGCGCGGAGCTCGGCGCCAAGGAAACTCGTGTCCCGTCGTCGGTCGGTGCCTTCGAAGGCCTGGCGAGAGTTCTGCTTGATGAGCTGGTGACGGAGCAGCGCTTCCGCAAGTCCGGTTGAAGTGCCTCGCTCATGGATGAGAGCCGGCAAGGCCAGATAGCCATGGTATGCATGGACTGCGGGACGCGCCGCTTGGCCCCGCGGCCGCCCGACGCTCCGTCGTCGGCCGTTAGATATTTCACGCACTGCGGCTGCGGAATGCCACGCAGCAAGGGTCCACCCTATTACCTGGACGCCGAAGGCGAGCGCATCCGCGCCTGACACGCGGCCGCCTCCCGGGATGTCGCGCTGCAGCCCCCGGTTCATTTCGAGTCGATCGCGGACGCAAGCTGATTCCGCTTCTTGTCAATTCAGCCGGCACGGGACTATAAGTGACCTGTCGGCAAGGTCGAGGAGAAGAGGAATGAGCCACGAGTATCTCGGCCGATGCAAACGCTTGGCGGCACTTCTATCGGTAGCTCTCGGGCTGCTGCTGATCCAGCCAGCGACTGCTGCCGGCAAAGACAAGGCAGCCGACCGCTCAGGCAGTGGATTCCAGCTCAACCTGAGTGGCAGCGTGAGCGACAGTGGACCGTTTCATCTGTGCACCGCCAAGTACACCGTACCCGCAGGCAACCCGCTGCACGTCAGCAGAGTCGGCTTTGTGGGCTCGTCAACGCAGGCCGGGAATGGGCCCATCGGTGGGCAGATATTTGTTGGCTCGGCGCTCGTCGGTGTCCTCAATCCGACCCCCGCGACGCCGCTCAATAACCCGCCGTATGTCGTGACCTTCTATAGCAATCAGGATTCGGACGTTGACGTGGATGGCGGCGCGGTGCTCTACATCTTGCTTCAGTTCGCGGTCCAGGATCAGAGTTTGCAATGTAGCATCGTGATCGCCGGCCAATTCGTCAGCAAGTCTCAGTCATAGCGGGCACAGGCGGGGTATTCGCGACGGCGCTCACCCCATGGGCGATGCGAGAAGACCTCGAGCGGCAGCCCGAACCCCGGGATCTGACATGCGGTAGATGCTGCGGTCGAGGAGGTAGTGCACGAACCCCGAAGCAAAGCCGGCGGCGACCAGTGCGGGAAGCCACGAAGAAGTGCGCAACGCTTCGGAGAGCGCGCCAAAAATCCGGTCTGCGTAGGCTGCGGCGGTCCTGCCGGCGAGCTCTTCCACCTCAAAGACAGGCAGCAGCAGAACTGACGCCACGACCAGGATGAGCACGATCGCCCAGGGCCTCGCATTTACAGTGTGCAACGTGCGGCGGACGATGCCTTTGCCCGGCGTCGACTCCGCGCTCGGGACCCGGGACGCGAGGCCAGTCGCAAGCACCCAGTGCTGCGAAGTCCACACGACGAGAAACAGAAATAGGCTACGAGGCTGCAGCGCAATGGCCACCATCGCTGCGAGTCCCAGGACGTAAAGCACGCGCGGTAGAGAGCGCCGCGGCGCGCGCGACTCGAACATCAGCACGACGAGCGTCGCGGCGAGCAACAGCAGCAGCGCGGCTGCGCGGATGTCTGCTTGCTGCGCTACCAGCCAAGCCGTGAGAGACCAGCTGCCGATCCATCGATCCTGGTAGGCGGCGGATCCGGCCAGGACGTCGGCAAGGAAAACGAGTGCCCCGCCCACGCCCAGAGCAAAGATCCAATCGAGGCGCCGCGTGTACGCGCAGCGTCCGCGCCCTGCTCGCAATCGATAGAGTGACAGAGCGCCGAAATGCTGTGCGGCAAAGTGGTAGGTCCCCCACCCGTAATCGAGTATTGCCATGACCACGAGGCGCTCTTCGCGCGTCCATGGGAGTGCGCCGTCCGCCGGTAGAAACACCACAAAGCAGGCGCTGAGGACCAGCAGCGGCAACACGACGAACCTCAGCGGCGCGTTTCGCAGCAGTGGCCGGTATGCTTCCGTGGTGTACGCAAGCCAGGCGCTGCTGAAACGGTGACCGATCCAGAACAACGCGGTCAAACCGAAATAGAGGCGGTCGAGAGAGCTCGATTCCGCATTGGGGTAGCCGTGCACGAGCCAGAGAGCGAGCGGCAGCAGCCACAGCGCGTTGAGTATCCATAGCCCGTCCCAAAGCGGGCCGCGCACCCAGCTGTTTGAATGCGTGCTTGCGGGTGCGCCCGCGAGCGAAGTGTGAATGCTGGACGGTGGAACAGTTGCGGCGGCGATCGTGACCATCATTGCGGCTCTTTGCTGCATCGGTAGCCTACTACGGGGCGTCACCATCCAGTAATTGCCTATTCGTCTTGCTGGTCGAGCCGGTCCACGCGCTACAGTCGCTCGCATGCGGCTGGCGGACTTCACCGCGCTCGAATGGACACTGCTCGCGGGAGCCTGCGAGACGGTTGCTGTCAAGGAGCGCGAGCGCGCCGCCGCAGCGTCTGATCATCGGCAGAATGCTCGGGATCTGCTGCGCTCGGCTCGCACCTACGAGCGCTTGGCCGAGCGCTGCATGAAGTTTTCGAAGCAGGACTCGGATGATCGTGCGCAGCCGCCAGCCGCGCGCGCCGATGACACCTTGGGTAACATTTGAGTGTCTAAAGTGCTTGTTTTATAGGAGTTTTCTCGCCTGCTGCGGCGCATCTTGGTACAATGGCGCATGCCGGCGGCCCTCGATTTGCCCAACGATGTCGACACCCTGAAGCGACTCGTCGTCGAAGGACAGGCCGCCCTCGAAGCCGCCCAGGCCTTGCTCCTGTCGCGGCAGCTCGAGGTTCACCGACTCAAGCTTCAGATCGCGAAGTTGAAGCGCCTGCACTTCGGTCGGGCGTCGCAACGCGTCACTGGGAAGATCGAGCAGCTCGAATTTGCTTTGGAGGAGCTGGAGGCAGCCGAGGCGGCTGCGCCTGCGACTCCCGTGACCGCTGACAAGGTCGGTGAGAGATCCGCGCGGCGCGCGCTTCCGACTCACCTGCCCCGCGAAGAAGTGGTTCATCCGGCGCCTTCTAGCGATCCTGCCGCGTGCCCCGTCTGCGGCTGCTCGCTCAGCGTGGTCGGCGAGGATGTAGCGGAGGTGCTCGAGCATGGTCGCGAGGGCTTCAAGGTCCTGCGTCACGTGCGGCCCAAGCTGTCCTGTGGCCGATGCGAACTGGTCCTGCAGGCGCCGGCAGCGTCCCGGCCGATCGCCCGGGGTGTCGCAGGTCCGGGCATGCTGGCGCACGTGCTGGTATCAAAGTATGCCGACCATCTGCCGCTATATCGGCAAAGTCAGATATACGCTCGCGCAGGATTGGAGCTCGATCGCTCGACGCTGTCGCACTGGGTCGGCGGTACGCACGCGTTGCTCGAGCCTCTGATCGAGGTCCTGGGCCGCCACGTGCTCTGCGGCACTCACCTGCACGCGGATGATGCGCCCTACCCCGTCATTGCACCGGGGACCGGCAAGAGCAGGACCGCTCGGATCTGGACGTATGTGCGCGATGAACGACCCTGGGCGAGCCCCGTGCCGGCCGCCGTGCTCTTTCGCTATACGTCAGACCGCAAAGGACAACATCCGCGCATTCATCTGGCAGGCTTCAGCGGCACCTTACACGCCGACGGCTACGCGGGGTTCGATCGGCTGTTCGAGGGCGCCCGTATCCAGGAGGCGGCCTCCTGGGCGCACGTGCGACAGAAGTTCGCCGAGATCCACTCGGTGGATGAGTCCCCGATCGCCGGAGAAGCACTCGCGCGGATTGCGGTCCTGTATGAGATCGAGAATGAGATTCTGGGCCAATCACCGGACCAGCGCCGTGGGGTGCGCGCGGCGCGATCCGTAGGCGCATTGGCGGACTTGCACGACTGGCTCAGCGGCTGCTCTGGGCGGCTGCCGAAGAGATCAGAGCTCGATGCTGCGATCCGGTACACACTTTCGCGGTGGCAAGCACTCTGCCGCTACTGTGATGACGGACGCGCCGAGATTGATAACGTGGCAGCAGAGCGCGCGTTGCGTGCAATTGGCCTCGGCGCAAGGGGCCACCTGTTCGCAGGCGCCGACACGGGCGGCGAGCGCGCAGCAGGAATCTATTCGCTAATCGGTTCTGCGAGACTCAACGATCTGGAGCCCGAGGCTTACCTGCGGTTTGTGATCGAGCGCATCGTCGATTACCCAATTGGCAGGCTAGAGGAACTGCTACCATGGAACGTCGTCGCGCAGCTTCGCTCCCCGCGCGCGGCAGCTCATCCATAGCCCCCGCACCGCGAGATGGACGCCGAGAGCTGAACTTTCCGCGCCTCGTTGGCTCTCAATCTGGAGATGCGCATGAGCGAGCAGAACGATGAGGATCGCGCGCTTGACCAGGGCCGCGCCTGTGCGATGACGGCGTTGCTCGTGCAGCGTGACTTCGTCGCCTCGCTGGCGCCCCAAGAGCGCCTCTTCTGGTGGCTCGGATTCCTGACGGCAGCCATGGGTGCCGCGGTGGCAAGTCTCGGGGAACGGACCGCCCGCGCTCTGCGCGGAGCGCTTTCGGAGACCCGCGAGCCCTGGCTACGTCCCATGACGCACGTGCGCCGCACTTATATCCGCCGCTCCAAGAAATGACCCGCGGTATGCGCCCGGCAACGCTGGTCCTCGCACTGGTTGCGGCCCTTTTGGCCGCGCAGGCGCGCTGCGACGGGCCAGCTCCCGACGGGTCAATGGAGGTGCGTGTCAGGGCGATCTATTTGTATCCCAAGAGCGCAACAGCGCTCAATGAATCGCTGGATGGCGGATTCTATGGCGATCTATCCGCGGAATGGTTCTTCACCCCACGTTGGTCGGCCGAACTTGCGCTCGCGTTCCCGACGGACTTCACGCATCACTACTTCGATCCGATGGGCGCGCCCCTGTCCGATGACATCAAATTGATGCCCAACACCTTGACGGTGAAGTACAGCCTGCAATCCACCGATAGTCTGTATCCCTACCTCGGAGCGGGCATGCACTACACAACACTCAGTAGAGACAGCCCGAATCCCGCCCTCGGTGTCCAATCGCCGAGCGTCGGCTGGACCGCGCAGACAGGGCTGGAGTGGCGGCTTATCCCGGGCTGGTACTTCAACGCCGACGTCCGTTACCTGGGAAATCTCGAAACGCGAACCACCGCCCCGCTGGCACCTCAGACTCACCTGCGGATCGATCCATTTCTCTTCGGCATCGGCTTCGGATTCAGGCCCGGCGGCTCCTAGCACCGGCCGCGGACAACGACGACGTCCCCCACCGAGGTGGGGTGTGGTAGGACCTTGGGACGGCCCTTGGAAAAGTGGAAAGTCTATGTTCCCTTAGAGCCCTTAAGGGAAAGCCGATTTACCACGTCGGTGCATGCCCGGATTTGATGCTGTCGCCAGGCGCCAACTTAACGACGTCCGCCCGATCGGAGGCGGTGCGAGTCATCAGGTGATTTCGTTCTGCGGGGTGCGGCGAATGGCGAGCTCGATGGGATCCAGATCATCGGGAATGAAGTCGCAGGCGCTTTGTGCACCCAAAGGCAGCGGCGTGCCGTTCAGGACCTCGATGCCGCGCAACGCGCGCTGCGCATACGGTTGACCACGCTCGAGCTGCTCCCACAGCTGACGACCCAGGACCCGTAACTCCGGAGCCGCCAGAGCACGCAAGGTATGCAGCCATACCGCTGTGCCTGCCACATCGCCGCTCTGCCGCGCCTTCTTATATGTGCTCACCATACGCGACAGCCGCTGCTCGAGAAGCGCCTGCTCCGGTGCGTTCGTGACGCGCAGCATGTCATCCGCGAATTGTCCATCGCTGCGCATGCGCGTCCTGATCAGGGCCGCCGTGGCAACGAGCATCCCCAGCTCCTCGACCGATCGCGCGCGCAGTGAGGCAATGAAGCGCTCGAGTTCCTGGCGGTCGCCCTTAGCGGCGGCTCGCCTGACGCTGCGTTTGAGCCATCGGGTAAACATGCGCCAGGAATCGCTTCCACGATGCGATATGCGATAGCTGGGCGCTATCCTCGCACAGCGGCTGCCCCAAGCTCGAGCTGTACGCTACCTGTCCGACCTAGGTCCTATAGCAAGCTCGCTGGAGCTCTTCCTAGCATGGGGGTCCCCAAGCCGCAGCCAGAGCACGGAGAACCGTCATGCCCGAGAAGAAACCCAATATCCTCTTCATCATGGGTGATGACATTGGTTGGGCGAATATCAGCGCCTACAACCTGGGCCTCATGGGTTATCGCACGCCCAACATAGACCGGATCGCCAAGGAAGGCGCACTGTTTACCGATTGGTATGGGCAGCAGAGCTGCACGGCCGGGCGCGCCGCTTTCATTACGGGTCAATCGCCAATCCGCACCGGGCTGACCAAAGTTGGCTTACCCGGCGCGACACTCGGGCTCGGTCCCGAGGACCCCTCAGTCGCCGACGTGCTCAAATCGTTCGGCTATGCCACAGGTCAGTTCGGCAAGAACCACCTGGGTGACCGCAATGAGCATCTACCGACCGTGCACGGCTTCGACGAGTTCTTCGGCAACCTCTATCACCTGAACGCGGAGGAAGAGCCGGAAAGTCCCGACTATCCCAAGGATCCGAACTTCCGCAAGAAATTCGGTCCACGCGGCGTGCTCCGCTGCATCGCGACCGACACGGACGATACGACCGTCGACCCGCAGTTCGGCCGCGTAGGTAAGCAGAAGATCGAGAATACGGGCGCGCTGGATCGTAAGCGCATGGAGACCATTGACGAGGAGTTCCTCGGGGCAGCGAAGGACTTCATCCAGCGTCAACAGAAGGCGGGCAAGCCGTGGTTCTGCTATTTCAACACGACCCGCATGCACGTCTTCACGCACTTGAAGAAAGAGTCGCAGGGGAAGACGGGCCTCGGTGTCTATCCCGACGGCATGGTCGAGACGGACGGCCACGTGGGCGAGCTGCTGAAGCTTCTCGATGACCTCAAGGCCGCGGACAACACGGTGGTGGTCTACACGACCGACAACGGCGCCGAGTGTGTGACATGGCCTGACGGTGGCGCGACTCCGTTCAAGGGCGAGAAGGACACCAACTGGGAAGGCGCTTTCCGCGTGCCCTGCGTGATTCGTTGGCCCGGGGTTATCAAGGCAGGAACGATCGTCAACGAGATCTGCGCGCACGAGGACTTTATTCCGACGTTCGCAGCCGCAGCCGGTGATACCACCCTTGTCGAGAAGCTGAAGGGCGGTTCGACACTGAACGGCAAGAAGTTCAAGGTTCATCTCGACGGGTATAACTTGCTGCCTTTCCTCACGGGCGAGCAGAAACAGTCGCCGCGCGAGGAGTTCCTTTACTGGAGCGACGACGGCGACCTGATGGCGCTGCGCGTGCGGCAGTGGAAAGCCGCATTCCTGGAGCAGAACGGGCACATCTCTCCGGAATACCCGGCGGGCCCTTGGGCGGCTCAGTTCACAAGATTGCGTACACCCAAGATATACAACCTGCGCGCCGACCCCTACGAGCGCGGCCCCGACAGCTTGGCATATGGGCTATGGCTGGCTCACCGGATGTTCCTGTTCGTGCCTGCACAGGCGATCGTTGGCAGGTACCTCGAAACCTTCAAGGACTTCCCGCCGCGCGCCAAGGCCGCCAGCTTCACGGTCGGCGACGCCATGGAGAAGATCACATCCACAGCGGGTGCTGCCAGATAAATCAGTTAGCTGAGCGCGAAGGATCGCAACGCTGCCGCGCCGGAGTTCGCTCCGGCGCGGCTATCTCGTCAACTCTCCGCAAGTCCGCGGCTCGCACGATAGACGAAATCGGCCGTCCGACCGTACACGGCCGTCTGCCACGCAGAGTCCTCACAATAGAACGCCGCTTTCATCTGTCTGCGAATGCTCTCATGCACGGACTCGTCGGCGCGGCCCGAGGCGTGCCGCCAGTGATCGGCTCGCAGTGCGTCCAGCACCTCAAAAAGAGGACGAGTGCCGAACTCGAGCGCCACGTAGGTCAGCTCCCTCTCCGGTAGTGCGGCCGCCAGTCCATCGGCGACCGAGCCCACGACCTGTGCCGAGACGGACTCGTCGGCAAAGACATCGCGAATCTCGCACCCGTACCAGCGCTGCGCGCGCTCGCGCACCGCCGGGCTCCGCGCAACCAGTATCGGTTCGCCATAGCCGGTTGGTCCGAGGCCGGTGTGCAGGTCGAGGACCGCGATGCGGCGTACGCTTTTGAGCTGCTCCGATGCGATCTTGGCGAGCGTGTACGCCGACCACGTGCCACGCGTGCCGCCGTAGAAAAGCCCCGTCGGTCGCGTGTACTGCCCGCGCTGCAGCGCGGCTTGCAGCGCACGGGGCCCATGTTGCTGAATGAATCCCTGCAACGCCGCATCGGCTCTCTGGCGCGCCTCTCCCTGCCAGTCGCCCGGCACGAGCCAGTCGTGCAACGCCTCGTAGGCCGCCGACGAGGGTAAGGGCTGGGAGAAATCCATGAAGTTCCGATTGATATCGATGCCATCCTCGTTCACGCGGCGCAGGTGCGCGAAGCCGTAGGGATTCAAGGCGTGCACCAGCACCGCGCACGTCGCGGTCGGCAGGGCTTCATGCAGGCGGTCACGCAGAAAGCCAACCTGGCAGCCTGAGCCACAGAAGCCCTCGACGCCGTGCGTACCCGAGATGACGAGCAACGCGCGCTCGGCGTTTGCTGCACCGAGCCGCGCTACGTCGATCGACAGCGATTCCCCGCGCGCATCGCGGTGTCCGGGAAGCTGATGCGCGGTGAGGTGCGCCCCGGCGCGCGTGGCTTCTGCTCGGAAAAGCTCGCGGGCCGCCGCGTAATCGGCACTGAAATACTCGCTGACCGGCATGAGCGTCGCCTCAATTCCTTGAGATCGCTCGACGATACCAGGATCGACGCATAGGTACGCGCTGTCGGCAATGGCACCCTTTCGCGCACGCTACGCAGCGCTGCGTTGACCACGCTGCCCGCGCATACGAGACTGCCGGGTGACTCCTCCACGCGGTGAATTTGCCAAGCTCGAGCCCGCGCCTGGGTGAGATTGCGACCGATGCAGGATCCCGCATCAATGCTGCGTGCGCTGCGTGCAGACATCACGACACTGAGCGTGGATGCCATCGTCAATGCTGCGAACACCTCGCTCCTCGGAGGCGGCGGCGTGGATGGCGCCATCCATCGGGCCGCGGGACCGGAACTGCTCGCGGCGTGCCGCGGTCTCGGGGGCTGTCGCACGGGGGATGCGAAGATCACGCCAGGCTATCGGCTGAGCGCGCGCTACGTAATTCATACCGTCGGCCCGGTCTGGCACGGTGGGAAGCGAGATGAACTCGCGCTGCTCGGGTCGTGTTACCGCAGATGCGTCGCGATCGCCGCCGACCACAAGCTGGCCTCGCTCGCCTTTCCCTCGATCAGCACGGGTGCCTACGGCTTTCCTATCGAGGGCGCAGCGTCCATCGCCATAACGACGGTGAAGGATGCCGTGGCCGCCGCGCCGCAACTGCGTGAGGTCATCTTCTGCTGTTTCTCCGGCGCAGATCTCGCCGTGTACGAAGAACTGCTGCGAGCGCGGTCAGCGTAGGGCCTGGAGCGTGTGGCAGGCACACAGCCTGCCACACGCTGATCGTCACCGTCCTTCAGTGCGCGGCGGTCCCAATCGATTGCGGAGAATTTCCTGCGGCAATGGGACTCGCAGAGAGCACGGCTAACGTACCGTCGCCGTTAATCTGGAATTCCGTTACGTCCCCGTCGCCGGCATCGACCACATAGGCAAAGTTGCCGCTCGGATCGAGGCTGATGCCAAAAGGCGCGTCACCCGTCTTCACGACAGCTGGGGTGAGAGGCGTAAGAGAGCCGTCTGCGCCGATCGAGTACTGCCCGACGCTGTTGGGGTTGGAGTTGTTGTTGACGACGTAGGCATACTGCCCATTGGGCGTGATGGCAATCGACTCCGGGGTGTCCAGCGTATTCGCCGTACCCTGCTTTGTCGCCGTCAACGTGCCGTCCGGATTGATCGAGAAGCTCGCGACCGTGTTGTCATAGGTGTTGACGACGTATACGAACTGGCCGTTGGGCGAGACGGCGATCGCCACCGGGTTGTTCGGGTTCGCGCTGACCTGAAGGACGCCGCCGAGCGAGGTCAGCACACCGCCTGCGCCGATCGAGTACATGGCGATCGCGCTGCTCTTGAAGCAGGCCACATACAGATACTTGCCGCTCGGATCGATGGCGATGGCAACAGGGTCGCCGCACCCGGCGATACCGTACTCATCGTTGGGGGGAGCGGGGGCGTTCAGCGTCCCGTCCGCACCAATGGTGAACAGTTGGAGCTTGTTACTCTGGCCTGCCGCGACATACACGTAACTGCCTGTCGGGTCGACCGTGATGCCTTTCGGCGCGAGGTCTGTGCCGATGGTGGCAGCGCTCAGGGCCGACCACGTGCCGTCCGCATTGATCGCGTACTCGGACACGGAATTGTCGGTCTGATTCGAGACGTACGCGTACCGGCCCTTCGGGTCAATGCCGATCCCTGCGGGAGTTTTCCCCGTCGCAACGGTGGGAGTCGTAGCGTTTGCGACCAGTGCGCCGAAGTTCGCGGGCACGGTGTTGTCACCGATGGCGAACTGCGAAACGTTGTTGTCACTGTTGTTGGCGGCATACGCGAACTCGTTCTTGACCGACAGCGTCGCGTTGCCGCTAACGGCACCAAACATGGCGCCGATCGTCGTGCTGGGGCTGCCGACAGCGCCGACGGCGGTCGCCAGTCCCTGCGAGCCGGAGGCGTTGCTAATGGTGGCGGTCGTGGTGGCCGACGAGGACCAGGTGACCGTCGTCGTCAGATCTTGCGAGCTGCCGTCATTGTACGTGCCCAGCGCGACGAACTGCTCCGTGCCATCCGCAAGGATGGTGGCATTGCTCGGCAGAATGGCGATCGATGAAAGCGTTACGTTGCCGACGGTGAGCGGCGTACTCCCTGTAACACCGCTGAAGGTTGCAGTGATCGAGGTGCTCCCATTGGCGACTCCCGTCGCCAGGCCTTGGGAGCCGCCTGCGTTGCTGATCGTCGCCGCGGGCGCATTGGTCGACGCCCAGGTGACCTGGGTGGTCAGATCCTGAGTTGTCGTGTCGGAATAGGTGCCTACCGCCTTGTACTGCTGCGTCGTGTTGACCGCAATGTTCGCACCGGCTGGGGTGACGGCGATGGATACGACTACCGCCGGCGTCACAGTAACCTGATCCGGAGCTGAAGTAACCGATCCGAGGGTGGCCGTGATGTTCGCCTTGCCAGTGGCTACCGGCGTGACCAAGCCGTTGCTGCCCGATGCATTACTGACCGTCGCAACGCTCTTCGTATCCGAGCTCCACGTGACCAGGGTCGTGTAAATTGGATGGCTGCCATCGGACAGATTACCCGTAGCAACGAGTTGCTGCGTGGTACCGATGGCTACACTCGGGCTTGCCGGTGTGATCGTGATGGACGTGAGCGATGCCGACGATACGGTGAGAGTGCCGCTGTTGTTGCCACTGGCAACGCCATTCAAACTGGCCGAGATCGTGGTCACTCCGGCAGCCACGGTTGTTGCGAGACCGGTCGTTGCAGCGATGGTGGCCACGGAGGTTTGACTGGAGCTCCAGGTGACCTGCGTAGTGATGTCCTGATGCGAGTTGTCGCTGTAGATGCCGGTCGCCGTATACTGAACCGGAAAGTTGCTGGGCACGCTCTGGCTCGTCGGGGTCACTTCGATCGACTTCAGTGACACCCCCGTCACGGTGATGGTGTCCGTGCCCGAGACGGTGTTGAGCTTCGCGGTGATGGTTGCCATACCCGCGGCGACACCGGTCACAAGTCCCGCAGCGCTGACCGTGGCCGTACCGGTGGCCGAGGACGACCAGGTGACCTGTGCCGTCAGATCCTTCTTGGAATTGTCCGAGTAGACTCCCATCGCCGTCAGTTGCACGGTGGAGCCCGCGGCCACACTCGGATTCGTCGGCGTAACTTCAATCTTGCTGAGCGTGGCGGCCGTCACCGTGAGCTGCGTGCTGCCCGTCATGCTCTGCATCGCCGCGGAAATCGTCGTGGTGCCGGCCGCGACAGCGGTCGCCAAACCAGCGCTTGAAATGGTCGCGACCGCGGTGCTCGAGGAGGACCAGGTGACCTGGCTGGTCACGTCTTTGTGACTGCCATCGCTGTACATTCCGGTGGCAGAGAATTGCTGCGTGTCACCCGCCGCCGTGGACGGGTTGGTGGGCGAGACGTCTACCGACTGGAGTGTCGGAGCGGGGGGCGTGCTGCTCCCGCTCCCACCACCACCGCCACAACTGGCGAGCGTGATGAAGATTGATGCGAAGAGAGCACGAGCCGCGAGGTGCGTGTCCTGGCGGCAAATTCTGAAGAGGCTCATTCCATCGTCCCCTTTATCGTTGTTTGGCCGAGCGCGCTAGCAAAATACCTGAATAGGAATCTCAGCGGAGAGGGCTGAGAATGTGACGCAGTTATCAGTTTGATACGGCCCGCGAATTAAGTATCAAATTTGATGAATTCTGTAAACTCATCCTTTCAGCATGCTGACTTCAGTGTTGGACTCAACCATCAAACTTTTGCGCCAGCGCCACACCTCAACATCCTTGTCCTCGCAGAGGCCATCGCGCTCAAAGCCAAGCTTCAGCAGCACGCGCCCGGACGCCGTGAGCAAGCGTGGCCGTGGCGTTCTCGAGTATGAAGTGAGTTCCGCAACCGTCCTCGCTACGCGTTTATCCGTACACGTGCAGAATGCTCCCGTAAGCGAAGCAGCATAATCAAACAAAGCGCCGCGCATCGCGCCCGGCGGCCCGCACGCGCCTGCAGCGCCGACCGACCCCGAAAGGAGCGCGCGCGGCACCGCTCCGGCACAATGCGCGCGTGACCACGGTACGCGGCTTCATCCTGCAGGCGAGCTATCGTCTGGTCACGGGCGCGCGCGGCCGGCGCACGCCCGTGGTGCATCTCTACGGTCAGCTGGAGCATGGCGGTAGCTTCCTCGCGCGTGATGATCGCCAGCGGCCCCACTTCTACATTCGCGCAAGCGATGTCGAGCGCGCGCCGCCCCTCGGCGTACACGAGCTGAGTGCGATCGACCGGCACACCTTCGATGGTGCGGCCGCCGCTCGCGTGCAGGTGGACATCCCCGCCGACGTTCCGCCGCTGCGCGACGAGCTGCACCGCGCCGGCATTGATACCTTCGAGGCCGACGTGCGCTTTGCGGTGCGTTACCTGATCGAGCGCGGCATCAAAGGCGGCTGCGAGATCGAGGGCGAGGCGCGGACCGGACAGGCGACGCAGGGAGAGGCAGGCATCAGCCTCATCTTCGACAATCCTGCGCTGCGGCCGGCACAGGTCGCAGTCGAGCCGCGAATACTGTCCTTCGATATCGAGACGGACGCCAAGGGGGAGCGTCTGCTTGCCGTGTCGCTCTACGCGCCGGGCATCGATGAGGTGCTGATCGTCGATGGCAGCGAGCGGCCCATGCCGGCGCACGCCACGCGTTGCGTGAATGAGCTCGCGGCACTCTCGGCCTTCTGCGAGCGCATCGCCGCCTTCGATCCCGACGTGCTCACCGGCTGGAACATAGTCGACTTCGATCTGAGCGCGCTGCAGCGCATTGCCCAGCGCCTGCATCATTCGCTGCCTCTGGGGCGCGAGCCCGGGGTGATGCACTTGCGCAAGCCCGAAGGCTATTTCGGCAGCGGTCAGGCCAGCATTCCCGGACGCGTTGTGCTCGATGGCATTGACCTCCTGCGCGGTGCGTTCGTGCGCATGGGCGACTACTCGCTCGATGCGGTCGCGCGCGAGGTCCTCGGCGAGGGCAAGACGATAGCGGCAGACGGACGCGAGCGCATCGCGGAGATCATTCACAACTACAAGCACGACCTACCCGCGTTCGCCCTGTATGCCCGCACCGATGCGCGGCTCGCATATCAGATCGTCGCGAAGCTCAACCTCGTGCGGCTCGCATTTGCCCGCAGCCAGCTGACCGGCATGACACCTGACCGCGTGGGGGCAAGCATCGCCTCCTTCGATTTCCTCTACCTCGCCGAGCTCGAGCGCGTGCGCGTGGTCGCTCCGAGCGTGAGAAGCAGCGACGCGCGCGTTCACGTCGCACAGCAGGGTGGTCACGTGCTCGAACCGGTGACCGGGCTGCACAGCAATGTGTGGGTGTTCGATTTCAGGAGCCTGTATCCCAGCATCATTCGCACCTTCAATATCGATCCGCTGAGCTATGTGGCCAACCCCGCTCCCGAGCTCGATCTGATCCGCACGCCGGGCGGCGCGTTCCGCCGCGATCCCGCGATCCTCCCCGGTCTGCTCGATCAGCTGTTTCCGAGACGTGCAGCGGCCAAGAGGAACCATGACGATGTGGCCGCACATGCCATCAAGATCCTGATGAACTCTTTCTACGGCGTGCTCGGCACGCCGGCCTGTCGCTTCTTCAACCCGGCATTGGCCAACTCGATCACCGGGACAGGCAAGGAGCTGCTGCTGTGGTCGAAGCGCTGGTTCGAGGCTGCCGGCTTCGCCGTGCTCTATGGCGATACCGACAGTCTGTTCGTGCAGTCAGCGCCCGATGCGGGCCGCTTCGACGCCGAAGGTACTCGCGCGCAGGCGCGTGAGCTCGTCGCCGCCCTGAACCGCGAGCTCGCGAGCTATATCGAGGACCGCTGGCATCTGCAGAGCCGCCTCGAGCTGCAATTCGAGAAGCTCTATCTGAAGCTGTTTCTGCCCCGCGCGCGTCACAGCACTCGAGGGGCGAGCAAGCGCTACGCGGGTCTGCTCGAGGTCGGCGGCATTCCGACCGTTGAGTTCGTCGGCATGGAAGTGGTGCGGCGTGACTGGACGGCGCTTGCCAAGCGCGTGCAGCGCGAGCTCTATCAAAGGCTGTTCACCGATCAACCTGTGGATGCATATCTCGCGGAGATCGTGAGCCGCGTCCGCCGCGGCGAGCTCGACGAAGAGCTCGTCTATCACAAGAATCTGCGCAAGGACGCCGGTGACTACACGACAACGACCCCGCCACATGTGGCCGCCGCGCGCAAGTCGAGTCAGCCTCCGGGGCGCTCGATCCGTTACGTCGTCACGAGCGCGGGCGCCGAGCCGCTCGATAACGTCAGGCATCCGCTCGATCGCGAGCACTACATCGACAAGCAGGTGAAGCCCGTTGCAGAGGCGGTGCTGGAGATCCTGGGTCTCGAGTTCGAACGCGTGATCGGAGACACGCGCCAGTTCGACCTGTATTCGTGATGCAGCGAGTGATGCCTAACGATCTAATGCCTAACGATCGGATGTGGCCTCGGAGCGATAGCCGCCCCTCGCCGCCATCCGGCGCGCTGCCGCACGGATGATCCAGGGTGCAAACCGCTCGAGGGCCACGAAGATCTTGCCGTGTCGCGTGATGATCACCTCGCGACGCCCGCGTGCCACCGCGCGCAGCATTTGGCGCACGGCCGGTTCGCGCCGCATGACGAGCCACTGCGGAATTGGGTCCGGAGCCTCGGCGTGCACCTCGCCCAGATTGTCCACGCGGCGAATGTCACTCTCGACGAAGCCCGGACTGATCAGGGTGACGGTGACACCGCCGCTTGCGAGCTCCGGTGTGATGGCATTCGCCAGAGCGCGCACGGCGAATTTGCTCATGGCGTACGGTGAGCTGCCCGGTGTCGAAATCCAGCCGGCGACGCTGCCGAGCAGCACTATCTGTCCAGAGTTTCGCTGCACCTCGGGCAGCGCGGCCAGGAGCGTGCGCAGCACGCCGAAGACATTCGTCTCGAGCTGGCGGCGATAGTCATCCAGCGAGAGCTTCGCGATGGCCCCGACCACACCGAAGCCGGCATTGGCGAAGACGATGTCGAGTCTGCCTCGCGCGCGCAGAGTCTCGGCGACCGCGCGCTCCGGATCAGAATCCTTCGTGACGTCACATTCGACGACGAGGCACTGCGTCCCGCCGGCCGCGGCGATCTTCTCCGAGAGCAGCGCGAGCCTTTGCGTGCGGCGCGCCGCCAGCGTCACCAGGGCACCCGCGCAAGCCAATTGCCACGCGAGTTCCTCGCCGATCCCCGAGGAGGCGCCGGTGATCAGGACGACCTTGCCGCGAAAGTGGCCTTGCATGCCCATGACCGTATCTGCTCCGGAAAAGGCACGCGCTGCCGCGTGCAGAGGCCGGGCATTCAATGATACGGGGAACCGCGGCGCTCGAGGCCGGCGCCGTTGCGCTATTTCTCGGCGCCCTCCGGGTGCTTCTTGGCTTGCGGCGGATTGGTGCTGTGCTTCACCGCCCTGGGAGGTTGCCCATTGTGCAGGTTACTTCCCTGCCCATTCTGCGCACCGTTGCCCGCGCCATGGTGCGCATTCATTCCGGGCCCCGGGTGCACATTGCTTCCTGGTCCATTGTGCACATTACTTCCTGGCCCGTTGCCTGGGCCATGATGCCCATTCATGCCTGGGTTGTGCTCATCGCTCGGCTGCCCCGCCATCAACCCACGCGAGTTGGCACCGTGGGCGCCGACGACACCGGGACCCGTAAACGCGCCGGGGCGCTCCGTTGCCGCGATGCCGGGGTGACCCCCATTGGCGCGAGCGAACATACCCGGGTTCCTGGCGGCTTCCTCGATGTGCTGGTGCTGCAGAGTGGTCGGAGGGACATGGGATTCCATTGCCACCATGCGCTCGTGGGCGTTCGGAACCGAAGTGAGGCCGCCGGCTCCGCCGTTGTAGCTCACACGGTTCACCACCGTGACGTTGTTGATCACGGTCTCATGGTAGGTGTTGTGCACCACCGTCACGTTGATGTTCGCGACGGCGCGGTTGTATGCGAATGAGTTGCCGACCCAACGTCCGCCGGCGAAACCCACACCGGTGTATCCGAAGCCGTAGTTGACGCCGCCGTAGAAGCCGACGTGCGGCCCCCAGTAGCCCACGTGCCAGGCATATACACCGCCGACGAATGCCCAATAACCCGGTGTCCACAGCAGTCCGACGCGCGGTGGCATCACCCACGTCCCAGGCACCCAGTAGTACCCGCCAGGACCGTAAGCCCAGTAGCCGGGCGTCCATAGATAGCCATCGCCAGGACACGCGGGCTGCTCATAGGTCGGCAGCGGCGGCGGCGCTTCCGTGACTTGCGCGGCCGTCTCTGCGGCGGGGGCCACATCGGCCTCAGGGGCTGGGGCGGGCGCTACGTAAGCGGCAGGCGCGGGCGGCGGCGCGACGACGCGCACCACGCAACCTGCCACAAGACCTGCCACGGACAATGAAAGCGCAATGCGCGGCAACGAGACGGCAGCCACGTTTGAATGCTCCAAGAGGCGTCGTGCGCCTCGACAAGCCGATAGGCGCGGGCAGCCTACGCCGGCCTCCGCGCGCAGGAATACTCATGGCGTCACAGATTGCGACGCATGCCTCACTACCCATTGGCGTGTGCCGCTGCCGCGCGGCCGCCACTGCGAGATGTCGGTGGCATGCGTCATGGAGTAGCCTGCCCTGTCATGGCCCTCACGTCCGACGGACGCCCGATCCTCGCCGCACTCGGCGCGGCCGTGTTCTTCGGCGCGAGCACGCCGTTTGCGAAAGCGCTCCTCGGTGCGACCTCGCCGATCCTGCTCGCGGGACTGCTCTATCTGGGAAGCGGAACGGGTTTGTGGTGTATTCGTGTGCTACGTCATCGCGGCCTCGCGCCCGCTGGAATGGCGCGTGACGAGTGGCGGTGGTTCGCGGGCGCGATCCTGAGCGGCGGCGTTCTTGGTCCCATCCTGCTCATGTTCGGCCTCATGCACACCTCGGCGGCGGACGCGTCGCTGCTGTTGAATCTCGAGGCCGTACTCACGGCGCTGCTCGCCTGGATCGTGTTCGCGGAGAACACCGACCGACGTATCGTCCTCGGCATGGCACTCATCGTCGCCGGAGGTGCGCTCCTTGCATGGCCGAGTCATCGCACCGCCGCTCATGGCGGACTCTTCGGTGCGACGGCAATCGCAGCAGCTTGTTTGTGCTGGGCCGTGGACAACAACCTGACGCGCAAGGTTTCAGCGTCCGATCCACTCTTCATCGCCGCGACCAAGGGACTCGTGGCCGGGCTCGTGAACCTGACTGTGGCGGCAAGCTTCGGTGCGCACTTGCCGCGAGGAGCAATCATCACGGCCTCGATGCTGGTGGGCTTCGTCGGCTATGGGGTGAGCCTGGTGCTGTTCGTGTACGCCCTGCGCGGCCTCGGCACGGCACGCACGGCCGCCTACTTCTCGACGGCTCCCTTCATCGGCGCGGCGATCGCCGTCATCTTCTTTCACGAGCATCCCGCTGCGGTATTCTGGCCGGCAGCAGCGCTGATGATCACCGGGGTATGGCTGCATCTGTCCGAGCGACACGAGCACGAGCATACGCACGAGCGCCTCACTCACAGCCACGCGCATCGTCATGACAGTCATCATCAGCACGAGCACGCCTTCGCGTGGGACGGGGGCGAGCCACATACGCATGAGCACACTCACGAGCCGCTCAGGCACACTCATCCTCATTACCCGGAGGTGCACCATCGCCACGGTCACTAGCCTGCTTGCCGCGGCTACTCGCAGCCGTGCCAACCTACTGCGTCTCCTGGAGCGTCCGGATGGAGTCGTTGCTCGTTTCGATCTCGACCGTCGCCATCGCGGAAATGGGCGATCGCACGCAGCTGTTGTCGCTGCTGCTCGCCGCGCACTATCGCCGCCCATGGCCGATCCTGGCCGGGGTGCTCTGCGCAACGCTCGCCAACCACGCCGCGGCGGGACTGATCGGAGCACATCTTGGCCGCTATCTGACTCCGGCACGGCTCGATGCAGTCGTCGGCGTGAGCATGCTCGCCATGGCGCTGTGGACGCTCAAACCGGACACGCTACGCGAGGGGTCAGCAGGCACGCGCGGTCGCGGCGCGTTCGTCGCGACCACCATCTCGTTCTTCATCGCCGAGATCGGGGATAAAACTCAGATCGCAACCCTCGCGCTCGCCGCCGTCTACCCGAATCTGGTGGCTGTGGTCGCGGGCACCACGACGGGCATGTTGCTCGCGAATGCGCCGGTCGTCTTTCTCGGCAAGGCCTTCTCCGACCGATTGCCTTTGCAGGCGATCCACTACGTCGCGAGCGGCCTGTTCGCGATCCTGGGCGTGGTATTCATCGTGCGCGCTCTGCATGGGCGCTAAGGCGCGCTGAGGCATCATCCGGGCGGGGTGCCCTCCCAGGCATGCTGCAGCAACGTGCGCACGGCGCTGCGCTCGATTGGCCGCGGATTCCAGTACGGATCGGCGCTCGCCAGTTCAGCGGCGCGATCCAGATCAGCCGCGCGCATGCCGAGCTCGCGCAGGCTGTACGGCGCGCCATGCGTACGCGCGAGCGCGTACAGAGCACGTGCGGGGGCCTCGCTCCTCAGGGCGCGCGCGAGCGCGCTCATCGCCTGCGGCGCAGCCGCTGCGTTGTACTCGATGGCATGCGGCAATACGACCGCGTGCACCTCGGCGTGCGGCAGAGCGAAGCTGCCACCGAGCGTGTGGCAGAGCTTGTGATGCAACGCCATGCCCACAGTGCCCAGCACCGTGCCGCACAACCACGCGCCGTAGAGTGCCTGCGTGCGTGCCGCGAGATCGCGTGGACTTGCATGCAGCGACGGCAGGGCGCCGGCGACGCAGCGAATCGCCTCCTCCGCGAGCAGCTCCGTCAGTGGGTTGCCGTCCCGGGCGTACAAGCCTTCCGCTGCATGCGCGATCGCATTCATGCCGCTCGTGATCGACAGTCGCAGCGGCAGATCGAGCGTCAGCTCCGGATCGTAGATGACGACGCGCGGCAGCACGCGCGCATCTCTGCCCGTGCGTTTCACGCCGCCCTCGGTGAGCCCGTAGATCGGTGTGACTTCGGAGCCTGCGTAGGTCGTCGGCACGGCGATGATCGGGACGCCGGACTCGAGCGCGATGGCTTTGGCCAGTCCGGTGGTCGAGCCGCCACCCAGAGCGACCAGGCAATCCGCGTGCAGCCGCGCGGCCTGGGTGCGCGCCTCGCGGGCCATCTCGAGCGGCACGTGCATCAGCGCGCGTGCAAACACGCCGGCGGCTCGCCCACCGAGGTCGCGCACGAGGCCCTCAGCCGCCGCCGAGTGTCCCGGCGTCGACAGCACGAGTGCGCGCCGCGCGCCGAAGAGCTCGAGCTCACGCGGCAGGTGCCGTAACGAACCAGCGCCGAAGACCACACGCGCCGGCTGTCCTACATGAACGAACTCTCTCATTCCCTCGCTACCGCACGCTGCTGTCGCTCGAGTCGTGATCCTCGGGCATCGCCTGGGCGCGCGCAACCCGCGCGCGCCAGGTCTATAAACACATGTGTTGACATTAAACTCACATGTTGATATTTAGCACATATGGTGAGGGTCCCGAGCGCGCTGCGACTCGTCGGCGATGCCGCTGCCGAGCCGCACGCGGAGCAGCCGCCCCTGGACAGCGTGTTCTTCGCGCTCTCGGATCCGATCCGCCGCAGCATCCTCGAGCAACTCGACGGGCGTGCCCTGCTGGTATCGGAGCTCGCGGCACCCTTTGCGATCTCCTTGCAGGGTGTGTCGCGCCACATTCAGGTGCTGGTGCGTGCGGGACTCGTGCAGCAGGAGCGCAGCGGGCGCATCAGCCGCTGCAGCCTCGTCGCCGGCCCGCTGTACGAGGCGGCCGTCTGGATCAACCGCTACAGCAAGTACTGGCAGCAGCAGTTCGAGCTGCTCGCGGCGAGCCTTGCCGAGCTCGATGACACGCACGTCGCGCCAACGCGCCGGCCGATCCACAAGCGCCCCGCGCGCCGCAAGTAGCCCTGCGCGGCGTGAGACGCAATCTGATCTGTTCACCGTTCCTCGCCGGCGCACCGCTCCTCGCCGGCGCACTGCTGCTTGCCGGCGCGTTGCTGCGCGCCGCAGGCGTGTGCGCCGCGGATGCCCCATCCGGCGCCTTCGTGCTGCATCCGGCTCAGGTTTGGTCCGCCGACGGCAAAGCGGCCCACGCCGGTTGGAGCGTCGTGGTGCAGGATGGCCGCATCCTCGCCGTGGGTGCGGACGGTAGCGTCCCGACACCCACCGGTGCACACCGCATCGATCTGCCCGGTACGACCCTGTTGCCCGGCCTGATGGACATTCACTCGCATCTCTTTCTGCATCCCTACAACGAGAAGCTCTGGAACGATCAGGTGCTCACGGAGCCGGTCGCCTATCGCACGCTGCGCGCCGCGCGGCAGGCACAAGCGACGCTGCTCGCGGGCTTCACGGTGCTGCGGGATCTCGGTACCGAGGGTGCGGATTATGCGGACGTGTCGCTCAAGCAGGCGATCGAGGACGGGCTCTATCCCGGTCCTCATCTATATGTGGCCACGCGCGCCATCGTCGCGACCGGAACGTACGGTCCATTGCCACGCGGCTTCCGCCCCGACATCTGCTGCACCCCGCAGGGCGCGCAGGAGGCGAGCGGAGTGCCGGAGGTCATCAAGGCCGTGCGCGAGCAGGCCGGACGCGGTGCCGATTGGATCAAGGTGTATGCGGATTACCGTTGGGGTCCAGGCGGCAGCGCCCAGCCCACTTTCACGCAGGAGGAGCTCAATGCTCTGGTGATGGCAGCGCACACCTCAGGGCGGCCCGTCGCCGCCCACGCGACCACGGTAGAGGGCATGCGCCGCGCCATCCTGGCGGGTGTCGATACGATCGAGCACGGCTTCGATGGGACCGAGGAGCTCTTTCGCATGATGGCGGCGCGCGGCATTGCTTACCTGCCCACACTCACGGCACAGGAAGCTTACGCGCAGTACTTCGAGCACTATGTGCCCGGAGGCGGTGCCTCGAACGAGCTCATCGAGAACTCCGCGCGCGCCTTCAGGCTCGCGCTCAAGTCCGGCGTGACGATTGGCTGCGGGAGCGATGTGGGAGTCTTCGCTCACGGCACCAACTACCGCGAGCTCGAATGGATGGTGCGCGATGGCATGACGCCCGTGCAGGCGCTGCTCGCTGCGACGGCCGTGGATGCCAGGATTCTGCGCAAGGATGGGGAGCTCGGTCAGATCAAGCCCGGACTCGCCGCCGATCTCATCGCGGTCCCCGGTGACCCCTTGCAGTCGATCGCTGCGGTGGAGCACGTGTCCTTCGTGATGAAGGGCGGTGTCATCTACAAGCAGCCCTGAGCCGCCGTCCTAAGTCATTTCAGGTGCTCTCCGAGACTGTCGGCCTGCGTGTCGCTCAGCGAGATCTTCAACACCTGCTTGTCCGTGGTCGTGATCATGAGTACGCGACCCGGTGCCGTGCCGAGCACACTGTAGGCCAGTGCGGTATGGGTCTGGGATCTCCCCGTCGCCGCTGCCGCGAGGGCGGCCAACGCCGATCTGGCGATCTCATCTGCGGCAACCTTGAACAGTGTGCCGGTGAGCTTCATCGGGAAGTCCGGATCCAATGACACGGCATGGATGACTTCCCCGGCGACGCCCTCGAGCGTCAGTCGCATGAGTTTATTGCCTTTGTGGTCCGCTCCCGGTTCTGCCCCCATGCCCTTCAGAATCAACGTCTGAATCTTTGCGGACATACGCGCTTCGTGCACTCCTCCCCAAGTCCAAGCGCGCGCTCTTTTTACATAGTGCAGCTCTTTCGGTCAAGCCTTATGAGGCTCTTTGGCACGAAATCAGCCAGCGGACGTGCGTGCACTCCACAGCATGGGGAACAGCTCATGGTCCATCGGTGCTCCGGCGGGTAGTTGCGCCGCAAGTCCAGGGAATTCGGGCGAGGTGGCCCACATGCGCGGCGCGTGTCGGACATCGTCACCCATGAAGCGCACCGAGAACACGCGGCGCCGGCGGCCGCTCTCCACGCCCCCGGAGCCGTGCAAGGTCAGCATGTGAAAGCACACCGCATCGCCGGGCTCGAGCGCCCAGCCGATGATGCGGTGGGCATCGCGCTGCGCCTCGATGTCCGGCAGATCGAGAAGCGAGCCCTCCGGGAACCACTTCGCCTGCGCGTCCATGAATGAGCGTGGCATGAGCCAGGGGCCGAGGTGCGAGCCGGCCACGAACTCCAAAGTCGCCGCGCGGCTCACGGGGTCAACCGGAATCCAGAAGCTGCAATTCTGCCGGCCAGCGATGTTGTAGTACGGCTGATCCTGATGCCAGGGTGTCCTTTGGCGTGTGCCGGGCTCCTTGGTGAGCATGTGATCGTGATAGAGACGCGCGGTGGTGCTGCGCATGAGTCCGCCGGCGACGCGCGCGAGCGGTGCATCGAAGATGAAGCGCCGGTAGCATTCGTTCTCCTGCCACGAGCAGAAGTCCTCGAGAAACCAGCCCGGATCGTCCGAGCGGCTCGCGACCTTGGCGCGCGGGCTGGGATGACGCAGATTCGACTCGATACCCGCGCGCAGTACCGCGAGCAGCTCTTCGCCGATCAGATTGCGCAGGCACACGGCGCCGTCACGCTGAAAGTCCTCGATCTGCTCGGGAATGAGCGTGAACGGCGCTGTCGGTGTCACCATACCCATGAGAATCAGCGCGCGCGCAGATCGATCACGCGGCGTGCCTTGCCGCTCGAGCGCTCGAGCTTGCCCGGCGGCTCGACCCGCACCAACGCCGAGACACCGATGCGCGATTTGATGCGTGCCGCGAGCCCCGCGGCGCTGGTTGAGCGCTCGGCTTCACCTGCGGCGTCCGCGCGCGCCTCGACGCTGACTTCGAGCGTATCGAGCGGGCCCTCGCGCCATACTTTGAGTTGAAAATGCGGCGCCAGCCGCTCATCCGCCAGCACCAGCTCCTCGATCTGAGTGGGAAACAGATTGACGCCGCGAATGATGAGCATGTCATCCGTGCGGCCGGTGATGCGCGCCAGGCGACGCATGGTACGCGCCGTCGGCGGCAAGAGGCGCGTGCGGTCGCGCGTGCGGTAGCGAATGACCGGCAGTGCCTCCTTGCTGAGCGAGGTGAGCACCAACTCGCCCTCCTGGCCCTCGGGCAGCACCTGGCCAGTTTCCGGATCGACGATCTCGGGATAGAAGTGATCCTCCCAGATGACGAGACCATCCTGAGTCTCGGCGCACTCGCTCGCTACCCCGGGTCCCAGCACCTCGGAGAGCCCGTAAATATCCACCGCGCGCAGTCCCACACGCGCTTCGATATCGGCGCGCATCGCATGCGTCCAGGGCTCGGCGCCGAAGATTCCTACCCGCAGCGAGCAGGCACCGGGATCGAGCTTCTGGCGCGCGAACTCCTCTGCGAGCGCGAGCATGTACGAAGGGGTCACCATGATGACTCGCGGGCGGAAGTCCTGGATCAGCTGCACCTGCTTCTCGGTCTGTCCGCCCGACATCGGCACGACGGTGCAGCCGAGCCTCTCGGCGCCGTAATGCGCGCCCAGTCCACCGGTGAACAGGCCATAGCCGTAGGCGATGTGCACGACGTCTCCGGGTCGTCCGCCGGCTGCATAGATGGAGCGCGCCATGAGGCCGGCCCACATGTCGAGGTCGTTACGCGTGTAGGCGACGACCGTCGGCTTGCCAGTCGTGCCGCTCGAGGCGTGCAAGCGGACGATGCGTTCGCGAGCGACCGCCAAAAGACCGAACGGATAGTGCGCGCGAAAGTCCTGCTTGATCAGGAAGGGGAACCGCGCCAGATCCTCGAGCGAGCGCAGGTCCTGCGGATGCACGCCATGCGCGCCGAAGCTGCGCCGATAGTGCTCGACGTTCTCGTATGCATGCCGGAGCGACCACTTGAGGCGCTCGAGCTGCACACTGCGCAGCTCATCCGCGCTCGCTTGCTCGATGGGATCCAGGCACGGCATCCGGCACCGCGTGCACGCTCACCATAGTGAGGACATCGTAGCTCGCAACCGTCGCGCCGTCCTGATTGGTGATCTCGGTGTCCCAGCGCACCTCGCCGAAGTCCTTGTCCGCGCGCAGAGTCTTCTCCTTGCAGGTGAGACGCACACGGATGCTGTCGCCGGGCTTCACGGGCTTGAGAAAGCGCAGCTGATCGATGCCGTAGTTGGCCAGCACCGGTCCGTAAGGTGGGTCGACGAACAGTCCTGCGGCGGCCGCGATGAGAAAGTAGCCGTGCGCGACTCTGCCGCCGAAGAGCGGATTGCGCCGCGCCGCCGCCTCATCCGTGTGCGCGTAGAAGGTATCTCCGGTCAAGCGTGCGAAGGTCTCGATGTCCGCCACCGTGACCTCGCGCGCCGCGCTGCGAAACGTATCGCCGATGCCGAGCTCGTGAAACGGCTTGCGGAACGGATGTGTGCCCGGGGCGAGCTCGCGTGCGCCGCGCACGTAGCGGCTCGTGACGGCCGTGATCACATCGGGCGTTCCCTGCACGGCGGTGCGCTGCATGTAGTGCAGCACGCCGCGCACTCCGCCCAGTTCCTCGCCGCCGCCCGCGCGTCCCGGTCCTCCATGCACGAGATGCGGCAGCGGCGAGCCGTGACCCGTCGAGTCCTTGGCGCAATGCCGGTTCACGACGAGCACACGCCCGTGGAAGGGTGCCAGCCCGAGCACGAGGCGCCCCGCAATGGCATCGTCCGCCGTGAACACGGAGCTCACGAGACTGCCCCCGCCGCTGCGCGCGAGCGCGACGGCTTCATCGAGGCTTGCATAGGGGACGACGGTGCAAACCGGACCAAAGGCCTCCACGGAGTGGACAGCGCGTGCCGTATCGCCACGGCGACAGTAGAGGAGCGTCGGAGGCACGAATGCGCCCTTCGCGCCGTCGGCACCGCGAAGCTGCATGCGCCGGGTGTCTCCGCAGATGAGCTCAGCTTCGCGCTCGAGCAGGCCGAGCCGCTCCGTGACCTCGCGGCGCTGACTCAATGAGACGAGCGGCCCCATCTTCACCTCATCGAGCCGGGGATCGCCGACCACGACGGCGGCGAGCGCCTCCTGCAGGGCCTGCACGGCCTCACCCGCGCAAGCCGCGGGGACGAGCGCCTTGCGGATGGCCGTGCACTTCTGCCCAGCCTTGACCGTCATCTCGCGCACCACCTCGGTAACGAAGAGCGCGAACTCATCCGTGCCGGGGCGCGCATCCGGTGCGAGCAGCGCCGAATTGAGCGAGTCGGTCTCCGCGGTGAAGCGCACGGCGCGTGCCATGATGTTCGGGTGCTGGCGCAGCTTCTGCGCCGTGGTTGCCGAGCCCGTGAAGGCGACGACATCCTGACAGGTGAGATGCTCGAACAGGTCGCCGGCGGCACCGCACAGGAGCTGTACGGCTCCCTCGGGCAGAATGCCCGAGTCGATGATGCGCTTGAAGACTCGCGCGGTGAGATAGGACGTCGCCGTGGCCGGCTTGACGATGGCGGGCACGCCGGCGAGCAGCGCCGGCGCGAGCTTCTCGAGCATCCCCCAGACAGGAAAATTGAAGGCGTTGATGTGTACGGCGGCGCCTTCGAGCGGCACGCAGATGTGCTGGCCGACGAACTTGCCGCTGCGCGCGAGGATCTCGGTCGCACCCTCGCTGTAGACATGGCCGTCGGGCAGCTCGCGCGTGCCCTTGCTCGCGTATACAAAGAGCGTGCCGATGCCGCCGTCGATGTCGATCCAGGAATCGCCACGCGTGGCGCCCGTGCCGAAGGAGCTTTGATAGAACTCCTCCTTGTGCTCGGTCAGGTCCTTCGCGAGCGCCTTGAGCAGCGCGGCGCGCTCATGGAAGGTGAGCTTGCGCAGCCGCGATCCGCCGACGCTGCGCGCATGCTCGAGCATTGACGCGCGATCGATCCCGTCGGCCGAGGCGCTCGCGATGAGCTCACCGGTGGTCGCATCCCGCAGGGCCACGCCCTCTCCGGATCCCGCTTGCCAGCGCCCAGCGACGAAGCTTTGAATCTGCATGCTTTGCGCCTGCATGGCCTCAAACCCGCTCGAGCAGCAGCGCGATGCCCTGTCCCACTCCGATGCACATCGTGCACAGAGCGCGCCGTGCGCCGCTCGTTTCGAGCTGATTGATGGCGGTCGCGACCAGCCGCCCGCCGCTCGCACCGAGGGGATGGCCGATGGCGATAGCCCCGCCATTCGGGTTCACGTGCTCCGCATCGTCGGGCAGACCGAGCTCGCGCAGCACGGCGAGCGCCTGCGCGGCGAAGGCCTCGTTGAGCTCGATGACGTCGATCTCGCCCAGGGTCAAGCCGTTCCGCGCGAGCAGCTTCTGCGTCGCCGGCACGGGACCGATACCCATGATGCGCGGCGCGACACCTGCCACGGCGCTCGTCACGACTCGCGCCCGCGGCTCGAGTCCGTTGCGGCGGGCCGCCTCCTCGCTGGCGATGATGAGCGCCGCGGCACCATCGTTGATGCCCGATGAGTTGCCTGCGGTCACGCTGCCATCGGACCGCACGACGCCCTTGAGCCGGGCGAGCGCCTCGAGCGTCGTATCGGCGCGCGGATGCTCGTCGGCCTCCACGAGCAGGGGCGGTTGTTTGGGACGGGCGACCGCGACCGGCATGATCTCGCGCCGAAAGAACTCGCGCGCCCGCGCGCGTGCATAGCGCTGCTGGCTGCGCAACGCGAACGCATCCTGGTCCCGGCGCGCGATGCGCCGCTCGGCCACCAGGTTCTCCGCGGTCTCGGCCATGGAATCGACGCCCACGCGGGCCTGCAGCAGCGGATTCACGAAACGCCAGCCGAGCGTCGTGTCCTCGAGCTTCGCACCGCGTGCGAATGCGCCTTCAGCCTTGCCCAGCACATAAGGCGCGCGCGTCATGCTCTCGACACCGCCGGCGAGGACGAGCTGCGCCTCGCCTGTTTGAATGGCCCGCGCCGCCTGCGCTGTGGCTTCCAGGCTCGAGCCGCACAGGCGATTGATGGTCACGCCGGGCACGCTCTGCGGCAGGCCGGCCAAGAGCAGCGCCATGCGTGCCACATTGCGATTGTCCTCGCCCGCCTGATTCGCGCAGCCGTAGTAGACATCATCGACGCGCTCCCAATCGACGCGGTGATGACGTTCCATGAGCTGGCGCAGCGGAATCGCTGCCAGATCGTCGGCGCGCACGCCGGCGAGCGCACCGCCGAAGCGTCCGAAGGGCGTGCGCAGCGCATCACAGATGTAGGCGTGTTGCATGAGTGTTCAGCCGCTTTAGCGTGCGTCGTAATCCAGCTCGAGCTCGGGGGTCTTGGCGCGCGATTGACACGCGAGAATGTATCCCTGCTCGAGCTCCCAGTCCTCGAGAGCGTAGTTCTCGCGCATCTCGACCGCCCCGCGCAGCAGCTTCGTGCGACAGGTCGAGCAGACCCCGGCGCGGCAGGAATACGGCAGATCGAGTCCCGCGCGCGCAGCCGCATCGAGGATCGTCTCATCGGCGGTGCGCATCGGGAACGTGCGCCGCCGGCCGTCCATCAGCACCGTGACCTCGGTGTGTCCGCTTGGCTCCGCGGCCGGGAGAGCGGCCGGCGCGCGCGGCGTCTCGGACTCAGCATCAGTGATCGCGCGCCCGACCCCCGCATGCGGCGTAGCCTGCGCGTGCTCCGCGTGCGCATCGAGGTTGAAGTGCTCGGCGTGAATGCGCTCGGGCGCCACCCCCAGCGCGCGCAGCTCGCGCCCGACATCCTCGATCATCGTTCCGGGTCCGCAGACGAAATAGGCATCCACGGCGCCTGCATCGAACAGCTGCTCCGCGAGCGCGCGCACCTTGGCGCCGTCTATGCGCCCGTTGAGAAGCTGCACCTCCTGAGGCTCATCGCTCATGAGGAAATGCAGCGCGATGCGCCCCATGAAGCGGTTCTTGAGCGCCTGCAGATCCTCGAAGCACATGGTGCGCGCGCTGTTGCGATTGCCGAAGAAGAGCAGCACGCGCGCGCGCGGCTGCTCGGCGAGCGCCGTGTGCACGATCGAGAGCACCGGTGTGATGCCACTGCCCGCGACGAACATGACGTAGAGCGCGCCGCGCGGAGCCTCTGCGGCCTGCGCAAGCGCCGCCCCGAAGCTTCCCGTGGGGGGCATGAGCTCGAGCTGATCCCCGCGACGCAGCGCTCGACCGAGATACAGCGAGCAGCGCCCGCGCTCGTGCATGCGCACCACGAGCGTCAGTGGCAGCTCGCCCGCGCGACCGATGACGGAGTAGGTGCGCCGCTGCTCGATGCCCTCGAGGAGCAGGCGCACGACGACGTGCTGCCCCGCTTGGGAGCGAAACGTCGACTCGAGAGACGGCGGTACTTCGAGCGTGAGGCGCACGGCATCCTCAGCGTCGGGCTGCACGTCACGCACGGCGAGCACATGAAACTTATGCATGGCCTCGACCGCGCTATTCGAGCGGCCAGCTCTCGAGGCGTTGCACCAGCACCTCGAGGAAGCGGTTGGCCCGATGCCCGTCCATCACCCGATGGTCGATCGTCAGCGTGATGAAGCAGCGCGGCCGCGCGGCGATGCGATCCGCGCCGGACTCCTCGACCACCACTGCGCGCTTCTGTAGCTTGCCGACGCCTAGAATGGCGACCTGCGGCTGGTTGATCACGATCGGCGCCGCGATGAGGCTGCCGCTCACGCCGTGATTGGAGATGGTGAACGTGCCGCCGCGCACCTCGGCCGGGGTAAGGCGATCCTCGCGTGCGAGCCCCACCAAGCGCTGCAGCTCGACGGCGATCTCGAACAGGCTGAGCGCCGCAACGTTGCGTACGACAGGCACGATCAATCCCTTGTCCTCCACGGCCGTCGCGATGCCGATATCGATCTGATCGAACAACTCGAGCGCCTCATCGGTCCAGCGTGCGTTGGCCTCGGGCACCGCGCGCAGCCCCTCGACACATGCGGCCAGGATATACGCAGTCAGAGTGAGGGGTGCGCCGCGCCCAGCATATTGCTCGCGGTGGCGCTCCCGGTGTGCAAGCACGGCTGAGAAGTCCGCCTCGAACACGGTGGTGACGTGAGGCGCGGTGTGCAACAGGCTGCGCACCATGTGCTCGGCAATGCGCCTGCGCGTGGCCGAGTGCGGCACGCGGCGGCTGCTGGCCCCCTGCGCGAGATGCTCGAGCACGTCGTTCACCGTGACGCGACCGCCCTCGCCCGAGCCCTCGATGGCGGCTAGCTCGAGGCCGTGCTCGTCCAGCAGCCGGCGTACGGCGGGACTCACGCGGGTCGCCTGGGGACCCGCGGCGCGGGTATCAGCCCGGGCGCCAGCGTGCGGGTCAGCGTCAGCGTGTGCAACGCGAGCGCTCCCGCCCGTGCCTGCGCTCTCGGTTGTCACTGCCGGTCCGCCTTGCGCCTCCTCGCTCTCGATGCGCCCCAGTACCTCGCCCGGCGCAATCTCCTGATTCGGCTCTTTGAGAATCTCGCGCAGCACGCCTGAGATCGGCGCCGGGATCTCGACGGTGACCTTGTCCGTCTCGACTTCGAGCAGCGGCTCGTTCTGCTCGACATGCTCGCCGAGCGCTTTGAGCCAACGGATCACCTGCGCCCGCGAGCCTTCGGTCTGGTCGCTGGGCGTCCGCACTTCCGTGCTGAGCGCCATGGCGCTCAAAGACTCGCCAGGCTGCGGATCGTGCTCACGATGCGCGCCACGCTCGGCAGGACCGCATCGAGCAGCTCGGGGCTGTGCGGACTTGGCACGTCCGGCATCGCCAGCCGTTCGACCGGCGCATCGAGCTCGAAGAAGGCATCCTGCGCCAGGGTGGCGGCGACCTCGGCACCCCAGCCCGCGGTGACATTGTCCTCGTGCACGATCAGACAGCGATGCGTGCGCGCGACGGAGGCGATCACGGCCTCGCGGTCCCAGGGCACGAGCGTGCGCAGATCGAGCACCTCCACATCGACGCCCGAGTCGCTCGCCGCCCGCTCGCAACGCTCGACCATCGCGCCCCAGGTGACGATCGTGAGCTCCTGGCCGGACCTGACCACGCGCGCCTTCCCGAAGGGCAACACGAACTCATCGCCCGGATACGGGCGGCGCGCCCAGGCGGCATCGAGCATCGCACGATGCTCGAAGAAGATCGTGGGATCGTTGCCGCGCAAGGCGGCGCGCAGCAATCCGACGGCATCCTCGGCGTTCGAGGGCATCGCGACGCGCCAACCGATCGCGTGCGCGAACTGCGCCTCATTGCTCTGACTGTGCCAGGGATCGCCGCATTTGAAGAAGCCTCCCGGCATGCGCACGACCATGGGCGCCGCGTAGCGATTGGCGGTACGCCAGCGCATCGTGCCGCAGTCGTTCAGCTGCTCGGTCGCCGGATCCGCGTACTTGCGGAACTGAATCTCCGGCACCGGCACCAGACCGGCGAGCGCCATGCCGACCGCGCGTCCGATGATGCCTTCCTCGGACAGGCTCGTATCGAAGACGCGCTCGGCGCCGAACTTCTCCTGCAGCCCGAGAGTGGCGGCATGCACCCCGCCCTTCTTGCCCACGTCCTCGCCGAACACCACCACGCGCGGATTGATGGTGAGCTCATGCTCGAGCGTGCGGCGTATGGCGGTGAGCATGTTGATGCGCGCACCCACCGGATGCGGGCGCTCCTCGCCAGGGGGCGGCTCGACCCCTTCGGCGCGCATGCCACCTTGCAGCTGCAGCTCGAGCGATCCGTCGGGCTGAGTTTCGCTGAAGGCAAAACGCGTGACCCGCGCGACATCGGGCGGCGGGCGCTGCTCCACGCGCGCAAGGGCCTGGAGCACCTCCTCCTTGGCGCGTTGCTCGTGCCTCATCCAGGTGTCCGCACTCATGAGCTGCGGCACGATCTGCTCGCGCAGCTTGAGGAGCGGGTCGCGCGCTCGCTCGGCCGCAATCTCCTCCGGCGACTTATACGTCTGAGTGTCCTGACCGGAGTGACCGGAGAGCCGTGGCACCGTCAGACGCAGCAGCGCCGGCCCCTCCCCGTTGCGCACGGCGCTCACCGCGGCATTCACGAGCGTGGCCGCGCCGCGCGGATCCGCACCGTCGCCATCGAGAATCCTCAGGTTGCGGAATGCGGCCAGGTTCGCGGCGATGTTGCCGCCGGGGGTCTGCCACTGCGATCGCACCGAGATGCCGTAGCCGTTGTCCTCGATGAAGAACAGCACCGGCAGGTGCTGCGTGGTCGCGATATTGAGCGCGGCCCAGAAGCCGTTGGTGGCGGTGGAGGCCTCTCCGCCATGCGCCACCGCGATGCAGCGGGCAAAGCGCGCATCGTGCCGTACACGGGTGTGATAGGCGATCGCCTGGGCCCAGCCCACCGCGGGCGTGTACTGCGTGCCGAC
>Ga0335077_10000057_pt1 | contig 107536 bp, 96 predicted proteins | sample Lox_Sample_31_FD_207151 | JGI IMG/M metagenome (GOLD analysis project Ga0335077, IMG submission 207151) | Soil microbial communities from Loxahatchee National Wildlife Refuge, Florida, United States - Lox_Sample_3.1 | ecosystem: Environmental > Terrestrial > Soil > Wetlands | place: USA... | reverse complement strand
CGACGCTGCCCGTCGCCGGGCGCAGAGCGGGCTCCGTGCTCGTGGAGACGCCGGCCGGGAGGGCGGCGCTCCCCGCCGCCGACGTCGCACCGCTCCCCGTCACGCGCGCCGACCTCGTCCGCACGGCCAAGCTCTTCCTCGGCCTTCGCTACCTCTGGGGCGGACTCTCGCGCTGGGGCATGGACTGCTCGGGGCTGACCTGGGCCGTCTACCGCGCGCACGGGATCACCATCCCGCGCGACGCCGACGCGCAGTTCGCCGCCGGCCGGCCGGTTGCGCTCTCGCGGGTGCGGCCCGGCGACCTGCTCTTCTACGAGTCCCCGGTCGGCCACGTCGCGATGGCCGTCGGGCACGGGCTGATGATCGAGTCGCCGAACTCCGCGTCGGTCGTCCGCATCGTTCCGGTCCGCACCTCCGGCTTCGACGGCGCGCGCACCTTCCTGGCCCGCCCGTAGGCTGCCGCCATGCCGTCCTTCGCCGAGCTCCTCGCCGAGCCGCGTGTGCTGCTCGCGGACGGGGCGACCGGGACGAACTATCAGGAGATGGGGCTCGCCCCCGGCGTCGCGCCCGAGGAGTGGGTGCTGGACGAGCCCGGCAAGGTGAGTGAGCTGCACCGCCGCTTCGCCGCGGCCGGCTCGGAGCTCGTGCTCACGTGCACCTTCGGCGCGACGAGCCTCCGCCTCGCGGACGGCCCGCTCGCCGGGCGCGCCCGCGAGATGAACGTCCGCGCCGCCGAGCTCGCGCGGGAGGCGGTCGGCGACGCGCTGCTCGTCGCAGGCTCGCTCGGCCCGACCGGGCGGCTCGTCGAGCCGTACGGCGACCTGACGCAGGCGGCCGCGATGGAGGCGTACGCAGAGCAGGCCGGCGCGCTCGCCGACGGCGGAGTCGACCTGCTCGTGCTCGAGACGTTCTTCGCGCTCGAGGAGGCGCTGTGGGCGATCGAGGGCGTGCGGTCGGCGACCGGCCTTCCGCTCGTCGCGTCGTTCAGCTTCGACCAGGGCACGCGGACGATGATGGGGGTGAGCGCAGCAGACGTCGTCGCGGCGGTCGTGCCCCTCGGCGTTGCCGCGGTCGGCGCCAACTGCGGGCGCTCGCTCGCGGACACGGACGCCGTCTTCGCCGAGCTGCTCGACGCGGCCCCGGCGGTGCCGCTCTGGATGAAGCCGAACGCGGGCGTCCCGCACGTCGTCGGCGACACGGTCGTCTACGAGGCCGGCCCCGACGAGCTCGCCGCGCATCTCCGACGCTACGCCGACGCGGGCGCGCGGGTGGTCGGCGGCTGCTGCGGCTCGACGCCGGAGCACGTCGCGGCGATCGCCCGGGCGCTCGGCCGACCGTAGTTCGCCCCGATGGGCGTCGGCCGGGCGGAGACCTATAGGGTCGTCGTCCGGCATCGACAAGCGAAGGAGCCTGGCATGCGTTCGACAGCACTCACGATCGCGGCGCTCGGAGCGCTCGTCGTCGCCCTCGCCGGCTGCGGGGGAGGCGGCCACAAGTCCACCACGACGACCACGGCGACGACCAACGCGGCGGCGGCGGCGAAGGCGGCGCAGAAGACGGCGACGAAGGCGAAGGGCAGCGCGTCCGCCCTCTCCGGCCTGGCCACGGCGGCGAACTGCAGGCAGCTCGCCGACCTCTCGAGCAGGCTCTCCACGGCGATGCAGGGCACCGACGCGAACGACGTGAAGAAGCAGGCGGCGCTCCTGAAGCAGTTCGCCGACAAGACCCCGTCGGACATCCGGCCGGACTTCGAGACGGTCGCCGCCGACTACGCGAAGATCGCCGACGCCGTCCAGGGGCTGCACCTGAAGCAGGGATCGGTCCCCGACCCGAAGGCGCTGCTGAAGCTGGAGAAGCTCTCGACGTCGATCGACATGCAGAAGCTGACGAGCGCCTCTGCGAACATCGGCGCGTGGGCGCAGAAGAACTGCACGAAATAGCGGAGCGGACGCAGACGCTCGACCTCGCCGCGCGGGTCGGCGCCAATCCGTTCGCGTTCTGCCTGCGCTACGAGGCGGCGTGGCGGTACTTCCTCGGCTCGGCCGTCGAGGGGGCGGTCGCCTACCTCGAGCGCGACCGCGTCGCCGTCGTCTGGGGCGATCCGCTCGCGGCGCCGGAGGACGCTGAGGCGATGCTCGCCGAGGCGACCGCCACGCTGCGCGCCTGCGGACTGCGCGTCTGCCTCGTCCTCGTCGGCGAGGAGACGGCGACGAGCGCGCTGGCAGGCGGCTACGCCGCGCTGAAGATCGGCGAGCAGCCGTACTTCGAGCTCGCAGACTGGCACCGGCCTCGCGGCGACCCGGGCAAGCACCTGCGCTGGTGCCTGAACCGCGCCGCCCGCGCGGGCGTCGTCGTCCGAGCGTACGAGCCGCGGGACGAGCGCGATGCGGACGAGGTGCTGCAATCGTGGGAGCGCGGCCTCGGCCGCGCGCCGGCGCAGTCCTTCCTGCGCGCGTCACCGCTGACCCTCGCCGAGGAGAAGCGCATCTTCGTCGCGGTCGCCGGCGGTCGCATCGAGGCGATCGTGTCCTGCACGCCCGTGGCCGGCGACGGCTGGTTCCTCGAGGACCTCGTCCGCCGGCCGACCGCGCCGACCGGCACGACGGAGGCGCTCGTCGTCGAGGCACTCGGCCGGCTGGCGGCGGACGGCGCGTCGCGCGCGTGGATGGACATCGCCCCGCTGCGCGGCTCAGCCCGCCAGCTGGACGGGCGCGCGCAGCTCCTCTTTCGGGCGGCGCAGCCGGCGGTGGCGCTGTTCGACTCCCGCTACCACTTCCGCGCGCTGACGCGCTACGTCGAGAAGTTCGTCCCGAGCGGCTGGGCGTCCCGCTACGTCGCGCTCAACCCCGCGTGGCCGACGCTGCGGGTGATCCGCGCGGTCAGCGCATTGCTCTAAGCCGCCCCGAGGCTGACGCGGCCCGAGACGCTGCGGTCGCTCGCGAGCTGCCAGGTCCCGCTGACGCTGCGCGAGCCGCCGCCGGGGAAGCTGCAGCTGCCGGAGAAGCCGGACGAGTCGATCGACGCGACCGTCCCCGTGCAGATCGATCCGCTCGTCACGTCCTTCACCTGGAGCGACGAGTCGTCGATCGTCTGTCCGTCGGCGGTGACGAGGTCGATGCGCACGGCGAGCGAGCGCGAGCCCGTCCCGCGCCCGAGCACGGAGACGAGCGCCGCCGAGCTGCCGCTCTCCTGCGTGACGGATCCGGCGAACGTGTCGGTCACGGCTCCGCTCGGGGTCGCCGCGGCGACGCGGTGCGCGGCCGAGGAGCCGTGCGGCAGCCGGCCGACGGCGACGACGAGGACGACCCCGGCCAGGGCGGCGAGCGTCGCCCACGCGGCGAGCTCGACCGAGCCCGCGCGATTCCGCAGCAGCCGCCACGTGAGCGCGGCGAGCACGGACGCGACGGAGACGACGTAGACCGCCTCGAGCCACGTCGCGCGGCTGTCGGTGCCGGCGCCGATCCCGTGCACGGTCGCGCCCGCCCAGACGAGGAACGTCGCGTAGTGCACGCGGCGCCAGGCGCGGTACGGGATTCGCGACTTCAGCGCGTTCGTCGCGGCGACCGCGACGAGCAGCTCGGCCGCGACGATCCCGAGCGCGACCCAGACGGGCCGGTACGACGACGTGAACGGGACGAGCAGCTGCGTGATCGAGAACGGCGTGTACGTGTCGAGCCCGATCGTCAGCACGTGGACGCCGAGGAAGATCCCGACGAGGATGCCGCCGAAGCGGTGCAGGTCCGTGACGGCGAACTTCGGCCACGATCGCAGCTGGAGTCGTCCGGAGAGGGTCAGCCCGACGAGCACGACGGCGGTGAGAAGGACGTAGGCGACGACACCGGCGGCGCGCGCCGCGTACCAGTCGACCGACACCGGGCTAGGAGGTCGAGGTCTGGACCTGCGGCTGCGACGAGGACGTGCTCGGCGCGATCGTGCCGGAGCTGAGCGACGAGCCGGCCTGCGTCTGCCGGACGAGCGCGGTCGGCGGCGAGAGCGTCGAGCCGCTGCCCGCCGCCGCCGAGCCGGGGTGGGTGGCGCGGGCGAGCCCGAGGACGGCGAGGAAGCTGCCGGCGGCGGCCAGAGCGACCGCCCGCTTCGCCCGGACGGCCTTGCGCCGGCCGGCTGCGATTCTCGAGCTCTCCTGCATGTCCCCAGCTTCGCCGAGCGAGATGAGGCGAACCTGAGACGCAACTGAGACTCGCGTGAGAGCGGTCAGCCCAGGTCGACGGCGTAGACGACGCTGTTGCCGACCGGTGTGGTCTGCGCCCACGCGAGCCGGCTCCCCTCGACGGCGACCGCCGTCACCGTCCAGTAGAAGGCCGTCTCCGACGCGGGGCGCGGGAACGAGACGATCGTCGTCCGCCGACCGGTCCAGGGATCGACGGCGACGACACGGCGCGAGTCCCAAAGGACGAGCGAGTGGCCGGCCGCCGCGATCCCCCGCCACCAGTTCGTCCGACTCCACGGGATGTGGCGGAGCAGACGACCCGAGGGCACCTCATAGGCGTCGAGAGCGTCGCCCTCGACCACGAGAAGGTGCTGCGACAGCCCGATGGAGACGAGGCTCTGCGACGCCGGCACGCGCGTGACGATCCGGCCGCGGCCGTCGCGCACCTGGACCTCGCCGACCCTCGCCGCGCCGTGACGCCACGGGCCGACAGGCATCGTCGCGACGGCGAGCAGGTCGCCCGCGCCCGCGAGCGCGAGGGACGGCGGCAGCGAGGGCACGCGCGTCCCGGCGTCGCCGTTCCAGGCGTACACGCCGCCACCGTCGACGCGCGTCCGGCAGCCGATCCCTTTGGGATCGAGGTCGCACATGCTCAGATCGACATCGGGCTTCGGCGGCTTCCGGAGGGTCTGGCGGTAGGCGATGTGTGCCTTGCCGAGGAGGAGCCGTCCGTCCACCGCGGCGACGCCGCCGATCGTGACGCCCGACGGCGGCACGCCGAACCAACCCGCGGGATCGTTCACCATCCGGACGAGCTCGGACGATCGCCGCGGGCTCGACGACGACGCGCCCTCGGCGACGACGTCGGTGTTGCCGCCGGAATCGACGTCGATCCAGCCGACGTCGTCGCCGGCGAGCGCGAGCGTCGCCGAGGCGACGCTGTAGTCCGCCGAGATGTCGGTGCACTGGTCCATCTCCGTGGCCGAGACCTCGTTCGGCAGCGGCAGGACCGCAGTCTTCCCGGACCGGCGCAGCCAGAGCGAGAGGCGGCAGCCGAAGCTCTGGTTCGCCGGGCGGCCGCCGAGCCATGCGAGATCGGAGCCGTCGAGCGCGAGGGCGACGACGGTCTGTCGCGTGTGGAGGATCGTCTGCGGGCGAGCCGCTCCGCTGCGCGCCGCGGAGACCGCTGCCGCGAGCCCGGCCGCGAGGAGGACGGTGAGGCGAAGCCGCCCGCGCATCCCCCGGGTATCGGCGACGCGGCGCACCCCCGTTAGGGTACGCCGGATGGCGTTGAGCGACGGCGAGCGGCGGATCTGCGACGCGGTCGCCGAGCGGTGCGACGACGTCGTCGGGCTCGCGACGGCGCTGATCGGCTTCGACACGACGGCGCGCCAGGTCGGCGATCCGCCGCGGGAGGAGACGGCGCTGCAGGAGCACCTCGCCGAGCGGCTGCGCGCGACGGGCGCGGAGATCGACCTCTGGGAGCCTGACGCGGAGGCCCTGCAGGGGAAGCCGCTCGTGCCGCCGGGCCTCGACTTCGCCGGGCGGCCGCAGCTCGTCGCGCGGCGCCGGGGCGCGGGCGACGGGCGCTCGCTCGTGCTGAACGGGCACATCGACGTCGTCTCGGTCGAGCCGCGCGAGCGCTGGACGAGTGCCCCGTTCGCGGCCGAGGTGCGCGACGGGAACCTCTACGGCCGCGGCTCCTGCGACATGAAGGGCGGGATCGCGGCGATGGTGGTCGCGGCGGAGACGCTCACGGCGGAGGGCGCCGTGCTCGCCGGCGACCTGATCGTCGCGACGAACACCGACGAGGAGTCGTCCGGCGCAGGCGGCACCGCGATCGTCGAGCGCGGGCTGCGCGCGGACGCGGGGATCGTCACCGAGGCGACCGGCTTCGACGTCTGGGTCGCGTGCCGCGGCTCCGAGTACGGCGTCGTCCGCGTCGCCGGGCGGCCGGGCCACGCGGAGGTGCGGCAGCCGGGCTGGCGCGACGGCGGCGCCGTCAACGCGATCGAGAAGGCGACCGTCGTCGTTGACGCGCTCCGCTCGCTGCGCGCCGCATGGGCCGAGCGCGACGGGCTCGACCATCCGTACCTGTCGCGACCGGATCTGCTCCCGACGATGGCCGCGGCCGGCGAGTGGCCGGTGACGTATCCCGCCTCGTGCGACCTGACCATCGCGGTGATGTACGTGCCGCGCCAGGCGGACGGGCGCGGCTGGGGCGCGGAGGTACGCCGCGAGGTCGAGGACTGGATCGCGCGCGAGACGGCGGCGGACGACTGGCTCGCGGCGAACCCGCCGGCGATCGAGTGGTGGCCGAACGGCGTCATGCCGCTCGAGATCGCGGAGTCGGAGCCGATCGTCGGCGCGATGCTCGGCGCGACGGACGACGTCGGCCGGCCGGGACGGCTCGGCGGGCTCGACTCGTGGTACGACGGCGCGACGCTCACGCATCTTGCCGGGATCCCGTCGATCGGCTACGGGCCGCCTGGCTTCGACGCGAGCGGGCTCAGCGTCGCGCACATGGTCGACGAGTTCGTGCCGGTCGACGGGCTCGTCGCGTGTGCCCAGGGCATCGCGGTCGCCGCTATGCGATTCTGCGGACTCACATGACCCGCGTCGCCGACCTGATGTCGTCTCCCGTGATCTCCTGCGCCGCCGGCGCGACGCTCGGCGAGCTCGCGACGCTGCTCGCGGAGCGGCGCATACACGGCGTCGTCGTGCTCGACGAGTCGGGCGCCGCGGCGGGCGTCGTCGCCGACACCGACGTGCTCGCCGGCGAGTGGCTCGCGACGGACGCGGACAGCCTCGCGGCGATGCGCGCGATGACCGCGGGCGAGCTGATGACCTCGCCGCCGGTGACGATCGCCGCGGACGCGCCGATCGAGGAGGCCGCTGCACGGCTGGACGCGCAGCGGCTCGCGCGCCTCGTCGTCGTCCGCGACGGCGGGCCGGTCGGGATGATCGCCACGTCGGACCTCGTCCGCCATCTCGGGCGCGGCCACCTCGGGCGCGGCACGGTCGCGGACGTGATGTCGCACGGGCTCGTCGCCTGCCGCGACGGCACGACCGTGCGCCAGGCGGCGCGCGTGATGACGGAGCGCCACGTGCGCGCGCTCGTCGTCGTCGCCGCGGACGGGGCGCCGCTCGGCGTCGTCACGGGGAGCGACCTCCTCCCGCTCGTCGGCGCCGACGCGGGCGACCGGCCCGTCGCCGTGCTGATGCACCCGCCGATCGCGATCGCGCCGGACGCGAGCCTGCGCGAGGCGGCGGATCTCCTGCTCGGGGCGGAGATCCACCGGCTCGTCGTCGTCGACCCTGCCGACCCGGACGCGGTCCCGCTCGGCGTCGTCGCGACGACGGACATCGTCGCCGAGATGGCCGAGCCCGGCTCCGTCTGGCGGTAGCCGCACCGTCACGAACCCGCGCGGAAGACGTGACACCTCCGTGTGGGTGTCTGACACCGGGACGTGTCCCGCTGGTGAGACATGTCCGTGCGCCGGCCGCCGGATCCACGCGGAACTGTGGAACGCTCGTGACACATTCGCGAGGGAGTCGTGACACTTCTGCGAAAACCGTGTCTGACACCGGGCCGTGGCCCGCAGGGACACGGCCCGCGGGAGCGAGGTCAGCCTTCGACGCGCTGCACGAGCTCGATCCCGTCGTCGCCGACGTCGACGAGGTAGCCGCGCAGGATCCCGTGGTTCGCCTCGCTGCCCGGGTTGATGCAGAGCGTCTCGCCGATCTCCCGCTCGCCGCCCGACTCGTGGATGTGCCCGTGCACCGCGAGCAGCGGCTGGTACGTCTCGATCACCTTCCGCACCGCGGTCGAGCCGACGGGCCCGCGGAGCACGTCGCCCGCGGAGATCGTCGGGCGGAGGTTCTCGTCGAGGATCGGCGCCGTGTCGAGGCCGGAGTCGTGGGGCGGCACGTGGATCATGAACACCGCGCGGCGCGGGTCGCGGACCTGCCGCGCGAGCCCGTCGAGCCGCTCGTACAGCTGCTCCTCGGTCTCCTCGCGCGGCGTCTTCCACGGCGTGTGGTTCGACCAGCCGGACGCGAGCAGCTGCAGGCCGCCGGGGATGTCCAGCACCTTGCCGTCGGCGTTCACGGGTCTCCACCCGTCGCGGTCGAGCACCTCGTCGATGGCGAAGTCGTCGTCGTTGCCGGGCATGAGATAGAGCGGCACCGGCGACTCCGCGAGCCGCTCCGTCGCGAGCTCGAGCCACGACTCGACCCGTTCGTTCATCAGCCGGTGCAGCAGCGCGTCGCGCGCCTCCTCGTCACCCGCGAGCCGCTCCGCTTCCTCGGCGGTCGTCAGGAACGAGTAGAAGCCGACGTCGGCGATGTCACGCTCGAGCTGCGCAAGCTCCTCGGCGTCGCGCGCGCTCCGGTGCACGCCGAACAGCTCCGTCTCGTAGCCGCCGTCGCGCTCGAGAATCGGCACGATCGCCTTCCCCGTCAGGTCGCCGGCGAGCAGCGCGACGTCCGCCTTGTAGACGTCGAGCTTGATCGCGTTGACGAACTTCCGCCAGGCCTTCTCCGCCGCGTGGAAGTCGCTCGCGATGTACAGGCGCGTCACTTGGTGCCCCTTCAGGTACTAGTCCGGCGGGATCTCCGTGAACAGCATCTTCGTGTCGACGCCCTTCGCGCGCGTGCGCCACAGCATGACGAAGTAGATGACGACGCCGAGCCCGTAGAAGATGAGCGCGTCGAGGATGCCGTTCGTCTCGAGGTAGTGCAGCTTCCCGCTGCCCTTCAGCGCGTCGATGATCGGCTTGAACACGGCGAAGACGTAGACCCACACGGGGAAGACGAGCCAGACGAGCCCCATCCACGGCAGCCAGCGGCGGAACGGCGCGTTTCGGATCAGATCCGGCCGCCGCCAGCGCACGAGCATCGCGTTGATCCCGGGCATCGTCCAGGTGAGGATCGCCATCGTGATGGAGAACCACGCAGTCCCCGCGAGGTTCAGCTTGTGGCCGGTCGTCGCGAAGATGTGCGGCAGCGCGTTGTAGCTCTGGAAGAAGAGGAACAGCGCCGACAGCCCGAGCACGGCCAGGATCGCGTTCAGCGGCGCCTTCAGCCGGTCGTTCACGCCGCCGAACCACTCCGGCACCTGCCGGTCGAGGCTCCACGCCAGCTCCATGCGGCTGATGAAGTTGATGTAGACCGGACAGAGCAGGAACGGGAACAGCATGCCGCCGATGCTGATCAGCATCCAGATGAACCAGAGGCCGTGGTTCGCCACGGCCGCCAGGAGCGGCATCGAGTTCGGCTGCCCCATCGGCAGCGCCGACAGGTTCGAGTTGAAGCCCCAGTAGCTCGCGCCCCAGCTGACGTTCATGCCGAAGCCGAGGTGCTTCGAGATCAGGTCGACGTAGAACGAGTTCGCGAACACGCCGATCGCGAGCGCGCCGATCAGCGCGATCAGGACGCCGCGCTTCACGTTGCCGCGCACCTCGCCGGCGATGTACGCCGAGTACTGGAAGCCGATGTACTGGAACAGGAGGATCGAGAGGACGAACGGGAAGACCGTCGTCGAGAAGATCGCGCCGAAGAAGTGGTCCGTCGCGCCGGGAAGGAACGCGGCCTTCCCCGAGGCGGCGATCTTGTCGGCGGTGACGCCTCCCGTGTACTTCGGCAGGTTCGCGTCGAAGGTCGACCTGCTCGTCGCGGCGAGCCCGAAGATGAACATGCCGACGAAGCACGCGACGCCGAAGCCGGCGAGCCCGGTCACGACCTTGTGGAAGGTCCGGGTCGGCAGGCAGACGACGACGCCGATCACGAGCAGCACGACGAGCGAGGCGATGAAACCCGGCGTGCCGGTGATTCCGCCGGTCGAGTCGGTGAACCACGTGTTCGCGTTGTCGAAGAAGTGGCCGCCCGGCCCGATCCCGATGATCCGCGCGGTGATCTGGAGGTTGCGCAGGACGAGCGGAACCTCGAAGGCGATGATCAGCACCGAGGCGATCACGAGCGTCCACGACTCGAGCCAGCCGACGAACGGGTGCGTGATGCGGCTCGAGAACACGTAGTCGCCGCCGGAGCGCGGCATCACCGAGGTGAGCGACGCGAAGATGAGCGCGAGCACCACGCAGAAGAGCCCGGTGATGATCGCCGCCCAGGCGTAGTTCGAGAGTCCCCAGAACGTCCATACCGGGACGTACGCGAGCGAGTAGAAGATCGGGTAGAGCGTCAGCCCGACGCCGACGAAAGCGGCGACGTTGAAGAAGAGCGCGTTCGTCACGCTCACGTTGCGGACGAGGCCCGAGGACTGGCGAACGAACAGCTTCGCGCTCGTACCGGCCTGTGCTGCGGAAGGCGCCACGTCGGACACGGCCGACCTCCAGAGTCGATCTATCGGGGAACGATCGGAAGCGGCGATTATCTCGCGATCGTGCCGGGCTGCACAACCGGCAGCGGGCGTCGCGCCTTTCCAGGGTGTTACGGGATCGTCACCGTCGCGTCATCCGCGCGGCGTCGCGGAGGAGAAAGATGACAGGTGCCGTGCGGAAGCCGGTCGGCCTCCCCCACGTTCTCGCCGCCGTCGCGCTCGCGGCGGCTCTCGTCGTGGCCGCGGCGGGCGGCGCGGCCGCGTCGCCGGTGGGAACGGCGGGAGTGACCCTCTCCGGCGCCGGCTCCACGTTCGTGGCGCCCTTGGTCGCGAAGTGGGGCCCGCCGGTCTCCGCCGCCTTCGGGGACGACATCGCCTACAACCCGATCGGCTCGGGCGCCGGGATCAGCGCGATCACCGGCCGGACGGTCGACTTCGGCGCGAGCGACGCGCCCCTCTCGCCGGCCCAGTTCAGCGCCTGCAACGGCTGCGTGCAGATCCCGTGGGCGCTCTCGGCCACGTCTGTTCCGTACAACCTGCCGGGCGTCAAGAGCCTGCTGCACATGGACGGGCCGACGCTCGCGAAGATGTACCTGGGACAGATCACCCACTGGAACGACCCGGCGATCCAGAAGCTGAACCCCGGCGTCGCCCTCCCGAGCACGGCGATCACGATCGCCCACCGCTCCGACGACTCCGGGACGACGTACAACTTCACCGACTACCTCTCGTCGGTCAGCAACGAGTGGAACCAGAAGTACGGGGCGGGCGTCAACGTCAGCTGGCCCATCGGCGTCCCCGGCCGCGGCAGCGGCGGCATGGTCTCGATCATCACCCAGACCGAGGGCGCCGTCGGCTACGTCGACGCCGCCTACTCGCTCGCCAACCACCTGAAGTATTTCGCGATGAGGAATCGCTCGGGCGCGTTCACGCCTCCCAGCCTGAAGAGCATCCTCGCCGCGGCGTCCAGCAACTTCCACCCGACCACGGACAACGTCTTCTCGATCGTGAACCCGCCGGCGGCGTTCAAGAGCGCGTACCCGATCTCGACCTACACGTACGTGATCGTGCCGGTGAAGACCGCGAAGGCGTCCGACCTGCGCAAGTTCATCTTCTGGGCGGTGACCAAGGGCCAGGCGTACGGGCCGCCGCTCCTCTTCGCGCCGATACCCAAGGTCGCGCTCGTCGTCGCGGAGAAGGCGATCTCCCGGATCGGGGGCTAGCCGGCGGAACGAACGACGGGCAGGCGCTCGGGGAGCTGCCGGAGGTAGTCGACGCTCTCGTCCACGGGGCCGTGCGCGCCCACCGGCGCGACGACGAGCTCCTCGCCGGCGCCGGCCTGGGCGAGCACCGTCCCGTCGGCGGCGACGGAGCGGCTGAGGCCGACGAACTCGAGGCGCCGGACCGCGCCCGTGGCGTTCGCGTAGAGGTGCGGCAGCCGGTTCTCGAGCGCGCGGGCGCGGGTGGCGAGCTCGTGGTCCGGGCCGTACGGCGCCATGTTCGCGGAGGCGGTGACGAGCAGCTCGGCGCCCGCACGGGCGAGCGCGCGCACCGGCTCGGGGAACTCGACGTCGAAGCAGATGAGCGGAGCGACGGCGACCCCGGCGAGGTCGACGAGCGCGAGCTCACGCCCCGGGCGGAAGACCTTGCGCTCGCCGGCGAAGAGCTGTGTCTTCCGGTAGACGCCGGCGAGCTTCCCGTCCCGGTCGATGCACGCCACGGCGTTCGCGTACGTCCCGTCCTCGCTCCGCTCGGCGAAGCCGACGACGACGGCGGTGCCGGCTCCGGCGGCCGCGGCGGCGACCGTCGCGAGCTCGTCGCAGTCGACCGCCAGCGCCGTCTCCTCGAGCGCGCGCAGGTCGTAGGCGCTGAGGAACAGCTCGGGGAACACGGCGATGTCGACGTCCGGGTGCGCCGTGATCGCCTCCGCCGCCCGCGCGGCGTTCGCCGGCGGGTCGCGCAGGACGGGGTCGAGCTGGGCGAGGAGCGCGGAGCGCACCCCAGGGAGCCTACGCCGCCCGGACCACCCTGTTCCCGCCGGCGTGCTTCGCCGCGTACATCGCGGAGTCGGCGGACGAGATCAGCTCGTCCGGCGTGATCGCATGCTCCGGATACGCGGCGATCCCGACGGAGATCGTCGGCAGCGACGGGCCACGCCGCTGCGCGGTGATCGCCGAGCGCACGCGTTGCGCCACGCGCTCGGCGACGTCGGCGTCGCCGTCGACCACGAGCGCGAACTCGTCCCCGCCGACCCGGTACACGTCGTCGGCCGCCCGCACGGTCGTGAGCGCGCGCCGCGCCACCTGGCGCAGCACCTCGTCGCCCGCCTCGTGGCCCGAGCGGTCGTTGACCTCCTTCAGGTTGTCGAGGTCGAAGAGCGCGAGCGCCGCGGGCCGGCGCGGCCGGCCGAGCATCAGCTCGAGCCGCTCGTAGTAGGCCCTCCGGTTGCCGGCGCCGGTGAGGGGATCGCGGCGCGCCTCCGAGAGCGCATCCTCGGCCCGGCGGAGGCTCCCCATCGAGACGGCGGTGAGATCCGCGACCGTCGCGAGCAGGCTCTCGGTCCGCGCCGGCGCGTCGGCCGACACGCCGACGAGGAGAACGCCGAGACGGTCGTCGCCGACGACGAGCGGGAGCGCCACCTCGCGCGGACGGTCCGGCCGCGCCTCCGAGCGCACCGGCGCCCCCGCGGCGAGCGCCTTCGCGGCCAGCCGCGGCTGCGAGGCGCTCGGCGCCGGGACGCCGCGCCGGCTCTCGAGCCGGAGCTTCCCGTGGTCGCCGACGAGATAGGCGGCGGCGAAGGAGACATCGCCGACGTCGACGAGCGCGTCGGCGACGCGCACGGCCACCTCGGCCGGCGCCGACGAGTTCGCCAACGCGCGCGCAAGACGCACTTCCCTCACCGCCCTCGGTTCGTGCCCTCTCCGGAAGACAAAGTCGTACCGCGATCGGATGACGTGCGGAACCCCTCGACCGAGGGAGCCGCCGTCCCCCGTTCGAGTTACTGACGCGGGAAGCCCGGCGTCGAGAGCACGGTGCCGTCGGAGAGGATCGTCAGCGCCTCGTAGCCGTCGAGGGACGCGGTCCACGACGGCCCGTCCCTCCCCATCGCGAACGCCGCGGTCGCGTAGGCGTCGGCGGCGCCGAGCGACGGGCCGGTGACCGTCACCGAGAGGACACCCTCCGGGGCGGCGCCGGTGTGCGGATCGAGCACATGCTCGCCGCGCTCGTACTGCCCCGACGTCGCCACGGCGAGATCGTTCGCCCGCACCACGGCGGCGATCCCGTGACGGACGTGCGGGTGCTGGATGCCGACGCGCCACGCCCGCTCCGGCTCCGGGTAGCCCCTCGTGAGGATGTCGCCGCCCGCGTAGATCGAGAACGTCGACGCGCCGGCCGCCGCGAGGATCTCGCCCGCACGGTCGACCGACCAGCCCTTGACGAGCCCCGACGGGTCGATGCCGCCGCCGGCGCCGACGCGCGCGTCGAAGTAGCCGCCGGTGCGCTCCCGCAGCCGCTCGCACTCCGCGAGCACGCGCCGGACCGCAGGCGACGCGCCCGCGAGCGGGAGCGCGCCGCGGTTGAGCCGGCTGACCTGGCTGTCGTCCTTGTACGTGCTGAACGTCGCGTCGACCCAGCGGAGCCAGACGAAGGCCTCGTCGACCGCCGCCTCGGGGACGCCGTCGTCGCGGACGTCGATCCGCACCGGCATCCCCATCACGTGCTCGACGCGCAGCATGTCCGTCTAGAAGTTGGCCTTGTCGAGCGCGGCCTGGAGCGACTGGGCGTACGCCTCGCTCGTCATCGTCGCGCCGCCGATCAGGTCGATCTGCGCGCTCTGGACCTGGAGCACCTCCGTGCGGAGCATCGGGATCGCCTGCGAGTTGATGAACTGCGAGCGCGGCCGCTCCGTCGGATACGTCGCCGAGACGTCGATGATCGACTTGCCCTTGATCTTGACCGTGACCTGGATCGGGCCCCACTGCATGTCGACCGACGGGCCCTGGACCGTGCGCGTGACCACGGGCTTCTTCTTCTTCGGCTTCGTCTTCGCGAGCGCCGGCGCGACGGGCGCGACGAGCGCGACCGCGGAGACGAGCGCCGGGATTGCCTTGCCTGCCTTGTGCATCCGTTCTCCTTCGGGTCAGAGGGCGAAGCGTTCGACGTGGACGTAGGGACGAGGCACACCGGCGCGCCGGACGCTCTTCTCGATCGCGTTCGTCATCGCGGGCGGACCGCAGAGGAAGACCTCGCGCTCGACGACGTCGGGCACGAGCTCGCGCAGGTGCTCCGGCGAGAGCAGGCGGTCGCCGCCGGGCGCCGCGTGGTCGCCGACGACGTACGACAGCGCGACCCCGCGCCGCTCGGCGAGGTCGTCGAGCTCGTCGCGGAAGACGACGTCCTCCTCGCGGACGACGCGGTAGATGACCGCGACGTCGCCGTGCATCTCGTCGAGCAGGCTGCGGATCGGCGTGATCCCGATTCCCCCGGCGATCAGCAGCGCCTTGTCGCGGCGGCGTAGCGCGTCGGTGAAGACGCCGAACGGGCCCTCGGCGATCACGCGCGTGCCGGGCCGCAGGCCGCGCAGCGCGCGCGTGTAGCCGCCGACGCCCTTGACCGTGATCCGGAACGAAGCCCCGTCCGGCGCGGCGGAGAGCGAGAACGGATGCGCCTCCCACCAGCGGCCGCGGTGGGAGAGGAAGCGCCAGAGGAAGAACTGCCCCGCGCGCGCGTTCAGCCGCCCGAGCCGGCGGCCGCCGATGCGGAGCGAGACGACGTCCGGCCCCTCGGCGACGACCTCCTCGACGCGCAGGCCCAGCCGGAACGTGCGCGCGAGCGGCTGGAGCATCCGGAAGACGACGAGGATGGCGAGCGTCGCGAGGTAGAGCGCGCGCCAGTAGTCCGCCGCGACCGGATGCACGGCGAGCTCGTTCCCGGTCGGGATCTCGTGGAACCAGCTGAGCGCGATCGCCGCGTAGGCGGTGAGGTGCACCGCGTACCACCACTCGTACGGGAGCCGCCGCCGGACGATCACGAGCGAGGTGACGACGACGACGATGAAGAGCGCTGTGCCGACGGTCGCGGTGATCATCCCCGGGTAGGTGTTGAGGAGCCGGGAGACCTCTTTCGGCACCGAGATCCGATCCATCGACGCGTACCCGATCGTGATCAGCACGACGTGGGCGAGGACGAGGTAGAGGACGAGCTTCCCGTTGCGCCGGTGCCAGACGGTGAGCCGGTCGAAGCCGACGAGCTGCTCGAGCCACGGCAGCCGGGCGAGCAGCAGCACCTGGATCAGGGCGAAGTAGGCCCCGAGCAGACCGGTGAGGCGGCCGAGGCTCGTGGCGAGGTCGCCCCAGGCGTGGACGGCCGAGACGCCGCCGCCCCGGTACCAGAGCCAGACGATCACCGCCGCGTTGCCGGCGGCGAGCGCCCAGAGCGCCGCGGACAGCACCAGCCGCCGCGTCCGACCGCGCCGGGGCACGGAAAGGGCGGGCGCCCGCTCGGCGACCGCGTAGCCGACCTCGCTCATGACTTCGTATATGAGCAGGGAAACCTGAAAAACCTGTGAGACTCCGCCGACGGCTTACAGAGGCCTTACGCCGGAGGCCTTCTTAGTGCCGTCTCACCTCACAGGGCACACTTATAGGCAGATGCTCGTGCTCGTGGCAGACGACGACCGCGCGGTCCGGGAGGCGCTCGAACGGGCGCTCCAGCTCGAGGGCTTCGAGGTGGAGCTCGCCCCGGACGGCGACTCGACCCTGGCGGCGGTCGAGAAGCGGACACCGGACGCCGTCGTCCTCGACGTGATGATGCCCGGGCTCGACGGGCTCGACGTCACCCGCCGGCTCCGCCGCACGGGCAACCGGGTCCCGATCCTCCTGCTGACGGCGCGCGACGCGGTCGGCGACCGGGTCGAGGGGCTCGACGCGGGGGCCGACGACTACCTGCCGAAGCCGTTCGCCCTCGAGGAGCTCGTCGCCCGGCTGCGCGCGCTCCTGCGCCGCTCGCTGCCGACCGACCTCGCCGAGGTGCTCCGCTTCGCCGACCTCTCGCTCGACCTGGGCTCGATGGACGCCCGGCGCGGCGGCCGCCGCTTCGAGCTGACGACGACCGAGGCGCACCTGCTCGAGCTGTTCATGCGCAATCCCCGCCAGGTGCTGCCACGCTCGCTCATCTACGAGCGCGTCTGGGGCTACGACTTCAGCCACTCGTCCAACGCGCTCGACGTCTACGTCGGCTACCTCCGCCGGAAGACCGAGGGCGGGGAGGAGTCGCGGCTGATCCACACGGTGCGCGGCACCGGTTACGTCCTTCGCGAGCCATGACGCTTCGACTCCGGCTGACGCTCGTCGCGACCGCGGTCGTGGCGGTCGTGCTGAGCGCGGCGTCGCTGACCGTCTACTTCGTCATGCGGCACGAGCTGTTCAAGCAGGTCGACCAGCAGATCGCGGCGCACGCCGCCGTGCTCCAGCGACGGCCGGACACGGCCTTCCGCGCCTTCGACCAGTACAGCGCCGACGCGTACGCCGTGATCGCGACGAACGGCAGGGTCGCAACCGAGAACTACGTGCTTCCCGTCGACGCCACGATGAAGCAGGTCGCCGGCGGCAAGACCGACGGCTACTACCGGACGACGACGATCGACGACGCACGCGTCCGCGAGGTGATCGTCCCCATCCTCGGACCCTCGGGCGGCGCAGTGCTCGTCGCGCGGAACGTCGACAGCGTCGTCCACGACCTTCAGCGTCTGCGCTTCATCCTCATCTTCGTCACCATCGCGGGCATCGGCGCCGCCGCGATCGGCGGCGCGCTCGTCTCGCAGACGACGCTCGCCCCGGTGCGGCGGCTCACGGCGGCCGCCGAGCGGATCGCTCGCACGCGCGACCCGAGCGAGCGTGTGCCCGAGGGCGGCCGTGACGAGCTGTCACGGCTCGGCCACTCCTTCAACACGATGCTCGCCGCGCTCGAGGACGCGATCGAGACACAGCGCCGCTTCGTCGCGGACGCGTCGCACGAGCTGCGGACGCCGCTGACGAGCATGCAGACGAACCTCGACGTCCTGCGGCGGCAGGAGCAGCTCGATCCGCAGTCGCGCGAGCGGCTGCTCGAGGACCTGCACCGCGAGTCGCACGAGATGCGGAACCTGATCGGCGGTCTGCTCGAGCTCGCGCGCAGCGACGACCCGCGACTCGGGCACGAGCCGGTCCAGCTCGACGAGCTCGTCGAGGACTCGGTCGAGCGGGCGCGCTCGCGCTTCCCGACGGTCGCCTTCGAGGCGACGCTCGAGCCGACGACGGTGGAGGGGACGCGCGACCGGCTCGAGCGGGCCGTCTGGAACCTGCTCGAGAACGCCGGCAAGTGGAGCCCCGAGGGCGCGACCGTCGAGGTGACGCTCGCCGGCGGCGAGCTGCGCGTCCGCGACCACGGCCCCGGGATCGCGCCCGACGACCGCGCGCTCGTCTTCGACCGGTTCTACCGCTCGGCCGGCGCCCGCTCGATGCCCGGCTCCGGGCTCGGCCTCGCGATCGTGCGCGAGGTGGCGGAGGCGCACGGCGGCACCGTCACCGCCGAGGAGGCGCCGGGCGGCGGCGCGCTGATGCGGCTCCAGCTGAACGGGACGGGCAACGGCTCGGCCCCCAAGTCTTAAGCCTGCCTCATCTCGGCGTGATGTCGTATGGGGGCTTCATCGACCCTCCTCTGGCCATGGACGCGGCCCGCAGTCCGCGTCTTCCGACAGTCCGGCGCCTTCCGGTTCCCCTGCAGGAAGGCGTCGCGACTGTCGGCGCCTGCGCGGCTGCGGGATGTCCGCAGCGGGCCCGCGCGCGAGTGCCGATGCCGCCCGTACCCGTCGGCGCGATCCTGGGCTCGGCGGACAAGGAGAGTCGATGGACAGGCGGATCGTCATCCTCGGCGGCGGCACGGGCGGGACCCTGCTCGCCAACCGGCTGCGCCGGCGCTTCGACGAGCTCGACCTGCGGATCGACGTCGTCGACCGGGACGACGCCCACGTCTACCAGCCGGGGCTGCTGTTCGTCCCGTTCGGGCTCGCCGACCCGGAGGAGATCGTGCGGCCGCGACGGCGCCAGCTGCACGACGGGATCGGCTTCCACCAGGCGGAGATCGAGTCGGTCGAGCTCCCCGCGCAGACGGTTCGCCTCGAGGACGGCACCGCGCTCCCGTACGACGTGCTCGTCGTCGCGAGCGGCGCGCGGCTGCTCCCCGAGGAGACGGAGGGACTGCTCGGCGCCGGCTGGAACGAGACGGCCTTCACCTTCTACACCGTCGACGGCGCGACGAAGCTGCGCGACGCGCTCGCACGCTTCGACGGCGGGCGGCTCGTCGTCGACATCGCCGACATGCCGATCAAGTGCCCGGTCGCACCGATCGAGTTCGCGTTCCTCGCCGACTGGTTCCTCCGCGAGAAGGGCGTGCGCGACCGCGCCGAGATCGTGCTGGCGACGCCGCTCGACGGCTGCTTCACGAAGCCGATCGCGTCGAAGCACCTGACGTATCTCCTCGACGAGAAGGGGATCTCGCTCGAGCTCGAGTTCAGCGCGGGCGAGGTGGACGGCACGGCGCGGAAGCTCGTCTCCTACGACGGCCGCGAGGTCGGGTACGACCTGCTCGCGATCGTGCCGCTGCACGGCGGCGCCGCGTTCGTCGAGCGCTCGGACGGCCTGGGCGACGCGCTCGGCTTCGTCCCGACCGATCCCGCCACGCTGCAGGCGCATGCCGCGCCGAATGTCTTCGCCATCGGCGACGCGACCGACCTGCCGAGCTCGAAGGCCGGCTCCGTCACGCACTTCGAGGGAGAGATCCTGACGGAGAACATCGCGCGGTTCCTCGCCGGCCGCGAGCTCGTGCCGCGGTTCGACGGCCACGCGAACTGCTTCGTCGAGACCGGCTTCCACAAGGCGCTGCTGATCGACTTCAACTACGACACCGAACCGGTGCCGGGACGCTTCCCGACCGCGGTGGGACCGCTGCCGCTGCTGCGGGAGTCGCGCCTGAACCACGTGGGCAAGCTCATGTTCCAGTGGATCTACTGGCACATACTGCTGCCGGGGCGCGAGCTGCCGCTCGTCGGGCCGGAGATGCCCACCGCCGGCAAGCGCATCCCCACGGCCGTGTAGAGGAAGGAGCGAGATGACCACGACGCTGATCGCGGAGAAGCCCGTCGACGTCGACGCCGAGGGCTTCCTCACGGACCCGCAGCAGTGGAACGAGGAGATCGCCGAGGCGATCGCCCGCGACGCGGGGATCGAGGAGCTGACGCCGCGCCACTGGCAGGTCGTGCGCTTCATGCGGGAGCGCTACCTGACCACCGGCGCCGCGCCGTCGATCCGCGCGCTCGGCAAGGAGTCGGGCGTGCCGGTGAAGGAGCTGTACGAGCTCTTCCCCAAGGGCCCCGCGAAGCTCGCCGCCAAGATCGGCGGGATCCCGAAGCCGAAAGGATGCATCTGATGACCGAGACGCTGGAGGCGCCGGTCCTCGCCGAGCCCAAGACGATCGAGAAGGTCGCGATCATCATCTCGCACGGGTCGCTCGAGGGCGTCTACCCCGGGCTGATCCTCGCGAACGGCGCGCGCATGGAGGGCATCGAGGCGCATGTGTTCTTCACCTTCTTCGGGCTCGACGCGATCAGGAAGGACCGGTGGGATCACATCAAGGTCGCGACCGTCGGCAACCCGGGGATGCACATGGCGTCGCTCGTCGGCGTGCTCCCGGGGATGTCGGCGATGGCGACGAAGATGATGTCGAGACAGATGGAGAAGCTCGACATCCCGCCGGTCCCGGAGTTCATCGAGCTGATCTCCGACTCCGGCGCGAAGCTCTGGGCCTGCAAGGCGACGGTCGACATGTTCGGCCTGACGAAGGAGAGCTTCGTCCCGCAGGTGGAGGACATCATCACCGTCGGCGACTTCTACGGGCTCGCCGCGGGCGGGCAGATCATCTTCACGTAGGCGCGGGGGAACCGAGGTTCCCCCGAGAACGCTGCTACGCTGGGCGACGACACGAGCGAGTACCGGAAGCGCTTTCGCGCCTCTTCTGCCCGTTCCTGAGCAAGCAGAGGAGGTGTTTCATCCATGGCAACCGGAACCGTGAAGTGGTTCAACGACGAGAAGGGCTACGGCTTCATCACGCCCGACGACGGCGGGAAGGATCTTTTCGTCCACCACAGCGCGATCGTCGGCGAGGGCTTCAAGTCGCTCGCCGAGAACGCGAAGGTGCAGTACGAGCCCGAGCAGGGCGCGAAGGGCCCCCAGGCGACGAACGTGACGCTGGTGTCGGCCTAGCCGCGACGGCAGCTGCGGTGGTCACCGACCCCGCGGCTGCCGCTCGACCATCGACCAGAGAGGAGCGGCGGATGGCAGGACGGAATCCGCAGACGCACGCAAAGCGAGCACGCGAGCTGGCCGTGAAGGAGCGCCGCGAGCGCAAGCGAGCCAAGAAGGCCGAGGCTGCAGCGCAACGCGCCGCAGGCGCCGACGACGCGACCGCCGGCGACGGCGACGGCGACGCGGCCGACTCGCCGGATGTGGACGGACGAGACGAGGGAACCAGTGAGCTCGGCCCGGAGTAACGAGGGCGGCCTCCCACGCGCCCACGGAAGGGTGCCTCCGCCGCGCATCAGCCCGGCTCCCGAGCGTGGTCCGGACGCGAACGAGGCGAAGAAGGAGAAGCTTCGACGGAACAACCTGCAGCGGCGCGCACGCGCGCGCGGGCTCGAGCTTCGCCACTCTGCGCACGGCTACTCGCTCATCGACGCTGCGCGGAACCGGGTCGAGGACCGGAACGACCTCACCCTCGACGAGGTCGAGCTCCGACTCGCGCCGTAGCGCGGTGCGTCCGCCGCGCTATCGCCGCCTGATCGCGCCGAGGGCGTAGCCGCCCTCCAGCATCGCCGGCGCGCGCGCCGACAGGCGCTCCCAGGACGGGACGTCCCAGCCGAGCGAGTCGGCGAGACGGACGATCATGCTGAAGAGCGCGCACACCTCCGAGGCGTCGCGCAGCGCCTGCGGCGAGACGCCGGCCTCGTAGACCCGCTCCGCGTCGGTGCGCGTCAGCTCCTCGGGGCGGAGCGTCAGCACCTCGAGGAAGACGAGCGTCGCGCGCAGCTCCGGCCGGAGCGGCGCCGTGCGCCAGTCGGCGACGACCGCGTCCCAGACTTCCTCACCGAGGGCGTACGACGCGACCGCGCCGTGGGAGCCCGCTCAGAATGGACACTGGTTCAGCAGCGACGTGAAGCCGGCGAACAGCTCGCGCTCGCCCGGGCTCCAGTCGGACGGCCCGCGCATGACGCGGTCGAGCTCCGCCGAGAAGGGGAGGCCGAACAGCTCGGGCCGGTACATGAGCGTCTTCACGACCCCGAGCGGCTCGTTGCCGGTCCGCTCGCGGATCTCGGCGAGGACGGCCGCCTCCTCCGGCGCGTGCCCGGCGTCGACGACGGCGAGCCTCACGCGAGCACCTCGTCGGCACGGTCGAGCCGGCGCAGGCCTTCCGAGATCGCCGCCGCGACCGTCTGCTCGAAGATCTCGTCCTCGGAGAAGCCCGCCGCCTTCAGCGACTCGACGTCGCCGTCCGTGACGGTGTAGGCGCGCTCGTGCACCTTGCGCAGGTAGCCGGCCATCGCCTCGGGCGCCGGCGGCGTCGCCGCGACGTTCGCGCGCAACCGTTCGATCGGCTCGCTCACGCTGCATAGAGTACGCGGACATGCGCATCTCCGACAATGAGCTGCGGGAGAGGCGCACGCGCCTGCTCGACCACGTGCGCCGCGAGAAGCTCTCCGGGTACGTCCTCTTCGGCGCCGACTCGATCCAGTACTTCACCGGCTTCTGGTTCCTCTCGAACGAGCGGCCGGTCGTCTACGCCGAGAGCGCGGGCGGCGGGTCGGCGGTGTTCGTGCCCGAGTTCGAGGTCGAGCGGACGCGCGCCGAGGCGAACTTCGAGCGGGTCGAGTCGTATCCCGAATACCCCGGCGTCGAGCACCCGATGTCGATCCTCGCCCGCGTGCTCGCGGATCTCGGGATCAGGGACTCGATCGGCGCCGACAACGACGGCTACCCGCGCATCCTCGGCTACCAGGGCCCGCCGCTGAGCGAGGTCACGGGCGCGTCGGTCGCCGCGCTCGGCGACGTGATCGAGGGGATGATGCGGCGCAAGAGCGAGAGCGAGCTCGCGCTCATCCGCGAGAGCGGGCGCTGGTGCGCGCACGCCCATCGGCTGCTCCAGGAGTACTCGCGGCCGGGCGCGACCGAGGCGGAGGCGAGCCTCCGCGCCGGACACGAGACGACGCTCGCGCTCCTGGCGGAGCTCGGCGAGGTCGGCGGGCTGTCGTCTTCGTCCGGCGCGTCCGCCGGCTACCGCGGCCAGATCGGCCTGCGCAGCGCATGGGCGCACGCGGTCGCGCACGACATCGAGTTCCGGGCGGGAGACGTGCTCGTCACCGAGACGAGCGCGCCGATCTGGGGCTACAACGCAGAGCTCGAACGCGCGATGATCATCGGCCCGCCGACCGACGAGATGCGCCGGCTGTTCGAGCACACCGTCGCCGCGCAGCAGGTCGCCTTCGCCGCGATCCGGCCGGGCGCGGCGTGCGCCGACGTCGACGGCGCGGTCATGCGCTACTTCGAGGAGCACGACCTGCTCCGCTACTGGCGGCAGCACACCGGCCACGGGATCGGGCTGCGCAACCACGAGGCCCCGTTCCTCGACGTCGGCGACCACACGCTCCTCGAGCCGGGGATGGTCTTCACGATCGAGCCGGGGCTCTACGACGCGGCCGCCGGCGGCTTCCGCCACTCGGACACCGTCGCCGTCACCGAGGACGGCGTCGAGATCCTCACGGACTACCCGAGCGACATCGAGAGCCTGACGATCCCCGTCTAGCGCCAGCTCGAGAGCTGCGCGACCGCGGCGTCGAGATCGTCGACGATCGCGCCGCCCGCCTGCACGCAGCCCCCGACGAACAGGTTGAGCCCGTGGCCCTCGCCGCCGCGGGTCGCGCGCAGGTCGGTGAGCAGCCCGACGATCCCCTTCTTCTTCTCGTTCCACAGCATCAGCGTGTAGAAGATCCCGATCTCGCAGGCGGTGCCGTCGTCCGTCTGCGGGCCGTCGAGGATCGCGAGCACCGCGTCGGCGCCGTAGAGGCCGTCCCAGTCCTTCGTGAAGATCACGTCGGCCGGCGTGTCGTCGAGGGCGAGCGCCTGCTCGTGCGGGACGAACACCTCGAAGCCCTCGTCGCGCAGCCTCGCCGCGATCTCGTCGAGCTGGCGCCGCTCCGCCGGCGTGAACAGCGGGCCTGCGAGATAGATGCGCACGCGCGAAGACTACGCGCGTCGGAGCAGCGTCAGCGACCGGTCCGGCACCGTCACGCGGGCGCGGCTGCCGATCTCGCCCTCCGGCGCGCCCTCGCCCGTCGCCAGCTCGACCGTCCAGGCGCGGCCGAAGCGGCGCGTCGGCAGGATGAACTCGATCGGCGTCGCCGACGCGTTGAACAGGAGCAGGAACGAGTCGTCGACGATCTCCTCGCCGTGCTGCGTCCGCTCCGGGATCTCGCGGCCGTTGAGGAACACCCCGAGCGTGTGCGCGTCGGGCTGCTGCCAGTCCCGCTGCGTCATCCGGCGCCCGTCCTTCCGGAACCACCAGACGTCCGGCAGCCCGGAGCCGCGCACCGACGTGCCCGTGAAGAACGACGCGCGCCGGAACACCGGGTGCTCGCGCCGCAGCCGGATCAGGCGCCGCACGAAGTCGACCAGCTCGCCGTCCGCCGCGTCCCAGTCGAACCACGACAGCTCGTTGTCCTGGCACCACGCGTTGTTGTTGCCGTGCTGCGTCCTCCCCAGCTCGTCGCCGCCGAGGATCATCGGCACGCCCTGCGAGAGGAACAGCGTCGCGAGGAAGTTACGTCGCTGCCGCACCCGCAGCGCCGTCACCGCCGCGTCGTCGGTCTCGCCCTCGACGCCGCAGTTCCACGAGCGGTTGTCGTCGGTGCCGTCGCGGTTGTGCTCGCCGTTGGCCTCGTTGTGCTTCTGGTTGTAGGAGACGAGATCGCGGAGCGTGAACCCGTCGTGCGCCGTGACGAAGTTGATCGACGCGAACGGGGCGCGCCCGTCCGACTGGTAGAGATCGCTCGAGCCGGTGAACCGCGACGCGAACTGCGCGACGTTGGCCTGCGCGCGCCAGAAGTCGCGCATCGTGTCGCGGTACATCCCGTTCCACTCGGCCCAGAGCACGGGGAAGTTCCCGACCTGGTAGCCGCCCGGCCCGACGTCCCACGGCTCCGCGATCAGCTTCACCTGCGAGAGCACCGGATCCTGGTGGATCGTGTCGAAGAACGCGGACAGGCGGTCGACCTCGTAGAACTCGCGCGCGAGCGCGGACGCGAGGTCGAAGCGGAAGCCGTCGACGTGGCAGTCGATCACGAAGTAGCGGAGCGAGTCCATGATCAGCCGCAGCACCGAGGGGTGCACGGGGTTCAGCGAGTTCCCCGTCCCGGTGAAGTCCTGGTAGTAGCGCGGCGCCTCCGACATCAGCCGGTAGTAGCTCTGGTTGTCGACGCCCTTGAACGCGAGCATGGGCCCGAGGTGGTTGCCCTCGGCGGTGTGGTTGTAGACGACGTCGAGGATCACCTCGATCCCGGCGCCGTGCAGCGCCTTGACCATGCCCTTGAACTCGCGCAGCTGCTCGCCGTGCCTCCCGGTCGCGGCGTACAGCGCGTGCGGCGCGAGGTAGCCGATCGACGAGTAGCCCCAGTAGTTCGTCAGCCCCCGCTCGTGCAGGAAGCTCTCGTCGGCGATGTGGTGCACGGGCAGGAGCTCGACGGCGGTGACGCCGAGGTCGCGGAAGTACGCGAGCGCCTCCTCCGAGGCGAGCCCGGCGTACGTCCCGCGCAGGTCGTCGCGCACGCCGTGGTGCCGCTGCGTGAATCCCTTCACGTGCACCTCGTAGATGACCGTGTCGTGCCACGGAGTCGCCGGCGAGACGTCGTCCTCCCAGTCGAAGCGCGGGTCGACGACGAGGCACTTCGGGATCGCCGGCGCCGAGTTCTCGCCGTCCTGTATCAGGTCCGCGTCCTCGTCGAAGCTCGGCGGGTACGGGAGCGTGTTCGCGCGGTTCCAGAGGACCGGCCCCTCGATCGCCTTCGCGTACGGGTCGACGAGCAGCTTCGCCGGGTTGAAGCGCCGTCCGGAGATCGGGTCGTACGGGCCGTGCACGCGGTACCCGTAGCGACGGCCCGGCCCGACGCCGGGGAGGTAGCAGTGCCAGTTGAACGCGGTCCGCTCGGTGAGCTCGATCCGCGTCTCGGTGTCGTCGTCGTCGAACAGGCAGAGCTCGACGCGCTCCGCGTTCTCGGAGAAGAGCGAGAAGTTCGTCCCCTCGTGGTCCCAGGTCGCCCCGAGGGGGAACGGATCGCCCGGCCAGACGTCCATCAGCGTCCGATCGCGTAGCCCTGCATGCCGCGCGGGTTGGCGGCGGCCTTCAGCCGCCCGTCCGGCTCGCGGCCGACGGCGCTGACGCGGCCGAGCGACCACGGCGGCGAGACCTCGACGTCGTGGCCGCGCGTGCGGAGGCCGTCGAGCGTCGCGGCGCCGGCGCGCTCCTCGACGGCGACGTGCCGCGGCCGCGACTCGCGCGGGTAGAACGAGCTCGGGAACGCCTCGGTGTGGTGGTTCGGCGCGTCGATCGCCTCCTGGAGGTCCATCCCGAAGTGCACGTGCGCGAGCAGGACGTACAGCGTCCACTGGTCCTGCTGGTCGCCGCCCGGAGTGCCGAGCGCGAGATACGGCTCGCCGCCCCGCAGCGCCATCGTCGGCGAGAGCGTCGTGCGCGGGCGCTTGCCCGGCTCGAGCGAGTTCGGCAGCCCTTCCTCGAGCCAGAACATCTGCGCGCGCGTGCCGAGGCAGAAGCCGAGCTCCGGGATGACCGGCGCGCCGTAGAGCCAGCCGCCGCTCGGCGTCGCCGCGACCATGTTCCCCCAGCGGTCGACGACGTCGAGGTGGACCGTGTCGCCTCTCGTCGGCTCGCCGACGCCGGGGGCGACGGGCATCCCCTCGACGGCGGACGGAAGCCGTGGCTCGCGTCCGTCCGGCGCGCCGGGCCGCAGCTCCGGCGACGACGTCTCGCCGACGAGCGCGCGCCGCTCGTCCGCGTACGCACGCGAGAGCAGCGCCTCGAGCGGGACGTCGACGAAGTCCGGGTCGCCGTACCACGCCTCGCGGTCGGCGAATGCGAGCTTCGCGCACTCGGTGACGGTGTGGACGTACTCCGCCGACGCGTGCCCCATCGCGGCGAGGTCGAAGCCCTCGAGCAGGCGCAGCTGCTGGAGGAACACCGGCGCCTGGCTCCACGGCCCCGCCTTCAGCACCGTCAGCCCGTGGTAGTCGACGGCGAGCGGCTCCTCGTACGCCGGCCGCCACTCGCGCAGGTCCTCCTCCGTCAGGAGACCCGCGTGGCGCGCGCCGGAGCTGTCGAGCCACTCGCGCTCCTGGAAGCGGACGATCGCCTCCGCGACGAAGCCGGCGTACCACTCCTCGACCGGGTCGTCCGACTCGGCGAGGCGGCGGTACGTCCGCGCGAGCGCCGGGTTCCGGTGCAGCCCGCCCGGCTCGGGAACCGGGAGATACACCTCGGCGGAGGTCGTCCACTCGTCGCGGAACAGGCGCTCGACCCCGCGGATCGCGCCCGCGATCGCAGGGACGACCGGATAGCCGTGCTCCGCGTAGTCGATCGCGTACCTCGCGACCTCGGCGAACGGCATCGTCCCGAAGTCGCGGAGCATCGCCGTCCAGCCGCCGAACGCACCCGGGACGACCGCCGCCAGCGGGCCGGTGCCCGGGACGAGCCGGAGCCCGAGCTCGTCGCGATAGCGCACGATCGTCGCCGCGCGCGGCGCCGGTCCCTGCGCGCAGAGCACGACGGGCGCCCCGCGCGACGCGGGCCAGAGGATCGCCGGCAGGTCGCCGCCCGGCCCGTTCAGGTGCGGCTCGACCACCTGGAGCGTCAGGCCGGCCGCGACCGCCGCGTCGAACGCGTTGCCGCCGCGCTCGAGCACGGCCATCCCGACCGCGGAGGCGAGCCAGTGGGTGGACGCCACCATCCCGAAGGTGCCGCGCAGCTCGGGGCGAGTCGTGAAGCTCATCGGGTCGCGGCAACCCTAGCGGCGATCGAGGACTGATCCGTGACGACCCCGATGGGCGGAACGACGTCGGCGTCTAGGTGTCCATCCGGAAGCACTACCCGCCGGCGCCGTCGGGCGGGGGTTTGGTGCGCGCCGGTGGGAGGAAGAGAGGTCGTCATGCAGCATGTCTTCCACCGGCGGCTCTGGGCCGTGGTCATCGGCGTGCTCGCCGCCGCAGGAGCAGCCGCGAGCATCGCCTACGCGACCGGCGCGATCGCCGGCGACTCCGGCGGGGTGGTCGTCACCTGCGCCGGCAAGCTCCTCGGCGAGCTACGGGTCGTCAGCGACCCGTCGAAGTGCACGCGCCTCGAGCGAGTCGTCTACCTGCAGGCACCGGTCCCTCCGCAGCCGACGTCGTTCACCGTCGACTGCACGACCGGCCAGAAGGTCCAGGACGTCCTGAACCAGGTCGCGACGGGCACGGTCCCGGTCACGATCACGGTCAAGGGCATGTGCGACGAGGACGTGTCGATCAACCGCGACGGCGTGACGTTGACCGCGGCGGCCGCCGGGGCGGGGGTCCGCAGTCTCGGCCTGTTCGACGCTCGCAAGATCCAGCTGCACGGGCTGACGTTCGGTGCGGGTGGGCTCGGTGCAGACGGATCCACCTTCAACGCGGACGGCATCCACGTGAGCGGCGCCCAGAACGGCATCGTGCTGAACAGCGGCTCGAGCGCGCGGGTGTTCGGCGCCACGGTCGAGAACACGGCCGACACGGGCATCGGCGTCTACGACACGAGCACGCTTCTGCTGGTCGGCAGCTCGGTCACCGGCAGCGGAGGGACCGGCGTTCACGCCGGCGGCAACAGCAACGTGTACCTGTCGAATGTCCACGTCGCAGGCAACGGAACCAACGGTGTCGTGGCGCTCTCCAGCACCGCCGAGCTCTCGAACTGCGTCGTCGAGCACAACACCGGCATCGGCGTGCAGGCGGTCTTCGGGGGCGAGGTGGGCCTCACCGACGGCACGGTCGTGCAGTACAACGGCGACACCGGTGTGATGGCGACGTCGGGCTACGCCGACCTCGAGGGCGTCTTCGTCCGCAACAACGAGAGGTGGGGCGTCATCGCCGAGGCCGGCCGCCTGACGCTCTCGCACGGCACGGTCGTCGAGAACAACGACGGCGAGGGCGTCGGTCTCGGGAACGGCTCGTCCCTGGACACGGGCATCGGGGGAGTCGTCATTCGCGGTAACACGAGCCATGGCATCGACCTCGGCGACACGAGCACCGCGAGCATCCCGGATCCCGTGCAGATCGTCGGCAACGGCGGCTGGGGGATCTGGTGCGAGACGTCGCCGGCCACCGCGGTCATCCGCGGCCTGAACGGCGTCGTCAGCACGGTGAGCGGAAACGCCGCCGGGCAGATCGGCTGCCAGATCGTCCCGTAGAACCGAAGCCGGGGCGGCCTCCGGGCCGCCCCCTACTCCGGCACGAGCCAGATCGCCCCGAGCGGCGGCAGCGTCAGCGACGCGGAGAACGGCTGGTCGTGCCACGGGACCGCGCTCGCCTCGACGAGGCCGAGGTTGCCGACGCCGCCGCCACTGTAGTACGGCGAGTCCGTGTTCAGCGCCTCGCGCCACCGCCCCTCGAGCGGCATGCCCACGCGGTAGTCGTAACGCGGCACCGGCGAGAGGTTCAGCACGCAGACGAGCGGACGCACGCCCGACGCGTCGAGCCGCGCGAACGCGAGCACGTTGCCGTTCGCGTCGTTCGCCTCGAGCCAGCGGAACCCGGACGGCTCGAAGTCGACCTCCCAGAGCGCGGGCGTCTCCCGGTAGACCCGGTTCAGATCGCGCACGAGGGCGTGCACACCCGCGTGCTCCGCGTACTCGAGAAGATTCCAGTGCAGCGAGCCGCCGTCGTTCCACTCGTCCCACTCGCCGAGCTCGCCGCCCATGAACAGCAGCTTCTTCCCGGGGTGCGCCCACATGTACGCGTAGAGCGCGCGCAGGTTCGCGAACTTCTGCCAGCGGTCGCCGGGCATCTTCGAGAGAAGCGAGCGCTTGCCGTGCACGACCTCGTCGTGCGAGAGCGGCAGCACGAAGTTCTCGCTGAACGCGTACATGAGCGAGAACGTCAGCGTGTGATGGTGGTAGCGCCGGTAGACGGGCTCCTTCTGGAAGTAGAGCAGCGTGTCGTGCATCCAGCCCATGTTCCACTTGAAGCCGAAGCCGAGCCCGCCGAGATACGTCGGCCGCGACACGCCGGGCCACGCGGTCGACTCCTCGGCGGCCGAGATCACGCCGGGCTCGCGCGCGTACAGCGTCTCGTTCAGCTCCTTCAGGAACGACACGGCATCGAGGTCCTCGCGCCCGCCGAACTCGTTCGGGACCCACTCGCCGGCCTTGCGCGAGTAGTCGAGGTAGAGCATCGACGCGACGGCGTCGACGCGGATCCCGTCGGCGTGATGCTCGCGCAGCCAGTAGAGCGCGTTCGAGAAGAGGAAGTTGCGCACCTCGCGCCGCGCGAAGTTGAAGACGAGCGTGCCCCAGTCGGGATGGGAGCCGCGGCGCGGGTCGGCGTGCTCGTAGAGATGCGTCCCGTCGAAGTTCGCGAGCGCCCACTCGTCGCGCGGGAAGTGCGCGGGCACCCAGTCGAGGATGACGCCGATCCCGCGCCGGTGCAGCCGGTCGACGAAGGTGCGGAAGTCGTCGGGCGAGCCGAAGCGCGAGGTCGGCGCGAAGTAGCCGGTCACCTGGTAGCCCCACGAGCCGGCGAACGGATGCTCCATCACCGGCAGCAGCTCGACGTGGGTGAAGCCGAGGTCTTCGACGTAGTCGCCCAGCTCGTCCGCGAGCTCGAGGTACGTGAGCGTGCGATTCCCCTCCAGCGGGTTGCGGCGCCAGGAGCCGAGGTGCACCTCGTAGACGGAGAGCGGCGAGCGCAGCGGATCCGCGACGGCGCGCTGCTCGCGCCACTCGGCGTCTGCCCACGCATGCTCCGGGCGAAAGACGATGGATGCGTTCTTCGGCGGCACCTCGGCGGCGAACGCGACCGGGTCGGCCTTGAGCCGGAGCCGGCCGTCCTTGCCGCGGACCTCGAACTTGTAGCGCGTCCCCGGACCGACGTCGGGGACGAAGAGCTCCCAGATCCCGGCCGCGCCGAGCGAGCGCATCGGGTGCAGGCGCCCGTCCCACGAGTTGAAGTCGCCGACGAGGGCGACGCGGCGCGCGTTCGGCGCCCAGACGGCGAACGCGGTGCCGGTGACGCCGTCGATCTCGCGCACGTGCGCGCCGAGCCGCTCGTACAGCCGCTCGTGCCGGCCCTCGAGCGCGAGGTGGAGGTCGAGCTCTCCGAGCGTCGGCAGGAACGCGTACGGGTCGCGGAGCGTGTACGTCCTCCCGTCCGGGTACTCGACCTCGAGCTCGTAGTCGAGCGGCAGCGTCGCCGACGGGAGCAGCGCCTCCCACAGCCCGCTCGGATCCTTCAGCTCCGCCGCGACGCCGGACGGCTGCACGCGCACCGCCCGGGCCTCGGGCCGGTAGGCGCGGACGACGACCCCGCCGTTCGCCTCGTGCGCCCCGAGCACCGCATGCGGATCCGCGCCGAGCTCGATCACGTCGCCGTCGGTGCGGGCTCGATCATCCGGCGGATCGCGGCGACCGGGATCCCCACCCAGTCGGGGCGGTTGTCGAGCTCGTAGCGGAGCTCGTACACCGCCTTCTCCAGCTCGAAGACGGTGAGCATCCGCTCGATCCCGGCAGGCCCGCTCGGCAGCAGCGACTGGTCGACCGTCGCGAGATAGCCGTCGAGGAACTGCTCCCGCGCGCGCGGCTCCCAGTCGTCCGGGACGTCGGCGCCGCGGAGCGGCCCCGCCGCGATCGACGCGTACGCGAAGGAGCGGAGCATCCCGGCGACGTCGCGCAGCGGCGAGCGCTTGCGGCGCCGCTCGACGAGCGACCGCGCCGGTTCGCCCTCGAAGTCGATGATCGTCCACTGCTCGTCCGCCCAGAGCGTCTGCCCGAGGTGGTAGTCGCCGTGGATGCGGATGATCTGGCCGGTCGTCCCCGCGTGCGTGAGGAGGCGCAGCTGCTCGCGCACCTCCTCGCCGCGGCCGGCGATCGGCTCGATCCGCTCGTCGTCCTCCGGAAGCGAGAGGAAGACGTTGGCGATCTCCTCGTCGACGGTCGCGGTCAGCAGCCCGAGCGACTCCTCGCTCGGCACCTCGGGCGCGAAGGCCGGGTCGGCCGGGTCCGAGCCGAGCATCGTGTGCAGCTCCCCGGTCACCTCGCCGAGCCGGCGCAGGCGCGCGAGGAACCGGTCCGGGTCGGCGGCGAGCTCGTCGAGCGCGAGCTCCCAGCCGTCGCGTGCGTTCGGCACGTACGCCTGGAGGATGCCGAGCGTCGCCTGGAGCGGCGCGCCCGCGTACGCATACCAGCCGCCGAGCGCCGCCACGTTCGGGAAGCCGCGCCCGGTGAGGAACCGCAGCAGCTCGAGCTCCGGGTTGATCCCCGCCTCGAGCCGGCGGAACGCCTTCAGGATCACCTCGTCGAACGCGATCGACGTGTTCGACTGCTCCGCGGAGAGGATGCGTGCGGCCCCGAGCTCACGCTCGAGCCCTGCGAAGCCCTCGACGTTCCCGAACTCGACGGCGCCGTCGGCGCTCTGCACCGTCAGCCCGGAGCGCATCGCGCTGACGAGCTCGCGGGCGAGGGACGGATCCTCGGCGAGACCGTTGAGGCCGAGCTCGCCCTCGTGGAACGCGACGAGCAGCTGGTAGATGTCGTGCGAGCCGGTCTCGTAGCGCACCTCGACGAGCGCGAGCGCGAGCTGCGGCTCCTGCGTGCGCAGCATCGCGGAGTCGACCACCTGCGCGTGCGCGACGCCGCGCGACTTCGCGCCGTACCACCGCTGCTGCGTGACGTACTCGATCAGCGCGCGCTCGTCGTAGCTCATTCGTCGCCCTGCCGGAGCCGGAACCAGAAGAACCCGCGCGGGGCGAGCGTCAAGAGGTACGGCAGCTCCCCGATCGCCGGAAACCTCGTCCGGCCCAACATCTCCTCCGGGACCATACCGTCGAACGCGCTGAGGTCGAGCTCGACCGCCTGCGCCGAGTTCGCGAGATTGTGCACGCACAGCACGATGTCCTCCTCGAACCGCCGGATGTGGGCGAAGATGCGCGGATTCTCCGGCCGCAGCGGCTCGTAGCTGCCGAGCCCGAACACCGGGTGCTCCTTCCGCAGCGCGATGAACAGGTGCAGCCAGCGGAGGAACGACGTCGGAGTCCGCAGCTGCGCCTCGACGTTCACGGCCTGGTATCCGTAGACCGGATCCATCAGCGGCTGGAGGTACAGCTGCGCCCAGTCCGCCTTCGAGAAGCCGGCGTTGCGGTCGCCCGTCCACTGCATCGGCGTGCGGACGCCGTCACGGTCGCCGAGGTAGACGTTGTCGCCCATCATGATCTCGTCGCCGTAGTAGAGGACCGGCGAGCCGGGCAGCGAGAACAGGATCGCGTGCAGCAGCTCGATCTCGTCGCGCCCGTTGTCGAGGAGCGGCGCGAGCCGGCGGCGGATGCCGAGGTTGATCTTCATCCGCGGGTCCTTCGCGTACTCGGCGTACATGTAGTCGCGCTCCTCGTCCGTGACCATCTCGAGCGTCAGCTCGTCGTGGTTGCGGAGGAAGAGACCCCACTGGCAGCTCTGCGGAATCCCCGGCGTGCGGTCGAGGATCTCGTAGACCGGCGTCGCGTCCTCGCGCCGCAGCGACATGAACATCCGCGGCATGACGGGGAAGTGGAACGCCATCTGGCACTCGTCGCCGTCGTTGCCGAAGTACTGGACGACGTCGGCCGGCCACTGGTTCGCCTCGGCGAGCAGCACGCGGTCGGGGTAGCGCGCGTCCACCTCCGCACGCACGCGCTTCAGGTACTCGTGCGTGCGCGACAGGTTCTCGCCGTTCGTCCCCTCCTCTTCATAGAGGTAGGGCACCGCATCGAGCCGGAAGCCGTCGATGCCGAGGTCGAGCCAGAAGCGGAGGACGTCGAGCATCGCCTCCTGCACCTCGGCGTTCTCGTAGTTGAGATCCGGCTGGTGGTGGAAGAAGCGGTGCCAGTAGTACTGGCCGCGCACCGGGTCGAACGTCCAGTTCGACGCCTCGCTGTCGAGGAAGATGACCCGCGCGTCCGCGTAAGGCTCGTCCGTGTCGGACCAGACGTACCAGTCGCCCTTCGGCCCCGCCGGGTCGCTGCGCGACTCCTGGAACCACGGATGGTCGGACGAGGTGTGGTTCATGACGAGGTCCGCGATCACGCGGATGCCGCGCTGGTGCGCCTGCTCGACGAACTCGCGGAAGTCCTCGACCGTGCCGTAGTCGGGGTGGATGGAGAAGAAGTCGGAGATGTCGTAGCCGCCGTCGCGCAGCGGCGACGGGTACATCGGCAGGAGCCAGACGCAGTCGACGCCGAGCCACTGGAGGTAGTCGAGCTTCTCGATCAGCCCGCGGAAGTCGCCGGAGCCGTCGGCGTTCCCGTCGTAGAAGCCGCGGATGTGGATCTCGTAGAAGATCGCCCGCTTGAACCAGAGCGGGTCCCGCTCGAACCACTGTTCCGACATCAGCCGCCCACCCGTAGCACGTGACTTCTCCCCGGCTCGAGCCGGACGTAGTTGCGACCGATGTTCCACGTCCACTCCGCGTCGGCGAGCAGGTCGCGGACGCGGTAGGCGGGCGGAAGGCCCGTCGCCACCGGCAGGACGCAGACGCCCTCCCGCGCCGCTCGCGGATCGAGGTTGACGACGACGATCACGCGATTCTCGCCGTCCTGCTTCAGGAAGGCGAACAGCCGCTCGTTCTCGGTCTCGAGGAAGGTGACGTCGTCGAGCCGCCGGAGCGCCGGGTTCTCGCGACGGATCGCGTTCATCCGCGCGACGAGCGGGAGCAGCGGCCCGTCGAGCGCGCGCCGCTTGATCTCGTACTTCTCGGAGTTCAGGTACTCCTCGCTCCCCTCGCGCACCGGCACGTTCTCGACGTTCTCGAAGCCGGAGTAGATCCCGTACGACGGCGACAGCGTCGCGGCGAGAACGAGCCGCGCCTCGAACGCGGGGCGCCCGCCGCGCTGGAGGTACTCGTGGAGGATGTCCGGCGTGTTCGCGAAGACGTTGGGCCGGAGGAACTGCGCCCAGCCGAGCAGCTGGCCCATGAACTCGAGCAGCTCCCAGCGTGAGTTCTTCCACGTGAAGTACGTGTAGCTCTGCGCGAAGCCGGCCTTCGCGAGCGTCGTCATCATCGCCGGCCGCGTGAACGCCTCCGAGAGGAAGATCACGTCGGGATGCTCGTCTCGCACGTCGGCGATCAGCCACTCCCAGAACGCGAGCGGCTTCGTGTGGGGGTTGTCGACCCGGAAGACCGTGACGCCGCGCCGCACCCAGAGGAGAACGACGTCGCGCAGCGCCTTCCAGAGACCGCGCCAGTCCTCGCAGTCGAAGTTGACGTTGTAGATGTCCTGGTAGCGCTTCGGCGGATTCTCCGCATACTTCAGCGTCCCGTCCGGGCGGCGGTGGAACCACTCGGGGTGCTGCTTCAGCCACGGGTGGTCGGGCGAGCACTGGATGGCGAAGTCGAGCGCGATCTCGATCCCGTGCGTGCGCGCGTCCTGCACGAGCCGCTCGAGCTCCTCCGCGGTGCCGAGGCCGGGGTCGATCGCCTCGTGGCCGCCGAGCTCGCTGCCGATCGCCCACGGGCTGCCGGGATCGTCGGGGCCGGCCTCGAGCGCGTTGTTGCGGCCCTTGCGGTTCGTGTGCCCGATCGGATGGACCGGCGGGAAGTAGAGGACGTCGAAGCCGAGCTCGGCGAACTCCGGGAGGAGCGCGCGCACGCCCTCGAAGCCGCCCCAGGAGCGGGGGAAGAGCTCGTACCAGGCGCCGAAGCGCGCGAGCTCGCGGTCGACGTCGACACCGTACGAGCCCGTCGACGTCCTGCCGTGGCGGTCGCCGGCCGGGGCGGCGAGCGCCTCCTCTACCGTCAGCGAGCCTGCGCCGAGCAGCGCCGCGCCCTCCGACAGCTCGCCGGCGAGGTCCTCCTGGCCCGCCGCGAGCTTGCGCCGGAGCTCGTCCTGGTACGAGGCGACGCGGTCGACCCAGGCGTCGATCCGGAACTGCCACGCGCCCGGCCGGTCGACGGCGAAGGCGCCGCGCCACTCGTCGTTGCCGAGCGGCTCGAGCGGCGACTCGACCCAGCGCGAGGTGCCCGGCGCCTTCGCGCAGACGGCGGCGCCGAGGACGTCGTGGCCGTCGCGGAAGATGCGCGCCGTCACGTCGACGCGGTCGCCGACCGTCCGCTTCACGCGGAAGCGCCCGCAGTCCACCTGCGGCTCGACGCGCTGGATCTGGATCCGCGAGGGCGGGTCGGTCGTCTTCGGGAGGGCCACGCGCGTGACGTTATCGTCAGCGCGTGAAGCCGGCCCGCGCCTCCGGGATTCTGCTCCACCCGACGTCGCTTCCCGGCGGCCGGCTCGGCGACGAGGCGTACCGGTTCGTCGACTGGCTCGAGGCGGCCGGGCAGTCGTGGTGGCAGATGCTGCCGCTCGGGCCGCCGGACGAGTTCCGCTCGCCGTACCGGTCGCCGTCCGCGTTCGCCGCGTCGCCCGAGCTGCTGGCGGACCCGCGCGCTCGTGTGTCGCGGGCGGAGATCGACGACTTCGTCGCCCGCCACCCGTACTGGATCGCCGAGTGGGCGCGCTTCGCCGGCGCGGGTGCGATCGCCGAGCAGGTGCGGTTCGAGCGCGAGTGGAGCGCGCTGCGCACGTACGCGGCGGAGCGCGGCGTCCGGCTGATCGGCGACCTCCCGATCTACGTCTCGGACGAGGGCGCCGACCTCGAGTCGTGGCCGGAGCTGTTCTCCCGCGGCGAGGTCGCCGGCGCGCCGCCCGACGCGCTGAACGCGGGCGGCCAGCACTGGGGCAACCCGCTCTACGACTGGCCGGTGCACCGTGCGACCGGCTACCACTGGTGGATCGAGCGCTTCCGTCGCACGCTCGAGCTCGTCGACGTGGTGCGCGTCGACCACTTCCGCGGCTTCGTCTCGTACTGGGCGATCCCCGAGCGCCACAAGACCGCGAAGCACGGACGCTGGCGGCGCGGCCCCGGCGCGGAGCTCTTCCGCGCGGTCGAGCGCGCGCTCGGCGAGCTCCCGGTGATCGCGGAAGACCTCGGCGCGATCACGCCGCCGGTGCACCGGCTCCGCGAGCAGCTCGGCCTGCCGGGGATGGTCGTGCTGCTCTGGGCGTTCCGCGGCTCCGCACGCAACCCTCACCGCCTCGAGAACGTCACGGCCGACAAGGTCGTGTATACGAGCACGCACGACACGAACACCGCCGCCGGCTGGTTCACCGGGCTGACGGCCCGCGGGCGCGCGGCGACCGGACTCGACCCGGACGACCCGAGCTGGGGGCTGATCGAGCTCGCGCTCGGGTCGCGCGCGTCGCTCGCGATCGTCCCCGTGCAGGACGTCCTCGGCCTCGGCGGCGAGGCGAGGATGAACCGTCCCGGCATCGCCGCCGGCAACTGGACCTGGCGGCTCCGGCGCGGGCAGCTGACGCCGGCCGCCGCGGCGCGCCTGCGCGAGGCGACCGAGCGCCACCGGCGCCTGCCGCGCCGAACGTGACGGCCCGGTGACGGGCCGGTGGCGGTCCCGTGCCCACGCCGGGAGACGCGGCACGGCGGGCGAAGGACCGGGCGATGCTCACCGCGCTGCGCGGAGCGGACCCGGCGGAGCTGCTGCTCGCCGGCTGCTGCTTCGCCGCGTCCCTCGCCTGTGCGGCCGCGAGCTGGCGGACGCTGCTCTGTCGCGGCCTGCGCCTCTCCGACGCATTCGCCCGCTACGGCACCGGCTCGCTCGTCAACGCGCTCGTCCCCGCCCGTGCGGGCGACGCCGTGCGCCTGGCGCTCTTCGCGCGCGTCGCGCCGGGCGGTGCGCTCGCCGCCGGCGGCGCCGCCGCGGCCGTCGGCACGATCCGCTGGCTCGCCGTCGTCCCGCTCGCGATCGCCGGCACGGCCGCCGCCGGGATCGCGCTCCCGCCCCTCGCCGTCGCGGCCGCGGGCGTCGCGGTGCTGCCGCTCGCCGCCGCCTGGGTGCTCGCCCGCCGTGGCTCCCGCCGCGCCCGGGCGCTGCTCGAGCCCCTGCGCGAGAGCGACGCGCGCTCGCTCGCCACGGTCGCCGCGCTCGTCACGGCGACCCTCGCAGCCCGGCTCGCCGCCGTGTCGCTCGCGGGCGCGGCGCTCGGCGTGCACGGTCCGCTCACCGCGGCGCTGCTCGTCGTCCCGGCGCTCGAGCTCGCCGGGGTCGTCCCGCTCACGCCGGCGAACCTCGGCGTCGCCGGCGGGGCGGCGGCGCTCGCCCTCCGTGCCCACGGGACGCCGATGCACGCCGCGCTCGCCGCCGGTCTGGCGCTGCACGCCGTCGAGACGGCGACGGGGATCGCCGTCGGCGCGCTCGCCGCGCTCCGGCTCGCGTCACCGGATCGTCTCCACTCGTTCGCAGAGCTTCCACCCACGTCGCCGCCCGCGGGATCGAGGATCGCCGCAGTTGCCTTCTTGCTCACGTTAGGGGGAGTTATGAGGAGACGCACCCGCCGGCTGCTCGTGCCGGCAGTGGTCGCTGCCGTCGCTGCGGCGCTCGCGGCCACGACCAACGCCGGGGTCCGCGGCCACGGTGACGAGCACGGCCCCAACACGAGAACGCCGATTCAGCACGTCGTCGTCATCTTCCAGGAGAACGTCTCGTTCGACCACTACTTCGGGACGTATCCGACGGCGGCGAACAGCGACGGCCAGAAGTTCGTCGCCGCCCCGCACACGCCGGCGGTCGACGGCCTCACGCCGGCGACGAGCTTCACGCTGCCGGCCGGCCTGCGACACACGACCGACCTGACCGCGACGAACCCGAATCTCTCGCTTCCGATCCGCCTCGACACGAGCGCGAACGGGCCCGGCACGAACGGCAACGGCGAGCTCACGTGCGACCAGGATCACAACTACAGCGACGAGCAGCAGTCGTTCGACGGCGGCCTCATGGACCAGTTCGTCCAGAGCGTCGGCACCGACGGCGGGAACAAGATCCCGGCCGGCGGGACCCTGTGCGACCCGAAGACGGTGATGGACTACTACGACGGGAACGCCGTCACCGCGCTCTGGAACTACGCGCAGCGCTACGCGATGAGCGACAACTCCTACGGGACGACGTTCGGCCCGTCGGCTCCGGGGGCGGTCAACCTCGTCTCGGGCGACACGGGGAACATCGACACGGCCCACGAGGCGAACGCGCCGTCGGTGGCGACGTCGACCGCGCCGAACGCCGACATCACGCCCGACGGGAGCGGCGGCTACTCGCTGACGAGCGACGCCCAGCCGTACTGGGACGACTGCTCCACGCGTGACGCGGTCGCGCTCAACGGCCGGAACATCGGCGACGAGCTGAACGCGGCCGGCCTCTCCTGGGGCTGGTTCGAGGGCGGCTTCCGGCCGACCGAGAGCTACAGCGCCGGGCTCGCCGCGATCGGCAAGACCGGCCAGCCGACGAGCACGTTCATCCCGGACCAGTTCAAGAATGCGGGCTTCCAGAACAACGTCGCGCACTCGTCGAACCAGGGCCTCTGCGACGCCGTGCACCCGGTTGGCGTCGCCTTCGGCGCAACGCTCGCGTCGGCGCCGTGGGGCTACAAGGACGACTACATCCCGCACCACGAGCCGTTCGAGTACTACGCCTCAACGGCGAACCCGCACCACCTGAGCGTCCCGGCCGATGCGAGCGGCAACGACACGCTCGCCGGCCTGAGGACGATCGGCACCGACACGCAGTCGTACGTGAGCGGCGTCCCGCAGTTCGACACGCCGAACCACAACTACGACATGAGCGACTTCGACCAGCTCGTCGCGGCGATCGCCGCGCACAAGCTGCCCGCGTCGGCCCTGCCCGCCGTCAGCTTCCTCAAGGCGCCGGGCTACCAGGACGGCCATGCCGCCTACTCCGACCCGGCCGACGAGCAGGCGTTCGTCGTCGGCGTGATCAACGAGCTGGAGAAGACGCCCGACTGGTCGAGCACCGCGGTGTTCGTCAACTACGACGACTCCGACGGCTGGTACGACCACGCGTACAGCGGCGTCGTCAACCCGTCGCAGTCGGGCGCCGACAACCTCACGGGCACGACGCTCGGCAAGATCGGCGCGACGAACCCGACGTCGGGCACGTGCGGGACGGAGTCCTCGACCTCGCAGCCGCTCGCCGGCCAGCAGGGCCGCTGCGGCCTCGGGCCGCGGCTCCCGATGATCCTCGTCTCGCCGTGGGCGCGGACGAATGCCGTCGACCACAACCTCAGCGACCAGACCTCGATGATCAACTTCGTCGAGTACAACTGGGGCCTGCCGGGGATCGCCGGGTCGTTCGACCAGGCGCTCGCCTCGGTCGACCGGCGCGAGCACGTCCGCTTCGACCTCCAGGGCCTGTTCGACTTCGGCCTCGGCCTCGGCCGGGACGACGACCACCGCGGCATCGGCCCGGTGCAGCTCGATCCGGTCAGCGGCCAGGTCGACCTCCGGAACGCGAACCTCGCGCACAGGGATCTCGGCCACGAGAACCTGTCCGGAGCGCTCCTGAACGGCGCGAACCTCGAGGGCGCCGACCTCGAGGGCGGATTCCTCCCGAACGCGAACCTCACGGGAGCGAACCTCAGGCACGCCGACCTCCGTCACGCCGACATCGCCGGCGTGACCTGGTCGAACACGGTCTGCCCCGACGGCACGAGCTCGAATGCCGACGGCGGCACCTGCTTGGGCCACCTGTAAGCGGCCCGTCCGCGCGAGAGGCCCGGAGGGGGCCGGGCCTCTCGCGCCATCTTTCCGTTCACGGTTCCTCTCCCGGATCGTCACCACCCGTCCGCCCACGCCCGGCCCGGCGGCGCCCACACTGACAACGAGATGCGACGGAAGGTCGAGCCGCTGCTCTGCGAGCTCCACGCGCACACGAGGTGGAGCGACGGCGGCTTCACCATCCCCGATCTCGTCGACCTGTACGGACGGAACGGCTTCGACGTGCTCTGCGTCACCGATCACGTCAACCGCAGCGACGATCCCTGGGCGGCCGCGGACGCACCGTGGAACGGCATCACCGCGGCGAGCCATCCCGACTACCTCGCGGAGATCGAGGCGCAGGCCGAGCGCGCCCGGCGGGAGTACGACCTGCTGCTCCTGCCCGGGCTCGAGCTGACCTACAACGACCTCGACCCCTTCCTCGCCGCGCACGCAGTCGCCGTCGGCTGCCGCGCGTTCGCGTCCGTCGACAGGGGCCTCGACGAGGCGCTCGCGCGCGTGCGCGGCGAGGGGGCGGCGCTCGTCGCCGCCCATCCGTATCGCGGCCGTCGAGCCGCGTCGCCGTCGCGCACGACGCAGCGGTTCTCGCGCGAGTGGCGGCGGCTGCGCGAGCTCGTCGACCGCTGGGAGCTGTTCAACCGCGACGAGCTGTTCGGCTGGATCGCCGAGCGGGGGCTGCCGGCCGTCGCGTGCGGCGACTTCCACCACGAGGAGCACCTGCCGGGCTGGAAGACGCTGCTGCCCTGCGCGAAGGAGGAGGGCGCGGTCGTCGACTATCTCCGTTCGCCGCGGCCGGCGTTCCTGACCCGGATCGGCGTGGTCGCGCAGCCCGCGGCGCGCCGGGCCGCCTGACGCGGACGTGTCGCAGGACCGTCACCAACCGTCTTCCCACGCTGCGCGGCGGCCGTCGTAGGCTCGAGGAGCAAGACCCTCCGCACAAGCCGAGGTACGGACGGCGCCCCGGTAACCCGATCCCGGGGCGTCGCCGTCTTCGGCTGCCGCCCGAGGCTACGATCTGGTGACGATCCGGTGACGCGCCCGGGTTTCCAGGGGCCGTGACTATCGTGAGCCAGCGATGGACGTGACCGCCGAATACGAGCGCAAGCTCGAGGCGCCGGACGGCTTCGAGCTTCCGCCGCTGGGCGGCAGCCCGCTCGAGACGCGCATCTTCACCTCGGTCTACCACGACGTCGCCGACGGCTCGCTCGCGCGCGCGGGGATCACGCTCCGCCGTCGCACGGAGCGGGGCCGGAGCGTCTGGCAGCTGAAGCTTCCTTCGGAGGACGCGAGGCTCGAGCTCGAGCAGCCGGGCGGGCCGGCGGCGCCGCCGGACGAGATGCGGGCGCTGCTCGCCGCGCATCTCCGACACGGGCCGCTCTCGCCGGTGGCCGAGCTGCGCACCCGCCGCCGAGGCCAGCTCGTCGCGCGAAACGGCACGACGGCCGAGGTCACGATCGACGAGGTGGCAGTGATGGACGCGCACCGCGTCGCCGACGAGTTCGTCGAGGTGGAGATCGAGCTTCGCTCCGGCGATCCCGACGACCTTGACGCGATCGCGAAGGAGGTCGCCCGCGCCGGGGCGGTTCCGACCGGGGGCACGCCGAAGCTGTTCCGCGCGCTCGGCCTGACCGGCCCGCCGGCGCCGCCCAAGGAGCCGTTCGCGGCGCTGCGGGCGCGCCTTCGGGCGCAGCTGACGGAGATCCTCCGACATGACCCGGGCACGCGGCTCGGCACCGATCCGGAGAGCCTCCACGACATGCGCGTCGCCGTCCGCCGCTCGCGCGCGCTGCTGCGCGCCGGGAGGACGCTCGTCGCGAGCGGCACGGAGGAGCTGAACGCGGAGCTCCAGTGGCTCGGCGGCGTGCTCGGCGCCGTCCGCGACCTCGACGTCCTCCTGGCGCGACTGCACGCGGAGGCGGCCGGGCTCGGCGGCGTCGACACGAAGGCCGCGGAGCAGCTGCTGCGCGCGCTCGAGCGCGAGCGCCGGCGCGACCGCACGGCGCTGCTGCGCGCACTCGGCAGCGCCCGCTACCTGAAGCTCCTCGACCGCTTCCAGGCCGAGCTCGACGCGCTCGAGCCGACGGGCGAGGACGTCTCGCTCGACGCGCTCGCGAAGCGCGAGCTGAAGAAGCTCCGCAAGGCCGTGGATGCGCTCCCCGAGGAGCCGCACGACGACGAGCTGCACCGCGTGCGCAAGCTCGGCAAGCGCGCCCGATACGCCGCGGAGCTGGCCGGCCACGACGAGGTCGTGCGCCGGGCGAAGGCGCTCCAGGACGTGCTCGGCGAGCACCAGGACGCCGTCGTCGCCGAGGTGCGGCTGCGCACGCTCGCCGCGGCCGCGACCCCCGCGCAGGCGCTGGCGGCCGGCAGGCTCGTCGACCGCGAGCGGGCCCGACGCGCGGATGCGCGCGCCGCGTGGCCGAAGACGTGGCGCAGGCTCGCGCGCGCCGGCCGGTGACGGCCGCGCCGTCCGAGCCGGTCGTCCGCGCAGGAGGCGGGCTCGTCGTCCGGGACGACAAGGTTCTCCTCGTCCACCGCCCGAAGTACGACGACTGGACGTTCCCGAAGGGCAAGGCCGATCCGGAGGAGTCGTACGAGGACTGCGCGATCCGCGAGGTCTGGGAGGAGACCGGCCTGCACTGCGCGCTCGGCCGCGAGCTGGAGCCGTCCGACTACCGCGACCCGCTCGGTCGGCCGAAGCACGTCCGCTGGTGGGTGATGGAGCCGCTCGAGGACGACGGCTTCACGCCCGGCCGCGAGATCGACGAGCTGCGCTGGCTCACACCGGACGAGGCGGCGGGGCTGCTCTCGTACCCGCGTGACCTCGAGCTGCTCGACGCGATCCAGTGAGCGTCGTCCTGCTCCGCCACGCCTCCGCGGGCGACCGCAGCGCGTGGGACGGCGACGACCGGCTGCGGCCGCTCGACGAGGAGGGCCACGCGCAGGCGCTCGCGCTCGCGGACGCGCTTCGCGGCCGCGGGATCTCGCGAGTCGTCTCGAGCCCGTACGTCCGCTGCGTCGAGTCGCTCGAGCCGCTCGCCGAGGCGCTCGGGCTCGCGGTCGAGCTCGATCCGCGGCTGGCCGAGGGGGAGGGCGGCGCCGGCGCGCTCGCGCTCCTCGCGACGCTCGGGGACGGCGTCGCGTGCACGCACGGCGACGTCGTCGAGGCGGTGATCGGCCGCACCCTCGACAAGGGCGCGGCCGCGGTCGTCGAGCTCGCCGGCGGCGGCGCGCACGTCGTCGAGCTGCTGCCGGTGCCCTCGAGCTAGGCCGCGGCTTCCGCGACCCAGGCCAGGGCCGCGCCCTCGCGGATGCCGCCGTCGCAGACGTGCAGCGGGACGCCGAGGCGGCGCTGCACCTCGGCGAGGAGGACGAGCCCGCCGGGGAGGATGTGCGCCCGCGCGCGGTCGACGCCGAAGCGCCGCGAGATCGTCCGCGGCGGATGCGCGTGCACGAGCCGCAGCGCCTCGGCCAGCTCCTCCGCGCCGAGCTCCGCGCCGACGAGGCGCCGCGCCGCCCGCGCGCTGCCGCCGACGGCGAGCGCCGTCTCGACGTGCGGCGGACGGACGCGGGCGAACGCGATCGCGGTCTCCGCGCGCGCGTCCGCAAGCTCGTCGAGCCCGAACCGGTCGTCGTCGAGGACGCGCGTCGTCAGCCGAACGGAGCCGAGGTCGACGGAGCGGACCCAGCCGGGCAGCGCGCCGGGAGCCCCGACGGCGATCTCCGTCGAGGCGCCGCCGACGTCGCACACGGCGATCGTCTCCGGCAGCGCGAGCGTCGAGGTCGCGACCGCGCCGCCGTACGCGAGCCGGCCCTCCTCCTCGGTCGAGAGCACCCGCACCGTGACGCCGGCCGCGCGCGACAGCGCGGCGACGAGCCGCCTCGCGTTGCCGCTCTGCCGCCCGGGCGCGGTCAGGAAGACGTCGAGCGCCTCGACGCCGTGGCGGCGCGCGATCGCCGCGAGCTTCCGCACCGCCTTCGCGGCGGCGGCGACGTGGACGTCGGAGACGACCCCGTAGCGCTCGATCTCCTCGCCGAGCGAGAGCCGCACCTTCTCCTTGTCGAGCGGGACGACGGCGCCGTTCCGCACTTCGGCGACGAGCAGGCGGATGGTGTTCGAGCCGACGTCGAGGACCCCGATACGCACTTCGGCGCATGGTAGGAACGGCATCGGAAGGACGATGCGCAAGGCCGTGAACGGCCGGTGACAAGGTGGTGAAACCCTGGTAGAGGCTCGATGGAGACACCGCGCCTCGTCCGGCCGCGAATGCGGCCGGCTTCAGGGGTCGTGCGCGCGCAGGAATCCGCGCAAGCGGATTCCTGCGCTTGCGCAGTATCAGCGGGCGCGAGCGAGCGAGACGCGGCGGCGGGCGCGGCGCATGAGGACGCTCTGGGCGGAGCGCGGCCGCTCGTCCTCCTTCTTCGGCCGGACGCGCTTCCACGTCCCGTCGCCGGCGAGCTCCCACGAGGTGGCGGTGTCCGCCATCAGCGCGTCGAAGGTGGCGGCCACCTCGGCCTGGATGACGACGTCTTCGATCGGCGTCACCACCTCGACGCGATGGTCGAGGTTGCGCGGCATCAGGTCGGCGCTGCCCATGTAGAACGAGCTGTGGTCGGCGGCGTCGAACATGAACACGCGGCTGTGCTCGAGGAAGCGGCCGAGGACGCTGCGCACACGGATGTTCTCGCTCAGGCCCGGCAGCCCCGGCCGGAGCGAGCAGACGCCGCGGCAGAGGATGTCCACCTTGACGCCGGCCTCCGACGCGCCGTAGAGCGCGTCGATCACCTCGACATGCGTCAGCCCGTTCACCTTGATCCGGATCCGCGCCTTCCGCCCGGCGCGCGCCGCGTCCGACACGGTGCTGATCTCGTCGAGCAGCCGCTGGCGCAGCGTGAACGGCGCGACGAGCAGCTTGCGGAAGCGCGCCGGCCGCCCGAAGCCGGTGAGGTAGTTGAACAGGTCGGCGACGTCGGCCGCGATGTCCTCGTCGGCGGTGAACAGCCCGAAGTCCTCGTACGCGCGCGCCGTGACGTTGTTGTAATTGCCGGTGCCGAGATGGACATAGCGGCGCAGCCCGCCGGGCTCGCGGCGCACGACGAGCGTCGTCTTCGCGTGGATCTTCATCGACGGGAAGCCGTAGACGACGTGGACGCCCGACTGCTCCAGCGCGCGGGACCACTCGATGTTGCGGCGCTCGTCGCCGCGCGCCTTGATCTCGACGAGGCAGACGCTCTGCTTGCCGAGCTCCGACGCCTCGATCAGCGCGGGCACGAGCGGCGTGTCGTCGCCGGTGCGGTACACCGTCGACTTCAGCGCGATCACGTCGGGATCGGTCGCGCTCGTGTTGAGGAACGACTCGAAGCTCTGCGCGAACGAGTCGTACGGGTGGTGGACGATGATGTCGCCGGCACGGATCGCCGCGAACTGCTCGCCGTCCGCGAGCGTGGCGAGCGGCGGCCGCGCGACGGGCAGCCACGGCTCGTTCTTCAGGTCGGGCCGGTCGAGGCGCATCAGCTCGAGCGAGTCGGCGAGGTCGAGCGTGCCCGAGATCGGATAGACGAGGTCGTCGGCGACGCGCAGCCCCTGCTGGAGCCGCTCGCGCAGCGAGTGCGACATCGACGCCGACACCTCGAGCCGCGTCACCTCGCCGAAGCGCGCGCGGCGCAGCTCGAGCTCGACCGCCTCGAGCAGGTCGTCGGCCTCGTCCGAGACTTCCAGGTCGGCGTCGCGCGTCACCCGGAAGAGCGAGCGCTCGAGGATCTCCATCCCCGGGAACAGGCTCGGCAGGAAGTCGGTCAGCACCTGCTCGAGCGGCACAAGCCGTCCCTCGTTCCCGACCGGCAGGAAGCGCGGCAGGCCCTCGGGCACCTTCACGCGGGCGAACCGCTCCTCGCCCGTCTCCGGGTCCTTCGCGAACACCGCGAGGCTGATCGAGAGCGCGGAGATGTACGGGAACGGCTGCCCCGGCCCGACCGCGAGCGGCGTCAGCACCGGGAAGATGTCGCGCTCGAAGATCTCGACGAGCTCGACCCGCTCCGCGTCGGAGAGCTCGTCGGCGCGCGAGACGACGATCCCCTCGGCCGCGAGCGCCGGGACGAGCTCCTGCGACCAGACCTGCGCCTGCTGCTTGTAGACCTCAAGCACGCGTGTCCGCGCGGCGGCGATCGCCTCCTGCGGCGTCCGCCCGTCGGGCGACCGAACGGTCACGCCCGCGGCGGCCTGGCCGGTGAGGCCGGCGATCCGGACCATGAAGAACTCGTCGAGCATCTGCGAGAACGTCCCGAAGAAGAAGACGCGCTCGAGCAGCGGCAGGTCGGGGTCGGCTGCAAGCTCGAGCAGACGCGTGTCGTAGTCGAGGAACGACAGCTCGCGGTTGATAAGCCGGTCAGCCGCGGCCGCCGTCCGCTTCTTCGTGCGAACCGCCGCCATGGGACGCTCAGGTTAGCGCGAAGTAGAGCGCCGCGAATCCCCCGGCCACGAAGCAGTAGATCGCGAAGGGCAGCAGCGTGTACTTCTCGAAGTAGCGCATGAGGAAGCGGATGGAGAGCCAGGCCGACAGGGCGGCGCAGAGCGCGCCGACGAGCGCCTGGCCGCGAACGCCGTTCCCGGACGAACCGGCGAGCTCCGGCAGCTTGAGGACGGCGGCCGCGCCGATGATCGGCGTCGCGAGCAGGAACGCGAACCGCGCCGCGTCCTTGTGCGACAACCCGACGAGCAGGCCGCCGCTCATCGCCGCGCCGGAGCGGGAGAAGCCGGGGATGAGCGCGAGCGCCTGCGCCCCGCCGACGAGCGTCGCGTCGCGCCAGCTCACCTGCCGGGCGATCCGCGTGTCGTCGTCCGTCTCGGTCTGCGGCGCCCGGCGGCGGAGCTGCTCCGCCCCGTAGAGCAGGAGGCCGTTGGCGCAGAGGAAGATCGCGGCGTACTGCGGCGAGGCGAAGATCTTCCGCAGCTGGTCCTGGAGCAGCAGCCCGAGGATGCCGGCGGGGATCGTGCCGACGACGAGCAGCCAGCCGAGCTTCGCGTCGGTGTCGTCCGGCGCGATGCCGCGGTCGCGGAGCGAGCGGCCGAGACCGCGCAGGATTCGCATCCAGTCGGCGCGGAAGAAGAGGAAGAGGACGATCGCGGTGGCGAGGTGCGTCGCCACGAGGAAGGTCAGGAAGTACGAGTCGTTCTGGTGGATGTTCCAGCCGAGCAGCTTCGGGAGGATGACGCTGTGCCCGAGGCTCGAGACGGGGAACAGCTCGGACACGCCCTGGAGCAGGCCGAGAACGGCGGCCTGGAAATACGTGATCGGCACAGGACTGCGCCTACGCGGCCGCGGAGTCGGTCTTCGGCTTGCCCGTGTTGAACCACGCGAACACGAAGCACGCGATCCCGAGCAGGAACGCCGCGATCCCGTGCTTCACGTGGTGGTGGCTCGACCCGGCCGCGTGTCCGGGGAAGAACGACGGCAGCGACTTCGCCGGCTCGGCCCAGTAGACCACGGCGATGACGATCAGGACGACGCCGAGGACGATCGCGAGCACGCTGAGCAGCCTCCGCCGGTCCATCGCGGAGGATTGTAGGGCGGTCGCTACGACGGCGTCGCGGGATGCGACGCGTCGGTGAACTCGCGGAACTCGGCCGTCAGCAGGTAGGCCGTCTGCTCGCCGATGTCGACGGCGCGGTCGCCGATCCGCTCGATCGTCCGGGCGACGACGACCATCCGCAGCCCCCACTCGCGCATCTCCGGCTCCGCCATGACGTCGACGAGACGCTCGACGAAGCGGCGGTTCGAGCGGTCGATCAGCTCGTCGAGGTCGACGAGGCTCTCCGCACCCGCGAGGTCGCGCCGGTCGAACGAGTCGAGGGCGACGCGCATCATCTCCTCGGCCCGCTCGCCCATCTCGACGAGCACCTCGACGAGGCCCGGGTCGGGCTCGACGTCGGTGACGAGCTTCGACAGCTTCGCGATCGTGACGGCGCCGTCGGCGTTGCGCTCGAGCAGCAGGTTGATGTGGAGGATCGCGAGCAGCAGGCGCAGGTCGCGGGCGACCGGGGTCTGGAGCGCGATCAGCGCCTGGATCGACGCCTCGATCCCGAGGAAGAGGTTGTCGACCTCGTCGTCGAATGCGATCACCTCGTCCGCGAGCTCCGCGTCGCGCTCCTGAAGCGCCCGGATCGCTCCGCGGACGGCCGTGACCACGCGCTGGCCCTCCTCCTGGAGCTGGGCCTCGATCTGGCTCAGGTCGTCGTCGATGGGCATTGCGACACCGTACCCCCTTTCCAGGCCGATTTCCGAGGGTGGGTCACCGCTTCGTCACCACCTCGCAACAACACGGTATCCCACCCTCGGGGGCGACGGTCGTACGGTGGCCGCGGAACCCCGAAGGAGGAGATACAGCAATGCCGAAGCTCGGCTTTTCGATTCGGATCGCCACGGCTCTGGCGGCCGCCGCGCTCGTCGCGGCGCTCGTGGCGACGGCCGCGGTCGCGCGGCCGGCGAAGCGCGCCGACACGACGATCAGCGGTGCCGGGAGTACCTTTGTGCAGCCGTTGGTGTCGCAGTGGATTTCGCCGCTCGGTTCGGCCTATGGCTACAACCTGCAGTACAGCGGTGTCGGTTCGGGTGCGGGGATCGCGGCGATCACCGCCCGTACGGTGGATTTCGGTGCGAGTGATGCGCCGATGACCTCGGATCAGTTCTCTGCCTGTAATGGCTGTTTGCAGATTCCGTGGGCGTTGGGGGCGACGGCGATCATGTACAACCTGCCGGGCTCGCCCAACTTGATGAAGATGGACGGGCCGACGCTGGCGAGCATCTTCATGGGCAAGATCACCAGCTGGAACGACCCGGCGATCGCGAAGCTGAACCCGGGCGTGAATCTGCCCTCGACGAAGATCTCGATCGCGCACCGCTCGGACAACTCGGGCACGACCTTCAATTTCACCGACTACCTCTCGAGCGTGAGCCCGGCCTGGAAGAGCCAGATCGGCTCGGGCGTGGCCGTGAACTGGCCGGTCGGCTCGGGCGGCAAGGGCAGCTCCGGGGTGGCGGCGATCGTCTCGCAGACCCCGGGCGCGATCGGCTACGCCGATATCGCCTACGCCGTCCACAACCACCTCAACTACTTCCGGATGAAGAACCGCTCGAACAAGTACACCACCCCCGGCCTGCGCGGGATGCTCTCGGCCGCCTCCAGCGACCAGACGCCCGACGCCAACAACGCGCTCTCGATCGTCAACCCGCCGGCCAAGTTCGCCAACGCCTACCCGATCTCGACCTTCACCTACGTGATCGTGCCCCAGCAGACCTCCAAGGCGGCCGATCTGAAGAAGTTCCTGTTCTGGGCGGTGACCAAGGGCCAGACCTTCGGCCCCAAGCTCTACTTCGCACCGATCCCCAAGTCCGTGCTCGTCGTCGCCGAAAAGACGATCGCGAAGATCCACTCGTAGGCTCGCGTGTCGTCCGCCGAGCTGACAGCTGACGCCGCCCGCCGCCCCTTCACCGGGCGGCGGGTGCGCTTCGGCGACCTTGTCCTCCAGGTCGTCGCCGGCGGCGCGGCGCTCGGCGTCACCATCCTCGTCGGGCTGATCATCTGGAAGGTGATCGAGGGCGCGAGGCTCTCGATCCAGACGTATGGGCTCGAGTTCGTCTGGCGGGTGGCCTGGAACCCGGTGATCGGGCACGAGCTCTACGGCGCCGGGAGCTTCATCTTCGGAACGGCGATCACGTCGCTCTTCGCACTGCTGCTCGCCGCACCGATCTCGATGGGGATCGCGCTCTACCTGACGGAGCTCGCGCCCGCCGTCATCCGCGGTCCGGTGACGGCCCTCGTCGAGACGCTCGCCGCGATTCCGAGCGTCGTTCTCGGGCTCTGGGGCATCCTCGTGCTCGGCCCCGCGCTGCGGACGACGATCCAGCCCTGGCTGCACGACGCGTTCGGGTTCATCCCGCTCTTCGGCGACCCGTCGTCGTCGGGAGCGAGCATCTTCACGGCGATCATCATCCTGACGATCATGATCCTGCCGATCGTCTCGAGCATCAGTCGCGAGCTGTTCCTCGGCGTTCCGAACGAGCTGAAGGAGGCCGGGTACGGGCTCGGCGTCACGCGGTGGGAGGTGGTGCGCGGCGTCATGTTCCCGTACGCGAGCGGCGGCATCGCGGCGGCGCTCATCCTCGGGCTCGGGCGCGCGCTCGGCGAGGCGATCGCCGTCACGCAGGTGATCGGCGGCGGCGTGTTCATCCACTGGAACCTCTTCTCCGGCGGCGACACGCTCGCGAGCAAGATCGCCGCGTCCTACCAGGGCTCGACGACGAAGCTGCAGACGGCGTCGCTCATCTACCTCGGCCTCATCCTGCTCGTCTTCTCGCTGATCGTGAACCTGATCGCGCAGTGGATCGTCCGCCGGTCCGCCCGCAAGCACGGGATCGTGCGCGGAGGCCACGCATGAGCGCGCAGGAAGTCGCGAATCCGCTGCAGGTTCGCGGACTGAGGCGCCGCCAGGCGACCAACCGCTTCATGGAGATGCTCGCGTGGCTCGCGGCGCTGATCGCGGTCGCGATCCTCGGCGTCGTCATCTTCTCGGTCGCGCGCCGGGGGCTGCCCGCCCTCAACTTCGACCTGCTCACGAAGGACCCGATCCCGTTCAGCCTCACGAACCAGCCGCAGGGGCTCGCCAACGCGTTCGTCGGCACGATCGTGATCGTCTCGCTCGCGACGCTGATGGCGCTGCCGGTCGGGATCCTCGTCGCCATCTACCTCAACGAGTTCGCGCCCGCGTCGATCCGGAACGTCGTGACGATGATCCTCGACATCCTCAACGGCGTCCCCGCGATCGTGATCGGGATCTTCGTCTTCGGCCTGTTCGTCGTCGGTCACGGGCAGAGCGGCTGGGCGGGTGCGTTCGCGCTCGCGTGCCTGATGCTCCCACTGGTCGCCCGCTCGACGATGGAGATCCTCGCGCTCGTGCCGAACGCGCTCCGCGAGGCGAGCCTCGGCCTCGGCGTGCCGCGCTGGCGCACGACGCTGAGCATCGTCCTCCCGCAGACCGTCGGCGGCATCGTCACCGGCACGGTGCTCGCCGTCGCGCGCGTCGCGGGCGAGACGGCGCCGCTCCTGTTCGTCTCGTCATTCGTCGGCACGCAGACGAGCTGGAACCCGCTCCACGCGCTCCAGAGCGTGCCCGTCGCCATCTTCGAGCTGTCGGAATCGCCCGACCCGGCCGATCACGCCCGCGCGTGGGCGGCGGCGCTCGTGCTGCTCCTGTTCATCCTCTTCGCGAGCCTCGGCGCCCGTTGGCTCGCCACCCGCAGCAGACGTAAGATCACCGGACGCTGATGTCGGAAGGAGCCCAGGAAATGTCGACTACGATCGAGCCGACCGTGCGCGTCGAGACCCGTCGCCAGCCGATGCCGCCGCGTGAGCGGCTCGAGCAGATCTTCGACATCCAGGACCTGGACGCGATCTACGGCGGCAAGCCAGCGGTCAAGGGCGTGACGATGGAGGTGTACAAGAACCTCGTCACCGCGATCATCGGCCCGTCCGGGTGCGGCAAGAGCACGTTCATCCGCTGCCTGAACCGGATGAACGACCTGATCCCGAGCTTCACGCAGACCGGCACGGTCCGCTACCACGGCTACGACATCTGCGGCTCGGACATCGACGCGGTCGCGGTGCGCCGGAACATCGGCATGGTCTTCCAGCGGCCGAACCCGTTCCCGAAGTCGATCCACGACAACGTCGCCTGGGGCATGAAGGTGCTCGGGATCAAGGACAACGTCAACGAGCGGATCGAGCGGGCGCTGACGCAGGCGGCGCTCTGGGACGAGGTGAAGGACCGGCTGAAGGCGAGCGCGCTGTCGCTCTCCGGCGGCCAGCAGCAGCGGCTCTGCATCGCGCGCGCGATCGCCGTCGAGCCGGACGTCGTGCTCATGGACGAGCCGGCGTCGGCGCTCGACCCGATCGCGACGCAGGCGATCGAGGAGCTGATGCACAACCTGAAGAGCGAGTACACCTTCGTGATCGTCACGCACAACATGCAGCAGGCCGCGCGCGTCGCCGACATGACCGCGTTCTTCTCGATCTCCCACGGCGGCGAGGGCCAGCGCTGGGGCGAGCTCATCGAGTACGACGCCACCGAGAAGATCTTCACGGCGCCCTCGGACAAGCGAACCGAGGATTACGTCACCGGCCGCTTCGGCTAGAGACGTGGGGGAACCAATCCCCCACGAGCCCCCTCCTCGGCTCGACTGACGAGCCGCTGTTGAGCTCCGCCGGGAGCGCGGTCCCGGCTCCGCGGACAGATGCCGGTCCACCCAGAGCCATGTCGACGCGCTGCCGATGTTGCGTGCGCGGTGGTGCCCTCCGGGCATCCCCGCGCACGGGGTTCGCCTCCGTCCAACGCGGCTTCGCCCGCGTTGGCCTCCGGCCTTTGTCGCAGGTGAGCCTGGCGGTTCAGGCAGATGGGAACCGGCACACGATCTCGACCCCGCGCCCGGGGCCGCCACGCGCCTCGACCGTGCCGCCGGCGGCGGTGACGACGTGCTTGACGATGGCGAGGCCGAGACCGGTGCCGCGCGACGACCGGGCCTGGTCTGCCCGGTAGAAGCGCTCGAACAGCCGCGGCAGGTCGGCCTCGGAGACGCCCTTGCCGTCGTCGGCGACGACGAGCAGGGTCTCCGCCGCGTCCTGCGTCAGCGTGACCGTGCACATCGTTCCCGGACCTGCGTAGCGGATCGCGTTCATGATCAGGTTCTCCGCGACGACCCGGAGCATCCGCGGCCGCAGCGGCAGGTCGATCTCCGCGCCCGCGAGCAGGACGAGCCCGACCTGCGCCCGCTCGGCGCGCGCGCCGTAGGCACCGATGATCTCCTCGAGGATCGGCAGCGCGAGCGTGCGGCCGAGCGTGACCACCTCGCGGCCGGTCTCGAGCTCGCCGAGGAAGAGGACGTCGTCGATCAGCTCCCGCGCCTGCTGCACCTCGAGCCGCGCCTGCTCGACGAGCCTGTCGACGTCCGCGTCCGGCAGGGTCGCGCTCTCGAGCAGCACGAGCATCCGCGCGAGCGGCGTCCGCAGCTCGTGCGAGACGGCGGCGGTGAACCCGGCGCGCAGCTCCTGGTAGGCCGACAGCTCCGGCAGCGCGTCGAGGAAGAGGACGAGCGGCCCTTCTCCCTCGTCCTGCCCGTCCTCGCCGAGCCGGCGCCCCGGCGTCCCGTCGCCGAGCGCCGCCGCGGCGGCCGGGCTCGCCGCGACGAGCCGCCGCTCGCTGTCGAGCACGACGACGGCGTCGTCGATCCCGGCGACGATCGCCCGGACCCGATCGACGTCCGGTCGGTTCACCACACCTTCACCACTCGTTCACCCTTCGCCAACCCGAGGCCCCCTGCCCGCAGCGGATAATGCCACCGATGCCCAAGGTCCTCATTGTCGAGGACGACGAGGTGATCGCCCAGGGGATGGCGCGTCACCTCGGCGCCGCAGGGTTCGACGCCGTCTGGGTCGGGAACGGAGACCAGGGCCTCGCCCGCCTCCGGTTCGAGAAGCCGGACGCCTGCGTGCTCGACCTGATGCTCCCCGGGCTGGACGGCTGGAAGCTGATCGAGACCGTCCGGGCCGAGGGGATCGCCACCCCGATCGTCGTCGTCTCCGCCCGCGGCACGGAGCACGACCGCGTCCACGCGCTCGAGATCGGCGCCGACGACTACCTCGTCAAGCCCTTCTCGATGAAGGAGCTCGTCGCCCGCGTCCGTGCGGCCGCCCGCCGCGGGATCCGCCGCGAGGAGACCCCGCGGGGCGAGCCGATCGAGGTGGAGGAGCTGCTGATCGACCCGCGCGAGGTGCAGGCCTACGTCGACGGCGAGAGCGCCGAGCTGACGCCGACCGAGTTCCGGCTCCTCTACCAGCTCGCCCTCGACCGCGGCCGGGTCTCGACCCGCGACGAGCTGCTCCAGAAGCTCTGGGGGCGCCGCGAGTCGCACCGCGACCGCACCGTGGACGTCTTCGTGCGCCGGCTCCGCGAGAAGATCGACCGCCGCGCCTCCCGCCACACCTTCATCCAGACCCGCTACGGGGTCGGGTACAAGCTCGAGGCGGTGCCGAAGGACCGGGCCGCCGCCGGCGGGCGCCGGTAGCGAAGCCGACACGGCCCGTTCACCGAACTGACGCCCACTGGCCCGGCGGAGGTCCCCACCATCCGGTCCATGCGCTTCGCCGTCGTCGCCCACGCCCGCACGGACACCAACGAGGCCCTCGCCGCGGCCGCCGAGTCGCTGGGGGCCGCCGCCGCGGTGCTCGCGCCGCGCGACGCCCTGAGCGTCCTCCAGGCGGGCGACGTCGCGCTCGGCCGCCTCGACGTCCGCGAGGGGCTGGACGGGATCGAGTGCGGCGAGATGGAGCTGGAGCGGCTCGCCTCCGCCGGGGTCGAGGTGCTGAACCCGCCGCGCGTGCTCGCCGCCGCGCACGACAAGCTGCTGACGGCGCGGGCGCTCCGGCTCGCCGGGCTGCCGCATCCGCGGACGTGGCTGATCGCCGAGGGGCTGCCCTCGGCGGCGCCCGAGCTGCCGCTCGTGCTGAAGCCGCGCTTCGGCAGCTGGGGCCGCGACGTCGTGCTCTGCCGCACCCGCGACGAGCTCGATGAGGCGCTCGCGCGCGTCGCCTATCGCGGCTGGTTCCGCGAGCACGGGGCGCTCGTCCAGGAGCTCGTCCCGCCGCAGGGGTGGGATCTCCGGATCGTCGTCGCGGGCGGCCGCGTCGTCGGGTCGGCGCGCCGCGTCGCCGCCCCCGGGGAATGGCGGACGAACGTCGCGCTCGGCGGCCATGCCGAGCCGGTCGCCCCGCCGCCGCTCGCGCGCACGCTCGCGCTCGCCGCAGCGCAGGCGATCCGGGCCGACCTCGTCGGCGTCGACCTGCTGCCGACCGGGAGCGGCTACGTCGTCGTCGAGCTGAACGGCGCCGTCGACTTCCGCCCCTGGTACTCCTCGGACGGCGACGTCTACGTCGACGCCGTGTTCGAGCTGCTGCGGTCGGTGCACGACCGCCTCGCTGTCGCATAGGGGAACCCAGGGTTCCCCGGTCTCGCACTCCTGCGCGGCCCGTGGTGGCCTGCGGCCATCCCGGGCCGCTCGTCCGCCTCCGGCCAACGCGCCTTTCGGCCGCGTTAGCCTCCGGCCTCTGCCGCGCTCTCGTCGAGTTGTTTCGGACGCAGACCGGTGGCGACCTGGCGCTTGCCGTTCACCTCGTAGACGACGTCGACGCTCTCGTGCTTGCGGTAGCTGCCGGCGATGCCGAGCCACATCGACGCCCAGCGCCAGAAGCCAAGCCTGCCCTCCTGCGCGATCGGGCGGGGGAACACGAGCGACCTTCCGTCGACCTCGTAATCGACGCCACGATCCTGGCGGACGCCGTTCACGTAGACCTCGAACGTGTCGGGAACGTGCGCCGGCAGATCGACACGCGCGCCTCCGCTCACCCCCATAGAATGCCCGAGGGTTGCGCCGGAAGCTCCTTCCCGTCTTCGCTTTCGCAATCGCCGCAACGCTCCTCGGGGCGGGCGCAGCCGCTGCCGCGAACGGCGGGTTCGCGCCGCAACACCCGGCGTCGCCGAACGCACAGGGGATCAAGACCGCCTACTGGTGGATCTTCGGCTTCACGGCCGCGATCTTCGTCCTCGTCGAGACGTTGCTCGTCGTCTTCGTCGTCAAGTACCGGAGCCGCGGCCGCAGCCGCGGCGTCGAGGGCGCGCAGGTGCACGGGCACACGCGGCTCGAGCTGATCTGGACGGCCGGTCCGGTGATCATCCTCGCGATCATCGCCACGGTCGTCTTCATCGAGCTTCCCGGGATCCGCAACGCGCCGGCGGCGACGAACGCGCTGCACGTCAAGGTCGAGGGACATCAGTACTACTGGCAGTTCGACTACCCGAACGGCGCGCGCTCGATCAACACCCTGTACGTCCCACAGGGCACGGTCGTCGACCTCGACGTCACCTCGGCCGACGTCGTGCACAGCTGGTGGATCCCGCAGCTCGGCGGCAAGATCCAGGCGATTCCCGGCCGCGTCAACACGACGTGGTTCCAGGCGGCCCACACCGGAACCTTCAGCGGCCAGTGCGCCGAGCTGTGCGGCCTCTACCACGCGTGGATGAAGGCGAAGGTCGTCGCGCAGACGGACCAGCAGTTCGAGGTCTGGCTGAAGACTGCCGCGCACACGGAGCTCGGCCAGGCCGAGTTCGAGGGCGTCTGCGCGACCTGCCACGGCATGCAGGGCCAGGGCGGCTACGGGCCGAAGATCTCGGACAACCCGCTGCTGACGCAGCCGTCCGGGCTCGAGTCGCTCGTCGAGCACGGCCGCGGGAAGATGCCGGCAGTCGCCGACACGTGGACGCCCGCGCAGATCAAGGCACTGGAGAACTACGTCTCGAAGCACGTGTACACGGGAGCGGCGACGAGTGGCGGCTAGGGCCGAAACGGTCGCGCCAGTGAGCTGGAAGACGGGCCGGGTCGCGAGCTGGCTCGTGACCGTCGACCACAAGCGCATCGGGATTCTCTACATCGGGACGTCGCTCTTCTTCTTCGTCGCCGGCGGGATCCTCGCGGTGCTGATGCGCGCGCAGCTGGCGACGCCCAACGAGACGCTGCTGACGAAGAACGCGTACAACGAGGTGCTGACCATCCACGGCACGACGATGATCTTCCTCGTCGTCGTCCCGATCCTCGCCGGCTTCGGCAACTACCTGATTCCGCTGATGATCGGCGCACGTGACGTCGCGTTCCCCCGGCTCAACGCGCTGTCGTACTGGTTCTTCCTGCTCGGCGGGATCGTGCTCTACTCGAGCTGGTTCGCGTCGGGCGGCGCGGCCAAGGCGGGCTGGTGGTCGTATCCGCCGCTGTCGGAGCTCCAGTACAGCCCTGGCAGGGGCCAGGACTACTGGATCCTCAGCCTCCACATCCTCGGCATCTCGTCGCTGCTCGGCGCGATCAACTTCATCGTCACGATCGCGAACATGCGCACGCGCGGGATGACGTGGATGCGCATGCCGCTGTTCGTCTGGTCGATCCTCACGTACTCGATCCTGCTCGTCGTGGCGCTGCCGTCGATCGCAGCCGGCCTGACGATGCTGCTGCTCGACCGCAACGCCGGCACGCACTTCTTCATCCCGTCGGAGGGCGGGAACCCCGTGCTCTACCAGCACGTGTTCTGGTTCTTCGGGCACCCCGAGGTGTACATCATGGTGCTGCCCGTGATGGGGATGATCTCGGAGATCCTCCCGGTCTTCTCGCGCAAGCCGATCTTCGGCTACAAGGCGGTCGCGTTCTCGACCCTCGCGATCGCGTTCTTCTCGCTCCTCGTCTGGGCGCACCACATGTTCACCACCGGTCTGCCGGTCGGGCTCGACTCGTTCTTCATGATCTCGTCGATGGTGATCGCGGTCCCGACCGGGATCAAGATCTTCAACTGGCTCGCGACGACCTGGCGGGGAAACCTCCACTTCGACACGCCGATGCTGTTCGCGCTCGGCTTCATCGCGCTGTTCACGATCGGCGGCCTGTCGGGGATCTTCCTCGCCGCGTTCCCGGTCGACTGGCAGGTGAACGACACGTACTACGTCGTCGCGCACTTCCACTACGTGCTCTTCGGCGGCTCGATCTTCGGGATCTTCGGCGGGCTCTACTACTGGTGGCCGAAGATGTTCGGTCGTCTGCTCGACGAGCATCTCGGCAAGTGGAACTTCTGGCTGATGTTCATCGGCTTCAACGTCACGTTCATGCCGCAGCACATGCTCGGCCTGCTCGGGATGCCGCGCCGGATCTACACGTACAGCCACGGCGGGCTCTGGGAGGGCTACAACCTGACGTCGACCGTCGGGTCGGGGATCATGACGATCGGCGTGCTCCTCTTCTTCGTCAACGTCTGGCGGACCCACGTGGCGCGGAAGGGCGTGCGCGCGACGAACGACCCGTGGCTGGCCGACACGCTCGAGTGGTACACGACGTCGCCGCCGCCGCCGAACGACTTCGAGACCGTCCCCTACGTGACGAGCGCACGGCCGCTGCGCGACCTGCGGCGCAAGCTCGCGGAGCAGACGTGACCGCCGTCGCCCCCGGCCCGTGGCTCCGGCTGACCGCGCTCGCCGCGGCGGCGGGGACGCTGCTCGCGGTCGTCTCCGGCGCGGCGCACCTCGGGACGGCGCACCGGCTGCTCGCGGCGCTCGTCGCGCCGCCGCTCGCCGCGCTCGTCGTCTCCGCGTGGACCGCGCACCGGCCGCTCGTGCCGGCCGCGCTCGCGGCGGCGGCGCTGTTCGCGGCGGCGGCAGCCGCGCCCGGGAGCGACGCCCACGCAGCGCTCGCGGCCGTCGCCCTCGCGGCGCTGCTCGTCGTCGCCGTCCAGACCTTCCGCGGCGAGCGCGTGCCGTGGGGAGCGTGGCGCGACTACGTGACCCTGACGAAGCCGCGGATCATGTCGCTGCTCCTGATCACCGGCTTCTGCGGGATGATCGCCGGCGCCCAGGGCTGGCCCGGGACCGGGCGCGCCGTCGCCGCGATGGCCGGCCTCGCGCTCGCGTGCGGCGGCGCGAGCGCGCTCAACCACGTGCTCGACCGCGACATCGACCCGCTGATGGGCGAGCGGACGAGGAAGCGCCCCGTCGCGTCCGGCCGGGTCGCGCCGAGCCGCGCGCTCGAGTTCGGACTCGCGCTGTCGGCGTTCTCGTTCGTGCTCCTCGCGAGCACCGTCAACGTCCTCACCGCGGCGCTCGCGCTGTTCGGAAATGCGTTCTACGTCGTCGTGTACACACGCTGGCTCAAGCGGACGACGCCGCAGAACATCGTCATCGGCGGCGCCGCGGGCGCGGTTCCTCCGCTCGTCGGCTGGGCCGCCGCGACCGGGAATCTGTCGCTCGCGGCGCTGCTCCTGTTCGCGATCGTCTTCGTGTGGACGCCGCCGCACTTCTGGGCGCTGTCGCTCCTGATCAAGGACAACTACGCGGCGGCGAAGGTGCCGATGCTGCCCGTCGTGCGCGGCGAGCGTGAGACGGCGCGGCAGATCGTCCTCTACTCGCTCGCGCTCGTCGCGGTCACGCTCGTTCCCTGGTTCACCGGCTCGGCCGGGCCGGTGTACGTCGTCTCCGCCCTCGCGCTCGGCGCCGTCTTCGTCTGGCTCGCCGAGCGGCTGCGCCGCGAGACGACGAAGCGGGGCGCGATGCTCCTCTTCCACTACTCGCTCCTCTACCTCGCGCTGCTCTTCGCGGCGCTCGCCGTGGACGCGGCCGTCTGATGGACGAGCGCGAGCTCGCGAGGAAGAACGCCCGCCTCGGCTGGCTCCTGTTCGCGCTCTTTTGGCTTCTATTTGCAGGGACTTTTCTGATCGCGTTCCTGTACCTCCACTTCGACTAGGCCCGCCGGGCGCTAAAGCTTCGGCCCGCCCCAGCCGATGTCGCGCGTGGAATGCCTGTCAGGCGGCTCCTTCTCGCGCTCCTCGCGTGCGCCGCGCTCGGCGGTGCGCTGGCCGGTCGCGCCGCGGCGATAACGCCGCCGCTGCCCGGCTGCGTTCCGGGGCCGACGAACTCGGTGACGACCGCGCACTTCGCGGTCTGGTACAACAGCGATCCGCAGCACTCGGACTACATCACCGAGTCGCAGGCGAACGACATCGGCGGCTGGGCGGAGGACGCCTACAGCTACTACACGAGCCTCGGCTTCCCGGTGCCGGCGACCGACCTGAGCGGGAAGACCGACATCTACGTGATGGACCTGACGTCGCCGTGGGACGTCTTCAGCGTCACGTGCCCGGCCACGCCCGGAAGCTTCGACTTCAACGCGGACACCACGAACTCCAGCGACCGGAGCATGTTCACGATCGCCCAGAACGTCTTCGCCCAGATCGAGTACACACAGTTCCCGTCGCTCGACCCGACCACGGACATGTGGCTCACCCAGGGCGCGTCGCAGTGGGCCGCCGCCCGGTCGCTCAGCTACCCGGCGGTCGCGGCCGACGACATCGGGCCTCCCGACATGTCGCTCGACTGCTGGGATCCCCAGTACACGACCGGCCTGACGAAGTGCTCGAAGGACTACCAGTACGAGGGCATGGGCTACAGCCGCTGGCCCTTCTACGAGTTCCTGGCCGAGACGTACGGTCCGACGTTCATCGACCAGGTGCTGGCGGACGCCCAGGGCGCTTCCGCGCCGAAGTCGTACAACGGTCTGGCCGCCGCGCTCGCGGCGCGCGGCTCGTCGGTCGCCGCGGCGTGGAGCGCATACGCGACGATGGATCTGACCGGCGGGTACACGGCGCCCGGTCTCGCGCACCTCGTCCCGTCGCCGTCCGCGCAGGTGCTGACCGGGACGTCCGCGACGACGGTCGTGAGCAAGCTCCGGATCCCCGTCGACCACCTGGCCACGCGCTACGTCGAGTTCGACCGCGGCGACGGCACCGGCGCGAACGCCTGCTTCGTCGCGACGCTCAACCTCACCGTCACCTTCCCGGCAGGCCTGACGACCCAGCCGACCTTCTTCTGGACCGGCACGGGCGGCACGGCGACTCCGCTCACGGTGAGCGGCAGCACCGCCACGGCCAGCATCCCGTGGGACACGTGCACGTGGATCGGCTCGGTCGGGATGCTCTCGCTGCCGAACGCGTCGTCGAACCCGGACGTGAACTCCGCGAACTTCTACGTCACCGCGACCGTCGCGATCGCCGACCCGGCGGTGCCCGCGAACTCCGGAGCGCCGCCCCCCGCGGCGTCGGTCTGGGGCCAGGTCGTGCCCGTCACCTCGGCGACCCTGCCGCCCGCGATCACCCTGCTGAGCAAGGAAGTGCTGACGCTGTCCCCCACGGACCGCACGCTCTACCTCGTCGTCGAGTCCGGCGGAGAGGGCTCCGTGCAGGCGAGCATCGGCTCCGTCTCGCTCGGAACGGTCACGGTGACCCCGGGCGAGAACCAGCTCACGTTCACGCTTCCGGCCTCCGCGCTCGACGCGCTGCGGCGCTCGGCGGGAACCGCGAGCCTGCTCTCGGTCACGCCGGTCGCGACGAACGGCGCCGTCTCGGGACAGGCGCAGACGCGCAAGGTGGTGCTCCAGCCGGCCGTCAAGAAGACGGCGAAGTCGGCTGCGAAGCCCAAGGCGAAGGCCAAGAAGAAGCACCGCAAGTAGAGTCGGCGCCGTGACGGCGCTCGACGGCATCTGGCTCGCGCGGCCGGAGCGGCCCGGTGCAGGCGTCCCCGTCGCCGTCAAGGACCTGCTCGACACCGCCGGCCTGGTCACGACCTACGGCTCGGTCCTGTTCGCCGAGCACGTGCCCGCGCGAAGCGCGGAGGCGGTGCTCCGGCTCGAGGCCGCCGGCTACGCCGTCGCCGGCAAGACGAACCTCCACGAGTTCGCGTACGGCATCTCCTCGCAGAACCCGCACTTCGGAACGGTGCCGAACCCGCGGGCGCCGGGCCGGCTCGCGGGCGGCTCCAGCGGCGGCTCGGCGGCGGCGATCGCCGCAGGCGACGTCGAGCTCGCGCTCGGTACCGACTCCGGCGGCTCGATCCGGATCCCGGCCGCGTGGTGCGGAATCGCCGGCTTCAAGCCGTCGTACGACCTCGTCCCGTCCGACGGCTGCTTTCCGCTCGCGCCGAGCTTCGACCACGTCGGTCCGATGGCGGCGACGGTCGAGGGGTGCGCCGAGCTGATGCGCGCGCTCGTCCCGGGCTTCACGACCGCCGGGCTCGCATCGCTCGAGGAGCTCGAGGTCGGCGTCGCGTGGCTCGACGACGCCGACCCGCTCGTGCGCGCGCGCGTCGAGGCGGCGGCAGCGCTCTTCCCGCGACGGCGCGCCGTCGACTTCCCGCTCGCGCCCGACGACTATCGCCTGTTCATGCGCGAGGTCGCAGACGTCCACCGCGGCCTCTTCCCGGAGAACGCGGACGCCTACGGCGACAACGTTCGCGGGAAGCTCGAGCGCTGCCTCGACGTGACGGACGCGGAGGTCGAGGCGGCGCGGCAGGCGCGCGACGCGTATCGCAGGCGCTGCGAGGAGGCACTCGACGGGCTCGACCTGCTCGTGACGCCGACGGTCGGCTTCGTCGCGCCGCCCGCGGACGTCGACGAGCTGACGATCCGCGAGCGCGGGATCCGCTTCACGTACCCGTTCGACTCGCTCGGCTGGCCCGCGCTCGCGCTCCCCTGCGGCGCCGCGGAGGACGGGCTGCCGGCCTCCGTTCAGCTCGCCGCCCGCCGCGGGGGAGACGCCCTCGTCCTCGCTGCGGGAACCGCTCTGGCATCCCTCGTTCGAGGGACGGCTGTGACCTAGCGGATGCCGAAAACGAGGGATGACGATGCGCTTCGCACGCCTCGCAGTCCTCCTCGCCGTGGCCGCACTCGTCGGCACCGCGCACTCCTTCGCCGACACGGGCGGGCCGACCGGCCTGCACGGCTTCCTCCTCCGCGTCGACGACCCGCCGACGACGACCTACGCGCGCACGCCCTCGTTCGCGTGGAATCCCGTGCCCGGCGCGCTCCACTACGAGTTCCAGCTCGCTCTCAGCAGCACGTTCCGCGACAACTCGATCGTCTACGCCGACCTGAACGTCCCCTACCCGGTCGAGGCGCCCGGCATCACGTTGCCGTGGATCACGGGCAACCCGCATTCGCTCTACGCGCGCGTCCGCGCGGTCACGACGGCCGGCGCGACGCCGTGGAGCGCGAACTACGGCTTCGACATGGTCGCCCCGCCCGCGCCGTCGCCGCTTCCGAGCTATCCGGGCCTGATCCGCTGGACCCCGGTCGAGGGCTCCGCGGGCTACGAGATCTGGTTCGTCGACATCCCGAAGTTCGTCGCCGTCACGACGAACGTCCTCGACGAGCGCGAGTTCTTCACGTTCCATCCGACGCTGAACTGGATGGGGACGGTCCGCTGGCGGATCCGGGCGATCCGCGCCGACATCGTCTTCGCGAACAACAACGGCACGAGCCGGTACAACACGATCCCGGCCGTCCAGTACGGCCCGTGGAGCCCGACGTACAGCTCGACGAACCCCGCGTTCCCGACGAACCCGAAGACGAGCACGCCGGACAACCCGATCGGCCTCGTCGGCACCGTCTCCGACATCTTCTCCGACGGCAGCGCGAAGTCTCCGGCGCACAAGCTCATGCCCGCGTTCCTCTGGCGCGGCAGTCAGACCCTCGACGGAACGGCGGCGGAGCTGTTCCGCGTCTACGTCTTCTCGGACAAGCAGTGCCTCAACCCGGTGTTCGTCGGCTCCGTCGTCGGCAGCCCGGCGTATGCGCCGCGGCCGTACGGATCGCTCGTCCTCCCGACGACCCCGGCCGGGATCGCGGCCTCGCGGAACACGTACCTGTTCGACGGCGCCGGCCCGACGGGCTACATGGCCGACTGGACGCAGCTCACCGACAACGAGGACAAGCCGCACGTCCAGCCGCAGTCGCAGGTGGCGGGCACCCCGGGTGACAACTCGAACACCTCCGGCGGCGGCTCCTCGTCCGGCAGCGGCAGCTCCAGCTCGAGCAGCAGCCTGACCCGCCCCTCGCCGGGCACGCTGATCTGGAGCGGCGACTTCGGCGCTCCGGTCGACCTGTGGGACACGGACTGGCCCCAGAGCGGCTACTACTGGACGGTCGTCGGCGTCGCGGCGCAGGCCCCGGGCTACCTGCAGACGACCGTCGCCGACCCGGGCGTCACGGCCGGCACGTACACGCTGCCGCTGACCAGCACGGCCGGCTTCCAGATCGGCGACACGCTCAGCGTCGGCAGCGGAGCCTCCCAGGAGTCGGTCACCGTCGCGAGCGTGGGCAACACCTCGCTGGCGATCGCGGGCGCGTTCAAGAACAACCACGGCACCGGCCAGCTCGTCGTCCGCTCGAGCGGCAACCTCGTCTACAAGGACCTGGAGCTGCCGCAGGACGTCTGCGCCGCCGGTCGCGTCGCACGCTTCGGCAAGTCGAGCGAGCCGACGCTCACGTCGGCGGGCGACCCGTTCGCCACCGGCCTCTCGTCGGACGGCCGCGTCACCTCGGCGGCGAACACGACGAAGTTCTACGGCCAGCCGCTCATCTCGTGGACGCCGGCGCTCGGCGCCGAGGCGTACGAGGTGCAGTGGAGCAAGACGAAGTACCCGTTCGTCGCGCAGCAGTACCCCGGCGCGCAGTTCAAGGGGATGATGACCGCGACGACGTCGGCGGTGCTGCCCGTCACGCCGGGCACGTGGTACTACCGCGTCCGCGGCTACGACTACTCGCTCCCGACCGGCGTGCAGCAGATGGGCTGGTCCGACCCGCAGCAGATCGTCGTCGCGCCGCCGATGTTCAAGCTCGCGCCGCAGTCGGGCAACAAGTTCAAGATCGTCGGCAAGGGCAAGTAGCAGTAAGCTCGGCCGCGTGGCCGACGCCGATCTCGACTTCGCGCTCGGCCTCGCCGACCTCGCCGACTCGATCTCGCTGGCGCGCTTCCGCTCCGCCGACCTGCACGTCGAGACGAAGCCCGACCTGACGCCGGTCACCGACGCCGACAGGACCGTCGAGCGGGCGCTGCGCGAGCTGATCGGGGCGGAGCGTCCCGGCGAGGGCGTCCTCGGCGAGGAGGAGGGCGACGACGGTACCGTCGTGCGGTGGGTGATCGACCCGATCGACGGGACGCGGAACTTCTCGCGAGGGCTGCCGGTCTGGGCGACGCTGATCGCGCTCGAGCGCGAGGGAGCCCTCGAGGCCGCGGTCGTCTCCGCGCCGGCGCTCGGCCGTCGCTGGTGGGCGGCGCGCGGCGCGGGCGCGTTCGCGGACGGCGCGGCGATCCGCGTCTCGTCGGTGGCCGGGCTCGCCGACGCCTCGGTGTCGTGCTCGCTCGGGAGCGACCTCGCGCGCGTGGAGTCGCGCGTGTGGCATGCGCGCGGGCTCGGCGATTTCTGGCAGCACGTCCTCGTCGCGGAGGGCGCGCTCGACGCCGCCGTCGACGTGCAGCTCGAGGCGTGGGACTCCGCCGCGGTAAAGCTCGTCGTCCTCGAGGCGGGCGGCCGTGCCGGCGTCGCCGCCGGCGGGCAGTTCGTCACGTCGAACGGGCTGCTCCAGGACGGCGTGCTGGCGCTACTCGGCGACGGCTAGGACCGCGGCCTCGTAGACCGGGTCGCGGCCGAAGCGGTCGAGCTCGTCCGAGAGCACGTCGCTCGGCGACGGCGGGTCGCCGGGCGGGAACGGCGCCGGCTCGCCGTCGAGGTCGATCCCCTCCAGCCGCTCCGCCTCGACGTGCTCCAGCTCGATGTCGTCGCGGCCGAGCCGCGAGCGGAGCCAGCCGAGCAGGAGCCACGCCTGCGCCGCCGTGCCGTGCACGCGGATCGTCCCGACGTCGCCGACCGCCGGCCAGAGCGAGGCGAGCAGGCGCCGCCAACGCGACGTCCGCGCCCACGCGATGTCGGAGACCGCCGTGCGCGGGAACAGCTCGGCGAGGTGCCGGTACGGGAACGGAAGGTCGTCCCACTCCGTCGAGTCGACGATCAGCCGGTCGACGACGCCGACGAGCTGGTCGAGCTCCGGCGCGCCCCACGGCGGCTCGCCGCGCCAGCGGAGGAAGACGGGCAGGTCGGAGACGAGCAGCGGCTGGACGACGCTCGCCGGCGCCTTCGCCCGCATGCCCTCGAGCCGCAGCTCGATCACCTCGGTGCAGACGGCACGGTCGACGCCGGGGAGCATGTACGTCTCGACCGTGACCGTCGCGTCGACGCGGTCCTTCCCGGAATCGGGCTCCGGCACGAGCAGGACGGTCCGCGACGGGTGCGCCTCGGCCATCCCGGCCAGCGCGGCGCGGGCCTTGTCCAGCCACTCCTCCGGGACCCAGGCGAGGTGCGTCATCACGCTCGTGCGGAGGTTGGGCGCGGCGCCCGCGGGCGCCGACGCGGCGCGCAGCCGCGCGAGCGCGGTGTCGACGTCGGCGGCGTGGACGTCCTCGGCGGTCCAGGCCTCGATTCCGACGGGCGCGCTCAATGCCGCCGCCAGCTGCGACCGTCGCGGTGGAGGAGGTCGTCCGCGCTGGGCGGCCCCCACGTCCCGGCGGCGTAGTTGGGGAAGCCCGGCCGGTCACGCTGCCACGCCGAGACGATCGCGTCGACGAGCAGCCACTGCTCCTCGACCTCGTCCGCGCGCGTGAACAGCGTCCCGTCGCCGAGCACGGTGTCCAGGATCAGCCGCTCGTACGCCTCCGGCATCGCCGTGCGGAAGGCGCCGCCGTAGAGGAAGTCCATGTGCACCGTGCGGATCGTCATCCCCTGCCCGGGCACCTTCGCGCCGATCGCGAGCGAGACGCCCTCGTCCGGCTGCACGTGCACGAGCAGGACGTTCGGCCGCAGCCCCTCGGAGGCGGTCTCCTCGAACGGCGGATGCGGCGCGCGCTTGAACTGGATCGCGATCGTCGTCTCCCGGCGCGCGAGCCGCTTGCCCATGCGCACGTAGAACGGCGTGTCGGCCCAGCGCCAGTTGTCGACGTAGAGCTTCGCCGCGACGTACGTCTCCGTCATCGAGTCCGGCGCGACGCCCTGCTCCTCGCGGTAGGCGGGCACCTCCTCGCCCTCGACGAAGCCGCGCCCGTACTGGCCGCGCACGACCGACTTCGGCCCGGGCGTGTGGATCGACTTCAGCACCTTCACCTTCTCGTTGCGAACCGACTCGGAGGAGAAGTCGATCGGCGGCTCCATCGCCGTCAGCGCGAGCAGTTGCAGGAGGTGGTTCTGGAAGATGTCGCGGATCGCGCCCGCCGCCTCGTAGTAGCCGGCGCGGCCCTCGATCCCGATCGACTCGGCGACGGTGATCTGCACGTGGTCGATGAACTGGCGGTTCCAGATCGGCTCGAAGATGCCGTTCGCGAACCGGAGCGCCAGCATGTTCTGGACCGTCTCCTTGCCGAGGTAGTGGTCGATCCGGAAGATCTCCTGCTCCTCGAAGTGCTCGAGCAGCATGGTGTTCAGCGCCTTCGCCGACGCGAGGTCGTGACCGAACGGCTTCTCGACGATCAGCCGCGCCCAGCCCTCGTGCGTCCGCCGCTTGCCGAGCGCCTCGACGATCGTCGGGTAGGCGACCGGCGGGACGGCCAGGTAGTAGACGCGGTTGCCGTCGAGCCCCTTCTCGTCGTCGATCTGCTGCACCCGCTCCTTGAGGCGGTCCTCGCCGGCCTCGTCGGAGAAGTCGGTCGGGACGTAGTGGAGGGCGGCGGCGAGCTCGTCCCAGACGTCCTGCCGGAACTCGTCGCGCGCGTGGCGGCGCACCGCCTGTTCCATGTCGGCGCGGAAGCTCCCGTCGTCGCCGTCGGTGCGCGCGACGCCGACGATCGCGAACCGCGCCGGCAGGAGGCGCCGCAGCAGGAGCGCGTAGAGCGCCGGCATCAGCTTCTTGTGCGTCAGGTCGCCGGACGCGCCGAAGATGACCATCGCGAACGGGTCCGGCGTGCGGCGAAGCGAAAGGCCCTCGAGGAGCGGGTTCTCCTGCTCCGTCGCGGCCGCCATCAGCCCGCCGCCTTCACCGCGTGGCCGCCGAACTGATTACGGAGCGCGGCGGTCACGCGCGCCGAGAAGTTCTGCTCGTCGCGCGACGCGAACCGCGCGAACAGCGCGGCCGAGATCACCGGCACCGGCACGTTCTCCGCGAGCGCCTCGTGGATCGTCCAGCGGCCCTCGCCGGAGTCCTCGACGAACGGCGCGATGTCGTCGAGTCCCGCGCCGTGCTGCTGGAACGCGTCGTAGAGCAGCTCGAGCAGCCACGAGCGGACGACCGAGCCGTAGCGCCAGATGCCGGCGATCTGGAGCAGGTCGAGATCGAACTCCGAGTGCTCCATCACCTCGAAGCCCTCGGCGTAGGCCTGCATCAGGCCGTACTCGATGCCGTTGTGCACCATCTTCACGAAGTGGCCGGCGCCGGCCGGGCCGACGTGCGCGTAGCCGTCGTCCGGTGCGAGCGCCGTGAACACCGGCTCGAGCCGCTGCACCGGCTCGTCCTCGCCGCCGACCATGAGGCAGAAGCCGACCTTCAGCCCCCAGATGCCGCCGGAGACGCCTGCGTCGACGAAGTGGAGGCCCTTCGCCTGCGCCTCCGCCGCACGCCGCTGCGAGTCGCGGAAGTTCGAGTTGCCGCCGTCGACGATCGTGTCGCCGGGATCGGCGAGCCCGAGCAGCTGCTGGAACGCGTCCTCGGTGATCTTCCCCGCGGGGATCATCAGCCAGAACGCGCGCGGCGCGTCCAGCTGCTCCTTCAGCTCCTCGAGGGAGCCCGCCGTGCGCGACTCGACGTTCGGGTCGTACGTCCTCACGTCGTGACCGTGCTCCCGCAGGCGCTCGGTCATCCCGTTGCCCATGCGGCCGAGGCCGATCATTCCGAGCTGCATGACGACTCCTAGGTTTCCTCGATGTGGATGCGCGCGACGCGGCGGCCGCGCTCCTTCAGGGATGCGAAGTCCCCCGCGGCCTGCGCGCGGATCAGCCGGCGGAAGCCGAACGGCCTGCCGGGGATCGGCAGCTCCTCGCCCGGGTCGTCGACGACCTGGAGGAAGAGGCCGGTGTTCGGGCCGCCCTTGTGCAGCTGTCCCGTCGAGTGCAGGTAGCGCGGGCCGTAGCCGTGCGTGACGACGAGGCCGCTACGGGCGCGAAGCGTCGCGACGAGGCCCGCGATCCGCGCGTCGTTCGCGTCGGAGGGCTCGACGAACGCCTGGACGCAGAGATAGTCCCCCTCCTCGGCCTGGGCGAGCAGCTCGTCGACCGAGCCCTCCGGCTCGACCTCCGGGTCGTCGCCGGTCGCGAGCACCTCGTTCGTCTTGTCCTTCGCCGCCTGCACGTCGGGCTGGTCGAACGGGTTGATCCCGAGATACGCGCCGGCGACGGCGACGGCGAACTCCCAGCGGAAGAACTCCGCGCCGAGCTCGTACGCGTCGTCCACCCGCGGGACGGCGTCCTGCCGGTCGGCACCCTCGGGCGGCTCCCCCGGCGCCGGTACGAGCCCCTTGCCCTGCTTGCCCGTCGACTCCGCGATCAGCTGCTCGGCCCAGAGCCCGAAGCCGCCGGGGGTGTCGCGGATGCAGATCTTGTCCCGGCCCTCCTGCCAGCCCGCGCCGAAGCGGCAGCCGAGCTCGAAGCCGGGATTGCCCTCGTCGAGGCGGCAGTCGTCCGCCATCCGCTCGGCGTTGCCGAGCAGCCGGTCGACGTCGATCCCCATCAGCGCGGCGGGGACGATCCCGAACGGCGAGAGCGCGGAGTAGCGGCCGCCGATCGTCGGCTCGCCGGCGAAGACGTGACGGAAGCCGCGCTCCTTCGCGAGCGCCTCGAGCTGCGAGCCCGGGTCGGTCACGGCCGCGAACCGGTCGCCGCGCTTCCCGTTCCGCTCCCAGAAGAAGTCCGTGTGCGAGCGGGTCTCGAGCGTCGAGCCTGACTTCGACGCGGAGACGAACAGCGTGCCGTCGAGGTCGAGCGACGCGTCGAGCGAGCGGATCGCCGCCGGGTGCGTCGTGTCGAGCACGTGGAAGCCGGTCGCGCCGAACGTGCGCCGCAGCACCTCGGGCGCGAGGCTCGAGCCGCCCATGCCGAGCAGGACGACGGTGTCGATCCCGTCGGCGGCGAGCGCGCCCGCGAACTCCGCGAGCTCGGCGACGCGCTCGCGCATCCGCCGCGGCTCGTCGAGCCAGCCGAGCCAGCGCGCCTCGTCGGCGCCGGTCCACGTGGTCGGATCGCGCTCCCAGATCCGGTCGACGAGGTCGGCGCGCTCCACCGTCACCGCATCACACCGCCGCGAGCTGCCCGCGCTTCGAGGCGACGCCGTCGAGCAGCTCGGCGAACGAGTCGGCGAACTTCTGCACGCCTTCGAGCTCGAGCGTCTCGGTTACGTCGTCGACGTCGACGCCCGCCTTCGCGAGCCTCTCGAACAGCTCGTGCGCCTCGCCGAGGTCCTCCGTCACCGTGTCGCCGCGCACCTCGCCGTGGTCCTGGAAGGCGCGGATCGTCTCCTCCGGCATCGTGTCGACCGTCTGCGGGCCGATCAGCTCCTCGACGTAGAGCACGTCGCGGTACTCCGGGTTCTTCGTCGAGGTCGACGCCCACAGGCAGCGCTGCGGGTTCGCGCCCTTGCCGGCGAGGAAGTCCCAGCGCGGGCCGGCGAACGCCTCGAGATAGTGCTCGTACGCGAGCTTCGCGTTCGCGACGGCGAGCCGGCCCCGCAGCTTCAGCGCCTTCTTGCCGCCGATCGCGTCGAGCCGCTTGTCCGCCTCCGTGTCGACGCGGGAGACGAAGAAGCTCGCGACCGAGTGCACCGCCGTCGGGTCGCCGCCGCCCGCGACGAGCCGCTCGAGCCCGCGCAGGTACGCCTCGACCACCTCGCGGTAGCGCTGGAGCGAGAAGATCAGCGTCACGTTGATGTTCTTCCCGTGCGCGACGCAGTCCTCGATCGCGCCGAGCCCGGGCTTCGTCGCCGGGATCTTCACGTAGAGGTTCGGCTTGTCGATCCAGGCGTGCAGGCGCATCGCCTCGTCGAAGGTGCCCTCGCGCTCGTACGCGAGCGTCGGGTCGACCTCCCAGGAGACGAACCCGTCCTGCGGCGCCCGGTCGTGGACCGGCGCGAGCAGCTCGAGCGCGGCGGCGACGTCGCGCGACGAGAGCTGGAGGAAGATCTCCTTCGCATCGGTCTCGTCGGCGAGCAGCTCCTTCAGCTGCGCGTCGTACGCGTCGCCCTGGGAGATCGCCTTCTGGAAGATCGTCGGGTTCGAGGTGACGCCGACGACGGTGTCCTCCCGCATCATCCGCGCGAGCTCGCCCTGCTCGAGCATGTCGCGGGAGAGGTAGTCGATCCAGACCGACTGCCCGCGCCCGCTGAGAATCTCAAGATTCGACTTCGACATCGCCCATCAGCCTTTCCATCGCTTCCACCTTGTGCAGCCGCTCGAGATAGCGGCCGCTGTTGAAGAACTGCGCGCCGAGGAACGCGCGCACGAGATCCGCGGCGAGGCTCGGCCCGACGATGTCGGAGCCGAGACAGAGGACGTTCATGTCGTCGTGCTCGACGCCCTGGTGCGCGGAGTAGACGTCGTGGCAGATGGCCGCTCGGATCCCCGCGATCTTGCACGCCGCGACGGCGGCGCCCACGCCGGACCCGCACACGAAGACGCCGCGCTCGGCGCGCCCGTCGAGGATCGCCGTGCCGATCTCCACCGCCTTGTCGGGGTAGTCGAGCCGAACGGCGTCGGTGTCGGTGCCGAGGTCGACGATCGTGTGCCCGCCCTCCTCGAGCGTTGCGAGCACCGCGTCCCGAAGGTGGACACCGCGGTGGTCGAACGCGACCGCGACGTTCATCAGGAGACACGCTCGCGCAGGGCGAGCGCCCGCGCGACGACGTTGTCGACGCTGATCCCGAGCTGCTCGAGCACGGTGCCGCCGGGCGCAGACGCGCCGAAGCGCTCGATCGAGATCGAGTCGCCCTCGTCGCCGACCCAGCGGTGCCAGCCGAGCGAGACGCCGGCCTCGACGGAGACGCGTGCCTTCACGTCGGGTGGGAGCACCTGGTCGCGGTAGCCCTGCGTCTGCGCCTCGAACAGCTCCCAGCACGGCATCGAGACGACGCGGCCGTGGACGCCCTCGGCGTCGAGCCGCTGCGCGGCCTCGAGCGCGACGTGCACCTCGGAGCCGGACGCGAGCAGGATCAGCTCCGGCACGCCGTTCGCGTCGTCGGACTCCCAGAGCACGTAGGCGCCGCGCTCGACCGCGTCCGCGTGCGTCCGCTCCAGCGTCGGCAGCTTCTGCCGCGACAGCGCGAGCGCGACCGGCCCGTCCTCGCGCTCGAGCGCGGCCTTCCACGCGCCGACCGTCTCCTTCGCGTCCGCGGGACGCATGAACCAGAGATTCGGGATTGCCCGCAGCGCCGCGTAGTGCTCGACCGGCTGGTGCGTCGGCCCGTCCTCGCCGAGCCCGACCGAGTCGTGCGTCCACACCCACAGCACGGGGATCTGCGACAGCGCCGAGAGCCGCACGGCCGGCCGCATGTAGTCCGAGAAGACGAGGAATGTCGAGCCGTACGGCTTCACGATCCCGCCGTGCAGCCCGATTCCGTTCACGATCGAGCCCATCGCGTGCTCTCGGATGCCGAAGGCGATGTTGCGGCCGGCGTGCGTCGCAGAGAAGACGCCGGAGCCCTTGAACTCCGTCTTCGTCGACTCGACGAGGTCGGCGGCGCCGCCGACCATCGTCGGGGTGAAGCTCCTGATCGCGTCCATCACCTTGCTGCCGGCGTCGCGCGTGGCGACGTCCTCGCCGGCGGGGAAGTCGGGGAGCGCGTCGGCCCAGCCGGGCCGCGGCTTGCCCGTGTGCACCTGGTCCCAGTCCTCGCGCAGCTCCGGGTACTTCGCCGACCACGCGTCGAGCTTCTGCCGCCATGCCGACTCGAGCTCGATGCCGCGCTCGACGCCGTTCATGTGGGCCGCGACGGCGTCGGGGACGAGGAACGTCGCGTCGGGATCCCAGCCCAGGGCCTCCTTCGTCGCACGCACCTCCGCCTCGCCGAGCGGCGCGCCGTGCGCCTTGGCGGTGTCGACGGCGTGCGGCGCGCCGTAGGCGATGTGGCTGCGCACCACGATCAGCGACGGCCGCTCCGTCTCTGCCTTTGCCTTCTCTATGGATTCGCGCAGCGAGTCCAGGTCGTTCACGTCGGCCACGTGCTGCACGTGCCAGCCCTGCGCCGCGAGCCGCTCGCCCTTGTCCTCGCCCGTGAAGGAGAGCCACGTCGTCCCGTCGATCGTGATGTGGTTGTCGTCGTAGAAGTAGACGAGCTTTCCGAGCCCGAGCTGACCGGCGATCGACGCCGCCTCGTTCGAGACGCCCTCCATCATGTCGCCGTCGCCGCAGATGACGTAGACGTGGTGGTCGACGATCTCGTCGTACGGGCGGTTGTAGCGCTCCGCCAGGAACCGTTCCGCGATCGCGAAGCCGACGCCGTTGGCGAAGCCCTGGCCGAGCGGCCCCGTCGTCGCCTCGATCCCCGGCGTGTGGTGCACCTCGGGATGGCCCGGTGTCAGCGACTCCCACTGGCGGAAGCGCTTCAGCTCCTGGAGCGAGAGGTCGTAGCCCGAGAGGTGGAGCGCCGAGTACTGGAGGATGCACGCGTGGCCGGCCGAGAGGATGAAGCGGTCGCGGTCGGGCCAGTGCGGGTTCGCCGGGTTGTGGCGCATCACCTCGCCGTAGAGCAGGTACGCGAGCGGGGCGAGCGCCATCGCCGTGCCGGGGTGGCCCGCGTTCGCCTGCTGAACCGCGTCCATCGCGAGCGTGCGGATCGTGTCGATGGACAGCTGCTCGATCTCAGTCGTGGGCAATCAGCACCTCGTAGAGCGACTCCTGGCGTTCCCTCGCCGAACGATATGCGCCCGCGAGGGCTTCGCGCGGCGCGATCGTGTCGCCGAGCGGGGCGTCCACCGGTTCGTAACCCTCCCGCTCCAGGGCGGCCACGGCGGCGCCGCGGAGGGACGCCTCCTGCACGCCGGAGATCGTCAGCGGGCGGGCGAGGGCGTCGGCGACGATCTGGGCCCAGTCCGGGTCGTGCACGAGCGCGCCGCCGGTGGCGACGACCTGCTCGATCTCGGGGAGGAGGTCGGCGATCGCGGCGAGCCGGAACGCCACGCCCTCCATCGCCGCCTGGCGGAGGTCGAGCGGCGTCGTCGCGAGGGAGATGCCTGCGATCGCGCCGGTCGCCTCCGGGTTCCAGCCGGTCGAGCGCTCGCCGCCGAGGAAGGGCAGGAAGGTGAGGCCGTGGTCGTCCGGGCCGCGGTCGGCGAGCGATCCCGTCGGCGCGGCGACGGTCCGGCCGAGCCAGGCGAGCAGGTTGCCGCCGTCGGAGAGGGCGCCGCCGTCGACGAGCCGCCGTCGGTCGAGGACGTACGTGAACAGGCCGGGGCGGGGCTCGGGCCGCTTCGCCTCGCGGAGGACGCGGAGCGCGCTCGAGGTGCCGATCGTGAGCGCCGCGCGGCCGCCGGTGCAGCCGGCGCCGAGGTTCGCGCAGACGCCGTCGAGGACGGCCGGGTACCACGTGCCGATGGGAGCGTCCGAGAGTGCGGGCAGCCGCTCCTCGCCGACGCCGACAACGGCGAGCAGCTCCTCGTCCCAGCGCCGCGCCTCGAGGTCGTAGAGCCCGGTGCCGGATGCGATCGAGGGCGACGCGGCCGGCGCGGCGCCGATCAGCTCGGCGTACAGGTAGTCCGCGCAGGAGACGAACCGCGCCGCGCCGCGGAAGACCTCGGGCTCGGTCTCCGCGAGCCACATCAGCTTCGCCGGCCAGTACGCGGAGTGGAGGAACTGCCCCGTGCGCGCGTGCACGGCCGCCGGGTCGAGGCGGTCGCGCAGGCGCTCCGCCGCCTCAGCCGAGCGCGTGTCGCGCCAGCCGAGCACCGGCGTGAGCGGGCGCCCGCGCGCGTCGAGCGCGACGAGGCTGTGGCCGAAGCACGACGTCGCGGTGAGATCCGCCCCGCGGCCGCCGATCGCCTCGCGGACGAGGCGGACGATCTCGTCGAGGTCGTCGCCGCCGTAGACCTCCTGGCGCAGCGCGTCGACCGGCTCGCCCTGCTCGTCGAAGACCTGCGCCCGCACGGACGAGGAGCCGACGTCGAGCGCGAGCACCCTGACCACGCCCGCGAATCTACTCTTGGCGCGGCATGGCGGTCGTGATCGCATCGAACCTCCGCAAGGAGCTCGCCGGGACGCTGCTCTTCGACGGCGTCTCCTTCAGCGTCGAGCGGCGCGACCGCGTCGCGCTCTCCGGGCCGAACGGCGCCGGCAAGACGACGCTCCTGCGGATCCTCGCCGGGCAGACCGAGAAGCACGGCGGCGAGCTCGCGTTCGAGAAGGACACGCGCGTCGCGCTCCACGACCAGCGCCCGCCGCTCGAGCGGGACCTGTCCCTGCGCGAGTACGTGCTCTCGGGCGCCCGCGATCTCGTCCGGCTCGAGGAGGAGCTGCGCGGGCTCGAGCTCGCGATGGCCGGCGGCGCGCACGACCAGGCGACGCTCAACCGCTACGCGGAGGCGCAGGCGCGGCTCGAGCACGCGGGCGGCTACGGCTGGCGCGACCGCGCCACCTCGGTCGTGCGCGGGCTCGGCTTCGCGGACGAGCAGCTCGACCGGCCGCTGCGGACGTTCTCGGGCGGCGAGCTGACGCGCGCGTCGCTCGCGCGCGCCCTCGGCGGCGATCCGGATCTGCTGCTGCTCGACGAGCCGACGAACCACCTCGACGTCGCGAGCCTCGAATGGCTCGAGCGCGAGCTCCAGTCGCTCGACGCCGCGGTGATGCTCGTCGCGCACGACCGCTGGTTCCTCGAGGCGGTGACGACGGCGACGCTCGAGCTCGTCGCCGGGCGTGCGACGTTCTTCCCCGGGCCGTGGCACGCGTGGCGGCGCGAGAAGGCGGCGCGGATGGTGCACGCGCAGAAGCAGGCCGACCGCGTCCAGGAGGACATCGCGCGGCTCGAGCGCTTCGTCGAGCGGTTCCGCTACAAGAAGGAGAAGGCGAGGCAGGCGCAGGCGAAGCTGACGCAGATCGAGCGGCTGAAGAAGGAGCGTGCCGCCGCGACAGACGAGATCGCGCTGCTGTCGCGGCGCCGGCGCGGGCTCGGCTTCGAGTTCCTCAAGCCGGCGCGCAGCGGCCGCACGGTCGTCGAGGCGGACGGGCTCGAGCTTCGGGTCGGCGAACGCGAGCTGGTGCACGACGCGTCGTTCGCGCTCGAGCGCGGCGAGCACGTCGCGCTCGTCGGGCCGAACGGCTCCGGGAAGACGACGCTGCTCGAGACGCTGCTCGGCAAGCGCGAGGCGGCGGCCGGGACGGTGAGGCTCGGGCACGGCGTCGAGGCCGCGTACTTCTCGCAGCAGGAGATGGAGCTCGACACGCGCGGCTCGGTGCTCCAGTGCGTGCAGACGATGACGGGGCTGAACCGGCCGGACGCGCAATCGCTGCTCGGGCGGTTCCTCTTCTCGGGCTGGGACGAGCACGAGAAGCCGGTCGCGGTGCTCTCCGGCGGCGAGCGGCGGCGGCTCGCGCTGGCGGTGACGGTCGCGTCCGGCGCGAACTTCCTCGTCCTCGACGAGCCGACGAACCATCTCGACCTCGAGAGCCGCGAGGCGCTCGAGGCGGCGCTCGAGGCGTTCCCGGCGACGGTGCTGCTCGTCTCGCACGACCGGGCCCTGCTCGACGCGATCGCGGAGCGGACGCTCGCGATCGAGGACGGCGAGATCCACGCCTACGACGGCGGCTGGGCGGAGATGCTCCGGCGCCGCGAGCAGCGGGCGGCACGGGCCTCGGCGCCTGCGAAGGCCGAGAAGCCGCCGAGGCCGAAGCCCGCGGCGAAGCCCGCGCCGAAGCCGAAGCCGCGCCCGAAGCGTCCGAGCGAGCTCGACCGGCTCGAGTCCGAGATCGCCGCGCAGGAGGCGGAGGTCGCGCGCCTCGAGGCGAAGCTCGCCGAGGACTGGAACGACGTCGACACCCTCGCCGCGCACAAGAGGTCACGGGACGCGCTCACCGCTCTCCTCGAGCGGTGGGAGATTCTCTTCGAGAGATCCCAGGCGTAGAGCCGGATTCCCCGAAGTGCCTGGCACTTCCGGGCCCTGAGGTGCCAGGCACTTCGTCACGAATTGGTGCCAGGCACCTGAGGGTCACGAGGTGCCAGGCACCAGGGTCTTCTCGAAGCACATGCTGAGGGTGCGCGTCGCGTAGATCCCGTAGCAGGGGATGCGCTCGTAGCCGGCGGACGCGTAGAGGCCGAGCGCCTCCGGCTGCCGGTCGCCGGTCTCGAGCACGATTCCCGCGTAGCCGAGCCGCCGCGCCTCCGCCTCGAGCTCGACGAGCAGCAGCCGGCCGAGCCCGCGCCCGCGCGCGTCCGGGACGACGTACATCCGCTTCAGCTCCGCGCGCGTCTCGTCGAATCGGCAGACGCCGCCGCAGCCGACCGCGCGGCCCTCCTCGCGGACGACGAGGAAGACGCCGTCGGGCTCGACGAACATCGCCGCCTCGCGCGTCGGCCCGATGTCGGCCTCGCCCTCGTAGCGCCCGCGCATCTCCGCCTGCTGCGCCTCGACGAGCGCCGTCACGTCGGGCGCGTCGAACGGCTCAGGCCCAGAAGCGCTCAAAGGCGGAGTCCAGCGGAACCGCTGTCACCTCATGCCACTGCCCGTCACGGCAGCGGATGACGAAGGCCTGGTCGACGTCGAGGTCGATGCCGTTGCGGTGCCCGACCGCGCGGTAGATCGCGATCGCCCAGTCGTCGTCCGCGAACACCGTGTGGAGCGAGCTGCGGTACGTCCCGTCGGTCTCGAGCCCGGTGCGCCGCAGGAACTCGACGACCGCGCGTCGGCCGCGGTACTCGCCGCTCATGATCGTGTTGCCGGGTACGCGCCAGACGATGTCGCGCGAGAGCGCAGCCGAGATCGCCATCGCGTCCTTCCCGAACGACGCGAACACCCGCCGCGTCAGCGCCGCGTTCGGATGCTCCTCCGTCACGCGTCCGTCCCGAGCGTCGCCACGACCGCCTCGGCGATCACCTTCAACGGGCGCCCGGAGACCTGACTCGCCTTGCGCAGCCGCGCGAACGCGTCGTCCTCGGACAGGCCCTCCTTCGCCATCAACAGCCCCTTCGCCCGCTCGATCACCTTCCGTGCAGCGAGCGCCTCGGCGAGCGACTCGGCCTCCTCCCGCGCCGCCTGCAGCTCCTCGTGCCGGGCCCGCGCCGCCTGGATCGCCGGCAGCAGGTCCTGCTCGCGGAACGGCTTGACGAGATAGCCGAAGACGCCCGCCTCGACCGCCCGGGCGACGAGCTCGTCCTGCCCGTACGCGGTGAGCATGACGATCGGGATCGGCCGCTCGTCGAGGATCCGCCGTGCCGCCTCGATGCCGTCGAGACGCGGCATCTTCACGTCCATGATCGCGAGGTCGGGCTGCTCCGCCCGCGCGAGCGAGACCGCCTCCTCGCCGTCGCGCGCCTCGGCGCACACCTCGAACCCGGCCCGCTCCAGCAGGTCCCGCAGATCGAGGCGGATGATCGTCTCGTCCTCCGCCACCAGGATGCGCACGCCGGGACTCTACCCGGCGATGTGACTTTCAACGGTGGGTCCGGCGCGGCGCTCGGTCCCTCTTGCACCCGTCGCGAAAGGGAGTAGAACACGAGAGGAACACGCACGAAGCAGGAGCACTGTCCAGGGGTATAGGGGAAGGGGGAGGTCGTGCGCACGCGCGCCAGCACACTCGCGGCCGTGGCAGCGTCCGTCGCTGCTTCGGTGCTTGCCGTTACCGCATTCGCGGGGTCGGGGACCATCACCGGTGGGACGTCGTTGACCTACACCGCAAGCCCGGGTGAGATCAACGACATCACGGTCTCGGTCGTCAGCGGCCATCTGATCATCACGGACACGGCGGGCGTCACCGCGACCGCCACGTGCCCGCTCGGATCAGGCGGGCTCGACTGCGGGCTGCTCTCGGCCCTCACCGGCCCGTTGACGATCAACGCCGGCGACGGCGCCGACACGGTCACGATCGCCTCCTCGGTCAACGCGACCATCCCGTCGATCACGATCAACGGCGGCACCGGGAACGACACCCTCGTGAACGACTCCAACCGGACGACGACCTTCGACGGCGGACCCGGAGACGACTCGATCACCGGCAAGGCCGGAGGCCAGGACACCGTGAGCTACGGCTCGAGCCCCTCAGCCGTGAACGTGAATCTGGCAGCGGGCACCGCGAGCGGTGACGGCACGGACACCCTCGAATTCATCACGAACATCGTCGGCTCGAGCGGAGACGACACGCTCGTCGGCGACGACCGCGCGAACGCCGTCTCCGGCGGCGGCGGCGACGACCGCATCAACGGCGGCCAGGGCAACGACGTGCTCGACGGCGGGACCGGCGACAACACCGTCGACTACTCGAGCGTCACGAGCTCGACGAGCAACGGCGTCGCGGTGGACCTCCAGGGCGGCACGGCAACCGCCGGCACAGGCGCGGACTCCGGCAACGACACGCTTGCGAACTTCGACGCCGTCGTCGGGTCGCCGTACAACGACACCATCGCCGGCAGGAGCGGCCAGCAGAACACGCTCGACGGCGGCGCCGGCGACGACGCCATCACCGGCGGGAACGGCAACGACACGCTGATCGGCGGTGCGGGGAACGACACGCTCGACGGCGGTCCGGGCACCGACACGCTCTCCTACGCTTCTGCCCCGAGCGGCGTCGCAGTCAGCCTTGCCACGGGCACGGCATCCGACGGCCAGGGCGGAACCGACACGATCGTTGCGAACAGCATCGAGAACGTCACCGGCTCGGCCTTCGACGACTCGCTCACGGGCGACGCGAACGACAACGTCCTCTCGGGCGGCGACGGCAGCGACACGCTCGCGGGCGGCGCCGGCAACGACACCGTCAACGGCGGCGCCGGCAACGACGACGTCAGCGGCGGCGCGGGCACCAACACCCTCGACGGTGGCACCGGCACGAACACGCTCGACTACTCCGGCGCCCTCTCGGTGCCGATCGCCTCGCTCGGGGGCGGCTTCGCCCTCACGGTCTATCCCGACGGCGTCGGGAGCGACACGATGGCCAACTTCCAGAACGTCACCGGGTCCCCGGGATCCGACACGGTCATCGGCGACGGCGGCGACAACGTCATCCAGCTGGGAGCAGGCAACGACTTCGTGCGCGGCGGCGGCGGGAACGACACGCTCGACGGCGGCACCGGCACGGACACGATCGACTACGCCGACTCGACTGCGTCGGCGATCACCGACGGCGTGCGCGTCGATCTCGGCGCCGGGACGGCGACCGCGATCGGCACGAACGACGCCGGCAGCGACACGATCAGCGGAGTGGAGAACGTGAACGGATCGCCCTTCGACGACAGCCTCACCGGCGACGCAGGGACGAACACGCTGGTCGGTGCCGGCGGCGACGACACGTTCGGCTGGAGCGGCGGCGGAGACACCCTCGACGGCGGCTCCGGCACGAACACCGTCGACTTCTCGTCCGATCCGTCGGGCGTCACGGTCGACCTGACCGTGCTCGACGTCCCGCAGTTCGGTGCCGACAACACGACGATCGTCAGCTCGGGCGGCGTCAGCTCGATCCAGAACGTCACCGGGTCGCCGCAGGGCGACACGCTGATCGGCGACGGCCAGAACAACGTGCTCTCCGGCGGGGCGGGGAACGACACCCTCGTCGGCCGCGGCGGAGACGACACGCTCGACGGCGGCACGGGCATCGACACGGCCGACTACTCCTCCGCGGCGGCCGGTGTCTCGGTCGACCTCGGGGCGGGGACGGCGAGCGACGGCGACGGCGGCAGCGACACGCTCGCGAACGTCGAGAACGTCACCGGCTCGGCGCAGGACGACGTGCTCGTCGGCGACGCGAACCCCAACGTCCTCAACGGCGGTTCCGGCAACGACGTCATCCAGGGCGGAGCCGGCAACGACACGCTCATCGGCGGAGCCGACAGCGACGTCGCCGCCTTCTCCGACTCGTCGCAGGGCGTCACCGTCGATCTCGGCGCGGGCACGGCGACCGGCGACGGCACCGACACGCTGTCCGGGTTCGAGACCGTGAACGGCTCCGGCTTCGCCGACACGCTGATCGCCGCTCCCGGCGGCAGCACGCTCAACGGCGGTGCCGGCGACGACACGCTGAAGGGGGCGGCCGGCGACGACCAGCTGAGCGGTGGGCCCGGCAACGACACGCTCACCGGCGGCTTCGGCAGCAACACGCTCGACGGCGGCGCGGGCACGGACACGGTCGACTACTCGGCCGCGTCAGGGCCGGTCACAGTCGATCTCTCGGTCTTCACGCCGCAGAACACGGGCGTCGGGCTCGACACGATCGCCAACGTCGAGAACGTCACCGGCTCCCCGTTCGGAGACACGCTCGCCGGCGACGGCAACGACAACGTCCTCAACGGCGGCGCCGGCGACGACACGCTCAACGGCCGCCTCGGCGACGACACGCTCAACGGCGGCACCGGCTCCGACACGGCGTCGTTCGCCGGCGGCCCGGCCGTCACCGCGAGCCTCGTGACCAACGACGCCACCGGCCAGGGCACCGACGCCCTCTCCGGGATCGAGAACCTGACCGGCTCCTCGAACAACGACCAGCTGACCGGAAACGCGTCGGCCAACACGCTGAACGGCGGCCCCGGCAACGACGTGCTCGACGGCGAGCTCGGCAACGACGTCCTCGTCGGCGGAGGCGACAGCGACACCGCCGACTACTCCGACGCGACGCAGGGCGTCACCGTCGACCTCGGCGCGGGCACGGCCTCGGGCCAGGGCAACGACATGCTCTCCGGGATCACGAGCGTCAACGGCTCCTCGTTCGACGATACGCTCATCGCTGCGCCCGGCGGCAGCACCCTGAACGGCGGCGCCGGAAACGACACGCTCAACGGCGCGGCAGGGAACGACACGATCAACGGCGGCGCCGGCGACGATCAGATCTCCGGCGGCTTCGGGGGCACCGACACGCTGAACGGCGACGACGGCAACGACACGATCACCGGGTCGGCGTCCCCCCTCGCCGGCACCACCGAGAACGGCGGCGCCGGCAACGACACGATCGTGGGCGGCGCCGGCAACGACACCGCCAGCGGCGGCGCCGGCAACGACGACGTCAGCGGCGGCGCGGGCACCAACACCCTCGACGGTGGCACCGGCACGAACACGCTCGACTACTCCGGCGCCCTCTCGGTGCCGATCGCCTCGCTCGGGGGCGGCTTCGCGCTCACGATCTATGCCGAAGGCGTGGGAAGCGACACGATGGCCAACTTCCAGAACGTCACGGGATCTCCGGGATCCGACACGGTCATCGGAGACGGCAACGCCAACATCATCCAGCTGGGAGCGGGCAACGACTTCGTGCGCAGCGGAGGCGGCGACGACACGCTCGACGGCGGCTCCGGCAACGACACGGTCGACTACGCCGACGCGCCGAACGGCGTCACCGTCAGCCTCGCGGTCTCCGGGCCGCAGGCCACCGGCGTCGGCACCCAGACGCTGACGAGCTTCGAGAACCTCAACGGGTCGCCGTTCGCGGACACGCTCACCGGCAACGCGGCGGGCAACGCGATCTTCGGAGGCGCGGGCGACGACCTCCTCGCGGGCGGCGGCGGCCCCGACACCCTCGACGGCAGCACCGGCAGCGACACGGCCGACTTCGGCACCGCCCCGTCCGGCGTGACGCTCGCGCTCGACGCGTCGGGCTCCGGAGCCGTCACGGGAGGCGCGTCGGGGACCGTGGCAAACATCGAGATCGTCAACGGCTCGGCCTACGCCGACACGCTCACGAGCGGCGGTCCCGGGCAGACGATGAACGGGAACGCAGGCGACGACGTGCTGGCCGACACCGCCGGCGGAACGCTCAACGGCGGCGCCGGGAACGACACGCTCACGACGACCGCCGCCGGCACGCTCAGCGGCGGCGACGGCTCCGACACGCTGCTCTCGACGAACGGCGGCAGCCTGAGCGGCGGCAACGACGACGACACGATCGACGCCTCCGCGTCGACGGTGCCCGCGGTGCAGATCAACGGCGGCGCCGGCAACGACACGATCACCGGGAGCCAGGGCAACGATCCGAGCATCCTCGGCGGCGCCGGCAACGACTGGATCTCCGGCGGCGGCGGCGCGAACTCGATCGACGCCGGGAGCGGCGACGACATCGTCCACGGCGACACCGACATGGGCGACGTCATCGTCGGCGGGATCGGCAACGACACGATCTACGGCAGCATCGCCGCCGACACGATCCAGGGCGGCGACGGCACGGACGTCATCCACTCGGGCGGCGGAGACGGGGCCGACCTCATCTCCGGCGGCACCGGCGACGACCAGATCGACGTCAGCGGCGGCGGCGACGAGACGAATGTCCACGGCGACGCCGGCAACGACACGATCACCGGCGGCACGGGCAACGACGTGCTGTACGGCGACGACGGCGTCGACACGCTGAACGGCGGGTCGGGCAACGACGTCCTCTACGGAGGCGCCGGAAACGACACGCTGAACGGCTCGATCGGGAACGACACGCTCGACGGCGGCCTCGACGACGACACCGTCAATGCCGGCGGCGGGAACGACGTGATCGTCGGCGGATCCGGCGACGACTCGTTCGACGGCGGCGCCGGCGAGGACGTGGTCGACTACTCGTCGAGCACCGCGGGCGTGAACGTGAACCTCACGCTCGGCACGGCGGACGACGGCCTCGGCGGCGGCGACACGCTCGCCAACGTCGAGGACGTGACGGGCTCGCCCTTCGACGACACGATCACCGGCAGCTCCGCGCGCAACGTCCTGCTCGGCGGCGCCGGCAACGACACGTTCGTCGGGAGCGGCGGCGGCGACACGCTCGACGGCGGCACCGGCACGAACACCGTCGACTACTCCGGGCTCGGGACCGGCGTGAGCATCGACCTCACGCTCGTCAACCTGGCGCAGCCGACCGGGGACGTCTTCGCCGGCAGCGGTCTCCTCTCGTCGATCCAGAACGTGATCGGCACGCCCTACGCCGACACGCTGAAGGGTGACGCGCAGGTGAACCGGCTCGACGGCCGGGGCGGCGGCGACCTGATCGACGGCCGCGGCGGGAACGACGCGCTGCTCGGCGGGACAGGGACGAACACGGTCACGTACGCGTCCAGCCCGTCGAGCGTCACCGTGTCGCTCTTCACCGGCACGGCGACCGGCGGCAACGGCAGCGACTCGCTGTCGGGCTTCCAGAACGTCACCGGCTCGCCGTACGCCGACGTGCTCTCCGGAGAGGGCGGGAACAACGTCATCACCGGCGGCGGCGGGAACGACACCGCCGACTACTCGGCGGCGCCGAACGGCGTCACGGTCAACCTCGCCACGGGCACGGCGACCGGCTGGGGAACGGACACGCTCGCCGGAATCGCAAACGTCACGGGGTCGCCCTTCAACGACGTGATCACCGGCAACGCGAACGCGAACATCCTCGACGGCGGCGCCGGGAACGACACGATCACGGGCGGCACCGGCTCCGACATCGTGTTCGGCCGCGACGGCAACGACACGATCGCCATCCGCGACGGCTTCGCGGACACGGCGTCGTGCGGCGCCGGCACGGACTCCGTGACGGCGGACGCCGTGATCGACACAGTCGCGAGCGACTGCGAGAGCGTCGACTACGGCCTGCCGGTCGTGGTCACCGGCGCTCCCGCCGACGTCGACAAGTCGAGCGCAATCCTGACGGGCACGGTCAACCCGAACGGCAAGTCGACGACCTACCACTTCCAGTGGGGGACGACGACCGCATACGGGAAGGTCACCCCGACCGCGTCCGCCGGCTCCGGCACCACGCCGAAGTCCGTGTCGGCGACGATCACGGGGCTCAGCAAGACGACGACGTACCACTACCGGCTCGTCGCCACGAACTCGGTCGGCACGAGCTACGGCGCCGACCGGTCGTTCACGACGCCGAAGAAGTAACGCAGCGGTCGCGAGGGCCCCGCCCCCGGGCGGGGCCCTCTGCCGCTCAGGACGGGAACACCACCTCGGCGCGCGAGCCGCTGAGGTCGAAGCTGCCCCGCAGCTCGTCCCGCACGAGCGCGTCCACGATCGAGAGGCCGGTGCCGGGCTGCGCGCCGTCGGCCCCCGCGCCCTCGTCCGCGATCGCGAGCACGACGTCGCCGTTCCGGCGGGCGAGCTCGATCCGAACCGCACCGGAGCCGTGCTCGAGCGCGTTCTGGAGCAGCTCGGAGAAGACGAGCGCGAGCGCCGTCGCGCGGTTGCCCCCGAGCTGGACCTGCTCGAGTCGCGCCTCGACCTCCCGGCCGGCGCCGAGCCCCTGGACGAGCATCGCCCGCAGCCGGTCGATCAGCTCCGCCAGCTCGACGTCCTCCTCGCGCTGCTCCGTCAGCACCTCGTGCACCGCCGCGATCGCGAGGATCCGGTTGACCGAGTGCTCGAGCGCCTCCTGCGGGTCGACGCCCTCCGCACGCGACTGGAGCCGAAGCAGCGACGCGACCGTCTGCAGGTTGTTCTTGACGCGATGGTGGATCTCCTGGGCGAGCACGCCGCGCATGACCGCGCGCCCGTGCTCGAGCGCGACGGCGGCGTGGTGGGCGATCGCCTCGAGGAGCGCGCGGTCGTCGTCGGAGAACGGCGAGTCGCGGTCGGCGACGAGCTCGCCGATCTGCCGCCGCTTCCAGCGCAGCGGCGTCCGCACCGCGTACGCGCCGGCGCGGCCCTCCGGCCACGCGATCCGCCCGTCCTCGAGCACGAGCGCAGCGCCCGTCGCCTGCACCGCGTCCATCGTCGTCTTCACGATCGCCTCGAGCGACTCCTCGAGATAGAGCGACTCCGACACCGCCTCGGAGATCCGCGCGAGCGCCTCGAGCTCGGCGACGCGCCGCTGCGCCTGCGCGTACAGCTGCGCGTGGACGATCGACTGCGCCACCTGGTCGGCGATCGCCTGGAGCAGCTCGATCTCCGCGTCGTCGTACGTGCGCGGCGCGCGCGTGCGGACGTTGAGCGCACCGGCGAGCCGCTCGCCGTGGACGAGGATCGGCACGGCGAGGATCGACTCGTACTCGTCCTCCGGCAGGTTCGGGAACAGCTTGAAGCGCGGGTCGAGGTGCGCCTGCGACGGGATCATCACCGGCTCGCGCTCGGCCGCCGCGACGCCCGTGATCCCCTCGCCGGGCCGCATCCGCGGCCGGCGCGTCATCTCCGCGACGTGCGTCCCGTGCGTCGCGCGCAGCACGAGCTCGTCGCTGCGCTCGTCGTAGAGGTAGACGAAGCACGCGTCGGCCTGCAGCGCGTCGGCGACCTTCGTCGCGACCAGGTGCAGGACCTCCTCGAGGTCGAGGGTCGAGTTGACCGCGCCGATCGTCTCCGTCAGGAGCCGCAAGTGCCGCTCTGGTGCGTCCACAGCTCGTATCGTAGGGACGTGGCCGTCACCAACTGGCTCCTGTTCTTCCATCTGCTCGGAGCGTTCGCCCTCTTCGCGGGTGCCGCGGTCGCGGGCACGCTCCAGCTCGCGGCCATCCGGAAGGAGCGGCCGAGCGAGATCCTCACGCTGCTGCGGCTCACCCGCGTCGGGGTCGCGCTCGTCGGCGTCGGCGCGCTGCTCACGCTCTTCTTCGGGATCGGGCTCGCCCAGCACCTCGACTTCGGGTTCTCGCCCGCGTGGATCCAGGCGTCGCTCGGGCTCTGGGTCGCGGCGATGGCCGTCGGCGGGATCGGCGGCCGCACCGCGCGGCATGCGCGCCACCTCGCCGAGCGGCTCGTCGCCGACGGCGACCGCCCGAGCGAGGAGCTGCGCGGGCTCGTCGCCCACCGGCCCTCGCTCTGGGCGAGCTACGCGAGCTCCCTGATGATCCTCGCCATCGTCGTGCTCATGGTCTGGAAGCCCAGTTAGCGCTCGAAAGCAGGAAAGTGCCCCGGTTTAACAAACCTTTTACCCCGTCACTGCAAATTCCCTTGCAGGGCCCGCCTAGCGTCCGCCCCATGAGCGCCCTCGCCATCGACCTCCGCCGCACCGCCGGCTTCGTCGTCTCCGACCGCCAGGGACGGCTCGTCGGCAAGGTCGAGTGCCCGATGTACGGCACGGCGCCGGACGTCCCCGACGCGCTGTCGGTGAAGTCCGGGTTCCTCTCGCGGCGCCGCCGCCTCGTGCCGGCCGACACGATCGAGCAGATCGACGGGACGAGCGGTGTGATCGGCCTTCGCGTCGACCGCGAGGCCATCCGCAGCTTCCTCTAGGCCGGTCGAACGAGCTTCAGCTCGGTCGGGTCCCAGCGCCAGGCGTTGTCGGCCGTGACGTGAGTGCCTCCGATCCAGCGGTCGAGGGCAAGGAGCTCGACCCGGTCGGCGTCGCCGCGCAGCGTGCGTTCGCCGGCGGCCGTCAGCCGCAGCCGGAGGCGCGCGAAGCGCCGGCCGTCGCCGAGCGGGGGCGGCGGAGGAAGCGGCATGCCGTCGTCGGTCTCGACCAGCCGCCTCTCACCGTCCCCGAGCGCCGCGAGGGCCCGGTAGAACCAGGTGTCGCCGAGGAACGGCGCTTCCTCGAGCCTCTGCGCGGCGATGAAGGCGGCCGGTGGTGTGTCCGCGCCGGCAGCGATCGCCCCGAGCGCGCGCCGTTCCGTTCCGGAGAGACCGTCCGCCGGCGCGGGCAGCTCCTCGAGCAGCCGCCGCAGCGCGGACGCGAGAAACGGCAGGTGCTCGGTCTCCCGCCTCGCCCACTCCGCGAGTGCCGTCGGCTCCGGCGCCCGAAGGGCGGTCCACGCGCTCGCCGCCGCCTGCAGCGCGGCCGGCTCCGTCCTACGGCGGGAGGGCCAGAGCGTCTCGAGCTCCCCCGCGGTCAGCTCGCCGAGACCGGCGAACGACGGCTTCCCCGGGAAGGAGCCGATCACGATCAGCTCGGGCGCGGCCTCCTCGGTGTAGGCGAGCGCGAGCACATCGAGGAGCTGGAGCTGGTCGTAGAGGTCGTGCTCGAACCAGAGCACCACGTGGAGCCTGTCGCGAAGCGCCTCGAGCAGCTGCTCGTCGCGGCGCTCGAGCGAGGAGAGCAGCGCCTGCCGGCGACCCCAGCCGCAGTCGGCGAGGAAGCGGGCGCGCGTCCGCAGGAGCTCCCGGCGCGGCAGTGCCGGCACCGGCCCCTCGTGGAGCGCGTCCTGCCAGGGCAGCACGGCGCCGCCGAGCGCGGTCCGGCGCAGGGTGTTGCCGGCGCTCTCGCCGTTGGTGACGTGGAGGAGCGTCGGCCGCTCCGCCGGCTCGCGGCCGCGGCGGGCGAGATAGGCGGCGCCGCAGGTGCAGTGATCCAGCGAGGTGCAGGCACAACCGACGACCCGGGCGAGCTCGTCTCGAATGCGCCTCAGCGCCGCGATGCGCGCGTCGACCTCGTCGATCTTCGCCGCCATCCGCACGCGCAGCGTCTCCGACGGGGCGCTCGAGCGGCGTGCTGCGCGCAAGTACTCGGCGATCTCCGCCAGCGTGAAGCCGACCGCCTGCGCCTCCTTGATCGCGCGCAGAAACCGCACCGTCTCCTCGTCGTAGCGGCGGTGCCCGCTCGGCGTCCGGTCCGGCGCCGGCAACAGCCCGCGCCGCTCGTAGTAGCGCAGCGTCTCGACGTTCACCCCTGCGCGCTCCGCAACCTCGCCGACTCTCACACCGCCGACTATAGACCCGTACCGAGGTACGGAAATCAAGCGCGGAAACCGGCCCCGGAACGACCACGAGCCGCCAGAAGCGACTCGCAGTCGGCCGTCAGTTGGGCCTCGTCTCCGCAGAGGACGAGGCCACGCAGATTGTTACTCGAACTTCACAGAACTGACAAGTACTTCTTCATCTCCCAGTCGGAGAGCTGGACGCGGTACTCGTCCCACTCCTTCCGCTTCAGCTCGATGTAGCGGTCGAAGATGTGGCCGCCCAGGGCCTTCTTGGCCACCTCCGACTGGGACAGCTCGTTGATCGCCTCGCCGAGCGTCTCCGGGAGCGAGACGATCCCGCGCTCCCGCCGCTGCTCGGCCGTCAGGTGGTAGAGGTTCGTCTCCATCGGATCCGGCAGCTCGTAGCCCTGCTCGATCCCCTCGAGGCCGGCGTGCAGAAGCGCCGCGAAGGTGAGGTACGGGTTGCACGCCGGGTCGGGGCAGCGGATCTCGGCCCGCGTCGCCTGCTCCGAGCCCGGCTTGTAGAGCGGGATCCGGATCAGCGCCGAGCGGTTGCGCTGCGACCAGGCGACGTAGACCGGCGCCTCGTAGCCGGGGACGAGCCGCTTGTACGAGTTCACCCACTGCGCGAAGACCGCGGCGATCTCGCGGGCGTGGCGCAGCTGCCCCGCGATGAACGCCTTGCCGACGCCGGAGAGGTGCCACTTGTCGTCCTCGTCGAAGAACGAGTTGCGCCCGTCCTTGAACAGCGACTGGTGCGTGTGCATCCCCGAGCCGTTCTCGCCGAACAGCGGCTTCGGCATGAACGTCGCGTGGTAGCCGTGCTGCTTCGCGACCTCCTTGACGATCAGGCGGTACGTGAGCATGTAGTCCGCCATGTCGAGCGCGCCCGCGAAGCGAATGTCGATCTCGTGCTGCGAGGGGCCGACCTCGTGGTGGTGGTACTCGACGGGGATGCCCATCGTCTCGAGCGCCCTGATCGTGTCTCGGCGGATCCCGGTGGCGGCGTCCATCGTCGTCTGCGCGAAGTAGCCGCCCTCGTCGAGCGTCTCGGTGCCGTGCTCGTCCTTGAACAGGAAGTACTCCGCCTCAGGGCCGACGTTGAACGTGTCGAAGCCCATCGACTGCATTCGGTCGAGCGCGCGGCGCAGCGCGTAACGCGGGTCGCCGTCGTACGGGTTCCCGTCCGGCGTGACGACGTCGCAGATCATCCGTGCCTCGAGGCCGTTCGGCATGACGCGGAACGTGTCCGGGTCCGGGATCGCGACCATGTCGGACTCCTCGATCGCGTTGAAGCCCGTGATCGACGACCCGTCAAAGCCCATGCCGTCGTCGAGCGCGCCGGCGGCCTCGCTCTTCGTGATCGAGAAGCTCTTCAGGTGCCCCTCGAGGTCGGTGAACCAGAGCAGCACGTCTTCGATGCCGCGCGCCTCGAGCTCCTCGAGCGCGGCAGCCCGCGCCTTCGGATCGGACGTCGCGCGGTTCTTGCTCTCAACCTGCGCCATCGCTCATTCCTCCCCAGAAAATCGGAAAAGCCCCGGCCGCCGCTGACATCCGGCGCCCGAGGCTCCGTCGCCTCCACGATCGACGGGCCGAGTCTACACGGATGGCGCGCGACGCGGCTCGGGCTAGGCTCGCGCCATGTTCCGCAGTCGCGGGCCGTGGATCGACGGTGCGCTCCGGCGGCTCGCCCGGGCCGTCTCCCGCCGCCGGCGCGCCGTGATCGCCGTCTGGCTCGCGCTGCTCGCGGGCGGTGCGTGGTTCTCGCTCCACCAGACCGACCACCTCACCGGCGGCGGCTGGGAGGTTCCCGGCAGCGCCTCGATCCAGGTGTCGCGGCTGCTCGACTCGTTCCCCGGCGTGACGCCGCCGACGTTCACGTTCTTCGTCACCGGCTCGAGCGCGGAGACGGTGCAGGCGCGGCTGGAGACGGTCGAGCGGACGGTGCGCACCGACCCGCGGCTCCACCCCGGCAGCGTCATCGTCCTCCTCGCGAACGGGCGCGCCGCCTTCCTGCCGGTCTCCTTCCGGGGGGCGACGTCGAACGCGATCGACATGGCGACGAAGCTCCGGCACGCGCTCGTGCAGACGAGCCCGGCCGTCCAGACGCGCGTCCTCGGCGAGCCGGCGGTGTGGTCGAACTTCCAGCAGGTGTCGAAGCGGCAACTCGCGCGCGGCGAGGCGGTCGGATTCCCGCTGATCCTGCTCATCCTGCTCGCGGCGTTCGGGACGGTGGTCGCGGCGGTCGCGCCGCTCGCGCTCGGCTTCGCCGCGGTGCTGCTCTCCGGCGCGGTCATCTACTGGCTCTCGCAGGCGTTCGAGATCTCCGTCTACGTCACGAACATGGCCTCGATGATCGGGATCGGCGTCGCCGTCGACTACTCGCTCTTCATCGTCAGCCGGTTCCGCGGGGAGATGCACCGCGGCTCGACCCCGGACGACGCACTCGCGCGCGCCCTCTCCACGTCGGGGAAGGCGGTCGTGTTCAGCGGCGCGACCGTCGCGGTCTCGCTCGCCGGCCTGTTCGCGATCGACGTGCGCGGGATCCGCTCGCTCGCGATCGGCGCGATCGTCGTCGTCTGCATCGCCGTGCTCGCGGCGACGACGCTGCTGCCGGCGCTGCTCTCCTGGGCGGGTGCGCGCGTGGAGCGGCTCCGGCTGCCGCTGCCCTGGAGCACCGGCGAGGAGAGCGGCAGCCGCTTCTGGACGGTGTGGGCGGCGACGGTGATGCGGCGCCCCGTCGCGTTCCTCCTCGGCGGCGCCGGGTTCATGCTCCTGCTCGCGGCGCCGCTCCTCGCGATGCAGACGTTCAACCGCGGCTTGAACGAGCTCCCGGCCGGCTCGGAGGTGCGCGCCGCGACCGAGCGGGCGATGGCGCTCGCCGGCCCGGGGTTCGCGTCGCCGGTGCACGTCGTCACGACCGTGCGGCCGGCGGGTCTGCGTACGCGGCTGGCGGCGATCCCGGGCGTCCTCGCCGTCACCGCGCCCGTGCGCAGCAGCGACGGATCGCACTGGCTCGTCGACGCGCGGATCGACGCGCAGGCCGAGTCGTCGCCGGCGCGCGCGATCGTGCGTCGGATCCAGGCCGTCGCCGGGCCGGGCGCACTCGTCGGCGGCTCGACGGTGTTCGACATGAACGTCGAGCACGCGATCTTCGGCGGCATCTGGAAGATGCTCCTGTTCATCCTCGGCGCGTCGTACCTCGTGCTGCTGCTCCTGCTGCGGAGCGTGCTGCTGCCGCTGAAGGCGGTCCTCGTCAACCTGCTCAGCGTCGGCGCCGCGTACGGCGTGCTCGTCGCGGTCTTCCAGTGGGGCTGGTTCGACTGGACCGGCTACCACTCGCCCGGCTACGTCGACACGATCGTGCCGGCGCTCGTGCTCGCGGTCACGTTCGGGCTGTCGATGGACTACGAGGTCTTCCTGCTCACGCGCATCCGCGAGCGCTGGCTCGCGCACGGCGACAACGAGCGCGCCGTCTCGGAGGGCCTCGTCCGCTCGGCGCGGACGATCACGAGCGCGGCCGCGGTGATGGTCGCCGTCTTCGCCTCGTTCTCGGCAGCCGGCTCGCCGGCGCTGAAGGAGCTCGGGATCGGCCTCGCCGTCGCGATCCTGCTCGACGCGACGCTCGTCCGGCTTGTGATCGTCCCGTCGGCGATGCGCCTGCTCGGCTCCTGGAACTGGTGGTTCCCCGGCGTGCCGCGGCGCGTCGTCCCGCAGGCCGGCGCCGCCCGCCACTAACCTTCGCGCGTGCGGATCCTCGTCACCGGCGGCGCGGGCTTCATCGGCTCGCACTTCGTCAAGCGCGTCCTCCGCGCCGGCGAGGACGTCGTCGTCCTCGACAAGCTGACGTACTCGGGCAACCCCGCGAACCTGCCGGACGGCATCGAGCTGATCCACGGCGACATCGCCGAGGCGGAAGACGTCGCGCGCGCCGCGGCCGGGTGCGACGCGATCGTCAACTTCGCCGCCGAGACGCATGTCGACCGCTCGATCCTGAGCGCTCGCGAGTTCGGTCGAACCGAGTTCCACGGGACGCAGGTGCTGCTCGAGCACGTGCGCGGATCGAACCAGCGGCTCGTCCAGGTCTCGACGGACGAGGTCTACGGCGACCTCGAGGGCGGCGGCTCCTCGCGCGAGACCGACCAGCTCCGCCCCTCGAGCCCGTACAGCGCGGCGAAGGCGGCCGGCGACCTGCTCGTCCCGGCCTACGTGCGCACGTTCGGCGTCGACGCGTCGATCACCCGCGGCTCGAACTCGTACGGCCCGAACCAGTACCCGGAGAAGTTCATCCCGCTGTTCGTGACGAACGCGCTCGACGGCGAGCCGCTGCCGCTCTACGGGGACGGGCGGCAGGTGCGCGACTGGCTCTACGTCGAGGACCACTGCGCGGGGATCGAGCTCGTCCTCCGCGCGGGCGGCGCCGGGGAGGTCTACAACGTCGGCGGCGGCGACGAGCACGAGAACATCGAGGTCGCCGGGCGGCTGCTGGAGCTGGCCGGCGCCGACCCGGCCCTGCTCCGTCGAGTCGAGGACCGGCCCGGCCACGACCGCCGCTACTCGCTCGACACGGCGAAGCTCCGCGCGCTCGGCTGGAGGCCGGAGACGCCCTTCGACGAGGGCCTCGCGGCCACCGTCGACTGGTACCGGACGAACCGCGCCTGGTGGGAGCCGATCAAGTCCGGCAGCTACCGCGAGTACTACGAGCGCCAGTACGCCGAGCGGCTCGCCCGGTCCACGGCTGCACCGTCGGGCTCCGTCTAGGATTCCGCCCCTCGGCGGAGAAAGCCCGTAGTCCGGGCCATTTCGCATGGGACTTCGTCGCGCCATCACGCTCGCCGCCGCCGCCGCGCTGCTCGCCGCGGGGGCAGCGTCCGCCCGCTCCGTCTGCACGGGGACGTGCTACGTCGCCCCCGCCGGCTCCGGCCCGCTCTTCCTGTTCAGCGGGCACGGCTGGGGCCACGGCGTCGGCATGAGCCAGTACGGCGCCTACGGCTACGCGCAGCACGGCTGGACGTATGCGCAGATCCTCGCCCACTACTACCCCGGCACGACGCTCGGAAAGACGGCGACGACGACGATCCGCGTCCTGCTCGCGGACAAGCAGAAGACGCTGAAGATCTCCTCGACCGCGCCGTTCACGGTCGCCGACGGGGGCGGCCGCTCCCACACGCTCCCGGCCGGGGCCTACTCCTTCGGCACCGGGCTGCGGCTCCCGGTCGACGGCGGGCCGCTCCAGGGCCTGACCGCGCCGCTGACCTTCTCGCCGGGAGCGGGCGCGCCGCTCACGCTCGGCCGCGCCTACCGGGGCCAGATCCTCGTCGACGTCGTCGACGGGAAGCTGCGGGCGATCAACGTCCTCCCGCTCGAGCAGTACCTCGACGGCGTCGTGCCGGCCGAGATGCCCTCGACGTGGCTGCCGCAGGCGCTCGACGCGCAGGCGGTCGCGTCCCGCTCGTACGCGCTCGCGACCCGGCAACTCGCGGCCCCGTTCGACGTCTACTCGGATACCAGGAGCCAGATGTATCTGGGCATCGCCAGCGAGACGACGGCCACGACCGCCGCGGTGGACGCGACGGCCGGCCGCGTCGTGCTCTTCCGCGGCAAGGTCGCGACGACCGTCTACTCGTCCAGCTCCGGGGGCGAGACGAGCTCGAGCGTCGACGCCTGGGGCGGCAACCCGACCCCGTACCTCGTCTCGGTGCCCGACCCGTACGACGTGATCTCGCCGTTCCACAACTGGGGCCCGGTGCCCGTGACCGCCCAGGCGCTCGCCAAGGCGCTCCACATGACCGGTACCGTGGCCGACGTGACGACGACGCTGAACCCGTCCGGGCGGGTGTCGCAGCTCCAGCTGACGACGGAAGCGCCGTTCGCGGCCTTTCCGCTGCTGTCCGCGTTCGGCGGCGGCACCGTCGAGGGCGCGCTCGGGCTCCGTTCGACGTGGTTCTCGGTCGGCGTCCTCTCCCTCGCCCCGCCCGCGCCGAGCGTGCCCGTGCTCTACGGCTCGTCCGTGCAGCTGAGCGGCGTGATCCGCGGGACGAGCGGCGTCTCGCTCGAGCAGCGGGCCAACGCCGGCGCGTGGACGCCGGTCGGGCCGGTGGCGGCGCTGCCGGACGGGACCGTCCAGTTGACGGAGACGCCGACGATCACGACGGACTACCGGCTGGCGACGCCGCAGGCGGCCGCCGCCTACGTGCGGATCAAGGTGATGCCGGTCGTGACGCTCGCGCCGGCGGCGACGACGACGGCGTTGCAGGGCACGATCACGCCGGCCCTCCCGGGAGCGCCGGTGCAGATCCAGGAGCTGAGCCCGGCCGGGCTGACGTGGACGACGATCGCGACGGGCGCCGTCGATCCCGTCACCGCCGCCACGACGCCGGTCCCGACCGGCACGTTCACGGTGCCGCTGCAGCTCGCGCCCGGCACCTACCGCGCCGTGATCGCGCCGGGGCGCGGCTACTCCCCCGGCACCTCGGCGCCGGTCACCGTGAGCGGCTGATGAAACGGCTCCTGCTCGTGGCCGTGGCCGCGGCGCTGGTGGCCGCGGCGCCCGCCGCTGCGTTCACGCCCACCGATCCGCTCGCCTCGAAGCAGTGGTACCTCGACCAGGACCACGCCTTCGACGCCTGGCCGACGCCGCCGACGCTCGCGCCGGTCAAGGTCGCGGTCGTCGACTCGGGCGTCGACGACACGATCCCGGACTTCGCCGGCCGGATCGCCGACGGGCGGAGCTTCGTCGGCGGCAGCCCCTTCGTCGACACCGAGGGCCACGGAACCTTCGTCGCCGGCGAGATCGCCGCGAACCTCGACACCGTCGGGATCGTCGGGATGGCGTACTCGTCGCAGCTGATCGTGGCGAAGGTGGTGAAGCCGGACGGGTCGATCCCGCTCCAGGCCGAGGCGGACGCGATTCGCTGGGCGGTGGACGACGGCGCGCAGGTGATCAACCTCTCCCTCGGCGGGGTCCGCGACCCGGTGCACCCGAACCGCGACACGTACTCGGCGCTGGAGGCCGCCGCCGTCGCCTACGCCGTCTCGAAGGGCGCGGTCGTCGTCGCCGCCGTGGGGAACTCGGACGAGGCGTACGCGACGCCGTGGAACTACGCGAGCTACCCGGCGGCGCTGCCGCACGTGATCGGCGTCAGCGCGCTGACGAAGTCCGGCGCCGTCCCCGACTTCTCGGACCGCGACACGGTCTTCAACGACATCTCCGCGCCGGGGGTCGGCATCTTCTCGACGTTCCCGCTCTCGTTCACCTCGACGCGGCCGACGTGCGTCGACCAGGGCTACTCCGACTGCGGCACGAACGACTACCTCAACCCCGAGGGGACGTCGTTCGCGGCGCCGCAGGTGTCCGCGGCCGCCGCGATGCTCCTCGCCGTCGACCCGACGCTGACGAACTCGCAGGTCTCCGAGATCCTCGAGCAGAGCGCCGACGACGTCAACGCGACCAACGGCTGCCCACCGTGCGCGGTCGGGCGCGACGCGTACAGCGGCTGGGGCCGGCTCGACGTCGCTCGGGCGGTCGCCGCGCTCCAGGGGCCGCTGCCGCCCCCCGACGCGGACGAGACGAACGACGACGCCGGCTCGTGGGCGCACCAGCTCTGGGGCAAGTCGATCCCGGTCACCGCAACGCTCGACTACTACGACGATCCCGTGGACGTGTACAAGGTCGCGCTCGGGCCGGGCGAGCGGCTGAAGGCACGGCTCTCGGCCGCGTGGACGGGCGCGAAGGTCAGCCTCGTCCTCTGGAAGCCGTCGACGGTGCACGTCGAGGGGACGCAGGCGAAGCCGCAGCTGCGCGCCGCGCAGTCCGCCGCAGCGGCGGCGACGCAGACGCTCGCGTACACCGCGCCGTCGCGCGGCTGGTACTACGTCGAGGTGAAGGACGCCGCGCCGGGCTTCGGCCAGTACACGCTGACGCTGACGAAGACGCCGGCGCGCTAGCGCTACTGGTTCTCGAGCAGCTCCTCGTCGGCGACCTGGCGCAGCACGCGCGCGGGGTTGCCGACGACGAGCATCCGCGCGGCGACGTCCTTCGTCACGACCGCGCCCGCGCCGACGAAGGCCTCCTCGCCGATCTCGACCCCGGGGCAGAGGATCGCGCCTCCGCCGATCCGGGCGCCGCGACGGATCGTCGGGCCTTTCATCAGCGCGTGGCGCCGCTCGGTCCGGCCCATGAAGTTGTCGTTCGTCGTCACGACGCAGGGCGCAATGAAGACGTTGTCCTCGACCGTCGAGTACGCGGTGACGTACGCCTCCGCCTGGATCTTCGTCATCGCCCCGATCGTCGTGTCGTTCTCGACGAGCGAGCCGCGGCCGATGACGACGTCGTCGCCGACGACGACGCGCTCGCGCACGCACGACTGGTCGCCGAGAATGACGCGCGCGCCGACCCGCGTGCCCGCGAACACGACCGCGCCCGTGGAGACGATCGTCCCGTCGCCGATCTCCGCGGGCGGGAGCGGTTCCCGCTTCGCGGTCGAGCGCGGCGACAGCGACGGCTGCTTGCCGACGACGGCGTGCTCGAGCACCTTCACGCCCTCGCCGAGCACGGTGCCCGGGTAGACGATCGCCGTCGGATGCACCTCAGCCATGCAGCGACTCCGTCAGCCGGTCGAGCGCGCGCACGACGCGCGCTCCGTCCTCCGCGACCTTGCGCCGGTCGCCCTCGCCGGCGATCAGCCGCAGGAACTCCTGGCACTCGAGCTTCAGCGGCTCGTCGGTCGCGATCTTCGGGATGTAGATGTCGCCGGAGCGCGTCTGCCACTCGCCGTAGCTCTCGGCGCGCTTCCACGGCGACTTCTCGTAGACGGTGACCTTGCGCTCGAGCTCCATGTCGTCGAACACGACCATCTTCTCGCGGCCGACGACGGTCATCTTCCGCATCTTGTGCGGATCGAGCCACGACAGGTGCATGTGCGCGATCTTCCCGCTCGGGAAGCGCAGGTAGCAGAAGACGACGTCCTCGACACCCTCGGTGAGAAAGTCCCGGCCGTGCGCGACGCACTCGCTCGGCTCCTCGTCGAGCAGGTAGAGGATCACGGACAGGTCGTGGACGCCGAGCGACCAGAGCGCGTTCTCGTTCGTGCGGACGATGCCGAGGTTCTGGCGGTTGCCGTAGACGCACAGCACCTCGCCGAGCTCGCCCGCGTCGATCAGCTCCTTCAGCTTGCGGACGCCCGGGTGGTAGAGGAGCAGGTGGCCGGGCATGAGCACGAGGTCCCGCTCCGCGGCGATGCCGAGCAGCTCGTCGATCTCGGCCGAGCGCATCGCCGGCGGCTTCTCGACGAGCACGTGCTTGCCCGCCTCGAGCGCCTGTCTCGCGAGCGCGTAGTGCGTCGGCACCGGCGTCGCGATCACGACGCCCTCGATGTCCGGATCGGCGACGAGCTCCGCGAAGTCCGCGTATGTGGTCGCGTTCGGGTAGCGGGCGGCGAAGCGATCGAGCCGGTCCGGGACGATCTCGCAGATCGCCGACAGGACGCCGAGCTCGTCGAAGTTGCGGGCGAGGTTCGGGCCCCAGTAGTTGAGCCCTGCGACCCCGATGATGGCTCGCCCGGTGGTGCCCGTGGAACTCTCGGTCGTCACGGGCAAGCGAGACAAGGACGCAGGGAGTCCGCAGGCTGGACGTCTGCGGCCGACTGAGGACGCCGGATCGCGCCGGTCGAGGCGAGCGAGAGGCCGCGATGTACCGCCGGGCGGGCCATCTACAGTTTGAAGACCTTGGCCGAGTTGTGGTTCCCGTTGTTGCCCGTCGCGTTGCGCAGGTCGACGACGAGGCTCGCGTCGTCGACGAGCTTGTCGTAGTCGATCGCGTGATGGTCGGTGACGATGACGCAGACGTCGTAGGCGCCCGGGTCGAGCGCGACCGACTCCATCACGAGCCCGTGCTCGTCGAAGCGCGGCACGTGCGGGTCGTGGTACGACACCTCCGCGCCGGCGTTCTGCAGGAGCGAGATCAGCTTCAGCGCGGGCGACTCGCGCATGTCGCCGATGTCGGGCTTGTAGGCAACGCCGAGGATCAGCACCTTCGAGCCCTTCAGCGACCGCTGCTTCGCGTGGTTCAGCGCCTGCGAGACGAGCGAGCGGCAGAAGTACGGCATCTCCTCGTTGACCTTGCCCGCGAGCTCGATGAACTCCGTGTAGAAGCCGAACTCGCGCGCCTTCCACGTCAGGTAGAAGGGGTCGATCGGGATGCAGTGCCCGCCGAGCCCCGGGCCGGGGCTGAAGCGCATGAACCCGAACGGCTTCGTCGCGGCGGCGTCGACGACCTCCCAGACGTCGATGTCCATCCGGTCGCACAGGATCGCGAGCTCGTTGACGAGCGCGATGTTCACGGAGCGGAAGATGTTCTCGAGCAGCTTCGTCAGCTCCGCCGCCTCCGGCGTCGAGACGCGGTGGATCTCCGCGATCGCGCTCCCGTACAGCGCGGCCGCCGCCTCGGTGCACGCGGGCGTGATCCCGCCGACGACCTTCGGGACGTTCTTCGTCGTGTAGTCGGTGCGGCCGGGGTCGACGCGCTCGGGCGAGAAGGCGAGGTGGAAGTCCTCGCCGACCTTCAGCCCGGTCGCCTCGAGCACCGGCAGGAGCTCCTCGCGCGTCGTGCCCGGGTACGTCGTCGACTCGAGCACGACGAGGTGCCCCTTCCGCAGCCGCGTCGCGATCTGGGTGACGGCCCCCATCACGATCGTGAGGTCCGGCTCGCGCTGGCGCGAGAGCGGCGTCGGCAGCGCGATCAGGATCGCGTCGGCGTCGCGGAGGACGTCGTAGTCGGTCGTCGCGCTCAGGCCGCCGGCGACGAGCCTCGCCAACACCTCGGACGGAACGTCCTCGATGTAGCTCTCGCCCCGGTTGAGCATGTCGACCCGCGACTGCTGGACGTCGACGAGGACGACGCGCGTGCCTGCCTCCGCGAAGACCTGTGCGAGCGGGACACCGACGTAGCCCGCACCGACGATGGCCACTTCCGGTTTCATGCCGCGGCAAGGCTAGCGAGAAGCGCGGCGGCGACCTTCGGGGAACTGTTCCCGTCGCCGTAGAGCGGCGGCAGCCCCTCCGGCATCCGCGCGGCGGCGACCGCCGCGGCGAGCGCGGCGGGGTCGTCGTCGACGAGGACGTTCGCGCCGAGCTCGACCGTGTCCACCCACTCGGTCGACGGCCGCACGGTCACGCACGGGACGCCGTACCAGTACGCCTCCTTCTGGAGCCCGCCGGAGTCGGTGACGATCACCCGCGCCTGCGAGCAGAGCGCGGCCATGTCGAGGTAGGCGAGCGGCTCGAGGAGCGTCACGTTCGGCGGAGGCTCGCCGAGCACGGAGCGCGTGCGCGGGTGCGCCGGCAGGACGACCCGCTCCGGGATCCGGCCGAGCCCGTTCGCGATGGGCGCCAGCCGCTCGGGTCGGACGTTCGCCTCGCGATGGATCGTGGCGACGACGTAGCCGCCCGGAGCGAGGCCGAGGCGCGCGAGGATCCCGGAGCGCTCGCGCGCGATCGGCGCGAGGCGAAAGCACGCGTCCGCCATCACGTCGCCGACGACCTCGATGCGGCCCCGGGCGCCCTCGCCGCGGAGGATCTCCGCCGAGCGCTCGTCCGGGCAGAGCAGCAGCGCAGCGACGCGGTCGACCTCGATCCGGTTCCGCTCCTCCGGCATCGACAGGTCGCCGCTGCGGAGCCCGGCCTCGACGTGCGCGACCGGCACGGCGGCGTCGCCCGCCGCCTCCGCGCCCGCCAGCGTCGAGTTCGTGTCGCCGTAGACGAGCGCCCAGTCCGGCCGCTCCCGCTCGAGCGCGGCCGCGATCCCCGGACGCATCCGCTCGGGGTCGGCGGTGTGGAGGTCGAGCCGGTACTCGGGCTCGGGCAGTCCGAGCTCCTCGAAGAAGACCTCCGACAGCTCCCGGTCCCAGTGCTGGCCGGTGTGGACGGTCACCTCCTCGATGCCCGCGTCGCGGAGCGCGACCGCGACCGGACCGGACTTGATGAACTGCGGCCGGTTGCCGACGACGGAGAGAACCTTCATCGGAGCGAGGCTACAATGGCCGCGCCTCCCGGGCCGTTAGCTCAGCTGGTAGAGCAGGGGACTCTTAATCCCAAGGTCGCAGGTTCGATCCCTGCACGGCCCATCTCCGCGTCGCCCGCTGCGCGCGGGCAGGCGCGCTGCGCGCGCGTGCCTCGCGCTCCGCTTTCCGCTCGCGGGTCTGGGCGAGAGCGAACTCGTGACGAGGGCGCGTTGGGCCGCGCCCGCGCATGTCGGGCGCGGCGGCGGAACCGATGAGTGGCCATCACAGCGGGGTCCTGGGTCTGACCCGGGAGCGTGTCCGATGCGGGAGCGTGTCCCACTCTCGAGTTTCGATGCTCGTGCGCTTCGCCCGCTCGCAGGGTCTGGGTGAGGGCGAGCTCGTGGCGGTTTCGCGGCGGCCGCGCCCGCGCATGACGGGCGCGGCGGCGGTTCGCAACAGTGGGAACTAACGGCGAGAGTCGGGGCGTCCGACGGCGTACGGATCGACTAGGCTCTCCCCCGGATGCGCAAGGGGCAGATCCTCTCGCTGGTCGGCATTGGCGTCGTCGCGGGCGGGATCGCCACCGCCGTCGCCGTCGTGCCGACCTGGCTGCCGACGCGGGCGTCGGTCGAGGCCGGCCGGATCGACGACGTGATCTGGATGACGATCATCATCTCGATCGTCATCTTCTCGGTCGTCGGCGGCGTGATCGTCTACGAGGTGATCCGCTTCCGCGCCCGCCCGGGCGACGACTCCGACGGGCCGCCCGTCCACGGGCACACCGGCCTCGAGATCACCTGGACGCTGATCCCGCTCGGGATCGTGACGGCGATCGCGATCTTCAGCGCGATCGTCCTCTCCCGCAACGGGAACGCCGGGGTCGACCCGCTCCGCGTCGACGTGATCGCGCAGCAGTACTCGTGGACGTTCGCGTACCCGGACGCCCACGGCCTGACGTCGAGCGTGCTCCGCCTGCCCAAGGGGCGCTCCGTCGTGCTGACGATCACCTCGAAGGACGTGATCCACTCCTTCTGGGTGCCGAACTTCGGGCAGAAGCAGGACGCGGTGCCGGGACTGCACCCGACCCTGCACATCACGCCGGACCGGCTCGGCACCTTCCCGGTCGTGTGCGTCGAGCTGTGCGGGCTCGGGCACGCGCTCATGCGCAGCGAGGCGATCGTGATGACGCCGACCGCGTTCGACAAGTGGCTGAAGAGCCAGCAGACGGCGGTGACGTCGCCGAGCGCCTCCGTCTCCGGCGCCGCCGTCTTCAAGAACAACGGCTGCGGCGCCTGCCACACGCTCACCGCCGCCGCCACCACCGGCAAGATCGGGCCGGACCTCGACAAGCTGCCGCAGTGGGCGGCGCAGGCGAAGCAGCCGCTCGAGTCCTTCGTGAAGACGTCGATCGTCGACCCGAACGCGTACGTCCAGCCGGGCTTCCCGAAGAACGTCATGCCGGGGACCTTCGCGTCGCTGCCGCCGCAGCAGCTCGACGCGCTCGTCCAGTACCTGATCAGCTCGAGCAAGAAGGGGTGAGAACGGGCACGTGACCGCAGCGACCCTGCACGACGCGCACCCGCCCGCGCCCGCGCACCACGGCACCGCCCGGCGGCTGCTGCTCGGCCCGGGCTGGATCCGCGCGGCCTGGATGTTCTGCCTCTTCAGCGCGATCGGATTCGGGCTCGTCGTCGGCCTGCGCGCGGCGGCGGGATGGCACCCGATCCTCGACACGCAGATCATCACGCTCGTCTCGCTGCTCGTCTGCGGGCCGATCGGCTTCCTCGCGGGCATCGGCTGCTTCGACTACTGGGTCTACTACGCGCTCGGCTTCCCGACGCGGCCCGAGGACCACTCCGGCCACGGCGCCCGCAGCTGGAAGGACTACTTCCGGGTCAACACCGACCACAAGGTGATCGGCGTCCAGTACCTCGTGACGACGATGGTCTTCTTCATCATCGGCGGCATGCTCGCGATGCTCGTCCGCGCCGAGCTCGCGCGTCCGGGAATCCAGTTCTTCGACCCGCAGACGTTCAACGGCCTGTTCTCCGTGCACGCGTCGCTGATGATCTTCCTGTTCATCATCCCGGCCTTCGCCGGCCTCGCGAACTTCGTCGTGCCGCTGATGCTCGGCGCCGCCGACATGGCCTTCCCGCGGCTGAACGCGCTGTCGTTCTGGCTGCTGCCGATCGCCGGCGTGATGATGGTTGCGTCGTTCCTCGTCCCCGGCGGCGCCTTCGCCTGCGGCTGGACGGGCTACGTCCCGCTCTGCTCGACGCACCAGCCGCTCGGCGCGGTCTTCTTCAACCAGGCGGTGCAGTGGGCCGGGGCGTCTTCGATCATGACGGCGCTCAACTTCCTGGTCACGATCATCACCATGCGCGCGCCGGGGATGACCTTCTGGCGCCTGCCGCTGCTCGTCTGGGCGAACTTCACGACGTCGCTGCTCGTCGTGATCGCGACGCCGTTCATCGCCGGCTCGCAGTTCTTCTCGATGTTCGACCACGTGATGCACACCGCGTTCTTCGAGACCGCGAAGGGCGGCTACCCGCTCGGGTACCAGCACATCTTCTGGTTCTACTCGCACCCGGCCGTGTACATCATGATGCTGCCCGGCTTCGGGATCATGAGCGAGGTCATATCCGTCTTCAGCCGGAAGCCGATCTTCGGCTACCGGCTGATGGCGCTGTCGCTGATGGCGATCGTCGTCCTCGGCTTCTCCGTCTGGGCGCACCACATGTTCGTCAGCGGCATGGCGTCGTGGCTCCGCGTGCCGATGATGATCACGACGCTGCTGATCGCGGTGCCGACGGGGATCAAGATCTTCAGCTGGCTCGCGACGATGTGGGACGGGAAGCTCCACTTCAACACGCCGATGCTGTTCGCGCTCGGCTTCCTGTCGATGTTCGTCATCGGCGGCCTCTCCGGCGTCATGCTCGGCGCGGTCCCGGTCGACATCCACATGAACCAGACGTATTTCGTCGTCGCGCACATCCACTACGTGCTCTTCGGCGGCTCCGTCTTCACCATCTTCGCCGGCATCTACTACTGGTTCCCGAAGATGACCGGACGGATGTACGACGAGAGGCTCGGGAAGCTGCACTTCTGGCTGACGTTCGTCGGCTTCAACCTGACGTTCTTCCCGATGCACATCCTCGGGACGGAGGGGATGCCGCGCCGCGTCGTCGACTACGCGCCGAAGTTCGCCGACCTGAACATGTTCATCTCGCTCGCGTCGTTCGCGCTCGGCGCCTCGACGATCGTCTTCCTCTACAACGCGATCACGAGCTGGCGCTCCGGCGAGAAGGCGCCCTCGAACCCGTGGCACGCGATGACGCTCGAGTGGCAGGTGAGCTCGCCGCCGCCGGTCTTCAACTTCGACGAGATCCCGCAGGTGGTCGGCTCGCCGTACGGCTACGGGATCCCGGGTGCGCAGCACGCGATCCTCGCGCCGTCGCACGTGCCGGAGGAGGCGGCGGTCACGTGAGCGCCGCGAAGAACGGCGCCCGCCTGATCGTCGTCGTCGCGAACGAGACGGTCGTCTCGCAGGCGCTCGTCGACCTGATCGAGGCGAAGGCGGCGGCCGAGGGAGAGATGCGTGTCGTCGTCGTCGCGCCCGTGCACCAGCCGCGCCAGGGCTACGTCGTCTACTACGACACCCGCCGCGCCGCCGCGCGCCGCCGCCTCGACAGGACGCTCGACAAGCTCCGCAAGGCCGGCGTTCCGGCCACCGGCGTCGTCGTCGAGGCGGATCCCGTGGCGGCGCTCCGTGACGCGATCGCGCAGCTCGAGCCGGACGAGATCGTCGTCTCGACGCACCCGAAGCAGCAGTCGGGCTGGCTCCGGCGGAACGCCGTCGAGCAGATGCGGCGCGTCGCCGGCGGGATCCCGTTCGAGCACGTCGTCGTCGACCTCGCGGCCGAGCACGGCGAGGCGAACGTCCTCGTGGTCGCCAACCAGACCGTGCTCGGAGAGCCGCTGCTGGCGAAGATCCGCGAGCGGGCGGCGCAGGGCCCCGCGAGCTTCCTGATCATCTCGCCGCAGGGCGAGGGCGAGGGCAGCTACGAGGAGGCGGAGCACCGGCTGCTCCGCGCCGTGACGCTGCTCCGCGCCGACGGCCTCGACGTCCACGGGCAGATCTCGCACCCCGATCCGTACGCCGCGGTCGTGCAGACGATCGAGGACGAGCGCGTCGACGAGCTGATCGTCTCGACGTTTCCGAACGAGCGCTCCGGGTGGATGCGCAGGCATCTCGTCGAGCGGCTGCGCGCCGACACGAAGCTGCCGCTCGAGCACGTCCAGGTCGACGTCCCCCAGGAGGTGACCGCATAGTGGCCGTCCACGCGGAGCATCTCGACCACGGCGGAGGCGGGCACCCGCCGACGCCGCACTACTCGTCGCGGATCGCGCCGCCGGTGCTCGGCATGTTCCTGTTCATCGGGTCGGAGATCATGCTCTTCGGCGCGTTCTTCACGGCGTACTTCTTCGTGCGCGTCGCCGCCGGCACGCCGTGGCCGACGCCGCCGTTCCACCTCCCCGTCTACGTCGCGTTCGTCAACACCGCCATTCTCGTCACGTCGAGCGGGACCGTGCACTGGGCGCTGCAGTCGATCAAGCGCGGGAACGTCTGGGGACTGCGCGCCGGACTCCTGCTGACCTTCCTGATGGGGCTCACGTTCCTCATCTCGCAGATCGCCGAGTACCTGCGGATCGGCTTCAACACGAGCGACGGCGCGTTCCCGACGATCTTCTTCTGCCTGACCGGCCTGCACGGGGCGCACGTCTTCGTCGGCCTGTCGATCCTCCTGTTCATGACGATCCGCGCCTACCGCGGGCACTTCACGGCCGAGCACCACCACGGCGTCGAGCTGGCCGGGATCTACTGGCACTTCGTCGACGTGATGTGGATCGTCGTCTACACGACGGTCTACATCCTCTGAGCGGCGTGCGGCACAACCCCTTGCGGAGCGAGGCCGAGGCGTTCCGCTTCCTCGGCGTCGTCATCGCCGGCGCAATCGTCATCGTCGCGGCGGCGTACCTCGACACGTGGGTCGGCGTCGCCGCGGCGGTCGTCGTCATCGCCGCGGTCGTGCGCTGGATCAGAGGCTGATGCGGTAGCGCACCTCGGCGACGTCGACGCCGAGGTGCGGCTCGACCTTCCGGCCCCACTCGGCGTCGTCCAGCGTCCAGCCCTCGCGCTCGTAGAACCGCCGTGCCCGCGGGTTGTCCTCGAGCACCCAGAGGATCGCCGCCGGGAAGCGGCGCTCCCTCAGCGCCTCGAGCGAGGCCCGCATCAGCGCGGCGCCCGCGCCGCCGCCCCACGCCTGCGGCAGCGCGTAGATCGCGTACAGCTCGCCCTCGCCCGGCTCGTCCCGCGCCGGCCCGCAGGAGGCGAACGCGACGACCTCGCCGTCCTCCTCGGCGACGAAGACGTCCTCCTCGTCGGAGCGCTGAGACAGCGCCCGCTCCCAGCCGAGCCGGCGCCGGTCGGCGTCGAGGCCGGCCAGACGCTCCGCCCCGAAGACGTTCTCGTACGCTGCCTGCCACGTGCGCACGTGCACCGCCGCGATCGCGGCTGCGTCCTCCGGGCGCGCCCGCCGGACGTTCAACCCGCTACTTGCCGGCGTTGGTGGAGACGTACTTCGCGACGGCGGTGATCTGCGCCGGCGTCAGCTTCCCCTTGAACGCGGGCATGACGGCGCCGCCGTTCGTCACCTGGTGCTCGACGATCGCCTCGGCCGGCTTCAGCTGGTCGAGGTTCGGCCCGACGGTGCCGGTCGCGCCGGCCGCCTTCAGCGTGTGGCAGCTCGCGCACTCGCTCTGGAAGATCGTCTTGCCGTCGTTTCCGAGCTGGGACGGCGGCTTCGTCGCCGCGCCGGCCGTCCCGGCGACGGTGGCGACGTAGGCGGCGACGTCCTGCGCGTTCTCGCCCGTGACGAGGTTGTCGGGCATCGGCTTCGACGCGTCGCGGATCTGGAGGAGGACGACGTTCTGGATCGTGCTCTGCTTGAACCCCTGCGCCCTGCTCGGGGCGAAGGCGTCGTCGAGGTTCGGCCCGATCGTGCCCGAGGTGCCCGCCGCGGCGAGGGTGTGGCAGCCGCCGCAGCTCGACGTGAACAGCTTCTGCCCGTTCGCCGTGTCCGCGTGCGCGACGGCCTTTCCGCCCGTGCCGCAGCCGGACGCGAGCAGCGCTGCCGCGGCGACGAGCGGGACCCCTGTGACGAGCCGGCGCACCGCGGTGAGTCTAACCCGGCGGATCGGCCGGGTCGCGCCGAACTACTTCTTCTTCTGCGGCTCGAGCGTCTTGATCAGCTGCCGAACCTGCGCGGCCGTCGCCGAGTCGGGGTTGAGCTTCAGGTAGCGCTTGTACGCCTTGACCGCGGCCGTGTTGTACGACGCCTGACCGGTGATCTGCGCGGCGGTCTGCGCGGTGTTCCCGAGCTGGAACTCCGCGTCCGAGTTGCCCGGCTGGAGCTTCGCCAGCTGCTGGTACGTCGAGACGGCGCCGGCGTAGGCGAGCGACAGCTGCTGGTAGAGGTTCCCCGCCGCCTCCTGCGCGAGCGAGGACTGCGCCGACTGGATCGGGTTCGTCCCGAGCCCGGTCCCGAGCTTGCCGGTCGGGAGGAACGACGAGCTCGGCGACGCGGCCTGCGCGTTCTCGTACGCCTGCGCGTACTGGTTCTGGAGGTCGGCCGCCTGGGAGAGCTGCAGGCCCGCGAGCTCGCTCAGCGCCTTCCCGTCCTTCTTCGCGATCCCGACGTACTGCTGGAGCGCCGTGATCGCCGACGCCGTCTCGCCCTTGCCCTCGTAGGCGGTGGCGAGGTCGCGGTATCCCTTCGGCAGGTTCGGGTGCTTCCGGATCTCCTTCTGCGCCGACGAGACGGACGGGCCGCTGCTGCTGAAGACGTTGATGTTCCGGAACAG